>OJFL01000440.1_pt1 | contig 21782 bp, 18 predicted proteins | sample 1594131 | NCBI WGS metagenome assembly OJFL01 (sample SAMN05416782, study PRJEB24817) | seawater metagenome | isolation source: Sea water | place: Canada:Atlantic | collected 2013-07 | reverse complement strand
ACACTGCATATCGTCGGCAGCGTCAGATGTGTATAAGAGACAGGTTTAATGTAGCAAGCTTACTTGACGTATATTCATCTTGAACGGTTTGATTTTCTAGTGCCAGTTTAGCTTTTTCATAATACTGACGAGCCGAGCCGAGCATATTAGTAGATTGCGCTGTACGACCCCGTTTAATAAGTGTTTCTACATTCACTTTTAACTGTAAACGCTCTAGCTGTTTGTCCTCTTCAGAGAACATCTTAGTATCTATTTGCCCTTTGCTATGCTCTGAGCGAAGCAGAATTCTCAGTTTCTTTACTGCCTGAATGTACTGAATAATCGTTTTATCATTATCGGGTAAAGCAAATTCAGCGTTGTCACCAACATTATTTTCCAATGCAGTAGCCGCCGCTTGCTCGCTACTTTCAATGCGCTGCTTGATGTCTCGTGTGCTAGCTAAACTATCAATTACTCGTAGTGCATTTGCCATTCTTTTGTGAAGTATCCCGATTAACCGGGAGGAAATGGGCATTTGCATACAAGCGGAAAGTACATTTTCGGTTTCATCAACGACGGTGCGCTGCTTAGCTAATTCCGTTCTGCGCTCAGCTTCTAGTCGCTGGCGATTTTGCTGAACCGCATTGATAAAAATTGCGGCTATAAGCAACACAACAACTAAAATTATTATTATAATCACGTACATGCGTGTAGTTCCATCAGTTTACTTTTTTATAATTCCCGGATGGGAAACACCGGCGAAGAGACCGTACTCGTTGATAATCTCGCACACGACATAATACTACGGTATTTTCACTTCAAATACACTTCCGCCAAAGCTACCGCCATTAGATAATGATATTACACCCACTTTATCATTGTGAGAATGAGCATCAGCAATCAATTTTGCAAAGAAGAGTCCTAATCCGGTTCTACCTTGACTGAGTTCAAAGTTATCCAGTGTAGCGTGACTTTTATTTAGCATTTCTTCGGGATAGCCATTTCCATCATCTTCAACTTTAATGACAAGATAGTCATTAACAATATCGGCGCAAACCTGAATACGTGAAGCGCCGTATTTCAGCGCGTTAACAATAACGTCATTGAGTAGCAAATAAAAAAGCTCACTATCTAGGTACCAGCTTATATCGCTGTGTACATTTACGTGTAGTGTTATGTTCTTTTGCTCTATGTAAAATCTATTTGAGCCGACCACATCTTCAATTATATCGGCAATAAAACATTCGTCTGCACTAATTGGAATACTTTCTAACTCTGAGCGGTAGAGTGAAAGAATCTGTACAAGGTTGGTGTTAAGTCTTGACGCTTCGTAGTGAACATTAGCTACTTGTTCTCTCGCACCTGTATTTTCTTTTGGCAGGGTATCTCTTAGTGATTCTATTGATTGAATAAGCAAAAACAATGAATTCTTCATATCGTGTACAGCTGCGGCTAGTACCGAAGAAAAATCAATTTTTGCAGATATTTGCCTATTTGAGGTCATTGTTTCTCAGTTCATGCAAAAGTTTAGCGCTACTCTTAATGTAGAATAAAAAGAGTACTTTTGAGCACATGTTTTTGAATTTTATTAATTTTGATGCTTAATTGAAGCCTAATATGGGCGATTAGTAATATCAACCTTTAAAAAAATGTAGTTTTGGTTATAAGGATAGGAGTATAGTGTATATAAAGAGCAAATCAGCGGTGTGAAGAATGAAATTACAACAACTTCGTTATATTGTAGAAGTCGTCAATAACAATCTGAATGTGTCTGCCACAGCTGAGAGTCTATACACTTCTCAGCCTGGCATAAGTAAACAAGTTCGTATGCTTGAAGATGAACTTGGTGTGCAAATTTTTGGGCGAAGCGGCAAACACCTGACGCATGTTACCGATGCTGGAGGCGATGTGATTACTATCGCTCGTGAGATATTGGCGAAAGTAGAGAGTATTAAGGCCGTCGCAAGGGAGCACACATTACCTGATCAAGGTAAGCTGAATATAGCCACTACACACACGCAGGCGAGATATGCACTCCCAGACGTTATTCAGGGGTTTATGACCAAATACCCGAAGGTATCGTTGCACATGCATCAGGGCACGCCTTCGCAAATTAGCGATTTAGCTGCTAAAGGCGAAGCAGATTTTGCCATTGCCACCGAGGCTCTTCACCTCTACAACGACTTGGTTATGCTTCCGTGCTATCACTGGAATAGAAGCGTTATCGTTAATAAAGATCATCCCTTATCGAAGAAAGGCTCAATTGATATTAGTGACATTGCCAAATATCCGCTCGTTACCTATGTCTTTGGGTTTACCGGTCGCTCTGAACTAGACCAGGCGTTCGAAAGAGCAGGACTTACGCCCAAAATTGTTTTCACAGCAACAGACGCAGATGTGATTAAAACCTATGTTCGACTGGGCGTGGGAATTGGGGTTATTGCTTCAATGGCAGTCAATGAAGAACTTGACTCTGATTTAGTTAAAATTGACGCCAGTCATTTGTTTGATTACAGCACAACCAAAATTGGCTTTAGAAAGGGGTCATTTCTACGAAGCTACATGTATGACTTTATAGAGCGTTTTGCCCCGCATTTGACGAAAGACAAGGTCGAAAAAGCCATGATGCTTAAGAATAACGAAGAAGTCGAAAAAATGTTTAAAGGCGTTACTTTGCCTGTGAAATAGGTCCAAAGCTTGTTACCGCTGCTGGCATTGAAATAGTAACTTGAATCAACAAAGCGAAACAGCAAACAAATGAATGAGAAAAAGAGGAGCACCCAAGCTCCTCTTTTTTTATCAGCACTCAATGATGTTGACGGCGAGTCCACCCCGTGCAGTTTCTTTATATTTTGTTTTCATATCGTTGCCGGTATCACGCATGGTTTTTATGACTTTATCTAGCGACACTTTATGCTCTCCTGTTCCGCGAAGTGCAAGTCTAGAGGCATTAATCGCCTTGATTGCCCCCATAGCGTTGCGCTCGATACACGGTACTTGTACTAGGCCGCCCACCGGATCGCAGGTAAGACCCAAATTATGCTCCATGCCAATTTCAGCGGCATTTTCAACTGCGGATGCAGTACCGCCCATAATTTCTGCTAGAGCCCCCGCGGCCATTGAACAAGCCACGCCAACCTCACCTTGACAACCTACCTCGGCACCTGAGATAGACGCATTTTCTTTATACAGAATGCCTATAGCTCCGGCGGTTAACAGAAATCTACTGGCGACTTCTTCATCTACTGGCCTGATAAATTTATCTACATACTGAAGTACAGCAGGAATAATTCCCGCCGCACCATTTGTTGGTGCAGTGACAACACGCCCACCAGCAGCATTTTCTTCATTAACCGCGAGTGCAAATAGGTTAACCCAATCCATTGTTTGCATAGGATCGGTTGTGTGCTCAGTCTGTAAGCGGCGATAGAGGCCTGGAGCTCGCCGAACAACTTTGAGACCTCCCGGAAGAATGCCTTCGCTCTCTATACCTCTTTGAATGCATGCTTTCATCACAAGCCAAATATTATATAACGCCTGTTTTACTTCATGTTTGGGCCGAAAAGTGGCTTCATTGTTGAGCATTAACGAACTAATACTTAGCCCGTTTGTTTTACAAAGGTGTAACAGTGCCTCGGCTGTTTTAAACGGGTAGGGAACTGAGGCTTGTAGGGTTGCAGCATGGGCTTTAGTTTCGTCAAAGTCTTCATCTTTGATGATGAAACCACCGCCAATACTGTAATACGTTTGTTGTGCAACTACGGTGTCGTTTCGCATAGCAAAGAAAGTGAGTGCGTTAGCGTGTTTAGGTAACGTTTTTCTTCTGTGGAAAACAATGGCGTTTTTATTAGGAAAATTAATGTCTTTTGTGCCATTTAAGCAGAGTGTTTCTGACAGGCGAACTTGCTCAAGCATAGCGTCAATTTTATCAACATCTACGTGCTCTGGCGTGTGTCCTAATAGCCCTAGAATAACGGCTTTGCCTGTACCGTGCCCAATTCCGGTCTGTCCTAACGACCCAAACAGCTCAACTTTAATGCTATCGACACTGTCAAAGAGCGAAGTATCCTTTGCAAGTGCGCCGGCAAATTCTGCTCCTGCTTTCATGGGGCCTACTGTGTGTGAACTAGAAGGACCGATACCAACGCTAAACATGTCAAATACACTAATCATAAACTTCAAGCCGTTAATCAATAATGTGTAGATCATGCATCTACCAAACATTAACTACAATACAGAAATGCTAATAATATGATTAGTTTTGCTAATGGCCTGTAAAGATAAATTGATAGTGGCTAGTCTATAACAGTACTTATGGATGTATATGATGGGAAAGGTTGCGAATAATTGCTGCGGTAGCGCCCCAAATCATTCGCTTTTGCCAAGGTATGAAATAAATAGGGAAAGAACGCGAACCTAAATGAGTTCTATGGATTAAATGATTTTTTCGATTTAACACATGGGCGAGGGGCACTTCAAAAGCACTTTCCACCTCGTTTGCGTCTAATTTCAATTCAAAGCCTGGCTCTACAAAACCCACAACAGGCGCTATTTCATACCCACTTACCGTACGGTATCGAGGCAGCATCCCCACAATTTCAACGTGGTGTGGCGGCAAGCCTATTTCTTCGTCTGCTTCCCGCATAGCCGCGTCAAAAAACGAATTATCGGCGTCTTCGACAGCCCCCCCGGGAAAACTAATTTGACCAGGGTGGTGCCGTAAGTGATGCGCTCGCTCTGTAAGAAGTACATGCAATGATGTGCCGTAATCAATCAGTGGGATAAGCACAGCTGCAGGTCGCCCAGCTTTTTTTAACGGAAAATCTGGTTCACTGTGCGGTAGCCTTAAATGGTGAAACTGATTGAGAAACTCGGCTTTTTTCATTCATTCTTCTCGTTAAATTTAGCCAATACGGGCACAATTTTTGATACCTTATCGAGGGTCTCTTGATACTCTTCATCAGCTTGCGAGTCTAAAACAATACCACCGCCTGCCCAGCAATGTAACTTGTCATCCTCTGCCAAAACGGTGCGAATACAAATGCTAGAGTCCATGTCTTCACGACACCCCATGTAGAAAATGCTTCCACAATAGATATTTCTGCGGTGGGGCTCTAACTCATCAATGACTTCCATAGCTCTAATTTTGGGTGCGCCGGTGATAGAGCCGCCAGGGAATGACGAAGCCAATAGGTCAAGGGGCGTGCTACCCTCTGCTAACTCGCCGGTTATCGTACTCACTAAATGGTGAACAGCCTCATAGCTTTCCAAGGCAAATAACGCGGGTACATTAACCGAACCCGGCTTACAGTGCTTTGAAATATCATTGCGTAGTAAATCTACTATCATCAAATTCTCAGAGCGGTCTTTCTCGGCATGCTGCAGAGCATATGCACTCTCAGCGTCTCGCTGCTTTTCAGCGTACCTAGGCCTAGTTCCTTTGATAGGTTTTGTTTCTACTAAACCCTCTTTTACGCTAAGAAAGCGCTCTGGCGATATACTTGCTATCGCATTTTCTGGCAGCTTGAAATATGCGGAGAAGGGAGCTTGATTCTCATTGCGCAATCGACAATATGCGCTGTAAAAGTCACCCTGAAAACGCGCTGTAAAGCGTTGCGCCATATTAACCTGGTAGCAATCTCCCGCCTTGAGGTATCGATGAATAGCGTCTATGCATCGCTCGTACTCCTCTTGAGATAAATTCGATGCGAAGGGTTCTGTAATACTAAATGTCTTTTTGTCAGAGGTGGCTTCAGAAGCACCATTACTAGAACATGCAGGTGAGGTTGGCTTATTATCAAGCTCCGTATCTAAAATGTCTGGAAACGTACTGTCGTCTGTAGAGCAATAATAAAACGTACCAGTTTTGGTATCTTCAATAAACGAATTTAAATAAAGACCGGCGGCGAAATCGGGAGTCGTATAATCGTTTAACGCCTTGCTAGGCAAGCTTTCGTAAAACCTTCCAGCATCATAACCCGCCATACCCGCAACACCAACAATGAATGGCAGATGCTCAAATTTTACGTCTATGGTTGCTCTCAATTTTACGACGTGAGCGTGTAAGTATTTTTCAGATGCCTCAAAGGGCTTCTCATCTAAGTCGTACCGCTTTTGTTGCTGGATGTCGATGAGTTCTGTTTGACCCTCTTTAGCCGTTACGACCAACGCAGGGTTCCATACCATGATATTAAAACGGCCATTGCTTTTTTCAGAGCCGGCGGTGTCAAATAGAAGAGACCACTCTAGTTCGGCAATGCGCTTAAACAACTGAAGGAAAAAAGCAGCGTTTTCACCTGTGTCGTTTGAAATAACGTGGCGTAACTGTTTCTCTGTTAAAGGTGTTACTGTAATTTTAGATATACCGGCAATAAGAGACATAAATGTTATTAGTATTAGGTTGTTTCTATACTGAGCTTACTAATGCATATCCGACAGCCTTGCATTAGCGCATTAAGCGCAGCCAATATTGATAATTGTCGCTCAGCACGCGCTTTTGCATGGTACGACGATAATAGATGCGCTAGTATACGCTTTTTTAGCTAGCTAAGACCACGAAAGCCAAATAAAAAGAGGATGTCATGACCGTTATCCGTCAACAAGACTTCATTGATAGTATTGAAGATTCCCTGCAGTTCATATCTTACTACCATCCATTAGATTATGTAAAAGCAGTTGAAGAGGCCTATAACAAAGAGCAGAGCCAAGCGGCAAAAGACGCTATGGCACAAATTCTTATCAACTCCCGCATGTCGGCCGAAGGAAAACGCCCTCTATGCCAAGACACGGGAATAGTGACTTGCTTTGTTAAAGTAGGAATGGAAATTTCTTGGGATAAAACTGACATGACCGTTCAGGAAATGGTTGATGAGGGTACGAGACGTGCCTACACCAATCCCGATAACCCTCTACGTGCGTCTATTGTATCCGACCCCGCAGGAGCCAGACAAAATACCAAAGACAATACTCCAGCAGTTGTGCATATTGATATGGTACCCGGTGCTAAAATCGAGGTAATGATTGCAGCGAAGGGCGGTGGCTCAGAAAACAAATCTAAAATGGTAATGTTAAACCCTAGTGATGACATTGCTGATTGGGTGGTCAAAACGCTCCCAACAATGGGCGCTGGCTGGTGTCCACCTGGCATGTTGGGAATAGGCATTGGTGGTACTGCAGAAAAAGCAGCTGTACTTGCCAAAGAAAGTCTTATGGACCCGGTGGATATTCAAGAGCTTATCGAGCGTGGCCCCCAAACAACGGATGAAAAATTACGTCTGGAGATTTTCGAGCGCGTAAATAAATTAGGGATAGGTGCGCAAGGGCTAGGTGGTTTAACCACGGTAGTGGATGTGAAAATAAAATCATTGCCTACGCATGCGGCGTCAAAACCTGTTGCGATGATCCCTAATTGTGCGGCAACGCGTCATGCGCATTTCTACCTTGACGGCTCTGGTCCTGCCGAACTAACGCCACCAAAACTAGAAGATTGGCCTGAAGTAACATGGGAAGTTGGCGAGAACACACGCCGCGTAAACCTCGATGAGGTTACTAAAGAAGACATTCAGGAGTGGAAAGTAGGGGAAACCGTACTGCTTTCAGGAAAGATGCTAACCGGCCGCGATGCAGCGCATAAACGCATTCAAACGATGATGGACAACGGCGAAGGTTTGCCTGAGGGCGTTGATCTTACAAACCGCTTTATTTATTACGTAGGTCCTGTGGATGCTGTTGGCGATGAAGTAGTTGGGCCGGCGGGTCCAACCACTGCAACCCGCATGGATAAATTTACCGATATGATGCTTGAGAAAACAGGCCTTATTGGCATGATTGGTAAAGCAGAACGCGGCCCAGCAACGGTAGATTCAATTGCGAAGCACAAAGCGGTGTATCTCATGGCTGTAGGTGGTGCTGCATACTTAGTGTCTAAGGCAATTAAAAAGTCTCGTGTTGTTGCTTTTGAAGAACTGGGTATGGAAGCAATTTACGAGTTCGATGTTGAAGACATGCCGGTAACGGTGGCGGTAGACAGTACAGGTGCAAACGCGCATAAGAATGGCCCCGCTATCTGGAAAGCAAAGATTGAAGATTTAGATGCTTCATTAAGTAAATAAAGCCACTTACCGCAGTACACGACTGACGTTGATGGAGCGATGCGCAAACACGCTTCACTTTATATCAGCGTTTTACAGGTCAACGCGGAATAATAAAAACAGGTGCCATTGGCACCTGTTTTTGTTTATAGTGCTGTATAAAATGCCAGTGTTTTCGAGTTTTAAATACTCGTACTAACACATATTTCAAATCAATACGGTGTAAAGGCTTTATGACCATCGAATCTTTAACTTCTCATGCTTCAACGTTACTTGCACTTACGTTACTCATTTTCACACTTTGTATTCTTTTCTTTCTTCGTTCTTTATCATTAAAGTCTCAGCTAAATGCACAGACTGCAGAGACAAAAACACTGCAAGATGCCCTTACAGAATTAAAGCAGGAATATGCTGTAATGAGCGCGAAATCAGAAAAAGTTGAGTACTTAGAGCAGTCTAATCAAGCGCTTCATCAATCCCTTCAGGAAGAACGTATTACCCTTGCTAAAGTCAAAGCACAGAATGAAGCGCAGCAATCAAGAATTGAAGCACTGCACGAAAGTCATGAAGAAAAGCTTGCCAACATGGCCGCCTCTGAGCAGCGGTTGCATACACAGTTTGAAAACTTGGCCAACAAAATTTTTGAAGAAAAACAGCAGCGATACAGTACTCAAACAAAACAAAACATAGAAGCCGTGCTGGCACCATTTAAAAATGACTTAGAAGGTTTTAAGCGGCAAATTTCAGAGCAACACATAAGAGAAGGGCAAGAGCGTGCCTCATTAAAAACTGAAATTCTTAGCTTAAAAGAGCTCAATCGTAAAATAACCGAAGAAGCGTCTGCATTAACCAGCGCATTGAAAGGTGACAATAAAAAACAGGGAAACTGGGGCGAAGTGGTGTTAGAACGCATACTAAAAGAGTCGGGGTTAAGAGAGGGGCACGAGTTCGAAACTCAAGTCTCTGCAAAGTCGGAAGAAGGTAAGCGTTTACAGCCAGACATCGTCGTTCATTTACCCAACGATAAAGACGTAATTATCGATTCGAAAGTGAGCCTAGCCGCTTACGAGCGTTTTTATAACTGTGATGATGACTCACAAAAAGCACATTTTCTCACCCAGCATGTAGCTTCTATTAAGGGGCATATCAAAGGACTAGGCGCGAAAGACTATCAAAATCTCAAAGGGTTGAGGACACTAGATTATGTACTTCTTTTTATCCCTATCGAACCTGCATTTTTATTAGCAGTTGAGGAGGAACCAGAACTAGTTACCCTAGCCCTTAACCACAATATTATGCTGGTAAGTCCAACTAATCTGTTAGTAGCGTTAAGAACAATTAACAATATTTGGCAATATGAATATCAAAACCAGAATGCACAGAAAATCGCCGAACAAGCTGGAAAGCTTTACGATAAATTCGTGGGCTTTATTAACAATATGGAGAAAGTAGGAAAGTCGTTAGACAGTGCCCAAGGAAGTTTCGAACAAGCAATGAATAAGCTTAGCCGTGGACGAGGAAATATTGTTCGTCAAATAGAGCATTTCAGAGAATTAGGAGTGCAACCAACTAAGCGTTTGGATAATGTGCATCAAGACAGCGAATTAGACATAGACTAGTAGTGATGACGTTGACAAAGGTGATATGTCTAAGGTTCCTGTAAATGTTAAAAAGCTAATAAAAAAAGACCACTTCAAAATGAAGTGGTCTCAACATATTTATGTGCGAATATCACATTCAACAGTTAATTTGATTTGAACATGTTCTCTGCTACCTCGATTTTCGTCTCTAAAACTCCATCTATAGCTTTCAATTGTTCAAATGCCGTCAAAAGGTCACCGCTCTCAGGAATAGAGAAAACGGCTATCGGTGTTCCCGGAAACACAGATACTAGATTTAGTCCTGCAGCATTGGCAATTTCATTTGCGCTAGTTCCATCTTCAAGCAACAAGATAAAATTTCCAGTCACAGTGCTTAAGTCACCTGTAAGAAGGTTCCTGACTACGGCGCCTTTTCCAATTTTTTGAAGTTTTTGCCCACTAACGAAAGACAAAGCTCCCTTTTTGGCCACAACGTCCGCAGGATTAACGATGGATGTGGGTACACTACTCATTGAGCGCTCTACTTTGTAAGGGCCAAAGTCGGGAACTTCATTCTTAAAAGCTTGATATACCGGCTGCTGATTTGGGTCTTTGATTACAGCTGTCTGCTCGGTAGCAAGTGCGTTATATGAAAAACCTATCGACGCCACTAAAATGATCATTTTATTTAATTTCATTCTCGTTTCCTTTTTATTGTTCAACATGACCGAACGCTCTCATAGATAATCCCTCTAAAACGCTGTCAGCTGTATTGTTAGCTATTCCTGATACGCCAAAGAAGTTGTTTCCGCCGTCACTGAAATTAAATGATGTGTTTCCGGTATCTATCAAACGGATCGTCCAAGTACCTTTTGCACTTTCCCCATAAAACGCGTTAGACAGAAAGACAGAGTCATTTAATATATACTCGGGTAAGAACGCAAAATCTGAGGAGAGAGCAGGCAGGAATAATGATTGTTTTGAAGATAACAAAACGCTACGAGTGCCAGAGGGAGATATTACCTCAATAGCTAAATCCATACCCGCCGATGTCTGAACAGAGCGAGTTCCTAATTCATCAGTAGTCACAAAACCAAAGCCCATATCTTGGTTGAATACATCAAACGAAAATTGCATTGCTTCAATTACTACATCATCAGTCATTTCAACTTCAACGGTAAGACCCTGTGCATTGTTGTCTGGTATCGCACTGTTAACAGGCGTTTCTTCTACACCGATTGCTGTACCTAAGCCGGTCCAGTCAGTGATAACTTCTTCGCCAAGATTTTCTTCATATGCTAGCGCCATTGAAACAGCTAAACCTGCATCAACTCGACCAAAACCATACAGATTGTTAAAATTAAAGCCTGCTCCATTTTCGACCCAGCCATCATGTGCCACAAATACGTCCTCTTCACCCATTTCAATAACTACAGGTGAGTTCTCAGGATCGTTTACAGTACTCGTTGAGGCCAAAATGTGACGAACATCGCGCCAAGTAAGTGACGGGTTGGCCGAAAGAATGAGAGATATTACACCTGATGCATTAGGCGCTGCAGAAGAGGTGCCATTAAAAGTTGACGTATAGTTACAGCCTGCATTATCGGGGTGGCCTGGATAGTTGAATGGGAATTGGCTTTGAGCGAACTCTTCACCACCTGCATTTGAAAATATGGAAATGCTTGACCCATTGAATCCAGAATAGCCATTGATACATGTAGCCTGGTCTGTAGTAACCATTGCGGGAAACCAACGTCCAAATTCACCCGCAGGGGCCGCCACAAGTGTGTTGGCTCCAGCAGTAGAGTAACTAGTATGTTTTCCGTCGGAGTTGACCGCAGCAACGCTGAAATAATATGGGTGCCCTTGTGTTGAATCGAAATTCCCATTTAGGCAAGTTAAGCCCAAGGCGATTGCACCATTGTCCTGACACAAACTACCATCGAACCCCCCTCCATCACCAAAACTGTTTCCATTAGATTTGACGTTAACAGCACCTTTTCCACTACGCAAAATCCGATTTGGATATGATTCTATGGCTTCATTCAAAAACGAATAGCCGATAAATGAGGGGATAGAGCGCCCATAACTGCGATTGAAAGTTGAAACCTCTTCGTCAACACTAATGCCACTACCAGGAAATCCATGGACTAACAACTCTGCCTGAGGTACTAACGGAGATGGTTGACCAATGTAATCCATTCCGATCAGACCTGTATCGGGCGAAACGCCTCTACCACCCTTTCCGTTCCAACCTTTCGCTGCTATTAAGCCCGCAACGCTGGTCCCGTGGTCACCAGTGGTGCTTTGACTAGTAGGGTCCGTTCTATCAAGTACGCCTTCTGTCTCGAGGTTGAGTGATCTATTTGGAACGACATTTGGTGATAAGTCCTCATGACGAAGCTCGAGTCCCGAATCAACAACTACAGCGGTTACCCCTTTACCAGTAACACCTTTCGCGAATGCTCCAACAACATTAATATCTTCACCCGCTACAAGAGCCGCCTCGCCAGGTTCGCTTTGTGCTTCAACGTTTGCCTTAGCACCTTCTTCACTAAACCCAAGTGATATGAGGTAATCAAACCATCCCTGCTTCATTTCATCGCTTAAAGCATACGCTTTTTGACCAGTGTTTCTCAAGTGCCACTGTTGAACTGCCAAGGGATCGTTAATAACAGATTGAACGCTCACTGTTGCAGAAGCTGACTTTCCTTTTGCGAATACAACGTATTCGAAAGATGCTGGTTCGCCAGAAAACGATGTATATGTGAGCATTTCTCGTTCAATGGTAACCTGGCCGTGGCTTAGCGTATAAACACCTTCTACCGGTTCAATTTGTTCGCCGTTTTCCATTATACTGTAACTAATCGGGTCACCGTCAGGATCTGCCCCCAATAGTTCAACTTGGCTTGGTATCCATTGAAGAGCTTCCGCGATGACTATGCTCTGTGCCGATGGTGCAGAGTCAACAATTTCTGTGCTTGACGAGTCACTATTGCCACTCCCCCCACAGCCCGCAAGCGTCAAAGCAACGATTGCGCTAATCCCAGATAGTTTAAATACGTTTTTATTCATTGATTTTCCCTTTTTATGCTGTGCCCCTGAAAATCACAACTTTTGATTTCAACAAGGTACACCCAATGCTTACGTCTTTTATTAACAATAACATTTCGGTTGTGAGACGCTTCGTTTACAGATTTATCATAGCGTGAAACCTTTTGAAAGTTTGAAAATGAATCGCATGCAAGTAATCGTAAATTCTATCTGCCGGAATCAACGGCTCTGAACAATATTGTAGTCAGTATTTGTTTTATGTGTTGAGAATGATTGCCGGTCGTTAGTATTGCTGGAGGCCTTGTAAAGATTGGTGTCGTTGGTTATGAAGATTGATACTTCTATCGTTATTCCAAATTATTTCCTTAAAAAAACTGAAGCATTCTTCATCGGCAAGACGACAAAACAAGTTTGTAACTAAATATGTTAAACGCTTGCGAACTGTCTAGGAACGAGATTACCGGGCATTTCGATATTTAATTTTAGAGAATATAAAAATTCTCATCTCTGTCACAAAATTTACAATCATTTTACGTTTTTAGGATGCGCATCCTATTTTTAGCCTTGTTTCTAGGTCGCTACATTCTTCCTTTAAACAAATTCAATTCTAATGAGAAAGACACTCCCTCTTTGTTTCAACTAGCATGGTATCCACTAAATTTGATGCTATTAGCCCTCAAATAAAGAGGAAAAATCGTGAAAGATAGAAATCATCTCGCTGATGTAAAAACCGTTACCAACGTAGAAATAATTAAAAATGGTGTGGTTGATATACCTATGCTGCAGATTTTATCTGCTGAAGGAAATGTTATTGAAGGTGCCGTTGAGCCTTCGCTTTCTAAAGACGAATCATTAAAAATTTATAACACAATGGAATACATCCGGGTTCTTGACGAACGTATGGTAGGCGCACAGCGCCAAGGGCGAATTAGCTTTTACCTTGCCAGTACCGGTGAAGAAGCGGCCTCGGTCGCAAGCGCAGCAGCTCTTTCTCCAGATGACATGATTATGTCGCAGTATCGTGAGCAGGGTGCATTGGCTTATCGCGGTTATACGACCAATCAGTTTATGAACCAAATGTTCAGTAATAAGGATGATCCGAATAAGGGCCGCCAGATGCCCATTCACTACGGTGATAAAGAATTAAACTTTATGACCATATCATCTCCCCTTGGTACTCAAATTCCACAGGCGTCGGGCTATGCATATGGGCAAAAGATGTCGGGTAAAGACGTTGTGACAATATGCTATTTCGGAGAGGGTGCCGCGTCTGAAGGTGATTTTCATGCTGGCCTCAATATGGCTGCGGTGTTGAATTGCCCGGTCATCTTTTTCTGCCGTAACAATGGCTATGCTATTTCAACGCCCGCAGAAGAGCAGTTTGCTGGCGATGGTATTGCATCTCGTGGGTTGGGCTACGGTATTAAAACAATAAGAGTGGACGGTAATGATCCGCTTGCTGTGTATGCGGCAACCAAGGAAGCGCGCGCGTTAGCTGTCGAAGAAAAGTGCCCAGTCCTTATTGAAGCGATGACTTATCGCTTAGCAGCGCACTCTACCTCAGATGATCCTACGGGATATCGTTCAAGAGATGAAGAGGACAAGTGGAGAGCGAAGGATCCCATCACTCGAATGGCAAACTGGTTGGAGGGTAAAGGCTGGTTTGATAAAACAGAAAACGACAAGCGCGTAGAGCAGGCCAGACAAGATGTGTTAGCTGCAATGAAAGCCTGCGAAAAAACAGATGTATGTGCTATCGATGACATTATTGAAGATGTTTACGATACACCACCTTGGCATTTGAAAGAGCAACTCACCGCACTAAAAGCGCACATTAAGAAGTACCCCAAGAGATACCCTAAAACATCAGGGAGAGTGAAATAATGGCAAAGATGAATCTATTACAAGCAATAAACAACGCACTCATTACTGCCATGACCGACGATGAAAAAGTAATGGTGTTTGGTGAAGACGTTGGCCATTTCGGTGGCGTATTTCGCGCAACTAGCCATTTACAAGAAAAGTTTGGAAAAGGGCGGTGTTTCAACACCCCACTTACTGAGCAGGGTATTATCGGTTTTGCCAATGGTTTAGCTGCGCAAGGCTCAGTGCCTGTGGCTGAAATTCAATTTGGAGATTACATCTTTCCAGCGTTTGACCAAATTGTAAATGAAACCGCGAAATGGCGCTATCGCTCAGGAAGCCAATTTGATGTTGGCTCTCTCACTATTCGCACGCCTTATGGTGGTGGAATTGCAGGAGGGCTTTACCACAGTCAGTCGCCGGAAGCATTTTTTGCTCACTGTCCGGGTCTGAAAATCGTCGTTCCAAGAGATCCGTATCATGCGAAAGGTCTTCTTCTTGCGTCTATCAGAGATAAAAACCCCGTGCTATTTATGGAGCCAAAGCGGCTTTACCGTGCGTCTGTGGCCGATGTGCCTGAAGATGATTACGAATTACCGTTAGGGAAAGCGGATATTGTTCAAGAAGGTAATGACATTACCTTACTAGGCTGGGGTGCTCAAATCGAAATTCTACAAAAAGCTGCGGACATGGCCTTAGAAGATGGCGTTTCTTGCGAAATCGTAGATTTAAGAAGCATTCTACCCTGGGATGTGGACACAGTGATGCAATCTGTAATGAAAACAGGGCGCTTATTAATAAACCATGAAGCGCCTCTGACAGGCGGCTTCGCTAGTGAAATAGCTGCCAGTACTCAAGAGCGTTGCTTTCTTTACCTAGAAGCACCTATCGCTAGGGTGTGCGGTTTGGACACGCCATATCCTCTTGCGCATGAAAAAGAATACATGCCTGATGAAACAAAAACGTATGAAGCTATCAAGCGTACGCTTCACTATTAATAACGGGAGAAGTAGCAGTGACAATTGAATTTATTTTACCCGACATTGGTGAAGGTATCGTTGAATGCGAGTTGCTTGAGTGGCTTGTTAGCGAAGGCGAACACATTGAAGAGGATCAGCCGGTTGCTGAAGTGATGACGGACAAGGCGACAGTGCAAATTCCGGCCATGCACGCCGGTACGGTAAAAAAGCTGCATTACGCTGTTGGTGATATTGCAAAGGTACACGAGCCTCTTTTTGCCATGGTCACAGATGACTCGTCTATTAGTGCAGATAGTGTTGAGTCTGAAGACGCAACAGCAAACCTAACATCGACTGATGATAATCCACAGAATACCGCTTCGGAAAATTCGGGCTCCGAAAACTCGAATGTAGGCGAAACGCGGGCTTCATCTTCAACTAGCGCCATTGAAGATTTTATTTTGCCAGATATCGGAGAAGGTATCGTTGAATGTGAAATAGTGAAGTGGAACGTTCAAGAAGGCTACAGTATTGAAGAAGACCAGGCCGTTGTTGAAGTAATGACAGACAAAGCCGTGGTAGAAATTCCAGCCAAAAATGCCGGCACTGTTCATAAGCTTTATCACGCTCAGGGCGACATTGCCAAAGTACACACCCCCTTGTTTGCACTGATGGTAGAGCGCAGCGGAACAAATCTCAGTGGGTCAGAGATCAGTGGATCAGAGAACAGTGGTTCAGTACCCAGTGAGTCAAAACTTAGTGCGCCTGAAGTAGCAAAAGAACAGCAGGCCAATAGCGTTTCTTCAAATAAGGCATCGACAAAAAGCAAAGCCGCAGCTCGTCTAGAAAACGAAGCTAAATGGAAGGATGGGGAATTCGAGCCGCCTATTGCTATCCCGGGAAGAGTTTTGGCAAGTCCGGCCGTTAGACGTATTGCTCGCGAGCAAGACTTGGACTTATCCGAAGTATCGGGCTCTGGTAAAAAAGGTCGAATATTAAAAACCGATGTTCTTGAACTGGCAAAGGCATCGCAGGATGCGGTATCAGAGAATACGAGATCACATGCAAGTAATACCTACGAATTGAAGAGTGGGACATCATCTCAACAAGTAACTAGTGCTAATTCTAATAACAACCAAGCCACAGGTGGTACACGCGTAGAAAAAGTACGCGGCATTCAATCAGCAATGGCTAAGCAAATGGCAGCGTCCGTTTACACCATTCCGCACTTTACGGTAAGCGACGAAGTCGTGATGGACAACTTGATTGCACTTCGCAAAAACTTGAAGCCTGAGTTTGAAAAGAAAAATGTGAAACTCAGCTTTATGCCGTTTTTCGTAAAAGCTATGTCTTTGGCGTTGACTGAATTCCCTGTTATTAACAGCCAGCTTAATGATGAAGGCTCAGAGCAAACCTATTTTGAAGACCACAATATTGGGTTTGCTGTAGACTCGAAAATTGGGCTATTAGTACCAAACATCAAGGGCGTGCAAAGATTGTCTTTGTTTGACATCGCGGTACAGATGCAGGATATCATTGAGCAGGCAAGAGCCGGTCGTGTATCAGGCGAGCACTTAAAAGGCGGCACGATAAGCATTTCTAATATAGGTGCAATTGGCGGCATTACGGCAACGCCGGTCATTAATAAGCCAGAAGCTGCGATCGTTGCACTTGGAAAAACTCAGAAGCTTCCTCGCTTCGATGACAATGACAACGTGACGGCACAAAACATCATGGCGGTGAACTGGTCAGGAGACCATCGCATTATTGATGGCGCTACCATGGTAAGGTTTAACAACTTGTGGATGAGCTATCTTACCTCGCCTGAAAAGATGCTTATGCATTTAAAATAAAATCTCGTAAATAACCTTTTCAGGGTAAGAGAGATAACACGATAGGGCTAACTTCAATGGAAGTTGGCCCTTTTTGTTTGCCCTCTTGGTAAGTCATGTACTCGGTTAACGCAAAACGCTATTATAGCGAAATACATTGAACGCAACGTTACCTAGGAAAATTGTGTTAAGTTACCAACATGCATTTCACGCTGGCAATCATGCCGACGTTATCAAACACCTGTGCTGGTTAGGCGTTATAAAATCGCTTAAAAAGAAAGAAAAGCCTTTTACGTTATACGACTCTCATGCTGGTGCAGGACTGTATGACTTCACAGATGATTTATCGTCAAAAAATAAAGAGTATTTAAATGGTATTGCCAGTTTGCAGGATGTTGTTGCGAAAAGCTCCCTCTTAAACGACTATGTGTCTCTTTGTCAGTCTTTTGTTAGCAAAGATGCTTACCCAGGCTCACCTGTTATTAGTGCAGAGTTAAAAAGAGAGAGTGATGTGCTGCACGCTATGGAGCTTCATCCTGGGGAGTTCGCAAAATTAGAATCAAATATTGCTGCTTATGCCAGCAGTAACGCCCATTCCCATAAGCGCGATGGCTTTGAAGGACTCATTGCTCTCACTCCACCTAAGCCTAATAGAGGTGCAATATTAATTGACCCTCCTTATGAAAGGGTGAATGAATATGAAGATGTTGTTACAAACGTAGAACGAGTGCTGAAGCGATGGCAGCAGGCTCAGATTGTTATCTGGTATCCTTTGCTTTCGGCCCGTTCTGGCAACAAGCATGGCGCTAGTGAAACAATGTGTGAAAAGCTAAGCGAGTTGCAGGTGCCCTGTTTTAAAGCTGAAATGCAAATTGCTGAAAATACTCATGATGCGGGCATGTACGGCTCAGGAGTAATGGTGTTAAACCCTGCTTGGCAGCTTGACACACAGCTTAGTGAAGCAATGCTTGAAGTGACGCAACACATGGGAGAGCAGAGCAGTAGCAGTGTTATTTGGGTCAATAAAGATAATTAACTATGTCGCAACTCAAGGGACTCAAACACTTTTACATACCTGATGAACAATCTATTTATTTGCTTTCTCACGCAGACGCGAAAAAGCTAAAAGATTGGGTTAGCCTTTGTATTGCTGAGCTGAAAAGCCTTGGATATATAAATATTGAGTTGTTAGGCAAGGGGGCTTTTGGGTTTGCTTTTTCTGGCGAGTCTCCTTCTGGCGTGCTTGCTAATGGCGCGCTTTCTAATGGAGAAAAACGCGTATTTAAATTTTCCCGAATTACGTTACCACAGCACATACGAGAACGGCTTGAGGAAGAAGGCTTTATGCTGTCTCATGTCGATCACAAGTACGTTCCTCGTTTTATTGAGTACCAGCAAATAAGAAAGCAGTCCATACTTGTCATGGCACAAGCGCCGGGGGAAGACTTAGAAAAAGTAAGTCTTCACGTGGGGCCATTATCACCGCGAGTCATCGTCAAAATAGCCGTTCAAGTAGGGGAAATACTGGTCTACCTGCGGCAATATATGGCAAAAGGAATGGACAAGCCCATAGTACATGGGGACATAAAGCCATCTAATCTGGTATGGGACGGCGAAAATGAAAGTATTGGTTTGATAGATTGGGGGTCTTCCGTATTTGCACAAACAGATGCCTCTGGGCAATTCGTTACCAACAATGTAATGGATTTAATGTCGGGCGAGCTGCAGCAAACAAATGCTAGGCTTGGCGATGTGTATTTTATTGGTGAAGAACAGTTAAATGGTGCGCTTTCTAGCCCCCGTTTTGATGAACAGGGCTTAGCAAGTACCCTTTATGCACTGGCCTCTGGGCAGTCATGTCGATACGGCAGCAAAGTTATTACTCCCTCGTCTTTAGGCTTGCCGAAAATGCTCGCAGACATTTTAACCTACATGCTCGATGACGACGCTACCAAACGCCGACAGGGAGGCGATTATTTTCTTAATCACCTACATGTTTTAAAAAACATGGTGTTTTCTGAAGATAAAGAGGCGGTGTATACACCGCTTATTCCAACATGGGTACATCAAACCGGGCAGGATATAGAAACGGTAGTGTATAGCTCAAGAAAGTCTTATCTGCGACAACAAGCCGCGCTTGAGAGCGAAGAGTTGCGCTATATCGATGATGCGCAGTTTGACCGGTACTACAAAAATTATCTTCAAGGTATGGGCGATACCGAAAAAGCCTTCGTTTCTGCAATAAGTCGCTTGGGTCGCTATCCAGTGGTTGGTGGAATGGCCGTGAGGTGGGAGCCTGAAGGTATTTATGTAGATTCAAGTCTTAACCTTCACGATCCTGGTTTAAAGTCTGCCTTCGAACAGGCGGTTAATAATGTAATTACCCTTGCTCGCGCCATACATAAGCCCGCTGTATTTAAATGTTGTATGTTCAATGCGAAAAACACGGTGCACATTGAGCGAGAAAGTGAGGATGAAGATTTCATACCATCAGAAGGTCTTGAAATTCCCTATGAGTTGTCTAAAACGTCCTTATCAAAAGACGATAGTCGCACACACTCTTATTTTGAAGATGGTGATGATCCAGACGAGCTACTAAAATTACCGGATACAATAATAGATACGATAAAAGCGCTTAACGCCATCCATCATACGGGGTGTATTATTTTCGAGTCATTAGCTACCCATCTAAAAATTCACAATTATTATACCTTGCTCGATCACAGCCAAGAGGCGTCATTCAGAGCGCTTCTTAATGATTTGGTTAAGCAGATACCGCTTATAAAAGGGTTAGGTATTTCAGGGTTTATGAAGTTACCCTATAAAGACACTCGCTTTTTTGAGCATAAGGCAACACTGCCAGAAAAGTACTACCCAAGAAATCCCAAAGCAATGAAACAAGAGAACGCACAACATGTCGGATATTAAACTATCTTCGCTATTTGAGTTAGAAACCATAGAAGCAGGCCTTTATCGAGGTGAGAGCTGGGATTTGGGTTTTCGGGCATTATTTGGCGGACAAGTTCTTGGACAGGCGCTAGCCGCTGCTTACGAGACCGTTGACGAAGAAAGAGTGGCCCACTCATTTCACACCTACTTTTTATTGCCAGGAGACGCACAAAAACCTGTGGTTTATGACGTCGAAATTGTTCGAGATGGCCGTAGTTTCTCTGCTCGCCGAGTTAAAGCAATTCAAGACGGTAGAAACATTTTCTATATGACAGCATCTTTTCAGGTACCTCAAGAGGGTATGCACCATCAGCAACCAACAATGCCAGATGTTCCTCCGCCAGAGGAGGTTCAGTCTGACATCGATTTCTATCAAGAGAATTTCAATAAAATCGCTCGCCCAATGAGAGAGGCTTTGAGCTACCACAAGCCAGTTGATATTCGCACGGTTAATGCGGCCAACTCTTATCAACCTGTTAAACACGAGCCAACGCGCTATATATGGATGAAGGCGAGAGATACGCTCAGTGGGTCTTTATCTGTTCATCAAGCGGCGCTGGCTTACGCGTCAGACTACCACTTTTTAAGCACCTCTTTGCAACCTCATGGCGTCGCGGTTACTGATAAGTCTTTACGAATGGCCACTATTGATCACGCTATGTGGTTTCACCGCCCTGTTAACTTAAATGAATGGTTGCTATACGCGATGGAAAGTCCGTTCAGTGGCGGTGCTCGAGGTTTGGTACAAGGGCAGATCTTTACGCAGCAAGGCGAACTCGTGGCATCGACCACACAAGAAGGTCTTATGCGTCAGGTTGATTCATAAAATTGACCGATAATTTCAAAATAGTTATGGGCAAAAAAGGAAGATGATATGCAATATTCACTGGGCAATTTAACCCCTAAAATCGATAAAAGCGCCTATATTGCACCAGGTGCTCATGTTATTGGAAACGTCGATTTGCGTGAAGGCAGCAGCGTTTGGTTCAATGCTGTTATACGCGGCGATATGGACCTTATTACTGTAGGTGAAAAAAGTAATGTTCAAGACGGCAGCGTATTACATACTGACGCTGGTGTACCTTTAACCCTTGGTACGGGGGTGACAGTGGGGCATAAAGTAATGCTACACGGTTGCACTATTGGCGATTATTCGCTTATTGGCATAAATGCAGTGGTGCTCAATGGCGCAAATATAGGAAAGTATTGTATCGTTGGCGCAAACGCCTTAATTACAGAAAATATGGATATTCCTGACTTTAGTTTAGTCGTCGGCTCCCCGGGAAAAGTCATTAAAACCTTGGATGAAAGTGTTAAACCTAAGTTAGAAGCCTCGGCTGCACACTATAAGGATAACGCTCAACATTACGCACATTCGCTAAAGGCGACTGATGTATAGGTAGATATTATGTGTTGTGCATATCGAGTAGGGTGAGGCTTGCGCCTCATCCCTCTCACAGAACCGTACGTACGGGC
>OJFL01000439.1_pt1 | contig 21799 bp, 19 predicted proteins | sample 1594131 | NCBI WGS metagenome assembly OJFL01 (sample SAMN05416782, study PRJEB24817) | seawater metagenome | isolation source: Sea water | place: Canada:Atlantic | collected 2013-07 | reverse complement strand
TGTCTCGTGGGCTCGGAGATGTGTATAAGAGACAGCAATGCAGCTCTCGGCGCTTGCCGACGAACCGAGAAAAAGCCTTCCACATTACCTTTATTAAGGTCAGGCGTGACGTTGGCAAACACCCAGTAAAAATTGCCATCGGATGTTAGGTTTTTAACAAATCCAAAAAACTCGTGTCTGGATTTCAGGGTTTTCCACATCGAGTAATACACCCCCCTGGGCATATCCGGATGACGAATGATGTTATGTGGTTGGCCGAGCAACTCGCTCTCGGCAAAGTTGGAAACCCGCATAAAGTGCCGGTTTGCGTAAGTCAGATTGCCGCGTAAATCGGTTTTACTTACGATAAGTTGGTCGGCAGAAAAAGTTACCTCTCTGGCATTGGCAGATACTGCAATCACATTCTTCTCACTTCTTTTGTCCATTAGCCGTCATCACCCGGGGTTGACGCCGGTAAGTGCCCTGAAGACATCAACAGAGGTGGGCACCCTATTCTGTACTTAAAACATTATTTTAATATCAGGCGTTTCGCAATATTAATTTTATCGTCAACGACGCCGGAATCTTAAGCGCTAATCGAGCACGGGATCACCGCGATATGTCCGCCAACAGTTAGCCCTGTTTACGCCAGATAAGACAAAGATTGTTGGCCGAGTATAAGACGAATAAACGCTATGTACTAGTCATTGTCACAGCTGTATTTGAGGGTAGTTTCGCGTTTACTCATTTGTGGTGTTGAGGAAATTTGCAAAATATTTGTCGTTGAGGTGAGTAGGCAAGCTGACCTATGGCGCTGAAATCTGACAAATGAGGCGCGAAGGCCTTTGCCTCAGCATATGGCATGTTCAAGCATCATTGTGTTTTTCTTGTGTCATGCGCCAAAGTCAAAATCTCTTTGGATGATGGCAGGTTCGATTATGCAGGCAATTATTGTCACGTTGTGCTTTTGGCATTTCTCGCATTCAGTCATGTTTATATTGAAGACTCGTTTTAATCTCTGTGCCCACGTCATCCCTCTGCCATGGTATGGCTTATCAGATTGACTATCTTCTTTATTTATAAGTTTGGGGCTATTTTTTCCACGCTGTGAGGCCGTCATTCGGGCGCGAGGGTTGCTGTTAGGGGCGAATTAGGCCGAACTGCGCTGGTCACCGGAATCGGGTAAGGTTGAGTCTAGCTGGTGGTATGAGAGCGGCTAGTTTGCCAGCAAAGTCGATAGGATCAAAGAAATTCCTGTAGATGTCGCATGATGTTACAAACCGGATACTCAAAACCACCAATGACGAAAGCCCGCTCCTTGTCTTTTGCTGCCTGTCGGGTCTGCGTCAAATTAAATATGAGCCACTACACGTAAGTCTGTTAACACGTAAATCCTAGTTCTCATCAGCTGACGGTTCTCTTTCAATCTCAGGGTCTGGTGACAGCATTTCGGTTTCTTTTTTATGCTCGGGGACATCTACTTTACCTTTCGCAATAACTTCACCGTCTTGCCACAACTTCCACTCGCCTCTTTCATATATGTCCCATTGCTCATCATTAGTTAAAGGCTCTGTAGCAATAATACTAACAACGTCCTTAGGAGTGGTTTCAGCTGCAAAATCTATTTCTACTTCTACATCTTTCAGGCAGGCAGGACCAAATGGCGCTCTGCGGGTAATGCTTGCAAGTTTGGTGCTGCAAAAAGTAAATAACCAGTCTCCGTTACCCAATAAGCAATTAAATACGCCTTGTTGCGCATAGCCCTTAGCAAGAGAAACCAGTGCATCGGTAAGTTGAATTGGTGATGTGTCTCGTGATAAATGCTGACGTACATGGTTCATCATGTCACAAAACATGTCTTCACTGTCGGTATCACCTACTGGCTCATACATTCCCTTTTGTGCGGAGAAATTAGGTAGCTGACCATTATGAGCAAACACCCAATACTCGCCCCAGAGTTCTCGAGCGAAGGGATGTGTGTTGGCAAGGGTAATATTGCCCACGTTTGCTTGACGAATATGGCAAATCGCGGTTTTACTTTTTATGGGTAATGTCGCCACAAAGTCTGCAATAGGCGATGTTGCACTGGGCTCAGGATCGTGAAACATGCGCACGCCTTTTCCTTCGTAAAAAGCTACGCCCCACCCGTCTTTGTGCGGCCCGGTTTCACCGCCGCGGCGGGTAAGCCCTGTAAAGCTAAAACATAGGTCGGTTGGTGTATTTGCACTCATGCCCAAAAGTTCACACACTGGTTTCTGCCCTTCTATTCCTTAGTTACCATCAAGCGAGAATACGCAAGCACGCAGTATGAATCAATAATGCAATGAATATTCAAAGCGTGTCTCTTTTTAGTCTTGTTAACGGCTATGCTATTATTCTAATGAATTAATCTTTTAAAAGCTTAAACCTTGGTTTCAATATGACAGAACAACCGAATAACCCACTCCATGGGCTTACACTTGAGAAAATTGTTACGCAGCTGTACGAGCGCTACGGATGGGAAGGGTTGTATTACAGAATTCGAATAAATTGCTTTCAAAACGACCCATCGATTAAGTCGTCGTTAAAATTCTTACGCAAAACTCAATGGGCGAGAGACAAAGTAGAGCAGCTTTATATTCAGACATTTTCTTAGGCTTATTAGTGCTTAGCTACCAAAATTATTTAAGCAAATTCACTTTCGATATTGAGCCTTTTTCTTTTACTAAAAGTAATTATATTTACGCTTTTGGTACCAACGTCTTATTTTTTAATATACGCTTAAAACTGTATGCTGTATGTTCGAAAAACGGATTCCATAACAGGGAAATAAGCCATGGTTAAACAGCTTTTTTATTTTATGATATTTGCAATCCCTGTCATGTATTGCGAGGCGGCTGTTCATATCGTTAAAGTTATGGATCAAGAGAACAACCCAGTAAACAATGCTGTCGTGGCCTTCTACTCCAAAAGCTCCTCGCCAACTGCCGACACCGACGACATTGCTGTTATGGACCAAGTAAACAAACAGTTTCTACCCAGCGTTATTGCCATACAAAAAGGTCAGAAGGTTAAATTTCCAAATAGTGATGACATTCGTCATCATGTTTACAGCTTTTCCCCTACAAAACCTTTCGAGATAAAGCTCTATAAAGGTTCAAACGTTGCCCCTATTCTCTTCGATAAGCCCGGCATTGGAACATTAGGATGTAATATCCACGATAACATGGTGGGTCATATCTATGTTTCAGACGGTGAGGTAACTCGCGTAACCAATGCCGAAGGGGAAGCCACGTTTGACGAAGCCGTCCCTGAACGCGTAGCAATATGGCATAAAGACCTATCTATTGATGGTAGCTTAAAAGTCAATGTCATGCTGACTGAAAAAGATGGAATAGCAACAGCAAATGTCGAACTCGTCAGTCAGGCACCGCCACCTAGCAAACGAACCTTTGGTTCTAGCCGTTTTGGGGGTTGAGGCAGCCTTTGAAATCCTATTCTCTTAATCAGCACGTATTTAGACTCTCTGCAGGACTTGTGCTGCTGTCAACGGTGGCTATTTTATTTAGCGTTTGGTCGTCTACCACCGAACATGCCAAAAGAGAGCTTGCCGAAAGCCTGGAAGTAGCTCGCTATGTAGTCGCTGAAGTATTCAGTAATCGAGAAGAGCAGCTTTTTACGAATGCCAGTGTACTTACCGACGATTTTGGTTTTAAAAGCGCGGTGGCATCGCAAGATAACGCCACCATAGCCAGCACGTTGGAAAATCATGGCAATCGCGTAGGTGCTGACGTTATGGCCCTGCTAACATTATCTGGCGACATTACCAGCAGTACTTCAGATGGCTTATTGCCTGGCCAGCAATTCCCTCACCCTCAGCTTGTAGACAACGCCCTTAAACAGGGCGGAGACAACGCATTTATCGTGCTCAACAATGAACTATACCAAGTGTTGTTGCTATTGGTGGAAGCACCAAACCCCATTGCGATAGCGGCTATTGGGTTTAAAATTGATGCGCCCGTTCTGGAGCGTTTAAAATCGATTACGCTCTCTGAAGTGGCGATTATCGCGAAAAAAAACGATAGTATTATTTTTAAGCAGTCTACGCTATCGGAAGAACAGGACAACGTTAAGCGGGTGAATGGCGTAGAGGGTCTTTCATGGCTATCTTTTATTCCCTCTGACCAATCACAATATATCACACAGGATATTCCACTTTTTAGTGGCAACGACACGAAAATAACACTGGAATTATCTGAAAGCGCGGAAACCTTGTTTACCGAGTTTGCTACCCTGCAGAAACAAATCAGTATCATTGCTGCTCTGCTGTTAGCCGCCTCTTTGATTATTGCAGCGCTATTCGCCAAACGTATATCAAGGCCATTACGACGTTTATCGAAAATCTCCCAAGAAATAGCCGCAGGCTTCTACAATCACAAAACCTTTGTTACCTCCCACACAACGGAAATTGCAGCGCTTTCAGACTCTTTTCAGTCTATGCAGAGCAATATTCAAATGCGAGAAGAGCAAATTCAATATCAAGCCACACACGATCTCCTTACGGGTCTCTCTAACCGCTATCACATTACAGAGATACTGAATAACAAATTTAAGCACAATGAAACATTGCAAGTTATTGGCATTAATATACTCGGCTTTCGCAACGTTAATGATGTATTTGGATATCAAAACGGCGATTTATGCTTGCATACCCTCGCTGGCCGATTAAGTGCACTTGGGGGAGTAACAGCTAGACTAAACGGCGGTGAGTTTTTATGGATACCAACAAACCCTCTCACCAACGAAGACATAGCCTCAGTGCAAGCTGAGCTAGCAGCGCCTATCCAAGCTGAGAATGTTGTTATAACGCTAAGGTTGTCTTTAGGAGTTTTAAAGTGCCCTGAAGACGCTAATGACGCATTAATTCTACTTAAACGCCTTGCGATAACGTTGGATCACGCTCGTCACCTTCCGACACATCGGGTTCACTACAGCGCCAATTTTGACGCCGAATATACCCGCCGAATTAGTATCATCACTGAATTAAAACTGGCACTGAGCGAAGACAGCCCAGAATTGTCGCTAGTGTATCAACCCAAGCTGGATCTCACTACTAACACGGTAAGCCACGCAGAGGCGCTTATGCGCTGGAACAGTGAAAAACTTGGCTTTGTCGGCCCAGATGAATTTATTCTTATCGCTGAACAAGCTGGTCTAATTGGTGCGGTTACCGAGTGGGTAATAAAACGCGCCATCAGCGATGCGAAAAACCTACTCCAAAGTGATGTTGATATATGCGTCGCTATCAACCTCTCTGCCAAAGACATTTTAAACAAAACTCTGTTATCAGATATTAAATCGCAAATTGTTCAGGCTGATTTAACGGCGTCTCAATTGGCCTTTGAGATCACTGAGAGTGATTTAGTGAGCGATGCAGAAGGGGTGTATAGCGAGCTGGCTTTATATCGCGACGCGGGCTTCGCGCTTGCTATCGATGACTTTGGAACTGGCTACTCGTCGCTGTCGTATTTAAAAAGCCTGCCAGTAAACGAGCTGAAAATAGATAAGAGTTTTGTCCTCAATTTAGACAAAAACCAAAGTGACCAGCAAATAGTAAAAACGATCATTGATTTAGCCCATAATTTCGATCTGAAAGTTATCGCCGAGGGTGTAGAGACTCAGGGTAGTTTGGCGCTATTACAAAAGTGGGGCTGCAACTATGCGCAAGGCTACCTTTTATGTCGTCCAGTCCCCGTAGAGAGCTTTATTCAATGGTATAAAGATAATATAAACACTGATTGGTTTTCATTATGAAACACTACTTTTTTGTACTGAGCGCATTAGTTTGCTTAATAGCCAGCAACTATGCATTAGCCGGCGATGGCAAGCTACTCGCTACTTCAGGGCTTGTGCAGATTGAGGGCTCAGGAGGCGGTGGTATTGTTCCATGGGCAACATTATCCGGCTACGACACACAAGATGAAATTTCGGTAAGCGCGGTAATGACCCAAGTTGACCTTGATGATTATCGCCTAAACGTGATGGGAGTTTCTGCCTCTTTTTACGACCGTGTTGAAATAAGCGCTGCGCATCAACGTTTCGATTTGAAACAGCTTGGCGGTGACATCAGACAAAATGTAATAGGTGTAAAATACCGACTTTATGGCGATGCTGTGTATAGCAACTTCCCGCAAATAAGCATTGGCCTTCAGCATAAGAAATTAGAAGATGGCGCAATAGCCGACTTACTCGGCGCTGACTCTTCATCTAGCGGCACCGACTATTATATTGCTGCGACGAAAATACATTTAGGCGCTGTTGCAGGCTTTAACGCGGTATGGAATGTTACGGCACGAGCCACAAAAGCCAATCAACTTGGGTTGCTAGGTTTTGGCGGAACGCAGAATAGTGACCATGAGATTATGCTTGAAGCCTCCGCTGGCGTTTTGCTTTCTCGAAATGTCGCGGTAGGCATGGAGTATCGGCAAAAGCCCGACAACCTTGGGTTAGGCGAAGAAGACTGGATAGACTACTTTGTAAGTTACATTCCCAACAAACACATAGCGCTTACGCTTGCCTGGGCAGAATTAGGCAGTATTGCTGGCGCTGAGGATCAAAATGGTCTTTACCTCTCTATAAACGGTCAACTGTGGTGACATCATGCTTAAATTAAGAATTATTTCGCTAAGCGGCTTATTGGGTATGTGCTGCATGGGAGCGTTATTAGCCGGCTGCGCCAGCCAATCAAATTCCGTTTACCACCAGCTAGGAGGTAATGAGAAGGTAGAGCAAATCGTCGAAAACTTCGTTGTTGAGATTGAGCGCGACCCTGTCATTTTAGCTTACTTTGAGGGTGCGGATATCAACCGCTTTGTTGAAAAATTAAGTGAACAGATATGCTCTCGTACTGGCGGACCGTGCTCTTACACTGGCGACACTATGGCACAAGTTCATGGTGGTATGAACATTACCGAAGCAGATTTTAACCGCACTGTAGACTTACTCATAAATGCCATGAACAAAGCCGACGTGCCGCATCGGTTGCAAAATAAGGTACTAAGGGCGTTAGCACCAACTCGCGATGAAATGCTTTATTTATAAGTTTTATCAGCAATAAAAGAGGCTGTGACGCACTCTTTTATTGCTACAGTTCATGTTGCCACACGTTGTTAAATGCATAGCATAAACATATGATTCTGGCATCAACACATGATTCTGGCATCAACAGATAGTATCGGCACAGCCTCAAAGATTAAGCATCGTTATATAACGTGCTTATCCATTTTTCTTCATTGATGAAATTCCAACTCCATTTCGCCCACTTATCGTCTAGCCCCATGCTTTTGATTTCATCTAAGGTTTTTCCGTCTTGCTTAAGGGCCTTAACATAGTCAAAGGTTTCGCTGATCATATTAAGAAAGGTGGCGTACTCGGCTTTTGAGCCCACTTTTCCGTGGCCCGGAATGATAATGGTGTCATCGTCTATTTTATTCAAAAGATGTTGAACCGACTCCATGTAACCCTCTACATTTCCTCCAGCGCCTTGGTCGATGTACGGAAACATGCCGTTGAAGAACAGGTCGCCCGTATGCATAACATTAGGCTGCTCGAACCAAACAACACTGTCTCCATCGGTGTGCCCTACAGGAAGGTGCATGACATGCAGCGTTTCGTTATTAAAATATATCTTTATGCCGTCTTCATAAGTCACTGCTGGCAGAGCTTCAGGCTCCACGTTTTCATCGCCTGCTAAGCGCACACGCACGTTTTCGTGTGCAAATATAGTAGCCCCCTTATGACTGTGAAAAAACGCGTTAGAGCCTGTATGGTCGCCGTGATAGTGGGTATTGATAACATACTTAGGTTTATCACTGCCTAATCCACCCAGTTGCGCAGCGATTTTCTCAGCCAATGGCGCAAACTGATCGTCAATAATAAGCACACCATCATCACCGGCTGATACGCCGATATTTCCACCCATACCCGTTAGCATATGAACGGCTCCTTTGATGGGTGTCGCTTTTACCTCTACATTGGCAAAGCGATCTTGGGCATACGCCAAAGAGATCGGAGATATAATTGACGATATAGCCGCTACCGCTGTAGCAGCGATTAAAGCTTTAGCTATCAACGGTTTTTTCTTTGCTGTTTTCATTACGCGTTCCTCTGGGCATTATTAGTACTTAAGTTCTACACCTAAGTTCTTCACTTAAGTTTTCTGTACGAGTTCTAGTGACGTGTAGGGTAAAGCGCTTCGTGTTTAGAGCCGTATTTACCTCAGTCGCTACTTTACGATGTAACTTATACCCTCAAATAGTTAAACCTGTTCACTTTAACCTTCCCTTGGCATTAAAGCGTGCTTTCACCGTCAGGAATATCTCCTATATAAGCAAACCTAGGTACTGTTTCATTATTTAACTCTACAGACTCTGTAAACATCTCTAGTGGACGAACCCACAGTTCACGATCGCCATAGCAAGGCCTATACACAACCAACTTAGATTCATCTTCTGAATGTGTGGCCACCTCATATACGTCGTACAAATGGCCCTTGTAGTGTTTGTAGCGCCCTGGCGCAATCAATAGTTGTGTATCCACCAGATACTCCTTTTAAGTTTTTATTTGCGTCTCGTCTTCAAAAGCAAACGCTAGTTGTTGAGTTGACTGTTCCGCCGCTAAGCCAATGTGAATACCTACTAAACGTATACCTCGGCCTTTAGCACGCTCAAAAGCTTCCTTCATTAAAGTAGTAAAGTAATCCTCATCGAGAGTTCCATGACGGTGCTCTACCGTGGTCAGTTGGAAGTCATTAAATTTAAGCTTTACACCTTGGGTTCTCAATCGAACAGGTTTGCCTGTGCGTTTTTTATGATTTTCCATTCTGTCACGTAGCTTTTCCAGTAACGATGGTAGGAACGCATTGCATTGCTCAAGGGTTTGAATATCATCACTTAACGTGCGCTCTACCCCTATCGACTTTCTTTCTCGCGATACAGAAAGCTCTCGCTCGTCTATGCCATGAGCACGTTCCCACAACACGCTGCCAAATTTACCGAGCTCTTTTTGAATACGCTCGAATGGGTATTGGCGCACATCATTACAGGTATTAAGCCCCATACGAGCGAGCTTTTGCATGGTGACTTTGCCCACTCCGGGTATTTTTTTAAGCGGCATGTTGCGAACGAACTCATCTAACTCATCCGGCGTGATGACACAAATACCGTCTGGTTTGTTTTCATCGCTTGCAACCTTTGCCACAAATTTACAGGGTGCGACACCCGCAGATGCCGTAAGGCCAAGTTCGCTTTGAATTCTTGCCCGTATTTCCTCGGCTATTAAGGTAGCGCTGCCGCCACAAAACTGGCTGTTAGTAACATCAAGATATGCCTCGTCTAATGACAAGGGTTCAATAAGGTCGGTATAGTCGGCGAAAATTTTTCGGATTTTTTGAGATTCACTAGCATAAGCATCCATGCGTCCTTTCACTAAGGTAAGATTTGGGCACAGTTTCATGGCATAAGCGGTAGCCATTGCGCTACGTACGCCATATTTTCTCGCCGGATAGTTGCAGGTAGAAATAACGCCTCTTCGGTCGGAACTCCCGCCGATAGCAATGGGGATATTCTTAAGCGCAGGATTATCCCGCATTTCCACTGCGGCATAAAAACAATCCATATCAACGTGGATGATTTTTCGCATTCAAACTCGCATTGCGGTACTAGGATGCTTATAAGTGTATGCTAATACCAAACTGTACATTTAGACAGTATAGTAGCGACTAGCGATGACTTAATCCAGTAAGACGTGCCCTGCAGCTTGCAGAAAAAAGCCGCTAGTAGATAACTAACGGCTTTGTGTATAAAGCAAAAGGTGTTTGTGGGCGTCTTTGCCTATAAAATTTGGTTTTGCTTCCATTCGTTCAATTTTTTCTGACGCGCTTCTTCTTTTTCCATACGTGATTTTTTGCGATCACAAGGCTCTGGGCAGTCGCACGCTTTCTCAATTCCAATCGCGCCTAGTCCACCACAGCTTCCTGAAATAGTTTTTCGCTGCACAAGGTAACCTATGGCCATAGCAGCAACCATTGTTAAAAAGAAACCAAATGCGAGAATAAATGTAGACATAACTACCTCTTAATTGTGAACTGTCACTAGTTTATCAAATTCTGGCGACGCATACTCCTCAAAACTATCTTCTGTGCGACGAATGAGAAATACCGCAAGGTTTTCTCTTTCGGCAATTTCAATAGCCTGTTCCCACCCCATTACATTAAATGCCGTGGCAAGGCCATCAGCCGTCATTGACGAGGGATGCACAACAGTGACAGACACTAAATTATGGGAAATTGGATAACCTGTAGTGGGGTCAATAAGATGAGAGTATCTTTTCCCGTCTTCTTCATAGTAGTTTCTATAATCACCTGAAGTAGCGACAGCATTTGTGCCAATAGATACAACTTTCTGTATCGCTCGCTCGGTGGTGACAGGCTTTTCAATAGCAATTAACCATTCACTTCCGTCACCTCGCAAGCCTTTAACCCGCATTTCGCCGCCTATCTCCACGAGATAGTTTTCAATACTATACTGCTCAAGTATTTCTGCTACTTCGTCAACACCAAAGCCTTTAGCAATGGTAGATAGGTCGACATACAGCATAGGATGACGCTTTTTAAGTCCGCTAGGGGTACTTACTAGCTTTTCATAGCCTACATAATCGCGAATATCATTGATATCGTCTTCGCTAGGTGCCTTTTCTGGGCGTTTTGTGGGTCCAAACCCCCATAAGTTTACGAGCGGTCCGACAGTCACGTCTAATACGCCGCCGCTAAGTTTCGCCAAACGCAAGGCTTCATTTACAACCAATAAAGTATCACCAGACACAGAAAAATTGTCAGTGTAGCGATATTGATTAAAGCGAGACAATTCAGAAGTAGGATCGTATGTAGACATCATTTTGTTTACATCCACCAAGCGTGCATAAATCTGTGACTGAAGGCCCTCTACTGCTTTTCCGTCCGCCGCTATATATTTAACGTTATAAGTTGTGCCCATGGTTTGCCCTTGCAAATGCACAACAGGACGACTGTCATCACTGCAGCTTGCAAGCATGACCATGCTGATGGCTATAACCGCTAAAAGAATTCGAACAAAAAATCGAATCACACTATGTTCCTTACTTTATCTTTAGCACAAACAAAAAAGGGGCTTACGCCCCTTTTTTACAACTTAATTGCGTAGATTAACCACCGAAGTCATCTAGCATGATGTTCTCGTCTTCAACACCTAAATCTTTAAGCATGTTGATAACGGCAGCGTTCATCATAGGTGGCCCACACATGTAGAACTCACAGTCTTCTGGCGCTGGGTGGTCTTTGAGATATCTCTCAAGTAACACTTGGTGAATGAATCCAGTCTCACCTTCCCAGTTGTCTTCAGGCTGTGGATCTGAAAGTGCCACGTGCCACTCAAAATTCTCATTCTCAGCCGCTAACTCGTCGAAATCCTCTGTGTAGAACATTTCACGAAGTGAACGTGCACCGTACCAGAAGCTCATCTTACGTGAAGATTTTAAACGACGTAATTGGTCGAAGATGTGCGAACGCATTGGAGCCATACCGGCACCACCACCAACGAATACCATTTCGTTATCAGTGTCTTTCGCAAAAAATTCACCAAATGGACCAGAAATCGTTGCTTTGTCACCTTCTTTAAGACTCCAAATGTACGATGACATTTTACCAGCGGGCAGGCTTAGATTATTAGGCGGCGGCGTAGCAATACGCACGTTCAACATAATAATGCCTTCTTCCTCTGGGTAATTGGCCATGGAGTATGCACGAATTGTCTCTTCGTCAACTTTAGACTCGATGTCAAAGAAGCCAAATCGCTCCCAGTCACCGCGATACTCTTCAGGGATATCAAAATCCTTGTACTTAACATGGTGAGCTGGTGCTTCGATTTGAATATAACCACCCGCACGGAAAGGTACACTTTCGCCGTTAGGAATTTTAAGCTTAAGTTCTTTGATGAAGGTTGCTTTGTTATCGTTAGAGATAACTTCACAATCCCATTTTTTAACACCAAATACAGATTCTTCTAGCTCAATCTCCATGTCTTGCTTAATAGCTACCTGACATGAAAGACGACAGCCTTCGCGTGCTTCGCCTTTAGTGATGTGATCTAGCTCAGTAGGCAATATCTCACCGCCGCCTGAGTGCACATCTACACGGCACTGACCACAAGAGCCACCGCCACCACATGCTGAAGATACGAAGTACCCTGCATCTGCCAGTGCGCCAAGTAACTTACCGCCTGGCTCAGTTTTGATTGCTTTGTCTGGATCGCCATTAATCGTAATAGTCACGTCACCACTAGGTACCAACTTCGACTTGGCAAACATGATGATGAATACTAGTGCCAATACAATGGCAATGAACATGGCGACGCCTAGATAAATTTCTACGTTATTCATTTAAATGCTCCCGAGCTCGATTAAAGCTGAATACCAGTGAATGACTGGAAGCCAAGCGCCATTAGGCCCGCAATCATGAATACAGACCCAAGACCACGAATACCATCAGGCATATCGGCATATTTCAGCTTTTCGCGTACAGCGGCCAACAGCACAATGGCAATTGCCCAACCGATACCACTTCCTACGCCGTAAACCACACTTTCGCTCAAGTTATATTCGCGTTGAACCGCAAATGCAACACCACCAAAGATTGCGCAGTTAACGGTGATCAACGGCAAGAATATACCAAGTGCGTTGTATAGCGCTGGGAAGAACTTGTCCAAACTCATTTCTAGAATTTGAACCAATGCAGCGATTACACCGATGAACGTAAGAAAGTTAAGAAAACTTAAGTCTGCTTCTGGGAAACCTGCCCAAGCTAGCGCACCAGGAGCAAGTATGTTTACGTAAATTATTTGGTTCACAGGTACTGAAATACCAAGAACAACAATTACCGCAACACCAAGACCCATTGCAGTTTTTACTTTCTTAGATACCGCCAAGAAGGTACACATACCTAAGAAAAGTGATAACGCCATGTTCTCAACAAAAATTGAGCGAACAAATAACGACAAATAATGTTCCACGACTTACTCCTTAGGCTCTACTTGCTCTGGACGGATGGTACGGATAAACCAAATCATACCGCCGATTAAGAAGAATGAACTGAATGGCAGTATTAATAGCCCGTTACCCTGATACCAACCACCATTTTGTACAAGTGGAAGGATCTCAAAACCAAGAATAGTACCGAACCCGAACAGTTCTTTAATTGTACCGATAACAACAAGGACGAAAGAATATCCTAAACCGTTACCAATACCGTCAAGGAAACTCATAAGAGGTGGGCTCTTCATTGCGTAAGCTTCCGCACGGCCCATTACAATACAGTTTGTAATAATGAGGCCAACGAATACCGACAGTTGCTTCGATATTTCATAGGAATACGCTTTCAATATTTGGTCAACAACGATTACCAAAGACGCAATAATTGTCATCTGAATGATAATTCGCACGCTCGACGGTATCTGATTACGTATTAGTGAGATAAACAAGTTAGAGAACGCTACAACGCTTGTAAGCGCCAATGACATTACCAACGCCGTTTCTAGCTTGGTGGTAATTGCCAGTGCTGAACATACCCCTAATACCTGAAGGGCGATCGGGTTGTTGTCCAATATCGGCCCAAAGAGGGCCTTTTTCATTTCTTTAGTATCTGCCATGAGACTTCCCTTATGAACGCCATGCTTGGTTCTTCAGGAACTGGCCGAAGCCTTGCTCGCCTACCCAGTAACGAATTGTATTTTCAACACCGTTACTAGTAAGGGTTGCACCTGAAAGCGCATCAATTGTGTGAGGATTGCTTGGGTTCGCATTTTTAACTACACGAATAGCAACTTCGCCATTTTCGTATATTTCTTTGCCGTCCCATTTTTCCTGCCACGATGGATTTTGAACCTCACCGCCAAGCCCTGGTGTTTCTTTTTGCTGGTAGTAGATTAGCTCGCGAACGGTTTTTCCGTCTGCATCTAATGCTAAGAAACCATACATAAGATCCCATAGACCGCTGCCGTGAACAGGCAAGATGATGCGAGATACTTCACCTTGTGCATCACGCACCAAGTAAACACTGGCAACGTCAGGACGACGTTGGAATCCAACGTTACTATTCGTCACTTTTGTGCTGTACTCAGTTTCTTTTGCAGCCTTATACATATCGTAATCTGGCTTTGGTGCTTCAACAAACTGTCCACTGTCTAAGTTCACAAAGCGCGACTCAACACGTTCAGAATACGTACTTTCAATTTCGCTGTTGCTCATGCCCATATCGTAAAGGCCTGCAGCATTTAGGATGTTGCTCTTTTTATCTAGAGCGGCGTTTGTTTGCTGTAACGAGCGCAGGCCTACGGCCGCGCCAGATACAACAATTGAACACACTAAACATACGGCAACAACAATACCAAACGTTTTGCCTAAAGATTCTTTCTTAGCCGACACGTGCTACCCTCCGCTTGATATTGCTTTGTGCGACAAAATAGTCGAACAGTGGTGCCCACAAGTTAGCAAATAGAATCGCTAGCATCACACCTTCAGGGAAGGCTGGGTTCAATACGCGTATTAACACGGTCATGAACCCGATAAAGAAGCCGTAAGCCCACTTACCTTGATTTGTAAACGCTGCAGATACTGGATCTGTCGCCATAAAGAACATGCCGAATGCAAGACCACCCACAACGAAGTGCCAGTATGCTGGCATAGCAAACATCATATTTGTGTCGCTGCCAATAACATTAAGTAGTGTTGCGAAGAACGCCACACCTAAGCCTACACCTGCAACGATGCGCCAGCTTGCAATACCCATATACATGATGAATAAACCACCAAGAATAATGGCTAAGGTAGATACCTCACCCGCAGAACCTGAAATGGTACCGATGAAGCTATTCATCCAGTGGTCCATGTTTGAGTAATCAAGTTTGCCAGATGCTGCTTGGCTTAAAGAAGTAGCACCAGAATATCCGTCTGCTGCTACCCATACTTGGTCACCTGAGATTTGTGCAGGATAAGCAAAGTACAAGAAAGCACGACCTGATAGTGCTGGGTTAAGGAAGTTACGGCCTGTTCCGCCGAATACTTCTTTGGCGATAACAACACCAAAAGTAATACCTAGAGCTACCTGCCATAATGGAATAGTGGCTGGAAGTGTAAGAGCAAAGAGCACAGAGGTTACAAAGAAACCTTCGTTAACTTCATGCTTACGTACAGATGCGAATAGCACTTCCCAAAAACCACCTACAATAAAAGTAGTGGCATAAATAGGTAACCAGAAACATGCGCCGTAGAAGAACATGCCTAGTACGCCAGCATTTGACAAATCACCGCCAAGCGCAGTGAAAAGGCCCGCTTGCCATGTATCAGGTAATGTACCAGCACCCGCTGCAATTGCATCTTGTGCTTGGAAACCAATGTTGTACATACCAAAGAACATAGCTGGGAATGTTGCCATCCATACCATGATCATGATGCGCTTAAGATCGATACTATCGCGCACGTGAGTATTTGCTTTGTTTACTTTGCCCGGCGTGTAAAAGATGGTAGCCGCAGCTTCGTAAAGCGCATACCACTTTTCATGCTTACCACCTGGCTCGAAGTTCGGTTCGATTTTTTCTAAATACGCTTTTAAACCCATGACTTAACCCTCTTTCTCTATCGTGGCCAAACAGTCGCGTAAAATAGGAGCATAATTATATTTGCCAGGGCATACATAAGTACACAATGCCAAATCTTCTTCGTCCAACTCTAAGCAACCCAATGTCTGAGCACTGTCAGTATCTCCAGAAATCAGGTCCCTAAGCAAAAGCGTAGGAATGATATCTAGGGGCATAACGCGTTCATAATTACCAATTGGAACCATAGAACGTTCAGAACCATTGGTAGTTGTTGTCATATCAAATTTCTTGCTACCACCTAGGTGACCTAGGTATGCGCGTGTCACTGAGTGTTTGTCTGAGCCTGGAGTAATCCAACCAAAGAACTTTTTCTCGTGACCTTCTTTTAATGCTGATACTTGTGTGTGGAAACGACCTAAGAAGCCGTGAACACCCTGTGCTGTTGTACCGTTAAGTACAGAGCCAGACACAACGCGTACGTCACCGTCTACAAGTTCATTTTTTGTTAATTCTGCTAAATCAGCTCCCACCGTTGTGCGAACAAGGCGTGGATTTTTAGCTGCAGGACCGGCTAATGAAACTACACGTCTGCTGTCTAATTCACCTGTTGTCAGCAATGCGCCAATGGCGATTACGTCTTGGTAATTTACGTGCCAAACAGTTTTGTTCATGCCAGCAGAATCTAAATAATGGATGTGCGTACCTGGAAGACCAGCTGGGTGTGGACCACCGAACTCTTCTACGTCTACCGCGGCATCACCGGTTGCTACCGATGTACCTGGCGCCTTACAGACGTAAGTCTTTCCACCGCTCAATTGCGTTAACGCCTTCAGACCATTTGCAAAGTCTTCTTGGCGCTCAGCAATAATCACAGCCGGATCGGCTGCAAGTGGATTAGTATCCATTGCTGTGACGAAAATTGAGTTTGGTACAGAATCTAACGCAGGCGATTTGCTAAATGGACGCGTGCGAAGCGCTGTCCACATGCCAGATTCTACGAGGATTGATTGGAGCTGCTCTCGTGAAGCACTTGAGATTTGGTCAGCTGTTAGCGTATCAAATTTAACAGCATCGCTACCGTTAGCTTTAATCACTACAGACTGAAGTACCCGTTTTGCACCACGATTAACCTCTACCACTTCACCCGCTAACGGTGCAGTGAATTTAACGCCTGGGTTCTTTTTATCTTCAAAAAGAACCTGACCTTTCTTCACTACATCGCCAACTTGGACGTGCATGGTAGGGCGCATACCCACATATTCTTCTCCCAGAATGGCAACGCGCGTTGCAGCAGATGCATCAGCAATCTCCTGCTTTGGCGCTCCCTCAATTGGGAGGTCGAGACCTTTCTTGATTTTAATCATATGTAATTGCACTACTCTAATAGAAATACCCTTTTGCATAACCGCAGTAATCCTGCCTGTCAGCATGCAAAAGCGTACTAGTAACAGGTGTTAAACACCTTTTATTCTTGATTGACGGAACTTGCCGAACTTTTCACGACTTGCGAAAACGAAACCGTGGTGATTCATTCCTAATGCGGGCTTTTCACCCTATCTTTCTTGGACAATCTCATCGGAAACCGTTGTTTTTACTATACTGATGCCAAATATGAGACTGTTGTTTTAGCGAGGATTAAAACGGCCCCCCACTTAATTTCGGGATTTTAGCATTAACCAACACGTTTGTGCCACGCAAATCACAGATAAAGGCAAAATTTTCGACAATTTAATGTAAACCAATGGTCTGTATCACCTATTTACTGATTTATGCGATGTAAATGGCAGTAAAAAACAATATAAAAAAGCCGCTTTCAGCAGCGGCTTATCGCATAGTATAACGCATTAAAAGTAGACTACCATTCTACCTTTGGATCGACGTCTTTTTCATAATCGACCGATTCAATATCAAACCCGAATAACTTCAAAAACTCATGGTGGTAACCTTCATAATCACTTACCGCGTGAAAATTTTCTTGTGTAACTTGGTCCCAAAGCGCCTTTATTTTCGCTTGAGTGGCATCATTGGTTTCTTTACCATCCATGCGGTAGCGATTGGCCTCATCCAGCGTTGGACTATCGCCAAACAAACACTGTGTAAATAATCCATGAATTTGCTCAATACATCCTTCGTGCGTGCCCTCTTCTTTCATTACCTTGTATATGAGTGAGATATAAAGAGGCATGACAGGTATTGCCGAACTCGCTTGTGTTACCAGCGCTTTTAACGAGCTTACATTCGCTTGAACAAACAAGTCGCTGTTTTTGCCAATAATGGCTGCAGCAGCTCTGTCTAAGTCTTCTTTGGCTTTTCCGATAGTGGCTTGCCCATAAATAGGCCAAGTCAATTCTTTGCCAATGTAGGTGTAAGCAGTGGTTTTACAGCCTTCTGATAACACATCTGCATCGCGCAGAAAATCCATCCAACGTTCCCAATCTTCACCGCCCATTACTTTAATAGTGTGCAAGATTTCTTCATCGTTAGCCGGCTCTAACGCAACTTCATGTACCTTGTCTTTGTCAGTATCGTAAGTTTTTGTTGTGTATGCCTGACCGACGGGCTTCAGTGTAGACTTATACGTTACTCCAGTATCTGGGTCGGTTCTACGTGGCGATGCCAGGCTGTAAATTACCAAATCAACCTTGCCCATCCCCGCTTTGATCTTTTCAATAGTTTGTTGCTTTATCTCGTCTGAAAAAGCGTCACCATTAATCGTATCTGCAAATAATCCTTTTGCTTCAGCCTTACGATGGAATGCGGCAGTGTTATACCAGCCCGCGGTTCCCGTTTTACGTTCAGTAGGCGCTTTTTCAAAGCACACACCTAAGGTTTTAGCGCCATAGCCAAAAGCGGATGTTATTCTAGACGCGAGACCATAACCGGTTGAGCTACCAATAACGAGTACGTTTTTGGGCCCTTCTCCCAAATCACCTTGGCCTTCCACGTAGGCAATTTGCTCTTCCACCGATGCCAAACACCCCTCTGGATGTGCATTTGTACAAATGAAGCCTCTCACTTTAGGCTTGATAACCATAATAATTTTCCTTATTTAAGCGTGGCGCTATTGTAATGCTGTGACTGCGTTTAACAACTCGGAGCAGATGTATCTTGCATGTTTTAAAGCATAACGCATATTGGGGTTGGTTGAATACGGGGTTTTTAGTAAAGGAAAATGAGAGTGGAATTACTGGTTATAAACTCTAGGAATGAAAAAGCGCAACAAGATGCTGCGCTTACTTTTGCAATTGATGGCGTTTAATTAGCCAAGGATATCAAGAAGTTCAACATCAAAAATAAGTGTGCTGTAAGGAGCGATGGCTGCGCCCGCGCCTTGCTCACCATAGGCAAGGTCGTGAGGAACGTATAAACGCCACTTTGAACCAACCTTCATCATTTGAAGTGCTTCAGTCCAACCTTTAATTACGCCACCTACTGGGAATTCCGCAGGTTGACCACGCTCATAAGAGCTGTCAAATGTTGCGCCGTCAATGAGTGTACCGTGGTAATGAACACGCACTGTACTTGCTGCAACTGGTGACTCACCTTCGCCCTCAGCAACAACTTCGTATTGAAGACCAGACTCGGTAACGTTAACTTCATCGCGCTTAGCGTTGTCTTCAAGAAACTTAGTGCCTGCTTCTATTACAGCCTTGCTAGCTTCTTCTTTAGCCGCTTGCATACGGTTGTGTATTTCACCGAACGCATCGCGAAGTGTATCGTTGTCAACTTGAGGTGCAGAAGCCGCAAACGCATCTTTTAAGCCAGCAACAACTGCATCAATTGCTAAACCGTCAAAAGGGTTAGATTGTAGTTGTTGGCCCATTTGGTAACCAATGCCGTAACTCGCTTGGGTTTCTACTGTATTGAAAGTATCAGTCACAATAACTCCTGAAATTAAATTACAAATGCAGTACGAATTTTAAACAACTCGCATACTGCGAGAATTTTTCTGCATTTTCCGGTGCGAGAGTGTACCACACCATAATTTATCTTGCCTTCAGCATTGTTAATAAGGCTGTAAAAGTATCAAAATGTTGTAAATTATAACCGAAAGAGGTTAGACAAGTTGCAAAGGACGCAGTATGGTTAGAACCATATATTTAGGAGGATAGCATGCAAACTCATCACGATGCTGAACTAAAAGATACCGTTCGATATCTTGGAAAGACACTTGGCGAAACTATTAAAAATCAGTTGGGTCAAGAATGGCTTGATCGTATTGAAAAAATACGAATCGACGGCAGAGCCTCGTATCAAGGCGACGGAAAATGTAGCGAAGAACTGAAAGAAACTTTCAAAACCATGACCGATGACGATTTACTTACCGTCGGCCGTGCCTTCGCGCAATTTTTGAATTTAGGCAATATTGCTGAGCAAGAATATAACGCAGCAATGAATGTTGATGCGTCGATGGACGCTCTTTTTGAGCACCTTGATAAAGCTGAGCTCACCACTGAAAAAGTGCAAGAAGCTGTAGGCAAACTCAATATCGATCTTGTTTTAACTGCTCACCCTACTGAAGTCACTCGAAGAACCCTGATACATAAGCATAAAGAATTAGCTGATTGCCTACAGGCCGTTCACCAAGAATCACTCAACGATGTCGATCGCGCTAAAGTAGAAACTCGTATCGCCGATTTGATTGCACAAGCCTGGCATACCGAAGAAATTCGCTCGGTACGCCCAACACCTGTAGACGAAGCTCGCTGGGGCTTCTCGGTTATCGAAAATTCACTATGGGAAGCGGTGCCAGACTTCCTTCGCGAGTTAAGCGATCGTCTTACTAAAGATTACAGTGTTGCGTTACCACTTGACGCTTCTCCAGTTCAGTTCAGTTCTTGGATGGGTGGAGACCGCGATGGTAACCCATTCGTTACTTCAAAAGTCACTGAGCAGGTATTGTTGTTAGCGAGAAAGCGAGCAGCAAAATTATTTGCTATCGATTTAGACCGCTTACAGGTTGAGCTGTCAATGTACGACTGTAACGATGAGCTTCGCGCAAAAGTTGGCGATGCTAACGAGCCATATCGTGCGCTGCTTCGTCCATTGGTATCTCGCTTTATTAAAACACGCGATGGTATTGATGACTATTTAGCTGGTAAAAACCCAGATACTTCAGAGTGGGTAGAAAGCGATGACGAGTTAATTGACGTACTGATGCTTTGTCACCAGTCATTGATTGACTGTGGCATGCAAGTAGTGGCTAACGGCTTATTACTAGATACCATTCGCCGTGCTCGTGTATTTGGTATCCATTTGCTGCGTCTTGACGTTCGCCAAGACTCCGAACGTCATTCAGACGTATTTAGTGAGCTAACTCGCTATCTTGGACTAGGCGACTATGCCCAGTGGAGTGAAGCCGATAAACAAGCTTTCTTATTGAGAGAACTTGGCTCGAAACGCCCGCTATTCCCAGCACAGTGGGATGCATCTGACGACGTTAAAGAAGTACTTGAAACCTGTAAAGTTATTGCTAAGCACAGTAAGCATGGTTTTGGTATTTATATTATCTCAATGGCGAGCGAGCCGTCTGACGTGCTTGCCGTGCAATTACTACTTCAAGAAAGCGGCGTAAGCTGGCCAATGCCAGTGGCTCCACTATTTGAAACATTAGACGACTTAAATAATTCACCTGATGTAATGCGCAAACTACTGTCTATTGACTGGTATCGCGGATACGTGAAGGGTCGTCAGTTTGTGATGATTGGTTACTCTGATTCGGCAAAGGACGCCGGAGCACTCGCCGCGGGATGGGCACAGTATCAGTCTCAAGAAGCGCTTGTTGCTATTGCCGAAGAATTTGATGTATCGCTTACGCTATTCCACGGTCGTGGCGGCACTATTGGTCGAGGTGGCTTACCGGCTCACGCCGCTATTTACTCGCAGCCTCCTGGTTCACTTGAAGGCGGTTTCCGCGTAACGGAGCAAGGCGAAACCATTCGCTATAAGTTCGGCATGCCAACTCTTGCTAAGCGCAGCTTAGGTATTTACGCCAGCGCTATTATAGAAGCTATGTTGTTCCCGCCTCCAGCACCAAAAGAAGAATGGCGCGAGCTTATCACTACTATGGCAGGTCAGGGCCGCGACAACTATCGCGCCACTGTACGTCTGTCTCTTATACACATCTCCGAGCCCACGAGACAGGCAGAAATCTCGTA
>OJFL01000434.1_pt1 | contig 21980 bp, 22 predicted proteins | sample 1594131 | NCBI WGS metagenome assembly OJFL01 (sample SAMN05416782, study PRJEB24817) | seawater metagenome | isolation source: Sea water | place: Canada:Atlantic | collected 2013-07 | reverse complement strand
TGGGCTCGGAGATGTGTATAAGAGACAGACATCGTGCTTTTCGAAGGCTGGTGTGTGGGCGTCACGCCGCAATCGGCGAGCGAGCTCACTAGTACCTGTAACAGCTTAGAGCGTGAATATGACTCGGATGGGCGCTGGCGAGGCTTTGTGAACGAGCAGCTCGCAAGCGACTATCAGACTCTTTTTAGCCAACTCGACAATCTGCTCTTCCTTGAGGCTCCCACCTTTGACTGTGTGTCGAACTGGCGTAACAAGCAAGAGAGACGCCTGCGCGAAAGCTACAAAACGCCTAAAGATAAAGCGCGGCAGGATGGTGACGACGCGAAAGCAACGCAAAGTTTACATTCGGTTAAACAAGCAAACGCGTTAATGAGCGAGGCACAGATAGCGCGTTTTGTTCAACATTTCGAGAGGCTTACACGGCACTGCCTCTTACTACTGCCTTCAATCGCCGATACCGTTTTCGAGTTGGATACGAACCAGAGGATTGTTGGCAGGCGCTAAAGTCACGCCTGTCCATTACCCTAAACTCAAGCGGCCCCTCTTAGGCGAATTCTTGAGAGTAACCGAGCCTTACTATGCTGCGGCGCCTAAGGATGGCGTACTCGGCCAAAACTTGTTTAGCAGACTACTAACCCACACGCGCGCGACAAGCAGCGACAGCGCGACCGCCGCGAACTGCCGCCAGAGCGCGGTCTCTTCACCATGGCTCATTGCCGCTAATTGAAGCTCCCAACCGAATATCGCATAGAGCTGATTGAGTATGAGACCCGCCGCGATCGCAGTGACGATAACACCAAGCAGGTAAGCGACAAGCGAACGACTGCCCAACTGCTCTTTAATAACACCCATTGTTGCGATATTGGTCGCAGGTCCGGTAAGCATAAATACCAGCGCAGCACCGGGTGAAATACCGGCAAAAAGCAGACTCGCCGCAACTGGAGTCGATGCTGTCGCGCAGATATACATGGGCAGACCGATAATCACCATGACAAGCATTGCGACGACCCCGTCACCCCATTGCAAGAAAAACGACTGCGGGACATACGCTGTCACCAATGTCGCCGCTACGAGGCCGATGCATAACCACTTAGCCGTGTCGGAAATCATTCTGCCGTAACCATACTGAAATGCTTGCAAGAAACGCTCGCCGAGGCTCGGCTGTGCGGCAACCACCGCAGACTCTTTATTCATACTGCAGCAGCTCTTGGGCGCTGGCGCGGTATCCACAGCCTCTTCCTCCGAGTCTAGAGTGTTGACTAACACGCCTGCCACAACCGCGCTCACCAACGCTCCGATTGGACGCGCGATCGCGAAAACTGGCCCGAGCATCGCATAGGAAAAAGCGATCGAGTCGACGCCCGTCTCAGGCGTCGCAACGAGAAATGAAGCCGTCGCGCCCTTTGACGCTCCGGCCTTGCGCACGGCAAGCGCGGTGGGTATGACCCCACAAGAACACAGCGGCAATGGCGCGCCTATTAGTGCGCCCTTGGTAATAGACAGCAGCCCGGGCTTGGCGAGTTGCTTCTGCACCCACTCGCTCGGAATAACCTGTTTGATAACCCCTGCAATGAAATAACCCAAAAGTAGCCAAGGCGCGCTCTCAATGACGAGATTCCAGAATATGCTCAATAAGTTACTCATGCATTTGCCTCCTCAATGGGTACTTTGCCGGCATCAAGTGCTTCGATAATCGAACAATGCACGGCGCTGTCCATGCCTCCATCACAGCTTTTGAGCAGCAGTTGCAGACTCTGCCGGATCTCCTCCAACTGCGCTATTTTTTCGTTGATCGACTCTAATTTGTGACGAGTGATCGAGGTGACCTCCTCGCAGGTGTGATGATCACGGTCCAAGCGAATAGACAGCAGCTGCGCGATCTCATCTAAAGAAAAACCCGCATCTCGCGCTGTCTTTACAAACTCAACACGGCGAATGTCTGCGTCACTGTACCGTCGATACCCCGAGGCGCTACGCTCGCTCGATTCGATGAGCCCGTTTTTCTCATAAAAACGCAGCGTATGCGCCGACAGCCCGCAGTGTGCTGATAACTGGCTGATTTTCATTATTTATCTAAGCCTCCCACGTTTAGACGCAGACACTGCGTCGTTTGATAGGACAAGTATAACCCTTAGAGCTTACTCTAAGGTCAAGGCTTAATAGAAGATTCTTACGCAAGCACTTTTGATAACCACACGCCTATGTCCGCAATCTCTTGCGGGCAAACCGCATGCTCCATCGGATAGGTCCTATACTCGGGCGTAAAGCCCAGTGCCTCGAGGCGCGCTTTACCCTCGAGACCCATACCTTCGACAACAACCGGATCATGGCTGCCGTGGCAAATGAGTGCAGGCAAGCCTGCCTGCACTGCATCCATCTTCACCGTCTGTGCGGTGGGAAAATACGTCGACAGCAACATCATGCCTGCAAGCCGCTTGGGATAGCTCAGCGCTGCCTCGTAGGTGATCGCACCGCCCTGCGAGAAACCGGCGATGACGATGCGATCCGGCGCTACGCCACGTTCGATTTCACGTTCGATGAGATCGTGCACCCACCCTGCCGATTGCTCGATCTGCTCGGTATCTACATGACGACCGCCATCCATCGATTTAATGTCATACCAGGCTGGCATGACATACCCGTTGTTGATCGTGACGGGAATAGAAGGCGCATGGGGGAAAATGAAGCGCACACCGACACCTGCAGGCAAATTAAGTTGGGGGACGATTGGTGCAAAGTCGTTACCGTCGGCACCGAGACCGTGCAACCAGATTACAGAGGCGGTGACGGTCAGGCCCTTGGGCCACTCAAGTTCGACGGCGGGGAGGTATGGCATGGTAGGTTCTCACTCAAATAAAATTCTAGTCCTTCATAAATGGCTCGCATCCATGAACCTTGAGGACTTGTTGATGAAAAAGAATACATCAAAAGGACGGGAGAAGCATAAGGTGACGAATGGCTGGAAAGAGAGCGGAGATTTTAAAAGTAGCTGACGTACCCTTGAGTTCAACCTTCTCCCGAAGATTTAAGAAGCTGAACAATAATATCGAAATTTTCATCTAACGAAGACAGCTCAGCAATCTTCGCGACGCTTGCCGCTTTCAGTCCCATATCATTCTTAGCGTCAACATCGGCTCCAGCATTAAGCAAGGCTTTGATAATTTCAAGGCTACCCTGGCTTGCCGCACGATGAAGCGGTGTATCACCATCGGCATCGATGAGGCTAAAATCAGGTTTTGATGACCTAGTTTGGCCTACGTCCAATCCTGAAGAAAGATAATTTTCCAGAGCTTCGAAATCATCAGAATAGACCATACTGTAGGCAGGATAAATCGCATAGTTTGTCCAACTCACTCACGCTTTGTCGTATCATGGCTGCCCTGCCCTTGATGAAAAACTGATGATGACCGACATAACCGATCTCAAAAACCGCCTAGAAAAAAATCTTCGCGTCCTTGGTAAGTGGGCACAGCAGCAGGGAATCGATTGTTATCGGCTCTATGATGCCGACCTTCCCGAGTTTGCGTTCGCGGTTGATCTGTATGGCGAGCGCGTACATATAGCCGAGTATCAAGCACCTGCTAAGATCGACCCGGCTAAGGTTGAAGCGCGCCGCGAAGGGATGCTTCTCGCGTTGCAAGAGGTGCTTAACGTTCCGGCTCGCGTGCTTACTATTAAGTCGCGTGAGCGCCAACGCGGCACCAAGCAGTATGAGGTCGAGGATAATCAGGGTAAGTTTTTTAGCGTTCGCGAGGGTCGAGCCAAGCTCTATGTAAACCTCACAGACTATCTAGATACCGGGCTATTCTTGGATCATCGAGCGATACGCCGCTTCATTTTTGAGAGAGCGCGCGGGAAGCGTTTTCTCAATCTGTTCTGCTACACCGGCACGGCTAGCGTGCACGCAGCATTGGGTGGCGCAACATCGAGTCTGAGCATCGATATGTCGAACACCTATCTCGAATGGGCTAGGCGTAACTACCAAGAGAACAAAGTTGGCGGTAAGCGGCATAGGCTCAAGCGCGCCGACTGCGTCGCGTTCCTAGAAACCTTGGTGGATAGACACCCGCCGAGCCTCGATGCGAGCGACGAAGACGCCGAAAAAGGGTTATTTGATCTCATTTTTCTCGACCCGCCCACATTTTCTAACTCGAAGAAGACCGACAATGTGCTCGATATTCAGCGAGATCATGCCAAACTGATCACCGGCTGCATCGCGCGGTTAGCGTCGGGGGGCTTGCTCATCTTCTCGAACAACTGCCGCGGGTTTAAGCTCGATGCCGAGGTCGCATCGCGCTACCGCGTCAAAGACTTTAGCCGCCAGAGCCTGGACCGCGATTTTCATCGTAATCCCAAAATACATCAAACCTGGTTGATCGAGCCCTAGTGCTTAATTCGTTAGAGGCGGTAGCGCCAGATGATGGCTCAACATAAAAGTAGAAAGATCAAATACTCTGCACACGGAGCGACAGGAAAATGACTATCGCACGCTCGTCTAGCAAAGCAGCGATGGCATTGATTAGCGCTGGCTTCCTGCTCGCGGCATTCGCCGTAACTAACGCATTTGGCACTACGCTGCTGAGTCTTTCGGTTAATAGCCTGAGCGAGCAAGCGGAGTTTGTGTTCGAAGGCGAAGTGATCGCGGTAGAAGCGCAGCGATCTGGAAGCCGCGGCATGGTGAGCACCTTTGTCACCTTTCGCGTTATCGATACGCTTAAGGGCGACGCCGGTGCCATCGATATAGAACTTAAGTTTCTTGGTGGCACATTGAATGGCGAGGTGCTCGAGGTAAACGGCTTGCGTCTTCCAAAACTGGGCGAGCGCGGCGTTTATTTTGTCGAGTCGTTGAGCCGAGACTTAATTAATCCCCTGCTCGGCTGGTCGCAGGGGCATTATCTTATAACCACTAACGGCGGCGTCGATAGCATGACAACTGTCGACGCTAAACCGATTATCGCCGTCTCCCCAATCGAGATGACTACTCCCTCAGGGGCTTCGGGTGCATCAGGATCATTAGGCGCTTCGACGACGCAATTGCCAGCGCAAACGCGCGCGCGATCACCGCTGCGTATTGCTGCAGATCCCAGTGCCGCCGAGGGCATTATCGCTATCGAGCGCGACTCGGTAACAGGCATCAGTCCCGCCGACTTTAAACGGGAAATCCGAGCGCTAATACCCTAGTCCTGTTTTACAGCGCTAAGTTATAAAAAACCCCCGACGTTTCCGACGAGGGTTTTTAAATGGATCACACCTTCTAGGCGCGAGGCGCGGCGCTTACTTTGGCATGCGTGCTGCGCGAATTTCGATCTCGATCAACCAACCTTCGACAACCAAACCTGCGATCTGAACGAAAGAGCGCACAGGCTTCATAGGGTTTTCATCGGTGCCAAAGAACTGCTGGTAGCCGCTGTTAAAACCGGCGAAATCGAGTTCGCCATAGGGGCCCGCAACGGCGAACGCGCGCACCTGAACGATGTCTTCCATCGACCATCCCTGTGATTCCAGCGTCTCTTTGAATTTACTAAATGTGTTGACCGTCTGCTGCTCCATGTCGCCCCAGCTGCCGTCTTCCATGGGGCTGGCGCCCGAACCGCTTAAGTAGAGCGTCTCTGCGCCCGCGGGGATAGAGATGTTGTTATAGAAATTGCGGCCTTCGCCTGTACGAACGATCTCGTCGGCGGTTGCCACCGAAGCGAAGCCAAATGTTGCGAGCACAGTGAGTGCGAGTAGTGATTTAACGCGATTGAGCATGGGCAAATTTCCTTTTATGTACAGTGGTCTGAGTTGTCTGAGCAGCCAGCGTGGCTTCGGCGTCACTTTTTATCTTGGTCAACAAGTCTACCGCGGCATAAGCCGCGAATGAAACCTTAGACGTCGGATTCGGCTAACACGCCATCGGCGTCTTTCGAACCGAGGAATTTGGACGTGATGATGCCTGCAGTAATAGAGCCGTTAACGTTAAGCGCTGTGCGCGCCATATCGATAAGCGGCTCGATCGAGATTAGTAGTGCGGCGATAGTAACGGGGAAACCCAGTGCGGGCAGCACCACGAGCGCTGCGTTCGTCGCGCCGCCGCCAACGCCAGCGATGCCAAACGAGCCAATAGCCACGATTAACACCAGAGAAATCACAAATTCGAATGAGATCTCGGTGCCGCCAGAGGCCGCTACCATGACCGCGAGCATTGCAGGATAGAGGCCTGCACAGCCATTTTGCCCAATCGTCGCACCAAATGACGCGGCAATATTAGCGATAGGCGCGGGCACATTAAGCTCTTCGATCTGCGCGCGGATCGTGAGCGGAATAGTCGCCGCCGAGCTGCGAGTAACGAAGGCGAAGGTCAGCACCGGCCAAACCTTTTGGAAATAACTGCGAATGTTGCCGCCGAACAGGCCAATAAGCACCGTATGCACGACAAACATGATAGCAATGGCTATATAGGATGCGACGACGAAACTAATGAGGTTGAGAATTGCTCTGCCGTCGGTTGTCACGATGACGCGGGTCATTAGCGCAAGCACGCCGTAGGGGGTGAGTGAGATAACGATTTTAACGAGCCGCATAACAACCGCTTGGGTTGTGTCGATGAAGCTGCGGATTTGCTCGCCTCGCTCTGGATTCTCTTCGCCTACTAAGGCAGCCGCTATACCGAACAAGAGGCCGAACACCACGACGCCGATAATCGACAGCGGACGCGATCCCGCTAGGTCGGCAAAAATGTTATTAGGCACGAGATTAGTTAGCGTACCGATGACACTGTAATCCGCGCCAGCGGCACGACGCGCCTCGAGCACCTCAGCGCGCGCCAGTTCGCGAGCACCGGCACCAAGATCTGCAGCGTTGAGATTAAAGAGCAAGGCAATGCCAACACCAACGAGCGCTGCAATCACGGTCGTAATTATAAGTACCGCGACGACCGTACCGCCGATTTTGCCGAGCGACTTAATCTCGTCTACCTTGATCACCGCGGCGATCATAGTAATCAGGATAAGCGGCATGATGATCATCCGCAGCAAAGACACATAAGACGATCCAACAATATTGGTCCACTCGAGCGTTGAGTCGAGAACCGCCTGATTATCGCCGTAGGCCGCCGAAAGGATAAAGCCGAAAACTGTGCCGCCAATTAACCCAAGCAGAACACGGCGCGAAAGCGTCCAGTTTTCGCGTTGACCAAATTGATAGAGAACACCTAAAAGCCCCGCAAATAGCGCGACATTGACGATGGCGAGGGTAGGCATGGTACGTTCTCCCGATCAGCGGTTATAGCCGCTTATTGATGTTTTGGGTCTTTCGAGTAGCGTTTGAGTATATAGCCTCGCCTCGCCTACACCAAGTGAGTACGCCACTAACGTGTTGTTTCGCTACAGCACTCAGATTTACCAAGAGCGCTCACCAAATAAACGCCCTAAGGCCGGAGGCGATAGCCCGTCCGGAATATCGCATAGACAACGCCTAGGCAGATCACAAGGAACACACTCACACCGATGAGACTCACCCACACATTGACCTCCGATATCTCATAAAAGCTCCAGCGCAGGCCGCTGACCAGATAGAGCACCGGATTCATGAGCGAGATGCTCTGCCACAGGGGCGGCAACATATCGGTGGAGTAGAAGCTGCCGCCAAGGAAAACCAGCGGCGTAATAACAAGCGCCGGCACAATAGACAGTTTCTCGAAATTGTCGGCCCAGATACCGAGAATAAAGCCGAAGAGGCTAAACGACAGCGCCGTGAGCACAATAAACAAAAGCATAATAAACGGGTGTGCGATACGCAGCTCTATAAAAAACCCCGCCGTCGCAAGGATTATTAGGCCGAGGATTATCGCTTTAGTCGCCGCAGCGCCGACATAGCCGAGCACCACTTCGAGTGTCGACACCGGCGCCGACAGCACCTCATACACTGTGCCCGAAAACTTGGGGAAATAGATTCCAAACGACGCGTTACTTATGCTGTTAGTCAAAAGGCTCAGCATAATAAGTCCGGGGACAATAAACGCGCCATAGCCGACGCCACCCACCTCTTGAATGCGTGAGCCAATTGCCGCGCCAAAAACAATAAAATACAAAGACGTCGTAAGCACCGGCGTCACGATGCTCTGCAGCAAGGTTCTGCGCATGCGCGCCATCTCAAATTTATAGATCGCCAGCACCGCGTAATAATTCATTACGCTGCTCAATAGCTTGCTCATTCTGCTGCTCCCTGCATGGGTTTACTGGCGGGCTGATTAACCAGCCCCACGAAAATCTCCTCAAGTGAGCTCTGCGAGGTGTGTAGGTCTTTAAAGGTAATACCCGCCTCACGCAGTGCCTCGAGCACGCTAAAGATATTATTCTCGCCCGACTCGGTGGTCTCGAATGTGTAGATAAGCTTGAGACCGTTGACAGACAGCTCGAGTCCAAAAGGTGCAAGACTCGCAGGCAGTGCTTCGAGCGGATCGAACAGCTCGAGTTCGAGCTGCTTCTTGCCCAGCTTCGCCATTAACGCGCGCTTCTCTTCAACCAAAATCAATTCGCCGTGGTTGATGACGCCGATGCGGTCGGCGATTTCCTCAGCCTCTTCGATGTAATGCGTGGTAAGAATTATCGTGACCCCGCTCTCGCGCAGCTCACTCACGATTGCCCACATGTCTTTGCGCAGCGACACATCAACGCCAGCTGTGGGTTCATCGAGAAACAAAATTCGCGGCTCGTGTGACAGCGCTTTAGCTATTAACACGCGGCGCTTCATCCCGCCCGACAACGTGCGCAGCATATTGTCTTTTTTATCCCACAGCGACAGCGACCGCAGCACGCGTTCTATGTGTGCGGGGTCGGGTGCCTTGCCGAAAAGCCCACGCGAGAATGAGACCGTGTTCCACACCGTCTCGAAGGAATCGGTGGTGAGTTCCTGTGGCACCAGCCCGATGAGCGAGCGGGTGATTCGGTAATCGGTAGTGATGTCGTGGCCCGCGACGAGCACGCGTCCACTGCTAGGCTGAACGAGTCCGCATATTGTCGAAATCAGCGTGGTTTTGCCCGCGCCGTTCGGCCCAAGCAGCGCGATTATCTCGCCCGCTTTGATATCGAGGCTGACAGATTTTAGTGCAGCGAACCCACCCGCATAGACCTTGCTGAGTTGCTGAATGCTTAGGATGGTGCTGCCCACCTCGGGCTCGATCACTGTCATGCCAAATATCCCATTTTCGAATGCAAAAATACCCACCGGCCGTGACCCAAGGAGCCTGCCGTGCTAGCTTTTACCTAGTGTACTCTATCGCGCCAATACGCGTTTGACGTCTATTATAAGGGCATACATTTATCCGAAAACCGGCGCCGCCCCCGCCACTCAACTACGGAACCCTCCGCATGCATAGATCATCTACTCGGCGCCTCCACAGCATTCCGCTGCGCCTGCTTAGCGCAAGCTTACTCTTCATTCAGGCGCTCTTTATTCAGGCGGGCGCTGCGCAATCGGCTATGGTCGAGTCTGCGCTATCGACTCAAGAGCGCGAAATTGTTAGCTGGGTCGCAGACCAAGAAGACGATATGGTCGCGCTGTTAGAGCGATTAACTAACATCAACACCGGCACGCTCAATAAAGCCGGCGTCGCCGAGGTGGTTGGCTTGCTCAATACCGAACTCCTGCAACTGGGCTTCGACTCACGCACGCTGGCAGGCGACGTGATCGAAATGCCAAGTTGCCCCGGCAGCGAATACACCATCGACGTAGCAGACCACCTCCTCGCTACCAAAAGCGGCGAAGGCAAGCGTATGCTTATGATTGGTCATGTCGACACCGTATTTCCTGTAGACAGCCCTTTTCAGACTTTTTCCCGCGACGGCGATACTGCCTACGGCCCCGGCGTGTCGGATATGAAGGGTGGCCTTGTCGTGATGCTTTATGCGCTAAAAGCACTTAATCACTTTGGCGAACTCGAAGACAAAGCCATTAGCATCTTGCTCAACAGCGACGAAGAGATTGGTTCGCTTAGTTCGCGTAAATACGTCGAACAGCAGGCGGCGCTGCATGACTTCGGCTTGGTGTATGAGTCCTCTGGCAACAATCGCCTCACTCGCGCGCGCAAGGGCTTGGGTCAGGCGCGCTTCGTTGTGAATGGCCGCGCCTCCCACGCAGGGGGCGCGCACCAACAGGGACGCTCAGCCATTAAAGAGCTTGCCTACAAAATTGTGCAGATCGAAAACATGACCGACTACGAAAGCGGCGTGACGGTCAATGTGGGTGTGATTAATGGCGGCGAGGCGCGGAACACGATTGCTCCGTGTGCCGAGGCACTCGTCGACCTGCGCTACCCAGAGCCGCAGCAGGGGCTTGATGCAGTAAAACGCTGGGAGGAAATCTTTGGTAGCGTGTATAGCTACCCCGTCGACTCGGGCGAGCTGTCCACCAACAGCTGGACCAGCTTACACCGCCCACCCAAAATTCCTACCGAGGAGTCCGATGCATTACTCAATAAAACCATCGCGATTGGGAGACTGTTAGGCCAAGAGTTCACCGTCACCGATTCGGGTGGTGGCACCGACGGCTCGCTAACCCAAGCGGTCGGTTTACCAACGCTCGACTCGCTCGGCAGCGACGGCACCGGCGCTCACTCTAAGCGCGAACAAGGGCGCATTAGCTCGCTCGTCGAACGTGCTCAATTGAGTGTTGTGTTAATCGGTCGTTTGGCGAAACAGCCTTAGGCAGTATGCGCCGCAGCAACAGGTCTGCGGCGTGCAATCGACTTTAAATTTTTGATCAGAGTGCGTCGAGCGCCTGAGAGATTTTTGAGATGCCAATCACTTCCATACCCGGAATAGGGTTTTTTGGCACATTGGCCTTTGGCACGATCGCACGCTTAAACCCGTGCTTCGCCGCCTCCCTCAATCTTTCTAGACCGCCCGGTACAGGGCGAATCTCGCCTGCAAGACCCACCTCGCCAAAGACGACGAGCTCGCGCGGCAGCGCTTGATCTCGAAAACTCGACACCACCGCCAAAAGTAGCGCGAGATCGGCGCTCGTCTCGGTCACCTTAACGCCCCCTACCACGTTTACGAATACATCTTGATCGGCCATATACAGCCCACCGTGACGGTGCAGAACGGCGAGCAGCATAGCGAGCCGGTTCTGATCTAAACCAACGGTTACGCGCCGCGGATTACCCAACTGTGTTGCGTCAACCAGTGCCTGTATCTCGACAAGCAGCGGCCGCGTGCCCTCCCAAAGTACCATGACTATCGAGCCGGCCGACTCTTCTTCGGTGCGAGCGAGAAAAATGGCAGAAGGATTTTTAACTTCTTTAAGACCCAGCTCGGTCATGCCAAACACGCCGAGTTCGTTTACCGCACCAAAGCGATTCTTCTGTCCGCGCAGTACGCGATACTTGGACTCACTGCCGCCTTCGAGCATGATAAAACAGTCGATCATATGCTCGAGCACTTTAGGCCCTGCAAGATTGCCTTCTTTGGTGACGTGGCCTACCAAAAACAATACGGTATTAGTTTGCTTCGCGTATTGGATTAAATACGCAGCCGACTCGCGCACCTGCGACACACTGCCCGGCGCTGAGGCCACGTCGGCAGAATGCATAACCTGAATCGAGTCTACGACGAGCAACGCTGGCTTGTGTGTCTGCGCCGCCTTGCAGATCGTTTCGACATTGGTTTCGGCAAGCATTTTTAAGTTGTCTTCGGGCAGCTGCAGGCGTTTGGCTCGCATGCCTACCTGCTGCAGCGATTCTTCGCCGGTGACATAAAGCGCTGGCTTGCCGGAATGCGCAAGTAGACACATCACCTGCAATAGCAGCGTGCTTTTTCCCGCTCCGGGATTGCCGCCAATCAACACCACCGAGCCGGGCACGAGTCCGCCTCCTAACACGCGGTCTAGTTCGTCGATTGTGGTAGAGAAGCGTGGCAGCGCGTCGAGGTCGATGTCCGATAAATTCTGTACATCGGACACGTCGCCGCTATAGCCGCCGGGCTTGCGAAAATCGGCTTTAGTCACGGGCGACGCACTTGCACCCAAATTTATCTGCGACAGTGTATTCCACGCTTTGCACGCCACACATTGACCCTGCCACTGCCCGTGTTCGCTTCCACAGTCGGTGCAGACGAATGCTATTTTCGATTTCGCCATCGGTGGCTGAGTCCTGTTATTAGCGTGGGGGCGCTTATTGTAAAGCTGCTCTTTGCAACGTTGTTCGTTCTAGAAAATACGGATGTATCTGATTGCTCAACTAGACTGACGCGGAACGCGCGCGGTTACCTGACAGAATAGTTCATAGGCGATGGTTGCGCAGTGCTGTGCTATTTCGTCCGCGGGCAACCCGTCACCCCAAAGCACCACGCTCGCGCCGACCTCCACCTGTAGGTCGGTGACATCAATCGTAATCATGTCCATCGAGACGCGGCCCTTGAGCGTTGTGCGCTGCATGCCCGCGGCAGTCTCGACTAGTACAGGCGTGTCTGTCGGTGTTTTGCGCGGATAACCATCGCCGTAGCCTATCGACACGACACCAATGCGCATCGGTCTATCTGCTAAAAAAGTGCCGCCATAGCCTACCGCATCACCTGCGTTCAGAGTATTAATCGCGATAAGGCGCGACTTCAAAGTCATCACTGGTAAGAGGCCGAGGCTTTGCGCGCTGCGATCTGCAAAAGGCGAGCTGCCATAAAGCATAATGCCTGGCCGTACGATGTCGTAATGTGTTTGCGGCCACGCGAGAATTCCGCCAGAAGCCGCCAAGGTTTTTCTAATGGCGCCCGTATCCGCAAGCAGCGAATCAAACTGTGATTTCTGTTTTCGTGTTACTGGCGAGTCGAGTTCGTCGGCGCAGGCAAGATGCGACATTGCGACGACAGCGAGATTTGGCACGGCACTCAATGCTGTTAGCGCCTCATGCCATGCCTCTGCGTTTAGTCCGAGCCGGTTCATCCCTGTGTTGGCTTTTAGCCAGACGCGAGTAATCCCGTTTGGATTCGCAAGCATAAGCGCAAGCTGATACGGCGAATGGATAACGGGATCGATTCCAAGGCGTCTGCATTCGTCGAGCTCGGCTGTGTCGATAAAACCGGGCAACAAAACGATTGGGCGATCCCACCCGCATTCCCTCAGGCGCTGGGCTTCGCTTAGCGCAGCTATTGCACAGCCCTCAAGACTATTCACTGATTGGGCGACCTGCTTCGCAGTAGCGAGCAGTACGCCGGCTATTTCTTCGAGGCCATGGCCATAGCCGTTTGCTTTTATGATGGGGAGATACGACTGCTCTGGGCACGAACTGCGCACAATCTCGATATTGTTAGCAAACGCATCGAGATCGATCTGCGCAACCGCGCGATTGGAAAAATCACTACTCATGCATGTAGTCATCGTAACGCGGCCCGGCGTAGTTTTCGAAGCGAGTAAACTGACCTACGAAGCTCAGCCTTACCGTACCGATCGGTCCGTTACGCTGCTTGCCAATAATCACTTCGGCAACCCCTTTGTCGGGCGAGTCTTCGTTATACACCTCGTCGCGGTAAATAAACGCGATAACATCGGCGTCTTGCTCGATCGCTCCCGACTCGCGCAGGTCGGACATAACAGGCCGCTTGTTAGGGCGCTGCTCCAAGCTGCGATTAAGCTGCGACAACGCAACCACCGGACACTCAAATTCACGCGCCAACATTTTAAGTGAGCGCGAGATCTCAGAAATCTCGCCAACGCGGTTCTCACTCGTGCCCTTTACCTGCATAAGCTGAAGGTAGTCGATAACGACCATGCCTAACGCTCCGTGCTCGCGCACGACACGGCGTGCCCGCGCGCGCATTTCTGTTGGGCTCAAACCGGCGCTGTCGTCGATAAATAATGGCGTGTCTTTTAGGCGGCTCACGGCATTATTAAAGCCCGGCCAATCTTCTTCGCCCAGCTGACCGCTACGCATGCGTGTTTGATCCACGCGCCCGATAGACGAGAGCATTCTGAAAATCAAACTCTCGGCAGGCATCTCTAAGCTGAAGACCAAAATAGGTTTGGGGTTATTTAGCACCGCATGTTCAACAAGATTCATTGCAAACGCAGTCTTACCCATCGAGGGACGACCGGCGACGATCACGAGATCGGACTTCTGCCACCCCGCAGTCATCTCATCGAGGTCGGTATAGCCAGTGGACAACCCCGTAAGGCCGCCGTCCATTGCAGATAACTCGTCGATGCGGTCGACGGCGCTCGCGAGCAACGGATTCACTGGTATAGGCCCTGCGTCTTTGGGCCGCTCGTCGGCAATATTAAAGATGCGCTGTTCGGCTTCGTCGAGAATATCTTCGACGCGTTTGCCGCCAGTGTTGTAGCCAGTGTCGGCGATAGTATTTGCGGTCGAAATAATGCGGCGCAAAATCGCGCGATCGCGGATGATATCTGCGTAGTGCAGAATGTTTGCTGTGCCACGGGCATTACCCGAAAGCTCGCTCAAATAATCTATTCCGCCGACGGCTTCGAGCTGATCGAGGCTGTTGAGCGCCTCTAGAAGCGTCACTACGTCGATGGGCTTATTGGTTTCGCTCTGTTTCGACATGACCGCAAAAATCATCTGGTGTTCGGCGCGGTAGAAATCTTCGGGCATCAGCACGTCGGCGAGATTGTCCCACTCGGTATTGTCGAGCATCAAACCGCCCAAAACCGCCTGCTCCGCCTCGATTGAATGCGGAGGGACTTTTAAGGACGCCAGCTGACGCATCGAATCGGTCGAGTCGTTACCGTAATCGGAAGGGGTGCGCTGTGCGCTGCTGTCGAAGGAATCTGCCATTGTCTGTCTGAATCTTTTAGTTTGCTGTCGTTGAATCGAAGAGCCTTCGCGCTGAGAGCCTTCGCGCCTTGAGAGCCGCCACTGCACTTAGTGAGAATGCCTTTCTGCAGACCGATATAGTACGCCAAATAGAGGGCAATCTGCACGGATCACTTCTGAGAGGTTACAAGCTTTGGCGTTTCGATGAAACTAAGCGTGAAGTCTATGCATACTCGCCGCTAACGCAGCCCGTCTTACTTGCGGTTGCCTGAAGAAAGCCGCACTTTCCACGAGCGTAAAAAAACACCGACGCCAAGGGCAGCCGGTGTTTGTTTAGTCGAGCGCCGCACTATTTAAGAGGCCGTATCGTAAGAGGCCGCATGTTAAGAGGCGATGTGCTCGAATCAGATTAGCGCTCGATTACTCGGCCGCTGCGTCTTCTGCGTCATCCGCCTCTTCGGCGTCGAGCGCGTCGATCATGCTGCCGTCTGCGCTGATACCCGCTTCAGAACCAAGCGCGACAACTGCCACAGTGATCTGTGCACCGACTTCGAAACCGAGGTCTAATGCTACTGTGTAGTGGCCTAAGTCACGGATAGCCCCTGTAGGCATAAGCACTTCGGCTTTAGTGAGCTCGCTGCCAACCTGTGCGTTAATCGCATCAGCGATTTCGCGCGTGCCGATAGAACCGAACAGGCGTCCTTCGTCACTCGCGTTCACTTCGATGCGAAGCTCAATACCGTTAACCGTACCGGCACGCTTTTGCGCTTCGGCAACGTTGGCGTCGTGTGCAGCCATCAACTCAGCACGGCGACCTTCGAAGTCTTCCATGTTGCGCTTAGTCGCAGGAATCGCCTTGCCCTGTGGGAACAAAAAGTTACGCGCGAAGCCGGCTTTAACAACAGCTTCGTCGCCGATGCCACCGAGGTTACCCATCTTTTCCAACAAAATTACGTTCATGTTTGAATCCTCAACCTAAATTCTTTATGCGCCTGCAGCTAATCTGCAGCGTCGTATTCACTCTTTACGTCTTGCTCGCAAGCCGCGAGCGAAAATCGTACCAGCTGTCCATGAGAGCAAGTAACACCAAACCTTGCATCACTACTGGCAAAAGCATCACAGCGTAGAACACTGCGAGCACTGCGCTTGGCAGCTTCTTGATACCCACCACGCCGTGAACTAACGCTGCACCCGAGAAAAGCAGTGGCACAGTGCTGTAAATCACCCAGCTTGGCGGTAGCAAGCCAAAATTGGCAGCTAGCATAAACCCAACCAGAAGCAGTGCCGTCTTGCTCCCGATGCGCAGACTGTGAAATTCGAGCCTAAAACCGCCCGGGTTATACAATGCCGCCTGCATCCAACGCGCTAGGATAAGTAGCAGCGCGGCGAGCATGCCGTAGGTCGCCCCTAAGAAGCTTGTGAGCGTCGCTCGTAACTCCTCAATCGGCAACCCTTCGATGCCATTCGTTGCCATATACACGTCGAGCTGCTGAAACAGCAGATCGAGCAATTCAGGCACGAATAACAAATACGCTTCGACCGTGAGACCAACGAGCACCGCACCAAGCAGGCTTACTTCCCAAGACTGCGTCTGTCTTAGCCCCGCCGCGAGCAGCGTTACACCAAGAAGCAGTATGAGCGGAACCACATCGCCAATATAGGCATAGGCTCCGATCGGGAGAAGCGCCCAAACGAGTATAGCTAGCGCGTCGTTCCAGCCCTTGCGGAGCATAGTCAGGCCAACGATCACCGGACTAAGCAGGTTTAGCATCGGCACTAGCCCTAAGAGCAGCACCGCGATGATGGCACTCCTGCGGTCCTTCATGACGAATTCGGCGAGGGCGCGCATCAGTAAGGCCTATTAAACCTGGTGACTATCCGTGTATGGGATCAAGGCCAAGTAACGCGAGCGCTTGATCGCAGTAGCGAGCTGACGCTGGTAACGAGCCTTAGTACCAGTAATACGGCTAGGGACAATCTTGCCAGTCTCAGACACGTACGCCTTCAGCGTTTCGATGTCTTTGTAATCGATTTGCTCAGTGCCTTCGGCAGTGAACTTGCAGAACTTGCGTCGACGAAAATATCGAGCCATTTTAAATTTCCTTCCTACAAATGAGTGAGGGTAAGAGCTGCGCTAGGCATGCACTCTTACTCGGCCGCTGGAGTCTCTTCAGCTGGAGTCTCTTCAGCTGGAGTCTCTTCAGCTGGAGCGTCGACTGCCTCAGTAGCGGCCGGAGCCTCTTCTGCTGCTGGCGCGTCTTCGGCTGCTTCGTCTGCTGCTGGCGCTGCAGCTGCTGCTGCGGCCGCTGCGGCCTCTTCTTGCTTGCGCTTCTGCTCGGCACGAGCACGACGCTCTTTGCCTTCGCGCTCGCCCTTAGAGATCAATGACTCTTCGGTGATCGCTTTCTTCTCTTTAATAACGAGATTACGCAGAACCGCATCGTTGTAGCGGAATAAGGTAGTCAGTTCTTCCAAAGCTTCGCCGCCGCACTCGATGTTCATGAGTACGTAGTGAGCCTTGTGGATCTTATTGATTGGGTAGGCGAGTTGGCGACGACCCCAGTCTTCGAGGCGATGGATAGTACCGCCGCTCTCAGTAACAATCTGGGTGTAGCGCTCGACCATGCCTGAGACTTGCTCAGATTGGTCGGGATGCACCATAAATACAACTTCATAGTGTCTCATAGAGACTCCTCTTGGGTTTAAGCCTTCCATCGGCTGTGCGATGACAGCGCGTGGTAAGACAAGGAGTTAACGGGTTTTTGACGACCCGCGAACAAAAGAGCCGGAATTCTAGAGAACCTGGGCTAACTATGCAAGCGGATTAATGACATACGGGCGTGGACGCGGACTTTACAGATCAATTCGCCTGTTCGGCGAGTGCCCGCTGTCGCACCGCCTCGAACAGCGAGACACCGGTGGCCACCGAGACATTGAGGCTGCTAACACTACCTGCCATCGGAATCGATACAAGATAGTCGCAGGCTTCGCGGGTCAGGCGCCTAAGCCCCTCACCTTCTGATCCCATAACAATCGCAAGCGGTCCAGTCAGGTCTTGCTGACTGAGGCTAACAGAGCCCTCGCCCGCAAGCCCGGCAAGCCAGATACCACGCTCTTTGAGCGACTCGAGGCAGCGCGCGAGATTGGTCACTGCGTACACAGGCACCACTTCGGCGGCGCCGCAGGCCACTTTGCGTACCGTCGAGTTCAGCGGCGCCGACTTGTCTTTAGGCACGATAACCGCGTCAACCCCAGCGGCGTCCGCCGTGCGTAGGCAGGCACCAAAGTTATGAGGGTCGGTTATGCCGTCGAGCACGAGTATGAGCGGCGGGTTAGCAAAGGATTCGCCGGCGAGCGAGTCGAGTGCTGCCACAAGCTGCTTCTCGCTTTTAACGCCATAGCCTACGTCGCAGAGCGCCGCCGCGCCTTGATGATTACCCTCGGCAAGCCGGTCGAGCTGGCGGCGGTCCGCGTCTTCGACTGTCAGACCTGCCTCGAGCGCGAGCGCGCGGAGCTCATTAATCCGTTCGTCGGTGCGTCCAGCGAGAAGCACTAGCTTTATAACCTGCGGCGCGCGCTGTTTTAGTAACTCGCCAACCGCATGAATACCCCAGACCCACTCTTGTTGCTTGCTCATTGTCTTTTCTTTACTCGTTTACTACATAGCAAACTATATGCTTTATTAACTTGGCAATATCCTAGTCGGCTTTAGGCTTTGCCCGACTTCGGGTTCGACGCTTTGGCTTGGCTGTTCCATCGGCTGCTTTTGCTTTCGGGCGCGGCTTTGCAGCTGCGCCCGGCTTTGTAGCCAGTTTTCCAGCCTTACCTCGTTCCGACTTGTTATTTTTGCCCGCCTTGCCTTCTCTCTCTTTACCTGGAGACTTAGCATCGCCGCGTGCAGAGCCGCGTTTCGACTTAGGCTCTACCCTGCCTCGCTCGCCACCGCCGCCGAGCATCTGCAGGTCAATCTTCTTCTCATCGAGATCAACTCGCACGACCTTAACCTCGACACTGTCGCCGAGGCGGTAAATCTTGCCACTGCGTTCGCCCTCGAGGCAGTGGCGTATAGGATCGAAGCGGTAGTAGTCGTTACTCAGCTCGGTCACATGCACCAGGCCTTCGACGAATATATCGTTAAGCTCAACAAACAGGCCGAAGCTTGTCACCGAGGTGACCGTCGCGACAAATTCGTCGCCGATCTTGTCTTGCATGTATTCGCATTTCAGCCAGTCGACCACGCTATAACCTGCGGCATCCGCGCGCCGTTCAGCCATCGACGCGTGTTCGCCGAAGCGCAGCATGTCGTCCATGTTGTAAGGGTAAATCTTGGCCTTGGTCAGCTTCGGCGCATCGGGCTGCTTCTCTACGCACTTATGCTTGGAATTACGGATCAGGTGACGAATACCGCGATGCACGAGCAGATCTGGGTAGCGCCTAATCGGAGAGGTGAAGTGAGTATACGCTTCGTACCCAAGACCGAAATGCCCTACGTTCTCGGGCTGATAAACCGCCTGCATCATCGAGCGAATCAGCATCGTTTGCAGCAGATGGTGGTCTGACCGATGCGCGATTTGCTTGAGCACCGCCTGATAATCGCGCGGAGTAGGCTTGAGCCCACCGCCCATATGTAGCCCCATCTCGCGCAAAAACTCGCGCAGGTTTTCGAGCTTATTCGGATTCGGGCCTTCGTGAACGCGGTATAGCGCAGGCAACTCCGCATTCTCAAGCAGCAGGGCTGCGGCCACGTTCGCGCGCAGCATACACTCCTCGATCAGCTTGTGGGCGTCGTTGCGGTAAACCGGCACGATCTCGGCAATTTTGCGATTCTCGCCGAAGACAATGCGCGTCTCGGTTGTATCGAAGTCCATCGCGCCATGGGCCTCGCGCGTCTCGCGCAGCGCATGGAACAGCCCGTAAAGACTGGTTAGATGCGGCACCAGCTCGGCGTAGCGCTTACTCTGTTTGCCCTGAACCCGCTGCTGCAACTCCGTCTCGGCGGGCTGCACAATATCGGCAACCTCGTTGTAAGTCAGCCGGCCGTGGGAGTGAATGACCGCCTCGTAAAACTTGTAGCTTGTCATCTCGCCCAGTGCCGAGATTTCCATCTCGCACACCATCGTCAACCGATCGACTTTAGGTTTGAGCGAGCACAGCCCGTTAGAAAGCTTTTCGGGCAGCATTGGTACCACATGCCCCGGGAAATAGACCGACGTTGCGCGATTAATCGCCTCTTCATCAAGCGCGCTCTTGGGCTGCACATAGTGCGATACATCTGCGATCGCCACATACAGCGTCCAGTTGCCGCGTTTATGCTCGTGCGCATACACCGCGTCGTCGAAGTCTTTCGCATCTTCGCCGTCGATCGTGACAAACGGGATATCGCGCATGTCCTTGCGGCCAACGAGGTCGGCCTCCACGACTTCCTCGACAAAGCCCCTAACCTGCTTTTCGACCGCCTTCGGCCACTCGTGGGGAATGTCGTGGCTGCGCAGTGCTACGTCGATTTCCAAACCTGGCGTGCTGCTGTCGCCCAGCACCTCGGCAATGCGCGCGATCGCCTTCCGGCGCCGCGTCGGGTATTCCACGATCTCCGCCACTACAAAGTCGCCATCTTTGGCGTTACCCGCACTCTGGTCCGGAATCAGTATTTCGTGCGAGATGCGCTTGCTGTCTGGCACCACCACCCCAAAGCCCTGCTCGTGATAATAGCGGCCTACGATCTGCGTGAAGCGGCGCTGCAAAACCTCGACAATCGTGCCTTCTTTGCGGCCCCGATTATCGACACCTGACACCCGCGCCAGCACCTTATCGCCATCGAACAGCGTCTCCATCTCGCGCGCACCCAGAAACAGGTCCTCAGAACCGTCTTCTGGAATGAAGAACCCAAACCCGTCTTTGTTGCCCTGAATGCGACCCTTGATCAGCTCCATGCTCGACGCAAGGCCATACATTCCGCGGCGATTGCTAATGATCTGCCCGTCGCGGCTCATCGCGATCAGCCGCCTGCGCAGCGCTTCGATCTGCTCGTCGGAGACTAGCTTTAGGCGCTCGCACATCTCGGCATGTCCAAGCGGCTCGCCTGCTTCTTCGAGGTGCTCGAGGATAAATTCACGGCTAGGAATCGGGTTTTCGTAGTTCTCAGCTTCTCGAGAGGCGAAGGGGTCTTTGGCAGATTGCTTGCGAGGGGAAGATTTTTTGCTGCGGGGCGTGCTGGAGCTTGCGCCGGTCTTGATAGATTTTGGCATTAAATAATTTCTACAATGAATGAGCAGTCAGTATACACCTCGAGCCAAGGCGTGTCTGTGACAGTGCTGCCACATCGGTTGAGTGCAATTCATTGCAGTTAGCGCCAGAACCTAGCGCCGACGGGGATTGACAGCAATCGGGCCGATCGTTAAAGTTGCGCTCCGGTCGAAGATGCCTCCCCATCTGCATCTCAACAAGGCCGAATTGCCCAGGTGGTGGAATTGGTAGACACGCTAGCTTCAGGTGCTAGTGCTCGAAAGGGCGTGGAGGTTCAAGTCCTCTTCTGGGCACCATCACTTCTGTAACTCCCCAAAAGACGCTATATATATAGGCCTTTCAGCCCTATCTAATTCCCGCGAAACTCATTTGTAGATAAAAATGTAGATAAAAGCAAGGGCGGCCTTTCGAACACCCCCGGAGTCTGTTTTGTCCTCTGCAGTTTGTTACCGTACCTGCGAAGATACTTAATTGACCGATTACAACCTTCGAGGGACAGGTCGCTCTAGTTAGCCTCAGACGAGTCCTTTAGGTGCAGTCTGAGTGTCTAAGTAACGCCAACTAAATTAATTCAAATCAACCTAAACGCTCCATTTATCAAAATGAACTTGAATAAGCTCAATGAGTGTTCCGTCTGGATCGATACAAACTGCAATTTCTGCCATAACATCTTTTGCAGTCATGGGTGGGCTAATGAAATCGACGCCAAGGTTTGTTAGCTTGTTGTAATCTGCCTCTAAATTCACAGTCGCGAGGCACATACGTACTAAACCTAAATTAGTATTGTTCAATGGTGTTGATGGAGGCATGTCATTGAGCTGCGTCAAATCCAATTTCGGATAGCCATTATCTAACTGCATGATACACGCTCGACCGAGAATTTCTTGGGGTAACCCTAAAGCGGTGCGGCTACCTTCATCGATTGAATTAGATTTTGTCTCCGCTGTTAATCCAATGTACGGGATAGAAGCTGTCTCTTATACACATCTGACGC
>OJFL01000430.1_pt1 | contig 22098 bp, 24 predicted proteins | sample 1594131 | NCBI WGS metagenome assembly OJFL01 (sample SAMN05416782, study PRJEB24817) | seawater metagenome | isolation source: Sea water | place: Canada:Atlantic | collected 2013-07 | reverse complement strand
CCTGTCTCGTGGGCTCGGAGATGTGTATAAGAGACAGAGCCACAACAAACAGGCGCAGGACGGGCTGGGAAGCTAATTGCTTCGGGGACGGGTTTTGGGACTAAGGTTTTATCAAAAAAAAGTAATGTCTTACGAGCGTTGATGTTGTCGGCTTCTGGCCAAGAAGATAGTACTCAGAATGTGATTTATCAAATTGATTTTGATGTGGATGACCAAAGTGCTGAGGACTTAGCGATAGGGTTAGACCATATTCGTTCGATTCATACTGTCCTAGATGTTGCACAGGCCGCAACGTTCGGGAAAAAAGGGCGATTGGCAACAACAATTCGTGTTCTTGCTGAGATGGCCCAGATCGATCAGGTTTTCGATGCTTGTTTTTTTGAAACATCAACCATTGGTTTGCGCTATCAGATTATGAGCCGCATGACCCTTGATCGATGGAAAAAGAACTGCGCCATAGAAACGTTGGAGGCAGAATGTAAGTTTGTGATTCGACCGGGAGCTACAACCGTTAAGGTCGAAGCAGATGCCCTTGTTGACATCCAAGGACATGCTAACCGAGAAGGCGTACGACGAGAAATGGCAATCAAACATGAGGCCTCAGGTGATTGATGAAGCATCTAAGTACGTTGCCAGAATAACAGCGCTGCTCGCTGATATGGGACAAATTTCAGTTGCTGTTAGCGGAGGCATTGATAGCGTGACGCTTGCTATGTTGGCGACACAGACACCAAATGTTAGCGTTCAGATGTACCATGCCGTTTCCCCAGCAGTGCCATCACAGGCAACAGATAGAGTGAAGCAACTTGCTTCTGACTACGGTTGGAATCTAAAAATTTTAGATGCTCACGAATTTGCTGACGAAGATTATTTGTCGAATCCAGTCAATCGTTGTTTTTATTGTAAAACGAACTTATATAAAGCAATATCGATTGTTACCGAAGAGGTTATCTTGTCGGGTGCAAATGTGGACGATTTATCCGATTACCGGCCTGGATTAGATGCGGCTAAAAATGCGCAAGTTCGTCATCCATTTGTTGAAACCCATACTGACAAAGAAATGGTTAGAGCGATCGCGAAGTACATTGGCTTAGGCGAGCTATCTGAGTTAGCAGCATCTCCTTGTCTTTCAAGTCGGGTTGAGACGGGAATCCGAATTGATCCCGAACTTTTGCCGCTTATCAATGAGTCTGAGTGTTTAATTAAACAATGTGTGTCCCCGGAGCCAAAAACGGTGAGATGCCGGCTTCGAGCAACAGGTATTGTAATTGAGTTGGATGGCAGGTCTTTATCGAGCCTGACGACTCAAGAGGAGCGCTCATTAAAAGGGATGATCAATGAGGTTTTTGAGAAACGAGGGTATCGTTACTCTGTTAGTTTCGAAGCCTATAAATTAGGCAGTGCGTTTATACATATTCAACCCTTGCACACTCAACCTTTGTCATGAGTGCCGCAAAAGACATTAAGTTAGACTTTGATCGAGAAGGTCGCATTGGGCTCGATGAAGCTATTTTCTGCGAGGGAAAAACGGCAGAACAAATAGCTGAGATTCTTTTTCAGGCCCAATCGAAGGATCACAGGTTTCTTCTTACGCGTTTGTCTCAGGACAAACAACAGCAAGTACTTAGGCTGGGCAATTTTGAGATCGATTATGATCCGACGTCCCAAACCGGTTTCTCTCCTGATTCGAATAAGCTTATAAGTCAAAATCAGGTATCGGTTATTTGTGCGGGCACCTCGGATATTCCGGTCGCAAGAGAGGCAGCCAGGACCTTGCAATACTATGGACATCAAGCCACAGAAATATCTGATGTGGGTGTGGCAGGGTTGTGGCGCTTGCTTGATCGATTAGATGATATTAGAGCGTCTAAAGTTATCATTGTCGTGGCAGGAATGGATGCCGCACTACCAACTGTCTTGGGTGGCTTGGTTGCGCAGCCGCTTATTGGGGTGCCGACTTCGGTTGGATATGGCGTAGCTCAGGGCGGAGTAGCCGCACTTCATGCCATGTTGGTAAGTTGTTCTCCAGGGATAACCGTTACGAATATTGATAACGGTTACGGTGGCGCTTGCGCCGCCCTAAGAATACTCAGGACAGCGCATAGTTAATTTCAAATTTACTGTAGATCAACAGCTACCGCATCAATAGCAACTTGGGCACAAATCCCATCGTCGCTGGCTGCCGCGCCAGATACTCCGATTGACCCAATATGTTCCCCGCTGGCGGTTATTACAGGAAGGCCACCTTCAAATGTTGCGATACCTGGAATATGAGCAATACCTGGGACGCGGGTACTCGCGATTTCCTCTAGCACCTTCGTTGAAAATGGGAACCCAGCGGATGATTCTGCTTTAATTAGCGCAATATCAATACTTTTTAGGAATGCTCTATCCATTCGTTCAAAATAAACCAAATTCCCACCTGCATCCATAATAGCTATATTCATACGCCAACCTTCTTGAATCGCTTTTTCTTCACAGGCTTGCGCCATTTTTTTTGCTACGTCTAAAGTCATCACGGGCCTCATTTCCACCGCGCTAGCATTAGTGAAAATAAAGGCTGAAACGGAAAGAACTATAACGCTAAATAATTTTTTCATATTTTTTGCTCCTAAGATTTTAGATTGTTAAAATCTCCCCTTAAGTAATCCTACTACAAACCCCGAGCTATTTACAAAACATATCTAGCTAGGTCTTCGCTTTCAGAAAGATCTTTAAGGCGTGCGTTAACATATTCAACGTCAATTGAAATCGTCTCACCCTGATGTTTCGTGGCATCAAAGGATAAATCTTCTAAAAGTTTTTCCATCACCGTGTAAAGTCTACGAGCCCCAATATTTTCTGTGGTCTCATTAACGTGCCAGGCAATTTCTGCGACGCGACGAATACCTTCCGGCATAAATTTAAGACTAATGTCTTCGGTTTGCATTAATGCTTCGTATTGCTTACATAAGCAGGCATCAGTTGATGTAAGAATGCACTCGAAGTCTTCAACATCTAAACTAGTCAGCTCTACTCTAATGGGGAATCGACCTTGAAGTTCGGGTATTAAATCCGAAGGTTTTGTTAGGTGGAACGCACCGCTACCAACGAATAATATATGATCAGTTTTAACCATCCCATATTTAGTCGATACAGTCGTCCCTTCTACGAGAGGTAGTAAATCTCGTTGTACGCCTTGCCGAGAAACCTCGCCTCCGTGGCTTTCTTGGCGACCAGAAATTTTGTCGATTTCATCCAGAAAGACTATCCCATTCTCTTCAGCGTTAGAGATGGCAGCGGTTTTTATTTCCTCATCATTGATAAGCTTTCCTGCTTCTTCGTCAACGAGAATTTTTAACGCATCTTTAATTTTTAATTTACGCTTCTTTGTTTTATTAGCCCCCATGTTTTGAAACATGCCTTGGATTTGAGACGTTAGATCTTCCATCCCTGGTGGCGCGAGGATTTCCATTTGAGCAGCCATCTGTGAGATATCAATTTCGATTTCCTTATCGTCTAACTCTCCCTCCCTAAGTTTTTTCCTGAACTTCTGTCGGGTAGTTGATTCACTCGGATCATTAGCTTCGTTGATGTCTAGTGTACGTGCAGGCGGGAGCAGTGCATCTAAAACCCGTTCCTCTGCCGAATCTTCTGCTAGGTGTTTTACCCGCAGAGTTTCCTTCTCGCGCATTTGCTTGATACCAATCTCTATAAGGTCCCGAATAATAGACTCTACGTCTTTGCCAACATAGCCAACCTCAGTAAATTTTGTGGCTTCAACCTTAATGAATGGTGCACCCGAGAGCCGAGCTAAACGTCGAGCAATCTCTGTTTTTCCTACACCGGTAGGACCAATCATGAGTATATTCTTGGGTGTGATTTCTTGTTTGAGTGGTTCGTCAACCTGCGTGCGTCGCCATCGATTTCTAAGGGCAATAGCAACGGCTCGTTTTGCTGAGTGTTGTCCAACGATATGTTTATCCAGTTCATGGACAATTTCTTGAGGATTCATTTGTGACATAGTGATTACGCTTTTTATTTGGTTACGAGTTTAGAGTTTCAATTGTGTGGTTTTGATTGGTATAAATGCAAATGTCACCCGCAATAGTGAGCGCGGTTTTGACGATTTCCTCGGCAGTTTGACCTGAGTGTAGCAGTAATGCTTTAGCTGCAGCTTGCGCAAACCCACCTCCGCTTCCAATGGCAATAAGCCCGTCCTCTGGCTCTATTACGTCTCCATTCCCCGTGATAATTAACGAAGTAGTTAAGTCTGAAACCGCAAGCATGGCTTCGAGGCGTCTAAGCATACGGTCTGTTCTCCAGTCTTTAGCGAGTTCCACTGCAGACCTTAGAAGTTGTCCTTGATGTTTTTCTAGTTTTGCTTCAAATCGTTCAAAGAGTGTGAACGCGTCCGCCGTGCCGCCAGCAAAGCCAGCGAGTATCTTTCCGTGATGCAACTTTCGAACTTTCTTTGCCGTACCCTTCATAACGAGGGTGCCAAGCGTTACTTGTCCATCGCCGCCAATCGCGACTTGATTGCCTTTTCGAACGGAGATTATTGTTGTTCCATGCATGTCGATTTTCATAACGGTGTTACATCCTTTTGCGTAGATAAAGCCACCGACTTATTGATAATAGCCGTAGGACCTCAGGTGTTTTTTAATAATCTGTTTAGATGTCGTCTAAAGCAACTATATGCTCGAGATGGTTAGTTTTATTAAAGCTCTCTATAAAGATTTCTTGTGTCTCGGGATTATAGATGAGCTGGTGTATAGATCCATTTTTGATAATTGGTTTTTCGATATTTTCAGATTCTATATTCTGCGCAATTCTCCAGAGGATATCGATGACGCCACCATGTGTAACCACGAGAATGTTACCCTTTTTAAATCTATAATAAATCGTTGTTAATGCCGTTTGAATACGCTCCGTAAGAACATGCATTGACTCAGCTCCCGATGGGGTCATTGCGTATGAGCGACTCTGAAAGGCTCGCATATCCTCTGGTGCTTGTTCAGCCGCCTCTTCTGCGGTCAAGCCCTGAAGAATGCCTAAGTGCCGCTCGCGAAGCTGTGGTTCATAAATTATTCTTGGTCTATTTGCGCTTAATGGTTCGGCAGTTTGTTTGGCACGAGATAAGTCGCTGCAAATAATTGCGTCAAATTTTTTGACTTTGAGCGATTTTGCTACGGCGTCTGCTTGGGCGAACCCTGTGTTGTTTAAAGAAGTATCGATTTGCCCCTGAATTCTGTGTTTTTTGTTCCAATCCGTTTCGCCATGGCGCACAACGGTCAGTTCAATCGTTTTGTGAATCATGAATCGTTTTTTCTTTTCGCTCTTGGGTGGGTTTGGTCGTAGATTTTTGCTAAATGTTGCCAATCCAGATGCGTATAAACCTGAGTTGTCGAGATGCTGGCATGCCCTAACATCTCTTGCACGGCACGAAGATCACCGCTGGACTGAAGTAGGTGTGATGCAAACGAGTGACGCAACATATGTGGATGCACGTTTTGCCCTAAGCCTTGTTTTTTCGTCCATTGAGACAATCGGTGTTGGATCGTTCTAGGGCTTGTTGGATCTCCATTTTTGTTTGGAAACAAGATCTTTTGGATCGGTTTATTTATTGCTAGTCGGAGGCTGATCCAACGATTAACAGCAACGATGGCTTTTCGGCCAACTGGTACGACTCTAGTTTTATCGCCCTTACCGGTGACGCGAATGGTTGCGTCAGTGAGGTCAATTTCTTGTATGTTAAGAGTGGCAAGTTCGATTAATCGAAGCCCCGAGGAGTAACAGAGTTCAAACATCGCTTGGTCTCTTATACCCCCTTCGCTCGTCTCTTCTGCTTCCAGCAATTTATTAACTTCGTCAGGGCTTAAAGCCTTAGGCAGTCGCTTTTCCCTTTTCGGTGGTCTGATACCTAGGCAGGGGTTATGTCTGTGGCCTTTGCGGTCAACCAAAAAGCTGAAATACCCGCGCCATGCGGACAATGCTCTAGACAACGTCTTACCCCCGAGGCCTTTTGCGTGTTGCTTAGCAACCAATCTTCTAATGTCATGAACAGTTAAGTCATCCAAACATTCTGAGAATTCTCGAATAAGCAACTCAAGGTCTCGAGCATAACTTTTTACGGTGAGTGGTGAGAGCCTGCGCTCTTTTTCGAGGAATGCCAAATACTCCCCTAAGCACCCAGCTTCAAGTTTATTCATGTTGAGTGAAATCTGAGCCTTGGTGAGCGTAGGCGTTATCTATGGCAGTGGAAACTATATTTCCAATTCGTCCTAAGAATTGCGTGTCAATACTCGGATCAAATTTGTGCTCATTTAATGAGCTGAAAATTAAAATTCCTATCGAGTTTTTAATCGAGAGCGGAATGTATGCGGAGGATGTAAGTAACCAAGATTTCGTGAAGTGTTTGGTCTCTTCCGGGGCCACAAGTAAACACCTTGGCCCATTGGTGTGGATTATAAAGTTAGCAAAGGTTTTTTCTTCTTTGCTGGTGTTTTCTTGATTGGCTGAAAATATAAAAACACGACATTCCTCAATGTTTAGATGCTTACGTAATACAGTCGATATTGCTTCCGGGGATAGATCTCTAGGCATTATTTCGAATAAGGCTACCATCGAGCTCAGTATAGAGTCCCAGATTTCCTCGTTACGCCGGCCATTCTCCAAAAACACGTCAATCTGGCTTTCTAGTGTGCGAATTTTTTGCTGTAATTGTGGAATTTGTCGATCTGCCAAAGCAATGACCTTGTGATCGGTAGTGGAATTTTGTTTGTTACTGGTGGGTGCGCTCACTGGGTCGAGATACTTCGCTATAAATTCTGGGTGAGCTTTTAAGTATTCTGCAATTTCATTTTCCGTCATTATTCGTTAGTCTCAATATCGATTTCACCATCAAATATAGATTGAGCTGGACCACTTAAGATTACCGCGTTTCCATTGCCCGCCCAAGATATGGTTAGATCCCCACCTTGGGTAGAGACTATGCATGGGCTATCCAGCAATCCAATTTTGATGCCGTGGACGACGGAAGCGCAGGCCCCGCTTCCGCACGATAGTGTTTCGCCCGCTCCCCGTTCCCATACTCTCAGTTTTACATTTTGTCTTGAACAAATCTGCATGAAATTGACATTAACACGTTCTGGGAACAGCGCATCGTTTTCGAGAAGCGGACCAGTCGTTTTAACGGGCGCGACATCTATATTTTCTACTATTAAAACCGCGTGAGGATTGCCCATTGAGACGGCGCCAAATTCGAGGAAATTTCCACCTATCGTTATCGGGTAGCTATTCTCTTCTTTATCCACTAATAACGGAATATGATCAGGTTTAAATGAGGGCTCCGCCATATCGACAGATACTGATCCATCTGAGTTGAGTTTAGGCTTAATAATTCCAGCGTGAGTTTTAACAATTATTTCAAGCTTTTCGGTCAGTTTTTTCTCATGAACAAACGTGACGAAACATCGAGCACCATTCCCACATTGACTTACTTCGGTGCCATCAGCGTTGAAAATCCGGTAGGAAAAGTCGACTCCTTGGTGAGTGCTGGTACTAACTACGAGTAGCTGGTCGAATCCAATACCAAATCGACGATCCGCGAGTTGATTGATTTGCTGGCTAGATAAATCAAACGCACGCTTTGTCGCATCGACCACGACAAAATCATTCCCTGTACCCTGCATTTTGGTGAATTTAAGCTTCATTATTTAACCTAATAAAGTGCTTTCGACATTATAAAGTCATCCATTACGAAACCTTGACCAATATTAAAAATAATAGATTGTTCTTTCTGATATCCGGCTTTAACGTAAAACGCTATCGCTGCTAGGTTACCTTTATTGACCTGCAGAGATATCTTTTTGAAGCCCAACCTTCCATAGTGCGTCTCAGCGTGCCTGACTAATGCAGCTCCACATCCCAGCCCTTGGGCCCTAGGATGAACGTACAGCTTATCAATTTTAATAGAGCGGGCAGCGGAGTTCTCGTCAAAATGACCAAAGCCCCTGATGGTATGTTCAAGCTCAACTTTAAGCCAGTTGCAATTTGGCGACGCGATAAGTCGCTTTATTTCTCTTGGTGCGTATCGTTGCTCTAGCATATAGTCAATTTGTTTAACTGTAATAATGCCTGGATAGTGTAAGTGCCAAGTTTCTCGCGCAAGCTGACAGATCTTATATTGATCACGTTCTTGCACTGGTGAAATTACGGGTGAAGCCTTTAGCATAGTCATGAGTCCAGCCTTGATCAATTGATGTTTTGTGACGATTTAATCGTATAGTGTTGCTTCATCAGAAGGTCGCGTCTTAAATCGTTTGTGCACCCAATAATATTGCTCCGGCATTTTTTGGACTTGCCTTTCGATAAACTCATTCATGGTTCTGGTGTCGGCTATTAAGTCTCCAGACGGGTAATTGTTCCAGGTAGGAAAAAATTCGATTTCATAGGGTTGGTTTGGCCCAAATTGACGTATGGTGACGGGAACAATTTTTGCATTTGTCAGCATGGCCAACCTCGGCACGGCATCTATAGTGGCGGCGGTAACGCCGAAAAAAGGAACAAACACCGCATCTCTAGGGCCGAAGTCCATATCCGGGAGAAAAAACAGAGGTAGTCTTGCTTTGAGCGCGCGAATGACACCTTTGATTCCATCCTGTCTGGAGATTAGTCTGATATCTCTAAATCGAGTGCGCCGGGAAATTAAAAATTTGTTTAGGACGGGGTCTTTTTGGTTGCTGTACATCGATTGTGCATTCTCCTCAATCGATAGTCGAATGCCGAGGATTTCAAGTCCAATGAAGTGAGGAGCAAGAACTATGACGGGGCCCTCTGTAAGGGCTTGATCGAGTATTTCTTTACCGCGAATTTTTGCCAGCTTTTTGATTGCAGAGCTGCTTGACCACCAAGCAATCGAGCAATCCGATATTGCACGACCTAATGCTAAAAAATGACTTAGTGTCAATGTTCGTCTTTGTTTTGGGGATAGGTGTGGAAAACAAACTTTAAGATTTGTTTTAACGACATGCCTGCGTTCACTTGCAAGCAAGAAAAACAAAACTCCTATGAGCCGTCCAAATACACTCAAAATATGTCGAGGCAAAAAATGGAGCACCCAGAGTATGGCCAATGCAACTCTAGTCATTAACTGAAGTGATCAAAAGGTGTGGAATTGAGTTTACTCACTGCGTAGATGCGGCCTTTTGTCGGCTTTCTTTGGGTGGACCTTTGTAGCGGTTATATGACCAAAGAAATTGGCTGGGATTTTCTTTTATCAAAAGTTCTAGGCCTCGGTTCAGTTGTCTCGATTGCGTTTCTCTTTCCAATCGCGCAGGCATTGCTCTGAAGAAGAGCTCAAAGCCGGCACCCTTAGAAAGTCTTTTAGTGGCCATTAATAAGACGGTAGCACCACTTTTTTCAGCTAAACGAGACCATATGGTCATAGTATACGCCGGTCGATGAAAGAATTCAGCCCACTCCCCTTCGCCGGAGCTTGGAACTTGATCCGGAAGGACGCCAATGGCCTCTCCTCTCCTGAGGGCCTTAAGTAGGACCCTGACACCTGAAACGTCTGTACTTGCTAATTGAATCCGCTCCCTTTGCCTTCCGTGCTTCATCAAGGGCTCCAAAAAGCTTAACTTTGAAGGCCGGTAGAGTGCTGTGAAGGCAAATCGCGTGGCTAAGTAGTGAGGAATGATCTCAAAGCATCCAATGTGCGGTGTGAGGAGAATTAATCCTTTGCCGCGTTTCAAGCCAGTCTCAACGAGGTCCCAGCCGTATACATGCTTCATGAGGTCGGCAGAATTTTGGTTAGGAGGAAACCAAATTCGCGGCAATTCAGCGATCGCCTTTCCGCTCTCTAAAACATTGTTTCTAATGATTTTTTTTAGACCTTCTTGATTGCTGATAAGGCCACTTTTCGAAATATTCTCTTTTATGCGTTGCGCATAAATTGGCGAGGTAATGAATATGAGACGACCCAAAATCGAGCCAAGGCGATGAAGAAAAGGTAGGGGTAATTTCCCTAAGATTCTAAAAATCATGATTAGCATGACTGTATCATTTGGAGTTTTAGGACATGTTTGGTATTCTTCGCATCCATTTCTTCGTGAACCTTTGAGGTAGAACTATGCGTGAATACTTGTTTACATCTGAGTCTGTATCTGAGGGCCACCCTGATAAAGTGTCGGACCAAATTTCGGACGCAGTCTTAGACGCTATTTTAGCGCAAGATCCCGTTGCTAGGGTTGCGGCAGAAACGTTAGTCAACACTGGGTTGGTGGTTATGGCTGGTGAAATTACCACTACCGCCAATGTTGATTTTCAGCAAGTTGCCAGGAATACGTTAAAACGTATCGGTTATGACAATACGGATTTTGGTATTGACTATAGAGGATGTTCTGTTCTTGTCGCCTATGATAAGCAGAGTCCAGATATCAAGCAGGGGGTTGATGCTGCGCATGATGACCCATTGAATCAAGGCGCGGGTGACCAGGGCTTGATGTTTGGCTACGCCTGTGATGAAACAGACGTCTATATGCCGCTAGCGATCCACCTATCCCACCGTCTGGTTGAGCGCCAGTCTGAGCTGCGTCGTGATGGCCGTTTGCCTTGGTTAAGGCCAGATGCGAAATCTCAGGTAACCTTGCGATATGTTGATGGCAAACCTCAGGCTATCGATACTGTTGTTTTATCGACGCAACATGCACCTGAGATGGAGTTAGACCAAATTAGGGAGGCTGTGATTGAGGAGATCATCAAGCCCGTCATACCGAATGAGTTGATCAAAGGGGAAATCAATTATCTAGTGAATCCAACTGGACGATTTGTCGTTGGTGGCCCACAAGGTGACTGCGGCTTAACGGGCCGAAAGATTATTGTGGATACGTACGGCGGTGCTGCGCATCACGGTGGAGGAGCATTTTCAGGGAAAGACCCATCGAAAGTGGATCGTTCTGCAGCTTACGCGGCACGTTATGTAGCGAAGAATATTGTTGCTGCAGGATTGGCTTCTAAATGCGAAGTACAAATTTCTTATGCGATCGGGGTTGCCGAGCCGACTAGTGTTTCGGTAACCACCTTTGGGACGGGGCGCATAGATGATGAAAAAATTGCGAAGTTGGTTGCAGCAAACTTTGATTTGCGGCCAAAGGGCATTGTTAAAATGCTTAATTTGTTGCGTCCAATCTATGAAAAAACAGCCGCGTATGGCCATTTTGGGCGAGATGAGCCGGAGTTTTCTTGGGAAGGTCTCGATAAAGTTGAAACTTTGAAGGGTGCTTTGTAGTCAGAGTATAATATTTGTAATTGCTGAGGAGCGTTGCGACCCTTCCATTTTATCGGAGGGCTAGGCTCAGCACAGGAAACGACGCTCATAAACCAGTACAGTATTGGTTTGTGGGCGTTTTTTATTGCCCCAAGCCGAATGCGCGTCGTTTAAGGAGGGCAGTAAATGTCAGCAGTATTGCAACAAAACACATCTACCGAGGATTATTTGGTAGCGGATCTATCGCTAGCTCCTTGGGGCAGAAAAGAAATTGAGATAGCCGAAATTGAAATGCCGGGTTTAATGGCCATTCGCGAGGAGTACTCCTCCAGTAAGCCGCTCAAGGGCGCTCGAATTGCCGGGTCGCTTCACATGACCATTCAAACAGCCGTTCTGATAGAAACTTTGACTGCGTTGGGGGCAGAGGTCCGTTGGGCGTCTTGTAATATTTATTCCTCACAGGATCATGCGTGTGCGGCGATTGCCGAATCGGGTGTTCCAGTCTTCGCATTTAAGGGTGAGACTCTCGAGCAATATTGGGAATACACTCACAAGATTTTTGATTGGCCTAAAAATCAGGCAAACATGATTCTTGACGATGGTGGCGATGCGACGCTGCTCCTTCATCTCGGGACTAAGGCTGAAAGTGACCTTTCAGTTTTAAATAACCCAACGAGCGAGGAAGAGCGGGTACTTTATGCCGCAATAAAGAAGACGTTGGTTACTTCCCCAAACTGGTATTCAACAAGGCTTTCAGAGGTTAAGGGTGTAACTGAAGAAACGACCACCGGTGTCAAGCGTCTTTATGAAATGGCCATCGACGAGAGTCTGGCTTTTCCCGCGATTAACGTGAACGATTCTGTGACGAAATCGAAGTTCGATAATCTTTACGGATGTCGTGAATCTCTGGTAGATGGCATTAAGCGTGCCACCGACGTCATGATTGCCGGAAAAGTTGCTGTAGTAGCTGGTTTTGGCGATGTTGGAAAGGGCTGTGCCCAAGCATTACGCGCTTTGTCAGCCCAAGTTTGGGTAACAGAAGTCGATCCAATATGTGCGCTTCAGGCCGCTATGGAGGGATTTCGCGTCGTGACTATGGAATACGCAGCTGATAAGGCTGATATTTTTGTTACCGCGACTGGAAATTACAATGTGATCCATCACGACCACATGGCAGCTATGAAAAATGAAGCTATTGTGTGCAATATTGGTCATTTCGACAATGAAATTGATGTTGCTTCCATAGAGAAATACACTTGGGAGAATATTAAGCCTCAGGTAGACCACATTGTTTTCCCAGACGGAAAGAAGATTATTCTTTTGGCTCAAGGCCGATTGGTTAATTTAGGTTGTGCCACTGGTCATCCTAGCTTTGTCATGAGTACTTCGTTTGCTAATCAGGTCATTGCACAAATTGAGCTATTTAACGATACCGATAAGTATCCGTTGGGTGTTCATGTGTTGCCTAAGCATCTTGATGAAAAGGTTGCGCGATTGCAGTTGGTGACTTTGAATGTTCAGCTTACTGAGTTGACTGATGAGCAGGCAAATTATATTGGTGTGGACAAGTCGGGGCCATATAAGCCTGAGATGTATCGATATTGATTGTTAATTGTTAAGTAGTTCAGGATCGCCACCGAAGGTTCGGTGGCGATTTTTTGTACGTCATAAATTAAATTTTTATACACACTATTGAAGTGCAGGACCGTTCTTCCTTGAGGCCATCAAGAGCATCTTAAAATAGCCTTTGTAACCCCAGCTCGCACTTAAGGATATTGCTCAAAATGGAAAGTGAGCTCCCACTTTCAGCAGGAGCTCTTGAGGAGTTAGAGCTTTCTCCAAACTAAGCCGCATGTTTGATGGATTTGCTACCCTGTGGTCGCGCTGCGTAAGCATGGTAGGCAGCTGCTTCAGCGGCGCCCACATCAATTTTTGCACCCATGTTGTCGAAAACGCTCTCAAGAGCACATAAGCAAAGCATGACATTCTCCATTTTACAGCTGTAGCCCATGATTCCGAACCGCCAAATTTTGCCAGCTAATGGCCCAAGACCTGCGCCTATTTCGATATTCATTTCTTCGAGCAACCGACGTCGCACTTCTTTTTCATCGACTCCTGGCATGACATAAACCGCATTCATTTGTGGGAGTCGATATTCCTCATCAACTAAGTAATTAAGCCCAAGAGTTTCTAGACCCGCCTTAAGAGCAAGGTGATTGCGGTGATGTCGGGCCCAAGAAGCCTCTAGTCCTTCGTCTCTGAGCATAACGAGTGCTTCATGCAGAGAATAAAGCGAGTTAGTCGGAGCCGTATGGTGGTAGGTTCGATTGCTTTCACCCCAATAACCAAGCAGTAAGTTGATATCCATGAACCAGCTTTGAACCTTATGTTTTCTGTTTTTAACTAGCTCTACAACACGATCACTGAAGGTGACTGGTGAGAGTCCAGGCGTACAAGAAAGACATTTCTGGCTGCCGGAATAAACTGCGTCGAGACCCCATTCATCAACAAGCACTGGAACGCCAGCGAGTGAGGTTACAGTATCTACAATGGTCAATGCGTTGTATTCGCGAGCGATAGCTGCGAGCATTTTTGCATCAGACCGAACACCAGTCGATGTTTCCGCGTGGACGAACGCTAAAATCTTAGCATCGGGGTTTTTGACGAATGCTTCACGAACTTTATTGGGATCTACCGGTTTTCCCATGGGATCCTCAACCACAACCGCGGTACCACCGCACCGCTCAACATTCTCGATCATACGACCGCCAAATACTCCATTCCGGCAAACGATGACTTTATCGCCAGGACTGACCATGTTGACGAAACACATTTCCATTCCAACAGAGCCTGGGCCGGACACAGGAAAGGTGAGGGCGTTCTTAGTTTGATACGCGTACCGTAGTAATTCTTTCAGCTCTTCCATCATCTGCACAAATACTGGATCAAGATAACCAATCGTAGGTCGTCCCATTGCGGAGAAGACTCGAGGGTGTATTTCAGATGGACCTGGGCCCATTAGCGTTCTTTGTGGAGGATAAAAAGAACTGATGTCCGAATATGATTGGTTACTCATTTAAGAATTTCCTCAGATGAAAGCGCTGCATTGTGCTTGTTGGGAATAAAAAAGGGCTCATTATATCGAAATTCATTGCGTCGTATGGTGATCAGTAAACTTCTAACGCTTAAGTTCTATGACCTGAGATACGGTGGGTTGGTTCAGCAGAGGGTCGGGATCAAAGGCCGTGTCACCTTCTCCGTCCTCTGGAATGTCTTTAGAAAGAGTCTTAAAATCATAGAGATTTGAGTCGAGCAAGTGAGATGGTGAGATTTTTTTGAGTGCGCTGAACATGGTATCCAGGCGTCCTGGATGCTTCTTCTCCCAATCTTGGAGCATTCTTTTTGTAACCTGTCGCTGAAGATTATCTTGCGAGCCACACAGGTCGCAAGGAATGATAGGAAACTTTTTGATTTCAGCATAAGCAGAGATATCTTTTTCTTTGCAATAAGCAAGTGGCCTGATAACGATATGCTCGCCATTGTCTGACATCAGTTTAGGCGGCATAGCCTTTAATCGGCCCCCGTGAAACATATTTAAAAAGAATGTTTCCAATATGTCTTCGCGGTGATGGCCTAGAGCAATTTTCGTCGCGCCTAAATCCTTAGCCGTGCGATAGAGGATTCCTCGACGCATACGAGAGCACAAACCACACATGGTCTTCCCTTCAGGAATAACCCTTTTTACTATGCTGTAAGTGTCTTGTTCTACGATGTGGTAAGCGATATCTAGAGACTTGAGATAGTTAGGAAGAGTTTCCTTAGGAAAACCGGGATGTTTCTGGTCGAGGTTGACGGCGATGATATCAAAGTGGATTGGGGCATGCCTTCGTAGAGATAGCAGCAGGTCTAACATCGTATAGCTATCCTTGCCTCCTGATAGGCAAACCATAACTTTGTCGCCTTCAACTATCATCTCGTAGTCAGCAATTGCTTCGCCTGCTTGTCGGCGAAGTCGCTTGGCGAGTTTATTGTTGTCGTAAATCAATTTTTGCGTGGTTGATGGCATGCTTAGGCTTTCGCTTGAAATATTTCAAAGCCAACGGATGTGCAGTCTGGATAGACGTCAGTTTTTTCACTGGATATTCTCGCCGCTAAGACTCCCTCGTGATCAAGGCAGAGCGCGAGAATCTTTTCGCAAAATGTCTCTTGTAAGTGAAAATGGGCACTGTTTGAAAGATTAACGACTGAAGTTCTTAAGAAGTCATAATCAACTGTTTCCGCAATCGTGTCTTCCAGAATGCGTAAGTTTGGATCAAGATCTAATTCGATGTTTATGAGTACATTTTGTCTTTTGAGTTTTTCAAAATCATGTATCCCAATTGATAAAGACACAGCCATGTCCTTAAGAAAAATTTTACGATGCGGCTTTGGGTCAGAGTTCATATTAGTATTTTGGGAAAATTTCCGTTATTGGTCGATTTCAAATTGCACGTCTCGTTTTGTTGGCCACAGATGTTGGCCCCCATCAACGATTATGGTTGTGCCTGTAATGGCATGAGCATTTATAAGGTATTTCACCGCGCCAACGATGTCGATAGGTAGAGAACTTTTTCCAAGAGGTGCTCGTTTATGCGCTTTCTGGAATTCTGAGGTCGTTTGCTCACCGCTGGGTAGTGTGATTCCAGGGGATACACCGCAGACGCGGATATTTGACCCGAGGGAGGAGGCAAAAAGTTTTGTCGCAGCCTCTAGAGCGATTTTACTCAGTGTGTAGGTGAAAAAATCAGCATTGAGGTTATGTATTTTTTGGTCTAGAAGATTAATAACGCATCCAGAAGCATTTTCAGGAACTTGTTTTGCGAATTCGGATGTTAAGAACATGGGAGCGTATAAGTTCACAGCCATATGTTCCTCAAGGTTTGAGCGGTTAAATTCTTTAGGTGAATCAAAGCTGAACATAGAGGCATTATTAATTAGGCAATGCACGCTTCCTATTTCTTGTCGTACTTTAGATATAAGACCTTTGACTGCGTCGTCACGAGCTAAATCTGCCTTAATAGTCATACATTTCACGCCGAGATCATTGATTTTTTTTTCAACTTCAAAGGCATCAGCTTGTGATTTGTTAAAGTGGATGGCTACATTCCAACCGTCCTCCGCCAGCCCTAGGGCAATATGTTTACCTATACGCGTGGCGCCACCGGTAATTAAAACGGTTCGACTTTGTGGTTTTGTCATGTTTTATTAAACTTGTGCTCTAAATTTTACTCATTTGGATCTGAAGGGATATGTTCTTTAATTATCGCGTTATTTTGTTGGTCTTCTTCAGCATACTTCCAGTCAAATCTCAGTAATAATGGACAAATGACAGCCGACACATCAGATCAAGCTTTAACACTAGCGATTTTTAAAACGCTTTTAGGCGAAAACAAAAACTGGCTAGATTTTGCCTCTTTCATGCACCATGCACTATACGATTCAAAAAATGGTTATTACACAGGCAATGCGCATAAATTTGGCTCCCACGGCGATTTTATCACTGCGCCAGAAATTAGTGGTCTTTTTGGTCGGACTATTGCAAAGCAGGTCGCTCAAGTCTTGCAAATTAGTGGTGGAAGTATTTTGGAGCTTGGAGGAGGTAGCGGCATTTTAGGTTGCGACATTCTGGCCGAGTTGGATAGGTTGGAGTGTTCTGTAGATGAGTATTTGTTTTTTGAACCCAGCCCCACATTAACCCAGAGGCAAAAAGAGCGTGTTGCTCAGTTTGTTCCGGGCATTGGGGACAAGGTGCGTTGGGTAAGCGAGCTACCCACAAACTTTAAGGGAATTATCTTAGCTAATGAGGTGTTTGACGCACTTCCAGTGCATCTTTTGTCGTGTACTGATGAGGGGTGGAAAGAGCGCGGAGTGGCTTTTCAAAACGAATCTCTAGTGTGGAAAGACAGCGTTATTACAGACGAGCGTTTGTGCTCGGTAGTTAATCATTTAAAGATAGACGGGCCTTATGTCACAGAGGTTTGTTTGGCGGCTAATGGATTAGTCGATAATTTGTCAGAAAGCCTCGACATTGGTGCAGTGATCGCCATAGATTATGGTTACGAGCACCAAGTGTATTATCATCCCGATCGCCGAGATGGCACGCTGAGTTGCCATTATCAACATCGCGTAGACTCAAATCCGCTTGATCGTCCAGGGCTTAAAGATATTACAGCGCATGTTGACTTTACAAGAGTTGCAAATGCCGCGGTGGATGCGAGTCTTGATGTTTGCGGATACGTAACGCAAGCTGATTTTCTTGTTAACTGTGGCATAACTGATCTTTTGCAAGCAATTGATCCCGATAGGCTTGAGGAGTATCTTCCCGCAGTCTCGGCTGTGCAAAAATTACTGTCCCCGGGCATCATGGGAGATATGTTTAAGGTAATGGCTTTTTCAAGGGGCATTAATGAGCCTTTGGTTGGTTTTAGTCGCAGAGACAGGCGACACTTGTTATGACAAAAAAGAAATCGATGCATATTCATATCTTAGGAGTTTGTGGCAGTTTTATGGGAGGAATTGCGGCGATCGCTACCCAAGCTGGATATAAAGTAACGGGGTGTGATGAAGGCGTATATCCCCCGATGAGTCTTCAGCTCCAAGCGATGGGTATTGATCTAATCGAGGGCTGGGGCGCTGAGCAACTTGACCTAAATCCAGATCTCTATGTTGTTGGCAATGTGGTGTCTCGGGGTAATGCGCTGATGGAAGAAATTCTTAATCGTAATCTGCCCTATGTATCTGGCCCTCAGTGGCTACATGAGTCGGTTTTATCGTCCAAATGGGTGCTTGCGGTGGCCGGCACTCATGGCAAAACCACCACCACTTCGATGTTAGCCAAGATTCTTGATTATGCGGGGCTGAACCCAGGATTTTTAGTGGGTGGTGTACCTATTGATTTTGGTGTGTCGTCTCGTCTGACGTCATCAGACTTTTTCGTTATTGAGGCAGATGAGTACGACACAGCATTTTTTGATAAGCGCTCGAAATTTCTGCATTATCATCCTCGGACCGCGGTACTTAACAATCTTGAGTATGATCATGCCGATATTTTCCCCAATTTAGACGCGATTGAGAGGCAGTTTCATCATTTTGTGAGAACCGTGCCGAGCAAAGGAGTGTTGATTGTCAATCGAGACAGCCCAGCGCTAAGTCGCGTGATTGAGCGCGGCTGTTGGTCGGAAGTGATTCCATTTGGAGCTGCGGAATCCTGGACGTATCGTAAATTGAACAATGGCGGTCACATTGAAATTTTGTACAACGGTGTCATTAAGGGCTCTTACGACCCTGGGTTTTTTGGCCCGCATAATTTAGAAAATGCATTAGCCGCGCTCTTAGCTGCGCGACACAGCGGCGTTCCTATTGAGATTGGATTGAGAGCTCTTGAGGACTTTGGGGGAGTTAAGCGTCGTATGGAACTTCGTGGTGAAGTGAATAAGATTAAGGTCTATGATGATTTTGCTCACCACCCTACAGCGATTAAAGCAACGTTAGAAAGCGTGAAGCAACGTTATCCAAGCGCAAGAGTGCTAGCAGTACTTGAGCCTAGGTCAAACAGTATGAGACTGGGGCATCATAATGCGCACCTGTCTGATAGCCTTGCAATAGCCGATATCATATATTGTTATACGGGAGATTTAGATTGGAATGCCGAGGAATTATTCGTGTCAAATGGAGACGCAGTGTTCCTATCTGATGACGTCAATGTGATGGCCCGATCAATTGTAAAAAATGCGGCCCCAGGAGATTGCATCTTGATAATGAGTAATGGTGGATTTCAAAATATCCATGAAAAGGTTTTAAGTCTCTTACGCTCGAAGTCATTTAAATGAAGCTCGTTATCTATATTCATGGCTTCAATAGTTCATCATCGTCGTTTAAAGCTAAGGTCTTGGGGCGATTGATTGAAGAACGACACTCGAACATCGAATTTTGGTGTCCTGACCTGTCTCATTGGCCTGAGAAAGCGGTGACGTGTTTAATTGATAGAATTGGGGCTTACCCGATTAAGGATGTAACGTTAGTAGGGAGTTCGTTAGGTGGTTTCTATGCTGCATATCTATCTCAGCGGTTTGGGTGTCGATCGGTTCTGATCAATCCTGCGATTACGCCCCATACTGGGTTATTGCACTATGTTGGGCGGCAAAAAAATCTATATACGGGTGAAGAGTACGAATTTACGCATGAGCATTTGTATCAGCTCGAGCAGCTCTACGTTAAAGAAATCAAAAGAGTCGACAAGTTATTCCTAGTGCACACCACAGGAGATGAGCTTTTGGACTGGAAGACCGCGGCTCGCCATTTCGATGGGTGTAGGCGATTGATTGTTGGGGGCAGTGATCACGGATTTACTAACTTTGAAGACTACGCAGATAATGTTTTATCGTATGTTAACGGTGAGTCTTCTTTTTGATCGCCCGAAGTTATAATTTTTTCTGAATAAAACATAAAGGTAAGTCCCAGGTGAACGTATTTTATTTGGAGTCTGGATCTTTGAAGGTTGGACGTGTCTTGAAAGAGACAGGTACTTCGCTTCAGGTGCAGAGTCAGTTTGGTAAACAAATCAAGGTCAAGACGAATCATGTGTTCATCTTTTTTGATGGCACAAGCCCAGATGATTTTTTTAATCACGCACAAGAAATCGCAAAGACTATTGATCCTGATCTTTTATGGGAGGCGTTTGATGGATCTGAGGGTATATATTCAATAGTCGCAAAAGCATTTTTTGGACAATCGGTTACGCAAGAACAAGAGGCTAGTGTTCTAATAATTTTGTTTGACAACCCGACGCATTTTTATAAAAAGGGACAGGGAAATTTTAAGCCTGCCACTGCTGAGGCCTTGAAGGCTGCCAAAACCTCTTTAGAGGTTAAGAGGCAGCGTGACCTGCTACTCGCGCGGCATATTGAACAATTATGCACAGATGTTATGCCGTTAGAGTTCGCTGGTATCTTGCCCCGATTGCTCTATGGACCAGACAAAAATCAGCTTGAGGAAAAAGCGATTGAGCAGGCCTGTGTGCGATTAAAAATTGGAAAACGCGCACTTTTTACAAAATTATCAATCATGCCTGTGGCTGAAGCTTTTCACCTCGGTCAATTTCTATACGATAATTTTAATAACAATTCCGAACACAGAAATGATAAGTGTGTTCCTGCCATAGATAGTTTGGCGACCTCACAAGTGAGCGCATTTAGTATTGATGATGCAGCCACTACAGAAATTGATGATGCGTTCTCTTTGACGGGTGACGAAAATATAGGGTGGAGACTCGGGGTGCATATTGCGGCTCCGGGTCTGTGTATCGAAACCGATTCTGCTTTAGATAAAGAGTTGCGATCGAGAATGTCAACTGTCTATCACCCTGCGGGGAAGATCACCATGTCGCCCCCTTCGATTATCGAACAATTTAGTTTGTCTCAAGGTCGAACAGTGCCTGTCGTGTCACTTTACGCGGATATAGACCCAGAGTTTGCCGTTGGTCGCATTGAGACGGTAATTGAAGCGCTTAGCGTTACAGATAATTTAGACTTAAGCGTTATAGATGATCATTTTGATCCGGATCTAGGCCTCAATCAATCGGTGGATTGCTTAAGGGGTGGGGAATTGCACGTGCTCTACCAACTCGCTAGTCGTTTGCGTGAAGCTAGAGGCGAAAAAAATAGCCATATGCATCGAAAAGAATACACTTTTGAGGTGGCGGATGGAGCCGTTAGCATCAAGCCGCGCAAACGCGGCTCCCCGGTTGATGTAATGGTTTCGGAATTGATGATATTTGCTAATAGTCATTGGGGTTCTGAGCTTAAAAACGCTGATATCTCTGGTTTGTTTCGTGTGAAAACAAAGTCCAAAACCGGTTTGTCGGTTCTTCCTCTTCCTCACGAGATGATGGGCGTGGAGGCCTACGCTTGGGTTAGCAGTCCTTTGAGGCGTTATGTTGACTTAGTCAATCAACGACAATTAATTGCTCATGTTCAATCTCAGGAGCCGACGTACCGTTCCAACAGCGAAGAGTTGCACAGTATTCTTTATGATTTTGAGACAAAATACGCGCAATATGCTGAATTCCAAAGGGCCATGGAGCGTTTTTGGTGTGTGAAGTGGTTACTACAATCGGATCAGCGCGAATTTGAGGCGGAAGTATTACGGGATAATTTAGTACGATTGGATTCCATTCCATTGGTGTGTAAAGCCGATAAGTTACCTCAGAATACTATTGGCCAGAGGGTTTTAATAAGAGTGCTAGAAATTAATGTATTTGATAATTTCGCTAGTGCAGAGTGGATTGAGACTCTCCAACTTGTAACCGATGAACCAACCACGTAATCTTTGTTTTTAAGCACCGAGTTCCGATAAATAGCGACAATATCAAGCATGCGATTTGATCGACGAGCAGCGAAAAAATTGATGTTTAAGTCTGCTAAGCCAATGGCTGTTGCGTTAGTCGGCTCTGTGGCAATGCACTTGATGTTACTGACTATTCAGGTTGCGCAAAACGGGCTTCAGCCACGCTTGGCCTCAGCGGACCTGAATGTGGTACTTGTCAATAGTCATTCTATGAGGCACGTGAATACGGCCGACGCACTAGCTCAGGTTAGTTTGCAAGGCGGAGGTAATACGGATGCGGATGTGATGGCGACAACAAGTGCGCCGGTTGATTATTTGAATGCGATGGAGCAAAGAGTAAAATTAGCCGGACGCCAAGTGGATCAGCTTGAACGGTCTGTAAAGGAGCTATTGGTCCTTAATCGAAACAAAACGACACTGCAGTTACTGTCTCTTATACACATCTGACGCTGCCGACGATATGC
>OJFL01000429.1_pt1 | contig 22109 bp, 21 predicted proteins | sample 1594131 | NCBI WGS metagenome assembly OJFL01 (sample SAMN05416782, study PRJEB24817) | seawater metagenome | isolation source: Sea water | place: Canada:Atlantic | collected 2013-07 | reverse complement strand
ACTGATCGTTTAGTTTCCGCCAACTGGTCAATAAATATTCACGATCTCACCCTGGAATGATAGTCTGGAATTATCCAGAAAAAAACGGCTAGAAATGGCTTTTTATTAACGAATTTGAAGGACTCTGGAAAGTTACTCTTGCCCAACCCATGAGTGAGTTTCCAGAGTTCTTCCAGAACTGAATCTCAGGGGTAAAAGTATGAGAAATCGTTTAATTAATGCTGTATCGGCTTTTACACTTATGGCGGTGTGGTGGTACACAGTTTCACAGATAATCCCACCGAAACCGTTTTTTATCGCTGGAGGAGTTTTTTTCATACTAGCAACAACAATGATAGCGTGGTTCAAAGGATTTCCTCTAGTAGTAAAGCGATTCCCAGTAACTAAGAATTCAACACATTTTTAGATTAGAAAACAGAGGAATGAATCAAATGCTCAGAACACAATACAAGAAAGAAAATATAGTATTAGCACTATTTGCAATTAGTTGGTTCAGCGCAATTGCTATCGGAATTAACAGTAGTGCCCCTATAAGTGAAATACCAAATTCAGCTCTTGTTCTTTTCCTAATAGGTTTTGCATGTATGTTCTATCTTGGCCAAAGGTCAATGAAAGATATGCCGGAGGATCATACATCAAGTGCAAAAGGGAACGCTATTTACAAGCAATTGCTTGAGTCTCCTGCTCGGATTAAAGATGTTGCGTTAGTTGAGTCGCTGAGTGGAAAAGTTTACCTAGAAGTAAATACCGGCGAACAAAAAAATCAACGAATAGCTTCTGGCCTTATAGCTGTAAAATGGTGGGTTTCACTTAAGTCAGTTGGAAAAATAAAATCCAGCCTGAATTCTTAATTAAAGATGAAAGTTAGCAATCATGTCTTTATAAATAAAGCGAGGAATGAAAGGATGACTAAATACAAAAAGAAACAAGTAGGACACTTTGTAAACATGTTTTTCTCTTTTGGTGCCATATTATTTTGTGTCTTTTTGGCAAAAATCATGATGAGCACCGAGGATGGATCAGGTAGTGCATTCTTTGTGATTTTGGCTAGCGGTTTAATTGTATTGTTGATCGGTAATATAACATTCTCAATTAAAAAGCTTAGGTACCTCAGCTCTATAAGATACAAGTTTGTAAGTGAGGAATGAACATTATGGCGCAAAAGCTAAAAAGTATCATCAAAGTAACACTATTTGCCTTAACCTCATTAATGATGTGGGCACTGCTTTACACGCTGTTTAACACCAACGATGGCGTGTTTACCCATAGTGTATTGAGCGGCTTTCTACTTGTCGTGCCGGTTCTGATTATCAATTTCATTGGTGGCGATATTTTTATGAAAACGATGCAACAGCAAAAGCGTAAAGCGATACAAAATGAACAAGGGAATTAAGACATGGGTTTGACTCTGCTGGCACTATTTATTTACGTAACCGGACTGTTTTTCGTTTATGGGGAAACCCACCCTAGTATTTTAAAAACGTGGGCAGTGCATAACACGAAAAACATGTTGCTTAGCACTACTATCAACAACTTTCATTTTTGGATTTGTATCTTGATTGCTCTAGCGAACTTCAATTTGTGGTATTTACTCGCAGCTATCTTAATCGGCGGGTATGCCGCGACAGGCGTTAGACGTCTTGGGCCAGCTCCTAAATTGGAATGGCTGAATGAACCAACAGAATCAACCGAGGAATAAAGGGATACCCTCTAGAAACATGTCTGGAAAATGTAAACTGTAGGTTTAGCTTTTCTAGCCCCCCCAGCCTCTAATAGCTGAATTATTCATACATGAGACTCTGAAGTCATCCAGAATGATTCTGTCAAAAATGCCATTTAATACTCTATAAGAAGTCTAGGTCGATTCAGTTAAGTAAGAGAAGATTTTTTATGAATGATTGGCTGCTAGTTAGAATCACTTTGTTATTTATCATTTTGGGCTTTTTCACATTGGCTTTAACAGTACTTTATATATGGCATATAAAGGCAAAAAAAGACCATGCTAGTGAAGACGCTAAATAACCTATGAAACCATTTTTAAAAATACTCTAAGACCATATTTAAATTCGACTGTTACCCTTTTAAAAACCGTTTAGGGTGAAAAGCCCTGAACCTCGCCACCAATATAAGAAATAAACTGTAGATAAGCATTGTAATTAGATACAGCTCAACAAAAGTCTCTGTTATATCCCCAACAATGACCCCCCTTAACAGATAGTACTGTTGTATAAGAGGGAAACTCGAGAATGCCGTAGGTATAGAAGCTGAAACCACAGCAGCTAGTGCAGGAAATCCATAAGAGACGGCGTCAATATAACCCGAATAGATCAACGCAGTGCGGTCGTCACTTACATACAAGTGAATAATTAAATTCATCAGTAGCATAGGCAATCCTAAAGTAACCAATATGGATGGGAGTAAAACTAATTTTTTGCTGAAGATGAAAGTAGAAAAAGAAAAAAATTGTGTGATTAAACCGCTTAACTCTTCTGACGCATAAAAAGCTGCTGCAAAGGGAGACAATAAGAAATGATGAATAATAAGGATATAAGATAGTACTATCCCACACATGATGAGTGACGCTGGAACGTACACAGCCATTGCGTTGGACAATCTGGAGAGCACATAGGTTAAAGGATTAACATTCAAAGACAAACAATGAGATAACTCATCGCTTGAAATATCATTATTATGAAAAAAGTTCATCTTGGATAAGCTGACAGGGTACATCACAGCACCAACCCAAAATATACCAACAAATATCAATACAAATACCGGGCTTCCCCACTCTCCTATTGTTACCGTTTTCATGTCACCAGGCTGAAAGGCAGGCTCGGCTTTAGTGTTAACTATCATGCCATTTTGTTCCGCTATAACTTTCCTTAATGGCATAAGAGCTGATGAAAAATCATAACTTTCTAACTCATCAATTAAGTATCTAAGTAACGTCTGTTTACTCGAATGGTGGCGAATTTCAATTGATAATGGTGCCAATGAGTTAAACACAACTGCAGCGTGTACCTGTTCATTAATAAGTGCTTCATCCACGAGGCTAGGTGTATCTAAATATCTCACCTCCGTGGGGAAAGAAAGCATCCCGAAGGCATTTGTAACAGTAGAGCGATAATCTGTGATATCGATATCTGATGGCATCACAACACCGATGACAGAAGAATGACTTTCTTCTTGGCTATTTCCATTGGCTTGGTCAATTTGCATGTTGTTTATCATCAATGCAGATAGCAGAAACGTAAAAAGTAATAGGCATAGTGGCGCAATAACAGGAAGAATGATCAGTTGTAATAGAGCGGTTTTCCGCGCTAAGAAGTATTCTTTAAAGCCTGTCTTTATATACGTTTTGATAACGTTAAATTGAACCATTTTGTACTACCTCTCCACCAGCGAAAATATTACCGGCATTGTGGCCAACCATACTGCGCATAAGTTCACAAACCTGATTATAATGCTCGTATTTCAATGACCAGTCCTCAGATAATATGACTCGGCCGTCTTTAAGTCCTATCAGAAAGGGCTTCAAAGCTGATAACTCGATAAGATGATGCGTACTGACTACGACAGACTTTCCTTGTCTAAGCAGTATTGAAATACAACTTACTACTTGCTCTGCAGCACTAAATTGCAAACCCGTAGTAGGCTCATCCAATAAGATGACATCAGGATCAGCAAGTAGAGTTTTAGCTAACCTTAACTTTGTCATCTGACCCGCGCTCAACGATGAAGGATAGCGCTTGAATAGAGTGACCAGATCGAAATCAGCGGACACTTTATTTAAAAAATGGGGAGGTGCGCCATGCATTGACGCACTCCATGTAAGATGGTCAATGACTCTAAGCCGCGGATTTAGTGTTGCAAATGCATCATGAAAAAGCACTTTACGTTTATTTTTTTCGGTCCAAATTAGCTTGTTAGGTTTTAATGCACCGGAAAGAATACGAAAAAGGGTAGACTTACCCGCCCCGTTTTCGCCAATGACCGCAGTGCACCTTCCAGGGCTGGAGATGACTTGTTCTTTTATCGACAGAGTAAAAGAGCCTTGTTCGTGATACAGCTCGTCAATTCGCATCTCATTCTCCACCTTGGGCTACAAGGTGATCGGTGAGCTCACTGAGAAATATCATTCTCTCTAGCTGAGTCTCGCCCTCTAGCGCTTTAAGCTTTATTTGAATGTTGCCATTAATGTATACGCTAGGCACAGAGGTTATCGCATATCTGCGCTCTGCAGCCTTGTACATAGCTAGCAATTCAGCGACTTTGTCATGTTCGTAAGCATCTTCGATCTGACGCTCAGTAAGTGTAGTGAGTCCAGAAAGCCAATCAATGAAAAAAGCTTTATCGCCTATTGGCACTCGCTGGTCTTGAACAGCCCTAAATAGTTGTCCACTTAGCTGCTCATGAATATTCAGACTCCTTAATACCGCGTAAGCTTTAGCTGTATCACGCCATTGTTCTCGGCTAAAGGAAACTGGGAAGCGTTCTACTAATATATTTTCTGTCTCGGTGATTTTTGATGTGGATTCAAAAAAACGGCATGCCGGGCAATTATAAGAAATAAACTTAATAATTTGAGGTTCACTCGATTGCGGAAGGTGTTTTTTGACGACGTAATGGATGCCTTCCTTAAACCGTGACGACTCCTGAACATCAATGGACGAATGATTAGAGCGTTGTTGAGGGTTATCGCTCGGGAGTGTTTTGCTGCTGTCACAGCCGCTCAGAATAAAAAAGGAAAGAAATGCAATACAAGTAAGATTATGTCTCATGGTCTGTCCATCTTGGTAAATAGCTTATTCCTTAATGTATAAACGTACAATTGGAAAATCCCACCGAAATTTTTTCAGCATTAATACACTTTGCTACGTCGTACTTTTTAACCACGGAGCAATTTATGACTGACCACAATTCTCATAATGAGAAGGCCCCCAATGACAGTGACGCAAAATCTAGAGATGATAAGTTAGAAGAGGTTCTATCTAGACTCGACGATGCAAAAGCAAATAGAGGACAAATGGAAGACCAGTTGCTCAAAACAGTAAAATATACTGGTGAAACGAATAAGAAAGTCATGGACGTTATGGGCACGTTACTGACAGTTGTTGTTGATCAGCAAAAATTGCAGAAGGCTCAGCACAAGAACAACCGAATGAGGTTGCTGTTTTGGGCAATGCCTGTGTTCTTCATGCTCTTTTATATGGGTAAACAAGCCTATGATGAACAACAGAAATTTAAGTCTCCAACAGGCTATGTAGCGCAAGTAGCGATTACTGGGACTATTGCCCCGGGCTCACCAACCGCTTCTGCTGATGCGGTTATTCCTGCGCTAAGAAAAGCATTTGAAGACAACGCAGCCAAAGGCGTGTTAATCAAAATTTCATCTCCAGGCGGCTCACCAGCGCAGGCCCATTTAATTTATAAAGAAATTAAACGCCTGCAAACCCTTTATCCTGAAAAGCAAATGGCATTGATTGGAACAGATAGCCTCACTTCAGGAGCTATGTGGATTGCTGCAGCAGCGCCGGAGATAAATGTACTGGAAAGCACATACACAGGCTCAATCGGCGTCATTGTGTCGCAGTTTAACTTTGGTAAAGCCATAAAGAACTACGACATCGAAAGGCTCATTATTACATCGGGCACCAATAAATCTGTACTAGATACGTTTGTGCCGCCCAAGCAAAAAGACATCGCTAAAATTGAGGATATGGCTAGTCAGATCCACAAGCAATTTAAAGAAATCATGATTGAATCTAGAGGTGATAGGTTGAATGCTGATCACAACCTCCTTTTCTCTGGTGAATTCTGGTTAGGTAAAGAAGCTGTTGAGCTTGGTCTTGCTGATAAGGTGACAACCACCACAGAGTTGCTACTAGAAGAGTTCGAGACCGTAAATATACGTGATTACTCAAGTAAGCCAGGATTGTTAGATAAAATATCTTTATCGGCACAGGCTTTATTTTCGGCCCCACAAGCGCAATCCATGGCTATCCGTGCTTACCAACCTTTGCCTAGCTTTGATTAAAAGTGAAGAAACAGAAATATACCAACGCGAGTGATATAGGACGGATGGCATTTTGCCCCCGTTCTGTGTCACTCGAAAAGCAAGGTAAGAAAGTAACTGCGGACGCTAAGAGAAGAAGAAGTGCCGGCGACAATGCTCACGACAATTTCAACAAAAAGTTTGGCACTCCTAAAAGGGGGCCTTGCTTTATCGCAACTGAAGTTTTCGGAGAACGCCATCCAATCACAGAGTCCTTTCGTGATTATCGAGATACCCATTTAAATTCAGTTTTTGGCAGGGCATTTATCGCTATTTACTATGCGACCAGTCCTTATTTATGTCGATTATTGCGACGTTCAAGTTTTGCAAAGGGCGTGGTGAGAAAAGGCCTCATATTTCTCCATCATAAGCTGTGCTTGCGGTTATAAATATGAAAACGGAAAACTCAGTATGCTTACACTTTTTCTGATATGCGTTGCAGTATTTATCATCGCCTTTGTACTTTTAGATCGAGGCGATAAGGATAGTGAGCGAGTCATATACAAAGACACTGGCCCCAAGGCTCGTGTTTTCGTCAATAAAAAGTATAAAGTCGCAGCCAAACCCGACCTTATCTTAAAAAACATCGATGGCTACATCGGTGGTGAATTTAAAAGTAGGAAATACGGGATATATGAAAGCGATATAGTTGAAGCTAAAGCCGCGGCATTAGCAGCTCGAAGTAAATATCCAATATTTGCCATACAGATTAAGAACCAAACGCAAAACAAAGTCATTGTGTTACCTAAAAGCAATGATGACTTATACAGGGAAATTGAGGGTTATGTTTCACTAGCTTCTCAAGCAAGCTCTAAACTGTTACCTGCAAACCCGCACCCTATGAAATGTAAGTCCTGCCCTGTAAAAATGTCGTGCAATGAGTCACTTAGTTAGACGAGTTGTATTAGCAATTTCCATAAACATCACTAATACAATCTATTGCTTACCTGATATCTGACTAAGCAAAAAGTGAGGCAGTGGCTCTTCATTATCAATCGCTTTATATAAAAAATGATTGGCGCGCTTGTGCTCTAATAATCTTACCACCACAATTCCGTCAGCAAAGGTGACCTCAAAATTTATCTCAGCATAACGCGCAAAAAATGGTGAGAAGTCAGTGACAATCTGGTTGATGTAATAATCTGTAACTAATAAGGCTAGGTTGTTCTTGCTTTTGTTGTAGCGTGATTGGATCGTAAAGTCATCGGATATACCCAGATTAACCTTAACATTCGCTTTCCTATGCCCTTGCGTAATATTGGGTTGCGTGGGCAACAAAAGGACCTTGAGCCTATCAAGCATAATTTGCTTAAAATATGCGGAGCCTGAAAAGCCAATCTCAGGTTTCGTAACATCGATGGTGTATACCTTTCCTGTATTCCTATTTATCTTCGCCAACATCCAATAACCTTCGCCAACGGTTTCTTTTTTCAATACAACATCCGTTGAAAAAGTGGTTGGGAACGGTTCATTAGTTAGCTGACTGAGGTTTCCCAATGGCCTTACAGTGTAATTATAGCGAGCCTTGGGCTCATACACTGTAGTTGAAGAAATAACCTCAACAACAAAATATTCAATGATAGAAGAGGCATTTGCCAAGGTTTTAAACGGCGTCATGATTAACACCATAAGTAAGGTAACACTGATCAATTTATTCATTCTTAGCCTTCTTAGCATCAATGATATTGCTGTAGAGCATCCTCGGTATAGCATGCAACTGTTCTTTCTCAGTTGGCAGTCTTGATGGCCTCAATAGAGGCTTCTCAGCCGTAAATATGAACTCACTAAGCAATGTGCCACCCTCTTCATGAAAACGGAGAAATATGCCAGGAAGGCACAAACCATCTTCACAAGACTGCATCGTATCAGCGTAATAATCTAACATGGTCTGCTTCGCTTCTAAGGGATAAGCAATTAACACTGCTATAAGTCGTTTGCCCCGCCATTCATCTGGCTCCCAAATAAACTTCAACCACTCTATGCCGTTCGTTTCTGTAACTGGATACCATTTATTGGTCATTTGCTCTTGGTACCACGATAAAGAAGGTGTTGTATCCCCTTCCAACTCAGCCCTCGCTACTTCTAACACATGTTTTTGACCAGCCACCGGCAACATCAACGGAGGGTACATAAATCGTAAAAAGGGCGATGCAACAGGTTGATTAACTACTCGTAATAGCGCTTTTCGTTGGGATGATGACGCAGACTCAAAAGGAAAAAAGGACAACGCACGTAATAAATCATAGTAAACATCTTCGCGACTTATTTTTCTGGCCGCTAACTCGTCTTCTAGGCGACTTATGGGTGTGCGATAGGACAAAATTTCATTGAGAAGTAGATGGCCGTATGGCTTTTTTTGAAGCTTTTTTAAGTAAGTAATAGAACGAGCTGGATCATAAAACTCTGAATTGGGGTCTGAAAATATAGTTGATAAAGGTTCAAATGCTTCTGAATGCCCTTCCCGCGCCAACGAGACGTACATATCTAGCGATTTTTGAGGGTAATAGAACTTATGCTCAGGGTTTGCGAACATCTCAGCTAAGAGCAATCTAGACGATTTATCACCGTCTAACGCGCTAGCAATCAAATCATTGCTCATCTCTGCTGCGACAAGGAATTTACTATAGATAATGATGAAAGCTAGTGCCAACAATCTCATGACACTACCTTATCAAAGCGCTCGTGAAATCTTTTCATCATTATCGCTATCTTCGGGTCTGGCGCCTCGACTTCAAACACTGAGCGTAAATTTTCTAGCGGAATATACTCCTTGTTATGTGCATGCTTAAAACGCATTTCTACCATACGCAATAAGAACTGCGTCTCATCGTCATACACGTTGTGCGACATCATCCTTTGCGTCGTGTTGATGATCATCTCGATAAGTGACGTAAGCAATTTAGAAGGTTGAACCATAGAAGGCACCTGCTCTATAACAATCGATTCATCAATTCCTTCGGCCTCTTGGCTTTCTTCATGTTCAGAGGTTTTTTCTAATTCAGCAGCCCTTCTCATTGCTTGTTTGCGCCATTTTAGAACGTCAGTCTCGTCCCCCCAAAACAAGTTATCAATCGTACAATTTGTTGGGTCACAATCATGATAGCAAGGTGTTTTGTAGTTATTTTCATCCATCGGCATGAATGTAGACAATAATAACGATGGGACGTCATATGCTGTCAATTGCGGTGTATAGAGAACAATAATTTGCTCACCGGTCAGCTTTGGGATTGGCATAATGCGACGTGGCTGGGCCATATTCATACTGTATATTTCGGCCTGCCTAGAAATATAATAATGTCCTGCCTTAACATTGATAAGGCGAAGGTCATCATCTTCGATTTTCTTTTGAAGCCATATGGGATCTACATAACTTGACATCGACGTAATACACTTTTTTAAAACGGTATATGTAGTGTATTACGTCAACTTTTAACCCATTATCTATTTAATTTTCGAGCTATTACCATTTTGATTTAAAGGTGAAGTGGACGCTCCTTGAACTTGAAAAATTGGCTCTTGGATTATTCTGGTGGCTTCTCTTGCAGACATATTTTCAGGAAGACGATTTACCATATCATTGACTATGCCAGCCACAATGCGATCTTCTGACCGGAATAGATTTGAGCCTGATGCCGTATCAGTATAGGGTGCGCCAATCTTATCTCTTAATTCCGCATCGGATAAACCGGAGACATCTCCCCCTCGAGCCTTAACAGAATCCCTGACTTCGGACAAATAAGCCAGGTTTTGAGGAGTGCTAAATCGAGCATTTTCCCGTTGTGTATTGACCGCCTCTATTGGTGATGGTGCACCAGAATATGACGCGCTCATCCTATCTGTTAAGGAGCCTGATTCTTTGCTTACCTCATTAAAGAAGCTATTTTTTGCACTATCAACTAAATGCTCCGTAGCAGAATCAGCAACATCGTAATTACCAGAAACGTTTCCAGAAACCAGGCCGGCATAGGCTTGTCGTACTGTCGTATCGCTACCTACATCAATTTTGTGTGCGTCGAATATTTGTTGTGCTGCTGGAGATGAGATATTTCCATCACTCACTTCTTTTTGCAGTGCAGCTTGCAACTGACCATTCCAATTGTTCTGCTGATCAGACAATGTCTCACCATCGGTTTGATTACTTGAACTCATTACGTCCACGTCGTACCTATCATTTTGCATATTCGGTAACGTCGAAGCCATGCTGGGTATGAAGTCAGATGAGGTACCGTACCCAGACTTACTGACTATTTGACTGCTATTGTTATCATGGGCTGCAACATAATCACCTTCTTTTTGTGAGATTTCGTCTTTTCGCTCGTTGACACTGTCATTGAAGTTATTGGCGACGTCGGACATGATGGCTTGGCCTGCATCAATAGCTTGAAGGTTCTTTTCATTACTCGACTGGCCTATTCCAGCGCTATCTATTGTCGATAGCGTAGATTCATAATTGCTAGAGTCAATGCCCGGCAACCCCATGACAGCATCAAGTGCTTGATTGGTCTGATGTGCTAAGACCTGGTTTTGCTGTTCTTCATTGAGTTTCCCATACGGTGTTCCTTGGCTAACGCCGAGTGACCCAGCATTTGAGTCTATTGTGTTTTGTATGCTCTCAGGGGAGAAGAATCGTCCATATTCTGAGCCCACTCTCTCAGAATTTCCTCCAGTCGATTGTAAGCTTTCTGTTGTTCCTTTGATTTGTTCTAGCGGCGTCGGAGTAGGAGCGGCGCCCATATTGTCATAATTAATGCCGCTGGTTTCCTGACTAGCTCGTGCTTCCACACGGTTCCCTTCGACCGCTTGATTGCTTCCCTCTTCAACAGATTTGGCATTCTTTTGAATTGCATGATTGGCTGAAACCCCATTAATTTCAGAAAATAGCTGACTGTCTAAACCACTCAGTACCTCAGCAACTTGTTTAGCTTGTTCTTTTGTTAAATTTTGAGGGTTGTTAGATTTTGGATTCTCAGAAATTTGCGTGTAGTCAAAAGCCGTAGAGTCTGCTGCATTGAATGCGCCTACAAGCATAGAGGTCGCATCCTTTGCACCGGGGACTTTTCTATCACGCTCACGCTCAGCGTTATTTTCATAATGAGCTTTAACAGCTTCTAACTGTTTAGGCGTTAAGTCACCTTTTAGCCCATTATCAATATGATCACTCATATAATCCAAAACGGCTTGAGAAGATGTGAAATTCATCTTTGACTGCACATCATTTAGGTCAAGCTTTTTACCTTGGGTGAACTGTTCACCAACGGCAGCATCAGAAGAGTACATACGCTGACGTTCAGTTGCTTTAGCATACTCAGCACTCGCTTGAGTTATATCAGACTGATGCTGTTCTATTACTCGCTGCTGCTCATCCGATAGTTTGACAGAGCCCGAATTGTTTGTTGAAGTGCCATTTGTAGTTGTGACGTCTTCTGTTTTACCTGTCTTGGTTGAATTAGAACCTGATCTCGATGTTTCGTTAGAATTTTGGTCAATGCTTCTCGTGCTTCCAACTGCGCCTCCTGTGAGTCCGGCATCTGCTCTCACAGATGCACCCAAGCCACCAGGTGATTGCCTCCCGTTTCCTATCGAAGAGGTTGGATTATCAGACGAGCCAGGTGTTGCAGAGGGGTCAACCTGACCTCTCGATTGTGCAGAAGGCTGATTAGAGCCCCCTCCTTGATTCATGTCTATACCTGTAAGATAGGAAAGACCTTTCGCTAAATTTTGACTTCCAAATTCGCCACTTACGCCAAGGCCTATAGTACCTGTCCCTATATAACCAGCAGCGGTTTCAAGAGCTGTTATTTCTTTATCGCTATATCCATTTGTGCTAATGCCGGCCTGCTCTAACACCTGTTTGCCCGCAGATTGATAGGCATTTGCAAGTACAGTCTCGTCAGCGTTCGTCGTGCCTGCTGTATTGCGACTGATTAATTGCCTTACTGAATCAGTTGTTTGCTGCTTTGCTGCTTCTAAGTTTTCTTTTGCAGTTTGAACGTCATTTGCGGCTATTTTCTGACTACTACTATTTGTATACGCGGCAGATGCAGTGATACTCGAAGCAGCATCAAAGCTATGTGTTTGTACAGGGCTGACGTTCGGATTTCCTTTGTGGTCAGTCATGTAAGGAGACAACCCAAGCTCTGATATTTGTCCATGTGACTGTGGAGAAGAGCGTCCCGCAATAGAGCCTGCAGCACCCGCTGGAGCAGCAGCACTGGAGGCTACCGAGGTTAAGGCAAAAACCGAACCGGTAATGACAGCTAACGTGACGATAGGCGCAGCGGCTAACAGGTTTGAGCCCACGGCAAGATAATTTGCCGTAGAGTCAAGTATCATGTCATAAGCAAATGGAGTGAATCCATCCATGTTTAGTAAAGCAGATACGGCCTCTCTAGTATTTGCTATGGTGATATAGTTAATCGCTGTAGCTACCGGAAAAATGGAATATCCCCAAATTCCAATTAAAAGATAACCACCTAAATACTGTGCTGCAGCCATGCCTTTTGTGATCATGATAAGCATAGCTAACGGGAAAAGCGCATAAAATAACATGATGATGAAATTAGTCGCTGGCATCATGAAATTAAGAAATGTTTCGCCCTCTATAGCTTCCTGTAACTGTGCGGTTTGAATAGACTCATTAATATTTGCAACCGCTAACATCGCAGAATCTGGATCGATTTCTTGGGCGCCGCTGACAAGGCCATTAAAATCTCGCATAACGCGAACGCGATGGAAAGTTCGGGCATTGGTAACACCACCTAGCAACTGACCCAACAATTCGTAGTTCGTTGTGATTGCAGATACACTGTCTAAACACGCTCCGCCATCAGCACAGTTTTGGGTAACCGCCTCGTTACTGGTAGACAATGCTCTTAGCCTACTCGCACCAAATCGGGTGGATGAGTCAAGATAATTGTCCAAACTGCCAACGTCGCCGGCCCCACCAGCTAATACATCACGAACGTCCTGACATGTTTGAAATGTCTCATCGCCGGTGGTCGGGTCCATGAATTCTGCAAGGGTGTTTAAATGGTCGGGACTTATCAAAGCCGCATCCATCATGTAAGAAAAAGGATCAGCTCTACGTTTCATCTCATCGGGTTTAAACACATTAGTCGCATTAGCATCTTCAGCTAATTTTTCGTCAGCAGACGCATGCAAACAATACTTAGTATAGCTATACATGTTATACATCAGTGGCTCATCTAGCTCTTGTAGAGCACTGGCACGAAGTGCATATAAGGTTTTAACAGGTGAGAGAAAGCCATTGCCACCGGTTAGTGTTGACTCAAATGCCGTGCCTTCGATTGGTACTGATTGGAACGCGTTTTCCATCAGCTCAGATGTTCTAAAAGAAATTAGACTCATCCCGTACCCAACGACAGCCAACCCTAACGGGACATCATACACAGGTAGTGTTTTGCCCGTATTAACATCAGAGATATACATCCTGTCTACAGTAGGCACTGCAACTAAAGCATAAATGAAAAGCCCCATTAATGGCCCTTGCATCTGTAACCGCTGCGTACTTACATACTGATTCATGGTGCCGATGAGGGCAATCATAGCGGCAAGAGTAGTTGCTACGCCTAACCCCAAACCGCCAGTGCCTGAAAAAAATGTCGTTGTTGCAGGATCAAACAACAGCCTAAGACCGTCAAAAAGTACCACTAACGCATCGATACCTCCCCACGTATAAATAACTCCGTCTTCCATAGCTATCTGCCTACTATTATTTGTTGAGGTTTGAGGTAATTTGACGAGACATAGATTTCGAATACTTATCAACTATCTTGTTGTACGCAGCACCATTTTTCATTTTTGCTAATGACGCTTCAGCAAGCTCTTTAAGTTGATTGGCTTCCTCTAGTTTTCTGTCTATCTCATCATAAATTTGAGTGACTTGGTTTGTGGACACAGACATCTCTTTTTGACCCGTATTCAAGAACAAAGTCGTCATTTGAGCCAAATCTGTTACATAGTTATAGATCATCATATTAGACAGATATTCGGTCACCTCTTCATCCATCGCTTTCATCAAAGTGGACTTATCAGCTTCTGTACCAATAGAAAATGCTCTTATCACGCTTGGAGGACTTGCTTTGATTATTTTTTGTTGGAGGTCAGTTAACGTAGCGATTTCGCCATCTTGCAACTTCTTGAAAGAACCTTGAACGTAACACCTCATGATTTCTGGAAGGGTGACCTTTTCCGCTTTATCACTACATGATGTGTCTGCGTTGTAGTCCGCTATCGCTGCAGAATAATCAGGTGGCGTTTTCATGTCTGAACCACAAGGGAGATCGTACTCATTCCCTGTGGCTGGATTGGAAGCAGAAACGTCCTTGCACTGTAAAAGTTGACGACATTTGCCGCCAGTACATTCCAGGTCCGAAGAAAGCAAGGATGTTAAAGATTTTACCTGCGGTCCAATGTAATGAGATTCGACTTTTTCATTGTCATCTTCTGGTGAAATTGTGTAATAACCGAAGAAGTTCATCGCCGCTTCAGTAGGAGAAATGCCAGGGTGCGGTGGCGTCGTAGCCGGATCCGTAGTCGGTAAACCTAAAATTAACGTGCTTAGACTAGATGGAAACAAAGAGTCTGGAATAGCCGCTACTCCTTGACTTTTCGAAAAGGTCTCTGCAACCACATTACCATACAAAAACTTAGCATTAGCATCGCCGCCTACAGAATCAACCCAATCTACAAAGCCTGTCCACTTATCAGCAATAAACGTTGCAGCGCCGGTGTCTTCCAAATTACATACATAGGCGTCATCACCAAAAACAGATGCTTCACCATCACATAACATACCGCCTACATTGAAGACGTCCCCATTAGTCGTTTTTTCGTCGATAAAACTCTTCACCATGGTACAGGTGTCCCGGTTAGCCAAGTTCAATCTTTCTAGCTGGCTCTGAAGCGTTTTCATAGATGTCCAGCAAGGGCTGCACATAGACTGCAGTGCCAAACCAAAACCATAAGTCAACGCTTCGGATGCAACACGGCGAAGGATCGCAATGGCCTCATCTAGGCTAATGAGGTCAAACGAGCCTAAATTAATATTGATACTTGAACAATTCGGCGGTGAAATACTCGGAGGGGTTAAGTTGACTAAGTTAACGACCGTTGAGGGATTCGAAAAACGAATGCGGCCAAACGAATAGGCATGTCGTCCCAATTGGGAGAGTTTTCTGCCATCCCCCCCCGTATAACTGAAAGAAGCATCTGCAGTTATCACATCCAACGTATCAGAAACCGATGCATTTACCCTAGATATGAAAAAGATTGAGCACAAAAGAAGTGCAAACAACCATTTGTATTTTTGTTTAAAAATGGTCTTCATTTTGATTCACCTGCTTGCTTATTTTCTGGATAAAAATCTTCATAGAATGACTTATTTGAACTGTCGTTAATCATGTCGATGACGCTGTTGATTAGTAAAACGGGGTCTTCTTCCATTCCACTGGGCAAATCACTGTATTCGTTTGATGCAATCAAGCCCATCTGCGTGTGATGAATTTTCTCGTACCACTCCTTGCCTAAAATGCCATGCTCAAAGCCAGCTATCAGGGTTCGGTCTTTCAAGGTATCGAGATTTATCATTCCTTTGGAAATTAGAGAAAAGGTATTGTCTGGTGTCACTAGCACGTAGCTTGGCCAGTTAGTAATCTCTAATCTTTCAGAGACATTGATAAGATCATCAGGGTAAACCTTTATATCTTGAAGTAGACCTTGTACTACATCAGGCTGGGCCGTATTGCGGGCGTATACGCGGATATCGAGTTTGGGAAATTTACGATGCAGATAATTTACAACGGTAATGGATTGTCGGCAGAACTGGCAGTTTTCATCATAAAAGACCATCAAGCCTGACTCATTATAAAGCTCTCCTAAAGCTTTCTCTTTCAGAATATCTTGATTTTGAATCATCGCGAGCGATGTCGCACCGAACAAAGGTAGGCGGTCTCCCTCCTGTAATAGAGGGTCGCTTTTTTGCATATACTGACGCTTGCGAGCATAAACTTCTGATTTATCCATCATCACTTTCTGTGCATAAAGTTCCGCTCTTAGGTTTTCTCGCGTTGGGTTGTTCACTGCCCTGTCGCGAATCACCTGATAGTTCTTAGCAAACCACTCTACGCTCATAGGCTTAGGAGGTTTTTGAGCGCTCTCCGCAGGTGCACTTGGCGCTGGTACGGGCTCTTCTTCAGGCTCAGGTTTTTCGTCATCTCCCCAATAAAATAGCCAGCCAAGATCTTCTTGACCGGCCACTCTCATTGATTTTGATTCATCTTGTTCCATTTCTTTCAAATAGTCTTTCTTGTCTGTCCCGCCTTTGCCATCGGACTTAGATGTCTGAGCTTGCGCAATACAGCACTGGGTTATTAAGAGACAAACCAACAGGCTTTTTAACTGAAGATGCATAACTAACACTCGATATCGTTTTTTCATTAATAGAAGTGTATTAACCGACCAACTTGTATTTAATGTGCTAGTTTTTTCAGCGAATCAGAATTAAGGTAAGTTTTTTTACAAATTTTTTGAGTAATACATTAAATAGGAATTGAGAAGTGGCGTTGTGATTTCCCGTGATGGCGTCAGAACTCTTCAGTTAATAAGGATGTACCATGAATCGTTATCAGATTATTTTTAAAAACCTCAGCTTGCTCGCCTTCGCAGGTGTTTTAAGTGCGTGCGTAACTAAAAGTAGGAATGATGATTTTGCGGGTCTTAAAGATCATCTCAACCAAGAAATCTTGATTGATGCTAAACGGGATGAGCGTCCACCACTGCAAAACGTTAGTCAACGCCTTGCTGATGAGACGATAACTCATGTCGACTTAGAGACCGCAATTGAGATGCTTGAAAATAACGAGTGGGTATTTGCTAATTACACAATCGACAACCATTACGACAAAAGCAATCCTAATTCACCTTTTCACGATAAATACGATGCGAAAACCTTTTATCACCCACCACTTTACAAGGGATATGACGTGTGGATTGATGAGAAAGGAGCGGATGTTAATGCTACCGTCGAATATTGGTTAGCAATGGATGCTATTACCCAGGTGATTTACAAAAAAATTAAACACACGCCACCCGAGACGAGAATTGGCGGTGTCCAGCCAAAGTTTAATGCATATGGTCGAAAGATATATTCGAACGCACCTACCTACGCTCGTTCTCTGTCTGGCCTTAATACTATGCTTAAAGATATGTTGGCCTATGGGATAGATAAAAAGACCGCCATGGTCACCGCTCATTTATGTAATGGTTCTTGGTTTAATCATGCCATGCGAGAGCATGAGAAAGAATATTATAAAGTGGCGGAGGAAAATGAACTTCGTTGGGATGCATCGCTCGACGAGCTGAACCGTTCTACGGAAAATCAAAAAGCATATTATCTTGGCTATGTCGGGCCAATTGTAGTGCGGAGCTACAACCCTTCTGATTGCGATGAGATGCGTCAAAAAGTCACGAAAGATGAAAACTCGCCTTTTTGGGGCGATAGGCTCTACAAAGTCGGAGGGTTACAAAGACACTCTGATGGCAAATATGACAATCAGACCATCACTGAAATTCGTATAGACAACCCTAAGTTAGATATTGGCTTTTGGCAGCACATAACAAATAAGGATCTTTATAAAGATTTAGGAAGAGTTCGTGAAGAAGGACTATTTTCAGGTCTGCTCTACCCTGAGCGCGCGAAATTTGTTGTTATCACGGCCCGCTCTACAAGAAACAGTGTTGGAGTCAGTCATTATAGCTGGTCTCGATACTTCAATGACTATAGCCCATTAGATGACGCAAGACGCGCTGCATATTGGATGGGTGACACTATGTTTAGTTGGTTCTGGGATAAAGAAAAAAAATCCGGCATCAGTTTTCGACGCAACCTTAAACACGACTTTGGCAATTTCATGCGCGACAACGGACGTGAAAGAAGATCGATTGCGGGATGTAAACTCAATCCAGCTCAAGTGTCTTTTCAGGGTGATAATGTAAGGGAGTTTAGAAAATTCTATAAATGCACAATGGGTCAGGGAGTGGGTTACGGTATCTTCGCTGGTACACGAAAAGGATTTAACCATGCTGCGGCGCGACGAGCGGGTGTTAATCACCAATATCATGCTGTGTTTGAATTTGCTGGATTAACGACCGATCTCAGAGAAAAAGAGGACTGCAATAAAGCAGAATTCAAAGGCCTTTGTAGACAAATTGGCACTAACCTATTGCAGGATACATTAGGTGTAAAACAACAAAGCAGCTATTTCTCATTTGAAGATGCGCTTGCATATACCCAAATAACAAAAGAGGGGCGGATTGAAGGTGTTGTACTTATCGCAGGGTTTAAAGTTATCTACGACCTTACCGACATTGCAGCCTGGTATCAGTCTTACCACCCGCATGATGGTGTGAAATACAAAAACCTAATTAATCGTTTTGTTTTTGGTAGTGAATTGGATTATCAAGATCCGCGCTATTGATGTAACTCTGTCGTGACGGCGTAAAATTTGACTCGCCAATCGTATACTTTTAATACACTAAGCCTATCTAGACTTTTCAGATAGGCTTTTTTATGGCAAACACATTTAGCCACTCTCAACTATATAATTATTGTCACGACCTTTTTCGCGATAAATTGTCTACTCTGGAAAAAAAAGACGTTCACCCTGCGATCCTGCAAGCTAAAAGCAATAAACTTTTTTACTGGTACCCCGCAACACCTTCATCACTATTGAACATCATCGACGATAACAAACTCCTGTCTGATAAAGGTTGGTTGCCAGGTTTTTTTAATACACCTTTTATTATTTGGTATAAGAACAACGGCAATATTCAATGCATACCTGTTGATTTGAAAACAGCAAGCATGGTGAAAAACGGCAGTCTTAATACTGATATACCATTTGGCTATCGGTGGGTAAAAGTTGTGTCGGATAAACGAAAAGATGAGCCTGTTTATGTCGCTGCCGACCCTGTTGTCGCCTCATTAATGATTGATAGAGGTTATCTGGCCGTTGCCATGGGAGGTGATTTTATCCCGCATGCCCACGAAAAGCATTTGGCGGCACTGAACAAACCGCTTGTATACCTCAATAACGAACAAAGAAAAGATGCAGCTGCCAAATTCGTTACGACGCTACAACACTATAACTGCGAGGTTGATGTTGTGTTAGTCGACGATATGAAAAGCTTACTGTGCTTAGCAGATGACCCCTTCAACGAAGAACTTAAGAACTATGAAATAGAGGGCTGTGAGTTTGTCGTTAACCGTATAAGGACTAAACGACGTATTGCTGAAGGGATGACGATAGAAGAAGAACTAAGCCGCTTATTAAGCCATTCTACCGACCATTTTCATAAACGGTATAAATCATTAATTTATCATCAAAAGATTAAAACTGAATACGTTGACTATGCAAACGCATGTTACTTATTGAGTGAACTGATAAATGCGAATATGCCGTTAAAAGATGCTATCGACGTGGTTAAACGTCGATATAACATCCATATAAAATTATCATCAGTGGACGAGACTTTAAATACGTAACTCGAGGTAAAATCTATAGTCATTTATTTAAGAATTGCACTAGCTCTAATTTTGCATGCAATGCTTTATTACGATAGAAATGTGCACGCTCTTTGTGATGCGTATATCGCCAAATTATCTGGTAATTAGTATTTAGAAAATGAAGCCAAAGGGTCATTAGACACAGTAGTACGGACAAAGCTAGCATTGTACCTTTAAATCTATTTATGCTTCGCTCATCTTTGGCACGCGCATCATTGACAATTGCTGTGTATGATGCCATTTCGTCTTCCGTAAAATTAACGCCAACCGACTCTTTCAACGCCAATATTTGAGTTTTGGCCTCACTAGTTTCCAATGAATGGTATTCAACCCTGCCAGCGTAATGTTTTGCAATCTCGTAGAGGTTTAACTGTTGTGCAACTTGGGTTAGCACAAGGTCCCTCTGTTCAGTCGGCACATCAACCAAATTTTCCTCTTGTACTTTTACTTTTTCAACACCAACTACAGCAAGAGCAACGCCAGGACCGTATGAAACTGTCGCTAAAGCAAATATGCCCATAAATGTCGTGACGAAAGACCGGTTAATCACAGTAATACCTACACTGTAAACAAGAAAGGACACAGCCAAAATCCGAAGAAGAGCATTGTATTCTGTTTCCATTTTTACCAACACATTGACAAATGGGGATTCGGTAAGAGTGTTATCTGAATAAACGTAATTTTCATCGGGGCGCTCTGACAATATGACCTCAAGCTTTTTTATTTCGTCTTGGTCTACATGGCCTAACGTGCTGATATCAAGTTCTTCATGCCAGTCGAGTTTACTCCGCTCGTAAGATACGCTCTTACCACCGGCCTCCATAATGACCTTATCTTCTATTGAAGGGCTATATTCTTCACCAAAACTAAAATGATAAGTGATTAAAATCGAGGATAAACAAAGCCAAACAGACAGAGTCATCAGTCTTACTCGCTTAAAACGATTAATGAGCGTGTCGATCTTTATCTTCATTGACATAATGGAACGCCTTAGTGAATTTGATTATGTTTTGCTTCTAACAACTGCGTTTTAAAAGCATCTCTCATTTCTCGAATGCGCAAGGTCGCATCGCCATACTCACTCAGTGCCTTTCCATTGGTTTCATTTGTTTCTTTAAGGGTAAGAAGTAACTTTTCTTGCACGTATTGAAGCGTATCCACATCAATAGCTAGGCGTTTGTTTGCTTTTGCTGTTTGTACAGAATTCGTGTGTAATAGGTCGGCCGAGTCTTTCAATAACCGATTCGTGGTATCATCAATCCTGTTAGCGAGTTCAACAGCATTCTTTTGCTCGTTTAGTCCAAGGTGGAGAGTGAACTGTCTCTTCCAAAGTGGGATGGTTAATGAGCTTACTGCATCGTATTTTTCCACTAACGAGATGTTGTTCTGTTGCAATATACGAATACTAGGCAGCGTTTGAAGTGCATTTTGTTGTAACACTGACAGGTTAGCGATGCGCTTTTCCCAATCCGTAATTGTTTGATTCATGTCTTGCACTTTATGTGCGTCGATATCACTTAAAGATTCAAGCCTCAATTTCTGATGCTGGGATTTCAAGTCTTTCACATGTAACGATGCAGCAGCGATATATTGCCCTAGCTTGTGATATTCCGTATTGACGTTTTTATACAGCTCTTCATATTGGGTATTACGTTGACGTAATTTATCCTGTGTAGCTTCGAGCTCAGCAATAATGCAATCTATTTGCTCCTTTGCCGAAACGAATTGTGCAGTAATTTGATGTTGTGCCTTACCGAGAAATCTATTGAATCTCTTAAAGAGAGGGAATCGAGAAATGTCACCGATTAATGGTACCATGACAGCCTGTTGTGAGAGGCCAGATAGGTTAATGCTGTTAGCCAGTGAAGCAACATCGGCAATTTGTTTATGAGCTAGAGAGATATCTTTACTATCCACTTTGCTCAACAACTCGTCTGCACATGATGCAGCACTCGTGGCAGCATCACTCCCATAAGTAACAATGTCATGTTTGTTTGCGTTTTCTAGTGTCGTTCTAATCGCTTGAACGCTCTGCATATCATCTTCTGTAATTCCCATTTCTGACAAATCCAGTGGTGCTACGTTAGTCATTTGAAACTCCTAATAATGTTAATTCAGCAATGCACTTATCTCGTGCAACTCTTTTCTCACTGTTGCATAAATAGCCCTTGCCCTATCACCTTGTTCGATAGTTAGTTCACTAGATAGCGAGCGCTGAAGAATCAATGAACGCCAATTTGGCAACACTAAAATCTCCATCTCTTCTAATCGATGTACAATGGTCAATGCGTTTTTTTGGTTCAGCTTAAACTGCTCAATTGCTAGCTCTGTAGCCTGAAGCAAGACGCCTATATTCGCTGAGCGGCGCCTGAAGATGTCTTGCTCGTTTATTGAGACCTCAGCCAATCGATTCTCAATAATATCTGTCTCTTATACACATCTCCGAGCCCACGAGACAGGCAGAAATCT
>OJFL01000428.1_pt1 | contig 22113 bp, 21 predicted proteins | sample 1594131 | NCBI WGS metagenome assembly OJFL01 (sample SAMN05416782, study PRJEB24817) | seawater metagenome | isolation source: Sea water | place: Canada:Atlantic | collected 2013-07 | reverse complement strand
GAGATTTCTGCCTGTCTCGTGGGCTCGGAGATGTGTATAAGAGACAGATTATGTGGTTCTTCCTAATGAAGGATTATCAAAAACAGCGCGTACTTACGTTTTTAAACCCAGAGAGCGATCCCCTTGGTTCTGGCTATCACATTATTCAATCTCAAATAGCGATAGGTTCTGGCGGGGTTGATGGAAAAGGCTGGCTACAAGGCACCCAGTCTCAGCTCGAGTTTCTACCCGAACGTCACACCGATTTTATATTTTCAGTGTTCAGTGAGGAGTTTGGCCTCACGGGAGTCATCGTTTTATTAGCGATTTATCTGTATATAATTATGCGTGGTCTAATTATCTCTAGCCGAGCCCAAGACGCTTTTTCTAAATTGCTTGGCGGTAGTATTACCCTCACCTTCTTTGTTTATGTTTTTGTGAATATGGGAATGGTGTCAGGCTTGTTACCCGTGGTAGGAGTGCCTCTACCGCTTGTAAGCTATGGGGGGACTTCTATGGTGACATTAATGGCGGGTTTCGGCATTCTAATGTCAATTGCAACTCAAAAACGGTTGATTTCTCGATGACTGGCTTTTCTGGCAACACTTTTTTCTGCATGTGTCTCGCAATACTTGTAGTGTCGGGCTGCCAGCAAACGTCCTCTGGTCGCTATTCACAATCTCAAGACTCAGCCCCCAAACATGTGGCAAAAGTTCCCGAGACGCTAGATGCTGTGCCTAAATATGAGGCGTACAGATCTTTCAATCACAGACCATACGAAGTATTAGGCAAGCGTTATACGCCCATGCGCACAGGAAAAGGCTATGAGGCCACAGGGTATGCCAGTTGGTATGGGCAAAAGTTTCACGGCCACCTTACGTCCAATGGTGAAACCTACAACATGTTCGCCATGAGCGCGGCACATAAAACTCTGCCTTTGCCTTCCTTTGTGAGGGTGACAAACTTAGAAAATAACAAACAGGCGATTGTTCGCGTAAACGATCGCGGCCCATTTCACGATAATAGAATAATAGATTTGTCTTACGCTGCTGCAGTAAAACTGGGCTATCACAGCAAGGGTACGGCGAAAGTGAAGTTAGAAGTCATTCATTTCGATGAAGACAATAACGTTACCGTTGGCAGTAGCCCTACGGTAAGCTATGACGAGTATTTAGGCATTGCGGTAGCATCTAACGCTATTGAAGACATGGACAGTAGCGTAGACTTTAAAGAAACAATAGCTAGCACAACTACGAACAACTCACCTGCTGTCAACACCACCACTCCTCAAAACACCAATGAAATAAATCACGGCACTTTTATTCAAGTTGCGGCACTTTCCAATGCTGAAAAAGCAAAATCAATATCCCATGTTCTTTCTGCGCTTTATCAATTACCTGCTCACCTTCCTAGCAGTAACAATGTATATAAACTGCAGCTAGGCCCTGTAGAAGATGAAAAAACTCTCGAACACGTGCTTCGGCAGCTTAAGCAAAATGGTTACCCTAATGCTTATGCAGTAAAACAACCGCATTAATGATGTGTTTACACTTATGAGCCTGTGATTCGTCCTGTAAGTTCTACTTTAATCGAAACTTTTTTGGTAAACCCTAGTCCTAAATGCAGCCTTACGATAGACTTCGTCACTATTGTAATCTTAAAGTACAATTACTATTCGCTATAGAATGGGTAGTCTTAGCGTCGGTAACGTCGGTCTAAGAGTAGCTGTAAACTCACTCGGATATAACTTGGTAAAAGAAAATAAAACCATGCTCAAAATAATTACACGCGCAAAAGCGCTTCCACTTTCATTTGCCTTTTTACTGCTTGGCGTATTTTTTCATGTTGCGCATGCCGCGGTTGTCATACCTCCCGCTCCCACGGTAGCTGCCGAAGGTTTTCTACTCACAGACTTTGAAACAGGTCATGTTATTGCAGAAAAAAATGCAGACATGCAGCTTGCACCGGCAAGCTTAACCAAAATCATGACTATCTATGTTATTGGTAAGGAATTACAAGCGGGCAATATCAGCCTTGATGATGAAGTCACTATTTCTGAAAACGCCTGGGCGAAAAAATTCCCCGACTCTTCGAAGATGTTTATTGAAGTAGGAACACAAGTTTCTGTAAGCGATCTGCTTCGCGGTATTGTTGTCCAGTCGGGTAACGACGCGTGTGTTGCAATGGCTGAACACGTTGCGGGCTCTGAATCTGCCTTCGCCAGCATGATGAACGCACACTCTCAAGCGTTAGGTATGTCTGGTTCTAACTGGGTAAACGCTCACGGCCTGCACGACCCAGACCATTACACAACACCTCGCGACATGGCTGTGCTTTCAAGAGCGCTTATTGCAGAAACTCCTGAAATGTATGCGATATATAGTGAAAAGGAATTTACATTTAACGGTATTAAGCAATACAACCGTAATAGCTTACTGTGGGACAAGAGCCTAAACGTAGATGGTATTAAAACTGGCCATACTTCAGACGCTGGCTACAGCTTAATTACCTCAGCTGAACAAGGTGATATGCGTCTTATTTCAGTAGTAATGGGTACAGACAGCGAACGCGCGCGTAAAGTAGAAAATAAAAAGCTACTTAAGTACGGCTTCCGCTTCTTTGAAACGGTGACGCCCTACCAAGCGGGACAAAGCTTTGTTGCTCACAGAATTTACATGGGTGACAGAGAAACCGTAGACCTTGGAATTAATCAATCCACCCCCATTACCATCCCACGAGGGCAAACTGAAAACCTTGAAGCCAACTTTGAGCTGGATAAGAAGCTTGAGGCTCCGCTGGCGAAAGGACAAGTTGTTGGCAAGCTGTACTTACAGCTCGACGGTGAAGACGTGGCAAGCTACCCGTTGGTAACCCTTCAAGAAGTGAATGAAGGCAGTATGTTTAACCGCCTAAAAGATTACATAATGCTTCAAATTGGATTTAACGACGAATAAATATTTGCGTTAATCCCTAGTTATGAAGCGGCCAGATTTGTTACAATCTGGCCGTTTTTTTTAAAGATTCAACATACCGAGAATATCGCATGGATACCCGTTTCGACGAACTATTAGATTTTCCAACTCACCAAACCTTCAAGGTGATGGGCGTCGCTCATGAGGAACTTCCTCAGCAAGTTATTACATGCTTGCAAGAGCATGCTCCTGGTGATTATGTTCCCGCTATTAAACCGAGTAGTAAGGGTAATTATCACTCGGTGTCGATAAGTGTGAGAGTCACCAGCAAAGAGCATATGGAAACCATTTACACTGAGCTTGCAAAGCTTGAGTTGGTCAGAGTTGTACTGTAAGTGAATAACCAAGAAAAGTCTGCCGCTGGCGAGGTCATTATTCGACAGCTAGGCCGTCAGCCCTATCAGCCTATATGGCAGGCAATGCAGCGCTTTACCGATGATCGCGATAGCGACACCATTGATGAAATATGGCTGGTTGAGCACGACCCAGTTTTCACCCAAGGCCAAGCGGGTAAAGCGGAACACATACTCGTACCGGGTGACATCCCTGTTGTACAAGTTGACAGAGGTGGACAGGTTACCTACCACGGCCCCGGGCAACAAGTGATATACTTGTTGCTTAATATCAAGCGCAGAAAATTAGGGGTAAGACATCTTGTAACCGCTATGGAAGAAGCGGTAGTTGGCCTACTAGCCCAATATGATGTTGTGGCTTACCCAAAGCCAGATGCACCGGGTGTGTATGTAAACGAGCAAAAAGTTTGTTCTCTTGGCTTAAGAATACGTAATGGTTGCTCATTTCATGGGCTGGCGTTAAATGTTAATATGGATTTATCACCATTTCAGCGCATAAACCCATGCGGGTACGCGGGCATGGAAATGACGGATACCGCGCGACTTAACGGTCCGGATTCACTTGAACTGGCAGGCAATGAGCTAACACGCTTATTGTTAGATGCGCTTTCCTTTACGGAAACAACATATAAAGAAGGTTTTGATGAGTAACGCACGACCTAAGGCGGGGGTTAAACTCCGCGATGATGAAAAAGTAAAACATATTCCCGTCACTATTGTTCCTACTGAAAAGGAAGAAATGCTGAGGAAGCCTGAGTGGATTAAAATTAAGCTGCCTCGCACAACAGATAAGATTGATCACATAAAGAAAACGCTGAGAAAAAACAACCTGCACTCGGTATGTGAAGAAGCGAGCTGCCCTAACCTAGCAGAGTGCTTTAACCACGGCACAGCTACTTTTATGATTTTGGGTGATATCTGTACCCGTCGCTGTCCATTCTGTGACGTTGCTCACGGAAAGCCATTGCCCCCTAGTGCGGAAGAGCCCGAAAAGTTAGCGAAAACTATCGCTGAGATGAATCTTCGTTACGTCGTGATAACGTCTGTTGACCGCGACGATTTACGTGACGGCGGCGCACAGCACTTTGTAGACTGTATTAATGCTATTCGAGAGCACAGCCCTACCACAACGATAGAAGTGCTAGTACCAGACTTCCGAGGTCGAATGGACCGTGCACTAGAAATATTTAAAAATGGTGTTCCTGACGTGTTTAATCACAACCTTGAAACCATTCCTCGCCTTTATCGCGAATGCCGTCCGGGTGCGAACTATCAGTGGTCTTTAGATTTACTTAAAAAGTTTAAAGCTCAACATCCTGACATAAAAACCAAGTCTGGTTTGATGATGGGCATGGGCGAAGAAAACGAGGAAATTGAAGGCGTACTTAGAGATTTGCGAGCACATGACGTAGATATGCTTACACTGGGTCAATACTTACAACCTAGTCGTCACCATTTCCCTGTTAAGCGTTATGTTCATCCTACGGAGTTTGATGCCCTAGGTGAATACGCAAAACAAATTGGTTTCACCCATGCTGCATGTGGCCCTATGGTTCGTTCAAGCTATCATGCCGATCAGCAAGCGGCAGGCGTAGAAGTAAAATAGTACACGCTATTCTTTACAAGGCGGCCGCGTAACGCGAGCCGCCTTTTTTGTTTAAGCAGTGACAAAATTGATGCGACTGCTAGAATGCCTCTCAAATCTTAACCTTATCAGATATAAGGTCAGCAATGCGTAAACATATTTATATCGCCTACACGGGCGGCACTATCGGTATGAAGCCGTCTAATCAAGGCTATGTGCCAGCAGCAGGTTTTTTAACCGAAACGCTGGCTAAAATGCCCGAGTTTAATCGCAGCGAAATGCCACTTTTTACCATTCATGAGTACGATAATCTAATCGACTCGTCGGATATGGATCCCTCCGATTGGCAGCGGATTGCCGACGATATCGCTAATAACTACGATGATTACGATGGCTTTATCATCCTTCATGGCACAGACACCATGGCGTATACCGCCTCAGCCCTAAGTTTTATGCTGGAGGACCTTTCAAAACCAGTTATTGTAACTGGGTCTCAAATACCTCTGGCGGAGTTGCGTTCTGATGGACAGGTAAATTTGTTGAACTCACTGTTCATTGCAGCAAACTATCCCATTGCAGAAGTCGGTTTGTTTTTCAACAATCGCCTATTGCGGGGAAATCGCAGCCGCAAAGTTGATGCTGACGGATTTAACGCGTTTGACTCACCTAACTTTCCACCTTTGCTAGAGGCAGGGATCAATATTAGATTAAAGGCGGGCGAGTTAACCAAACATTCTGAAGGCAAGCTCACAGTGTCTAACGTGACTGCCCAACCCATTGGTATGGTAAGCCTATATCCCGGTATTGCGTCTGAAGTGATCAAAAATACGTTGCAACAACCGGTCAACGCGCTAATACTTCTCAGTTATGGCGTGGGTAACGCCCCGCAAAATCCAAAGCTTATAGAACAGTTACAATATGCTAAGTCGAGAGAGATCCCCGTGGTTAACTGTACTCAGTGCTTACGAGGACGTGTAAATATGGGCGGATATGCAACGGGCCATGGCTTACAAGAGGTCGGCGTGTTATCGGGCAGCGATATGACACCAGAGGCCGCGCTAGCAAAATTGCATTACCTGCTTAGTAAAGATCTTTCATTTGAACAAATAAATTTATTGCTCACCGCTAATTTACGCGGTGAACTCAGCGAATAAGGGTTGAAGTTTTGACACAAAGTTATTCAGGTGCATTGCGAAAAATGCGTACACACGCTAACGAAAATAATGAAGTTTGCTACGAGCTTCCCATCGGAGAGAGCGCTGTGGACGTTAATGCTCTCATTGGTCGTGAGATTACTCTGTCGTTCAGTAATGACATTCACTGCGTTCACTGCAATCGAAAAACCAAGAAAAGCTTTAATCAGGGTTATTGTTACCCATGCCTTATTTCACTTGCACAGTGCGACAGTTGTATAATCAAGCCTGAAAAATGTCATTATCACGAGGGGACATGCAGAGAGCCAGAATGGGGAGAAGCTCACTGCTTTAATGAACACTTTGTTTATCTGGCCAATACAGGCAACGTTAAGGTAGGTATAACGCGACAGGTTAGCGATACCATTTCTCCCCGGTGGATGGATCAGGGCGCAACCCAAGCTACTGTCATGCTTCGTGTGCCAGACAGGCTTACCAGCGGATTAGTAGAGACCCTGTGCAAGAAGCATATCGGTGACAAAACGAATTGGCGAACTATGCTGAAAGGCAAACCTGAAGACGTTAATCTGATTGATGTAAAACACGAACTTATGGAGAAAATATCTGCGGAGCTTGCTGAGATTCAGCAGGAAAAAGGCCTTCAAGCAGTATCAGAAGTGGAATCAAAAGTTCATCACATCAATTTTCCCGTAGAGACATACCCTGACAAAATAAAGTCTATTAACCTTGATAAAACACCAGACTTTTCTGGCGTTTTGCAGGGAATTAAAGGGCAGTATTGGATGTTAGACGGCGACCGAGTGATTAATATTCGCAAGTTTGCTGGCTACAATGTCACTCTTCAGGTGCTTTAACCTACAGCTGAGCCTTAGAAAGCAGTTATTTTCAAAACAATAGGCGCACTCTTGTGCGCCCTATTTCAGATTACAATCTGCTGAACCCTACTTCACAAAAACGCTTGAGGACTAAAGCGTGTTGCCACTAGCGGTACCTTTTTGAGGCAAAGATAAACGCGTTCTTAGTAGCGGTCGGCTTATGAGTTCCAGTGCTCGAAATACGCACTCGTGTCCCTTTCTGGCTTAGAAGCGGGTTCAAAAGCAGGCGTACCAAGATATAAAAAACCAACCAGTTCATCTTCTTCAGCCATGCCTAACCCGTCTTTCACTATTGGACATTGTGCATAGCTACCTGTGCGCCACATTCCGTTAAAACCTTGCGCTACCGCAGCCATTTGCATAGCCATAACGCCACAACTCGCTGAAGCAATTTGCTCAACCCGTGGCACTTTTTCATGCTCTTTGTATTGTGCAATAGCAACAATCACCATAGGCGCACGCAGTGGAAGTTGCGGTGCCCTATCTATCTCTTTTTGGCTTTTATCGTTTTCTATTGCAGATTGTTCAAAAAGCGAACCAAGCTTATCTAATCCTTTACCCTGACACACAACAAACCGCCATGGAGTGAGACAAGCATGGTCTGGTGCACGCAGTGCTGCTTGCATGATATTTTCCAGAGCTTCACCGCTAGGTGCAGGCTCCTTTAGGCGCGGTTGAGAACTTCGATTGAGTAGTAACGTTAATGCATCCACTTTTGGGCCTCCTTCTTCAAATACCATTAATGAGAATTAGCTTAGTAGCCTATTGGCTCATCGGCATTTTCATTTCTTAAAATCTTATGGTCATACTACGGATGACGTTTATAAAAGACCAGATTGTTATTCGTTTTACCTAGGGCGTATTGACCTGTAAATCTCGCTGTATCGTAATAGAATGTTGAAATATAAAATAGTGTGAAAAGAGAGGATATGCCGGTGAACAAGCCAAAAAACACAAAACCACAGTCTTCTACTCTTTCTCGCATGATGGCAAAGGGTCAGGCCAAAACGCGATACAAGCCTTCATCAGGTAAGCTGCTTATGCAACTTAGTGAAAACGATCACAAACGAATAGCGCTGCTTATCTCAAAATGGCTGAAAAGTGATGATAGAAAATAACACTCACCGCTTAGGCTTGTAATATCATCATAAAATTCAATCAAAACGCTACACACATATCCAAAACAGCAAGGATGAAAACATGAAAAAAATAGTGACAGGGTCATGCTCCCTACCATTGTTGGTACTGGCATTGTCTGTAAGTCTTATAGTGGGTTGTTCATCTGCAACCAATGAGACTGTGGCAAATTTAAGTAGAGAAACCGTCAAGGCCCGCTTAAACAAATTACCGTCATCACTTATCAATAGCGACTTATTCAATACGTCGGTTATTGAGCCTACTCAGTTATTCAATAATCTATATTTCGTCGGATATGTCAGCGTTGGCACTTTCGTCATAGACACCTCACAGGGTATTGTTCTCATTGACACCATGTGGACTCCCCATGATGCAGAAAACGTAATCGTGCCAGGTATAAAAAAGCTCGGCCTGACCCCTGAAGAAATTAAATACGTGATTATTACTCATGGTCATAGCGATCACTATGGGGGAGCCCATTACTTTGAAAACAAGTATGGCGCTGAAATTTTGATGCGCGATGAAGAATGGAGCTACATTCACGACCCAGAAGCCCCAGTGTTGACAGACCCCTTCGGTAATTTATCGACAGAAATCCCTTCTCCAACATCATACACTTCCGTTTCCGATGGACAGACAATGGTATTCGGAGACACTACTTTAACAATACTCGCTACACCGGATCATACACCGGGAGGAATGTCGTTAATTATGGAGGTCACAAACAATGGTGAGCCTCATACGGTGGCTTTATGGGGTGGTACTGGCCTGCCTGATACAAAAAAAGCGAATCAAAGTTACTTAAGTTCGCTAAACTACTTTCAGAAAGTCGTTAATGAAAGACAAGCCGACGTAACACTTTCGAACCATCCTTTTTCAAAGGACTTGATAAAAAATATGGATTTATTACGCAAACAACCAAGTCGCAAACCAAACCCTTTGGTAGTCGGCAACAAAAGACTTAATGACTATATAGACAGCGAACTTAGAGAGAGCGTCGAAGAGAAGTTATCTTCGTTTGAATAAAATGAGTGTGTAGGTTGCAACAAAGCCCTTATGAATGTAAGAAACCCAGACGAGCATCATCATTAAGCAGTGGTAACAAAAAATTACAATTAAGTTAGCGATCTTATACTAACAAGGTAACATAATACATAAAGCGTTAATGGGCGTTCCATTACTCGCGTTAACTAAAATTCTAAAAAGGTAGTGAAATATGGCGGCCAAAGGAAATTGGACTAAATCCTTATTTATTGGCTTGTGGACGGTACTTAACTTCACCCGCAAACTTTTCTTCAACGTAATATTTATTGTCATTTTTGTTGGCCTGGCAATTGCCATATTCAACCAGGATGGTGATAAGCTGACAGTGAAATCAAACAGTGCGCTGTATCTTTCGCTGAATGGGCAGCTGGTGATTGAGAAGGAAAGCGTCGATCCCTTTGAGCAGTTCTTACAAGAATCTTTAGGCAGCGAGCCAGAAAATCCTGAAGTGCTTGTGCGCGATGTTGTGGATGTTCTTGAAAACGCCGCAAAAGACAGACGAATTAAAGCACTTGTATTGGACTTAAAAGGTTTGACCGGTGGCGGGCTGGATAAACTGCGCGTTGTTGCTAACGCTATCCAATCGTTTAAAGCATCAGAGAAACCGGTTTATGCTATAGGCGATTACTATTCGCAAGACCAATACTACTTGGCTGCCCACGCCGACCACGTTTACTTAAACCCAATGGGTGGACTACTGCTTGAAGGCTATAGCCGGTACGGCATTTATTTCAAAGACCTGTTAGATAAGCTAAAAGTAACTACTCATATCTTTAGAGTAGGCACCTATAAATCTGCTGTAGAGCCCGTTATGCGTAACGATATGTCTGACGAAGCTAAGGAAGCGGAAAAACAGTGGTTAGACGGCTACTGGAAGCAGTACAAAGAAGACGTGGCTGCAGCACGCGGTATAGATGTTACAAATTTCGACGAGACTGCTAGTGAATTGCTTTCCAAGTTTGAAGCGGCAGGCGGCGACTTTGCTAAGTATGCGTTAGATAACAATTGGGTTGACGCCTTAAAAACTCGCGAGGAGGTAAGACAAGAGCTTATAGAGTTGGTGGGTGAAGACGACAATAAGCTGGGCGTGAATATCACTGCATTCAACACGTATTTGAAAGTGATTAATCCACCGATGCCTAAAATAGACAATGATATGGACAAGGTAGCCATTGTTGTCGCGAAAGGTACTATTTTGGACGGAAACCAAAAAGCCGGTGTCATTGGCGGTGATAGTACAGCAAGATTACTACGCAAGGCTCGACTAGATGACAATATCAAAGCGGTTGTGTTGCAAATAGACTCCCCTGGTGGTAGTGCATTTGCTTCAGAAGTTATTCGCCAAGAAATCCTACAGTTGCGCCAAGCAGGCAAACCGGTTGTGGCATCTATGAGCACCTACGCAGCATCTGGCGGTTACTGGATAGCAGCAAGTACCGATAAAATTATCGCAAGCCCAAGTACAATCACAGGCTCTATCGGCGTGTTCGGTATGTTCATGACCTATGAAAACTCACTCGACTATATTGGTGTGCACAGCGATGGTGTAGGCTCTACTGATATTGCAGGCCTGTCTCCAGCGCGCCCTCTCGCGCCAGAATTTGGTCAAATTCTGCAGCGCAATGTTGAAAACACCTATGGCAATTTCTTATCGTTAGTTGCTAACGCTAGAGACATGTCTGTGGAAGCGGTCGATAAAATTGCACAAGGCAGAGTTTGGATTGGTGAAGATGCCCTTGAACTGGGCCTTGTCGATGAACTCGGTGAACTTGACGATGCGGTAATTGCGGCGGCTGAATTTGCTGAGTTAGAAAGTTACGATAAAGTTTATGTTGAACGAAGCCTTTCTGCACAAGAGTTGTTCTGGAAAGAGTTCTTTGGCCAAGCCATGACTTTTGTAGGCAAATGGCAGTTTGCGAACAGCAACTCTGCACTAATAGGTGAATTCAAACGTGTCCTTGGTGAGTTCAATGCCATTAACGAGCTTAACGATCCAAAAGGCACTTACATCTTATGCTTGCCTTGTGACGTGAGATAGCACACGCGGGCAAGCAAAAAACGCCGTTTTATACGGCGTTTTTTATTGAGCGTCACACAACTTAGGAAATTGCACCATCGCTTCACGTGACTTAACTGAGCAACAGCGTCGGCAGATACAAGCTGAAGTTGAAAGCTGCTACTCAAAAGCAGAGCGCTACTTTAAAAAAGTATTCGAGCGCCCTCTCCTTTCTTACCGGCGCTCCGGAAAGAATGCCGGCACTGCTTTTCTTCAGCAAAATAGGATAAACATTCATCCATTATTATTTTCAGAAAATCAGGAGGAATTTATTCACGACGTTATCCCTCATGAAGTAAGCCATTTGCTGGTATGGAATTTGTTCGGCCGCACTAAGCCCCATGGAAGAGAATGGCAGTCTATTATGATAGAAGTGTTTAACCGTTCACCAAGCACAACACACAGCTTTGACACGAAAGGCGTAGTTAATACCGTCGCTTACCGCTGTAACTGCAGTGAACACGCCATTTCACTGCGCAGACACAAAAATGTATTATCAGGAAAGGCTCAGTATCGGTGCCGTAAATGCAGCGGTGAACTGGTGGCTGTTTAACTATATGTGCTATTGCGAACGAATTAGTTAAACCAGTGTTTTGTAAGTGCGTTATCAAGGTCGTTGAAAGCAGTTTTCAAAAGCTGTGCAAGCTCTTTGTATTTAGGCTTCGCTTTGACAGTTGCTAAATGACAACCATGAGAGCGCATCTTAGAATGTACATCCTGATACCAACTGTTTAGCTGAGGCGGTAAATACTGCTCTGAACGATGACCGAGCCACAGTAAGCCCTGAATGGGAAGGCTGAGGAAAAACAACGCCATTGCGATGGTTTGAGGAATGTAATCCGTTCCTAAATTCTGGATAAGCAAAAGACACGTTACCATAGCTGCTGGAGGCATAGTCTTGACTGCGAATTTTGTAGCAGCCACAACCCGACACTCTGGAAAAAAGCTGTACAACTCTTTTCTCATAGGCCAAGTTTTCATGTAATGCTGGCCATCTTTTAACATGGTCAAAACAGTTTGTGACATGCTACACCTCTCGAAGTACCTACAGCACAACGGACTAAATCCTCAACTCTCTAGATTGTAATCCTCTTTTACGTTAATACAAGACTCGCGTGAGGTCTTATCACCCGTAATGGATGATTTTCCATCAGATTGCCGAATCTTAATTTTTTATGGCAAGATATCGACAAATTTTATCAACGCCACTTGTATAATATTGATATCCTTACGAGCAAAATTATGGTTTGGATGCTAAACGTTGTGTCAACATTTAGCGTTCGGTGCAAATTTAGTGAAAGAGAGTGAGGCTAGCGGTTGATTTACCCGCAAATGGCCTCACTTTATCGATATTAGACGAATTAAATAACACAAACCGCAAACGGTTTTATTGGAGATTAAAATGGCAGAAAGCAGACACGTCCGTCTTCTTATTCTAGGTTCGGGTCCTGCGGGTTACTCAGCTGCAGTTTACGCAGCACGCGCAAACCTAAATCCTGTATTACTTACAGGGATCCAACAAGGCGGACAGCTTACTACCACCACAGAAGTAGAAAACTGGCCGGGCGATCCTGAAGGTTTAACCGGGCCTGATTTAATGGTTCGTATGCAAAAGCACGCAGAAAAATTCGATACCGAGATCATTTTCGACCACATTAACAAGACAGACCTTACCAAGCGTCCTTTCACGTTATATGGTGATAGCGGGACTTACACCTGTGACGCATTGATCATATCAACGGGTGCATCTGCAAAGTACTTAGGTCTTGAATCAGAGCAAGCGTTTATGGGTAAAGGTGTATCGGCCTGTGCTACCTGCGATGGTTTCTTCTATCGCAACCAGAAAGTAGCCGTAGTGGGCGGTGGTAATACAGCGGTAGAGGAAGCTCTGTACTTATCAAATATCGCTTCTGAAGTGCACGTAATCCACCGAAGAGACACCTTTAGGAGCGAAAAAATTCTAGAGCAGCGTCTGCGCGATAAAGCCGAAAACGGTAACGTTGTGCTGCACCTCAATAAAACGCTTGATGAAGTACTCGGCGACGAAATGGGTGTGACCAAAATTCGCATCAAAGATACCGATGGCGATGGAACCGAAGAGTTGGATGTAATGGGCCTTTTCATTGCTATTGGGCACAAGCCAAATACCGATATTTTTAGCGGCCAACTTGAAATGAAAGATGGCTATATTGTTGTAAATAGCGGACTACACGGTAACGCTACACAAACAAGTGTGGAAGGCATATTTGCTGCAGGTGATGTGAGTGACCATGTATATCGTCAAGCAATTACCTCAGCTGGAACCGGATGTATGGCTGCTCTTGATGCGGAAAAATTCCTTGATGGAATGGCTTCTGAACAAGGCTAAGTGGGTCCATCGCCCCTTTTATTCGAAGGGGCGCGTCTCATGTTAGCACTGCACTACATCGAGAACGATGCACCCTTCCCTCCGGTAGATGAAGCCTTAAGCGAACCAAATGGTTTGCTTGCATTTGGCGCAGACCTCAGTCCCCGAAGATTATTTTCTGCTTATTCTCAGGGAATTTTTCCTTGGTTTAGTGATGATGAACCACTCTTGTGGTGGTCACCAGACCCCCGGGCCATTATTGAATTAGACAGTTTTTGTGCGTCTAAAAGCCTGAGAAAACTCGCAAGGCAGCAAAGGTATGTAGTTACGTTAAACCATGCTTTCGAGAGAGTAATTAATGCCTGCTCTTCCATACCGAGGGCCACACCTTCAGGTGACGATGTTTCTAATGAAACTTGGATCACAGAAGACATGAAGAACGCTTATTCACAGCTCCATGGACTTGGCCTCGCCCATTCTGTTGAGGTATGGGAGGAAGATGAATTAGTAGGCGGCTTGTATGGCGTTGGCATAGGCAAGGTTTACTGTGGAGAGTCTATGTTCCACACCAAAAATAATACGTCAAAGTTAGCCATGTATGCATTGGTAAAGCATATGCAAAAACAGAATATGGCTTTTATTGATTGCCAACTACCTACTGACCATTTATCTTCTTTAGGGGCTATTACATTAAGTAGAAAGCAATTTATCGAAAAGCTTCAGGCCAACAACCACACGTTGAATAGTGAAGGCGAACTTTGTACCAATTATGTAACGCAATGGCAGCCTCAAGTGCTAAATTTATAAGAGTAAAGAGCTGATAAAGAGTGTGAATCCAATGAGAATACTGACGTCATGAAAGAGGTAACACCGTGAAGTTTGGAATTACTCAATCATTTTCATGCAGCTACCTTCCAGATGAAGAGGAAAGACTTCTCGTTTATGCCGAGGAGGATCCATTTTTAAGCTCTCGATATTCTCAACTTATACAGGCCGGTTTTAGACGTAGCGGAGAACAAATTTACCGCCCGCACTGCGTGAACTGCAGCAAGTGTCAATCTGTTCGCATACCGGTAGATGTGTTCGTACCATCCCGCAGTCAAAAACGCGTGCTTAAACAGAACTCTTCGCTTTCCGTCCGCTTTACTAACACAATTAGCGCAGAATATTACCCGCTCTATGAAAGATATATCACCGAAAGGCATTCTGACGGTTCGATGTACCCACCTTCTCAGGTGCAATTTGACAACTTTATTAAATGTACGTGGATGTCTCCCTTTTATTTGGAAGCATATGACGGAGATAAGCTCGTAGCGGTTGCAGTCACTGACGTACTAGAGGACAATACGTCCCCGGACACATTAGGTACTGTGCGGCATTCTGCATTATCTGCCCTATACACCTTTTTTGATCCAGACTACTACGCTTCGTCCTTGGGAACATGGATGATACTAATGCAAATTGAGCAAGCTAAGTTAGCCGAGCATCAATATGTCTATTTGGGGTATTACGTTGAAGGGTGTCAAAAAATGTCCTACAAGCACAAATTTTATCCCTTTGAACAGTTTATAGACAACCAATGGTGCCTATTTACTAAAAAACCCGCTTAATCGCTTTACACTGCGCGCAAGATTGGTTAATGTCTGCGCGGCAAAAATTTTGAATTACTGAGGTAACTGCTTTACATGGCAAAAGAAGATTGTATTGAAATGGAAGGTACTGTGTTAGACACACTACCTAATACTATGTTCCGCGTAGAACTAGAGAACGGTCACGTAGTGACTGCTCATATTTCTGGTAAAATGCGCAAGAACTACATCCGAATTCTTACTGGCGATAAGGTCACTGTTGAGATGACTCCTTATGATTTGACTAAAGGTCGTATCATTTATCGCGCGAGATAATGAGCCATTGAAGCGGTAACGCATAAAAAAAGCCCGATAACTTTATCGGGCTTTTTCATTTGTGCTATTACACTAGCTAGGTTCAGCCTGCTCAGACTTTGTGTCCACACCGCTATATTCGAATGTAAGCTTGTCTCCTACATAATCGACTTTCACATTGCCGCCTTTAGACAATTCACCGAACAATAACTCGTTGGCGAGTTCTTTCTTCAGTTCGTCTTTGATCAAGCGTGACATAGGTCTTGCACCCATTGACCTGTCGTAACCCTTTTCAGCCATATAAGCACGTGCTTCGGCAGTGACTTCTAACGACACTCCCTTAACGTCTAGTTGCGCTTGCAGTTCAATAATAAACTTATCGACTACCTGTAAAATCACTTCAGAATCTAAATGATTGAACCAGATGATACCGTCCAAACGGTTTCTGAATTCTGGTGTAAACACCTTGTTGATTTCACTTAGAGCATCGTGGCTATGATCTTGCTGTTTAAAGCCAATAGACTTACGAACAGTCTCCTGTACGCCAGCATTTGTGGTCATTACCAATACTACATTTCTGAAATCAACTTTACGCCCATTGTTGTCGGTTAGCGTACCGTGATCCATCACTTGCAGCAGAATGTTGTATATATCGCTGTGTGCTTTCTCAATTTCGTCAAGTAATACTACCGAATAAGGATTTTTAATAACCGCATCAGTTAACAAACCACCTTGATCGAAGCCAACATAGCCCGGAGGAGCACCTATCAAGCGACTTACCGCATGACGTTCCATATATTCAGACATATCGAAACGCACTAGCTCTACGCCCATAATATTAGAAAGCTGCTGTGTAACTTCTGTTTTACCTACGCCCGTTGGGCCTGCGAACAAGAAACTTCCAATGGGTTTGGTTTCAGCACCAAGACCAGAACGCGACAGTAGGATGGCGTCGTTAAGGGTCTCAATCGCCTTGTCTTGTCCAAATACCACCATTTTAAGGTTGCGGCCAAGGTTCTTAAGTACTTCTTTGTCAGAAGCGGATACAGACTTCTCTGGAATGCGAGCCATTTTGGCAATAATTTGCTCGATATCACCCACGTTGATCGTTTTCTTACGCTTAGATGGCGCTAGAAGTCGTTGACTTGCGCCCGCCTCGTCCATCACATCAATGGCTTTGTCTGGAAGATGTCTTTCATTGATGTACTTGGCAGACAATTCAGCCGCAGCCTGAATTGCTTTTTGCGTAAAGCGTACGTTGTGGTGATCCTCGTAACGGCTTTTCAGTCCGAGTAGAATCTTTGTGGTGTCGCTGACGCTTGGCTCGGTCACATCAACTTTTTGGAAACGACGGGCTAGGGCACGGTCTTTCTCGAAAATACCTTGGTATTCTTGATACGTTGTCGAACCTATACAGCGAAGCTCACCACTCGAAAGCTTAGGCTTAAGTAAATTCGATGCATCCATAACGCCGCCTGAGGCCGCCCCTGCACCGATAATGGTGTGGATCTCATCGATGAACAAGATTGCGTGCTCGTCTTTACTAAGCTCTTTCAATATCGCTTTCAGACGTTTTTCAAAGTCGCCGCGATACTTAGTGCCCGCCAACAAACCACCAAGATCGAGAGAGTAAACTGTGCTTTCAGCAATAACCTCTGGCACATCGTCATTCACAATGCGGTAGGCTAAACCTTCCGCAATCGCTGTTTTACCAACGCCAGCCTCCCCGACCAATAATGGGTTATTTTTGCGTCTACGACACAGTATTTGTATGGTCCGTTCCACTTCGGAATCGCGCCCGATAAGCGGGTCTATCTTGCCGTCTTTCGCCTGGCGGTTTAAATCGCTTGCGTATTTACTAAGCGCAGTACCATTTTCTTCGCCACCTTCAGATTCTTCTGGCGTTTCGGAATTAATAGATTCATCGTCTTCCGCTTTGCTAACGCCGTGGCTAATGTAATTCACAACGTCTAGACGCGTTACATCTGCCTTTTTGAGAATAAAGACAGCTTGCGATTCTTGCTCGCTAAATATAGCAACCAGCACATTGGCACCGGTTACTTCATCTTTGCCTGAAGATTGAACGTGAAATACTGCACGTTGTAAAACTCGCTGAAAACCTAGCGTTGGCTGAGTTTCTCTTTCGTTGAGTTGCTCATCTAATATAAGTGGCGTTGTGTCTTTCACAAAAGAGAGCAATTCACTTTTGACGGCTTCAATATCAGCACCACACGCCTTTAGAGCATCGCGAGCTGCTGTGTTGTCAAGCAATGCCAACAGCAAGTGCTCCACCGTCATAAACTCATGGCGGTGCTCTCTGGCAAATACAAACGCGCTGTTCAACGTTTGTTCTAATTCTTTATTTAACATATTGCTCGCCCTCTACAAATTGCCTTATGCCTGCTCCATGGTGCACATCAATGGATGTTGATGTTTGCGTGCATATTGATTTACCTGCATGACTTTGGTCTCTGCAATTTCAGCGGTAAAAACACCACAAACCGCTTTCCCCTGATAATGAACGGTAAGCATAAGTTGGTTGGCTTTCTCAGCATCCATATTGAAGAACTGCGTGAGAACCTCTATAACAAAATCCATCGGTGTATAATCGTCATTATTCAACAACACTTTATACATGGGAGGCGGCTGCGGCTTTTGTCGCTGCGCGTCTTTTTGTTTTTCCTTGTCGATACTAATAGCGTTGTCTTTACTCATAACTTAATAATAGTGTGTTACCGGCAGATGTCTTTAAACTTTTGGATAAAATTAATTCACATTTGCTCTTGACATAATATGGTTAAAAAATCTACATTTTAATTGTGACATTGAGTATCTGTCTATATCGATACTCAATACACTATGCTTCCGGATCTATAATGGGGGCATAAACGTGTGAGTTCAAGGATTAAGAGGAAGTCGAAGTATGGCGGTTGGCAAAGTTAAATGGTTTAACAACGCGAAAGGTTTTGGGTTTATAGTTCCAGAGGAAGGTGGTGACGACATTTTTGCACACTATTCAACTATCCAAATGGAAGGCTATCGCTCATTAAAGGCGGGTCAAGAAGTGCAGTTCGAAGTGCAGCAAGGGCCTAAGGGTTTGCATGCCGAGAACATTGGGTTCGTCGAAGAACCAGAGCGTTAAAAATTTTCTAAGCTGCCCGGCATCAAGGTCGGGCGCTTCTCTTTTTGCTGTTCAAGCCAGTCTTTTGCTAGCATTTTAAGCATATTGTGTTGGTGCTACCTTTCGATTGCTTGGGCTTACAAAATGCAGCTTTCACTCATTAATGAGTATGGAAACTCTTTGCACTGATTATTCTATATCCGGTTATTCTATATCCGGTGAGACGTCTAATTGCTTTGATGCCATTTTAATGAGGTCTTCATCAAGTTTTGGAGGCTCAATATCGACTCCGTCGCTTAAGCCTTCAACAATACAGCGAAGTACATCTACCCTTGCCTGCCATTTGTGTTCACCCTGAATAATTTTCCACGGTGCATAGTCAGTATTTGTTTTAGCAAACATATCATTGATAGCGTCGATATAATGATGGCGTTGATTCCGGTTATGCAAGTCTTCGGCGGTAAGCTTCCAGCGCTTATAAGGGTTGTGAAGGCGCTCCTCAAACCGTTTCCGTTGCTCTTGCGATGAAATATGCATAAATAATTTAATTATGCGAACGCCACTGTTGTGAAGCGTGCGCTCAAATTCGTTTATTTCTTCATACCCCCGCTGCCATTCTTCCCGAGTGGCGAAACTATCGACTCTTTCAACCAAAACTCGCCCGTAGTGAGAGCGGTCGAACAATGTAATATGACCAGGAGCAGGCACATGACGCCAAAATCGATATAAAAAATGTTTGGCCTGCTCTACTTTTTCAGGTTTTGAGATGGGAATAACATGAATACCTCGAGGATCTAACTTTTCCGTTACTCGGCGAATTGCCCCACCTTTACCAGAGGCATCCCAGCCTTCAAATATAATTATTGCGCGACGATTTTGGTGAAAGTAGGCTTGTTGAACATGGAATAAATTTTCTTGCCATGCTTTTTCTTCTGCTTTATAGGTATCTTTATCAGTGTAACGGGAGGGATTAAAAGTGGTGTTTAGCTGCAAATTCACCGAATTTTGCACTCGAGAACTTCCTTGCGATGTTTCGTTTACCAATGTTTTGCTCTCGTCAATCATAAACAACCTTCCCTATTTATCTTCACTTATCCTATAGCCTAGCGTAAGCGAGAGAAATTATAAAACCTGGCTAAGGTGTCATTAACCATCATTATGAAAGAGGCAAAAAAAAACCAGAAGCCGAGCTTCTGGTTTTTTTTGCTTTTTAAATAATAATGGTTCTGCAGTTTTAGGGGCTCAATACATCGAGAATAAACACAAACGCGTTTATAAACCGATGCCTATGCCGCTTGTTTAAGCGCCCATAATAGCTTTAAGCGTTTCGCTTGGTGACATTGCAGCGAAGACCTTGTCTTCATCCGGGTAGTAGTAACCACCAATCTCCTGCGCTTTGCCTTGCGTCGCATCAATCTCTGCAATAATGTCATCCATTTTTGCCGACAGCTCATCGTACACAGCTTTAAACTGTGCAGCCAACTCTGCGTCTTCAGTTTGATTTGCAACTTCTTGCGCCCAGTAAAGGCCAAGATAAATATGGCTGCCACGGTTATCAAGCTGACCAGCTTTACGCTGTGGAGACTTGCCGTTATTAAGCAGCGCTTCTGTCGCTTTATCCAACGCATCCGCAAGGATTTTTGCTTTTGGATTTTTATGCTTAATAGCAACATCTTCTAGCGAAACCGCCAGTGCTAGGAATTCACCTAGTGAGTCCCAACGTAAATGACCTTCTTCAACGAACTGCTGAACATGCTTAGGCGCGGAACCACCTGCACCAGTCTCATAAAGACCACCACCAGCCATCAGTGGAACAATAGATAGCATTTTGGCACTCGTACCAAGCTCAAGGATTGGGAACAAATCTGTTAGGTAGTCACGAAGTACGTTGCCAGTTACAGAAATTGTATCTAACCCGCGAATTGCGCGCTCCATGCTGTAACGGATTGCACGTACTGGAGACATAATTTGAATGTCTAAACCAGACGTGTCGTGGTCTTTTAAGTAGGTGTTTACTTTTTCAATAAGCTGAGCATCGTGCGCACGCTCATCGTCTAGCCAAAATACCGCAGGCATACCTGATTGACGTGAACGAGTAACAGCTAGCTTAACCCAATCTTGAATAGGCGCATCTTTCACCTGACACATACGCCAGATATCGCCTTCCTCTACATCGTGAGAGATAAGCACGTTGCCGTCTTGATCTACGATAGACACTGTACCATCAGCTTCCAGCTCGAATGTTTTATCATGAGAGCCGTACTCTTCTGCTTTCTGTGCCATTAGGCCAACATTCGGCACTGTACCCATTGTCGTTGGGTCGAAGGCACCGTGCGTTTTACAGAAGTTAATGACTTCTTGATAAATAGTCGCGTAAGTACTTTCAGGAATAACAGCTTTTGTATCATGTGCCTTTCCATCCGGTCCCCACATTTGACCAGAGTTACGGATCATTGCAGGCATTGAAGCATCAACGATAACGTCGCTTGGTACGTGAAGGTTTGAAATACCTTTATCAGAGTTAACCATTGCCATGGGCGGTCTGTCTGCATAACACGCATTGATATCTTTTTGAATTTCAGAGCGTTGGCTTTCTGGTAGGGTCGCTATCTTGTCATAAACACTACCTAAACCGTTATTAGGATTAACACCTAACTCTTCGAAGAGATCGCCGTATTTGTTAAATAGGTCTTTGTAGAAAACCTTAACGCAGTGTCCGAACACAATAGGATGCGACACTTTCATCATTGTTGCTTTAACGTGTAATGAGAACAATACGCCAGTGTTCTTCGCATCTTCAATTTGCTCTTCGAAGAATTCGCAAAGCGCCTTCTTGCTCATAAACATACCGTCGATAACTTCGCCAGCTAGCAAATCTACACGTGGCTTAAGTGTTTTCTTACTGCCGTCTTTACCTGTAAATTCAATACTCACGTAGCCATCTTTTTCTACCGTTACCGACTTTTCAGCAGAGTAGAAATCGCCACCGCGCATGTGTGCAACGTGTGAACGAGAAGCCTGAGACCACTCTCCCATTGAATGAGGGTATTTACGTGCAAAATTCTTCACAGCTGTAGGAGCACGACGGTCAGAGTTACCCTCGCGCAATACAGGGTTTACCGCGCTTCCAAGCACTTTACTATAGCGCTCGCGAATTTCTTTTTCTTCATCAGTTTTAGGAGAGTCAGGGAATGCAGGAACATTAAAGCCTTTGTCATTAAGTTCTTTGATTGTAGCTCGAAGCTGAGGGATAGAGGCACTGATATTAGGAAGTTTGATGATGTTTACATTAGGATCTTGTGTCAGGTCACCAAGTTCAGATAATGCATCTGGTACTTTCTGCTCTTCTTCTAGGTAATCTGGAAAATTAGCAAGAACCCGAGCAGCTAATGAGATGTCACTGAGTTCGACATCGATGTCTGCAGCTGCGGCAAACTTCTTGATAATTGGAAGTAACGAATACGTTGCCAACATTGGCGCTTCATCCGTCTTCGTATAGATGATCTTAGACTTGGTCATTATATACCTCTATTTAGTCGGCAGAGCACTGCCTTTTTTCTGTCTCTTATACACATCTGACGCTGCCGACGATATGCAGTGTGTAGAT
>OJFL01000415.1_pt1 | contig 22634 bp, 19 predicted proteins | sample 1594131 | NCBI WGS metagenome assembly OJFL01 (sample SAMN05416782, study PRJEB24817) | seawater metagenome | isolation source: Sea water | place: Canada:Atlantic | collected 2013-07 | reverse complement strand
GATCTACACACTGCATATCGTCGGCAGCGTCAGATGTGTATAAGAGACAGATGTGCGTTCGCGTATGGCTGAGTTATCACAGTTATTCCCAGAAGGCCTAGAATACGAAATTGCTTACGATCCTACCGTGTTTGTGCGTGGCTCAATTGAAGCAGTAATTAGCACATTACTTGAAGCGGTATTGCTTGTTGTTCTTGTGGTAGTACTTTTCCTTCAAACATGGCGTGCATCTATAATTCCATTGGTTGCAGTTCCAATTTCGTTGGTGGGTACCTTTGCATTTATGCAGTTGATGGGCTTCTCACTTAACGCCTTGTCATTGTTTGGCTTAGTACTCGCCATCGGTATTGTTGTTGATGACGCCATTGTAGTTGTTGAGAACGTCGAGCGTAATATTTCTGAAGGCAAAACCCCATTTGATGCCACGGTACAGGCAATGAAAGAGGTAACTGGGCCTATTATTGCGACAACACTTGTACTTGCTGCAGTGTTTGTACCGACCGCCTTTATGAGTGGCTTAACGGGGCAGTTCTATAAGCAGTTTGCACTGACTATCACTATTTCAACGGTAATCTCAGCAATTAACTCGTTAACGCTTAGCCCTGCCTTGTCTGCACTATTGCTGAAGCCTCACGGTCAAGCTAACGACTGGCTTACCCGAGTAATGGATAAAGTGTTTGGTCGTTTCATATTCGCGCCTTTTAACCGTTTCTTTGACCGAGGTTCTAAGAAGTACACTGGTGCTGTGGGCGGTCTTATCCGTAAAAGCAGCGTCATTATGGTGCTTTACGCTGGGTTGCTTGGCCTAACTTATTTCCAGTTCGCCAATACACCCACTGGTTATGTACCGCCACAAGACAAGCAGTACCTGGTCGCGTTTGCTCAGCTACCTAATGCCGCCAGCTTAGATAGAACTGAAGAAGTTATTCGAGAGATGTCACGTATTGCCATGGAACACCCTGGCGTTGAAGATGCCATTGCATTTCCGGGGCTAAACATTAACGGCTTCACCAATAGCCCAAGTTCAGGTGTTTTATTCGCTACCTTGACCGACTTTGACAAGCGTACAAGTCCTGAATTATCGGGTGGCGCCATTGCTGCTCAGCTAAACCAAAACTTTGGCTCTATTAAAGGTGCATTTGTGGCTATCTTCCCACCACCACCAGTAATGGGGTTAGGGACAATTGGCGGGTTCCGTTTGCAGGTGGAAGACAGAGGCAATCTTGGTTTTGAAGAGCTAGAGCGCGTCACACAAGAAGTGATTGGCAAAGCATGGGCACATCCTGCGCTTACCGATGCTTTCACCAGCTTTACGGTTGCTGTACCTCAACTTGACGTAGATGTAGACCGTGAAAAGGCCGTAAGCCAAGGCGTGAATATCGATACCTTGTTCACCACTATGCAGGCTTACTTGGGCTCACTGTATGTTAATGATTTCAATTTGTTTGGTCGCACGTACCAAGTGAATGTGCAGGCCGATGCTCAGTATCGTCAAGATATTGAAGATATTACGCAATTTAAAATCAGAAATGCACAAGGTGAAATGATTCCCCTAGGTTCATTTTTAAATATCGAGCACAGCGCAGGTCCAGACCGTGTTATGCACTATAACGGCTATATCACGGCAGAAATCAATGGTGCGCCGGCGCCGGGTTATTCATCTGACCAAGCGAAAGCCGCTATTGAAGAAATTTTGGCGGAAACACTGCCATTAGGCATGACTTACGAGTGGACTGAATTAACGTATCAGCAAATTCTTGCAGGTAACGCATCAGCCTTCGTATTCCCACTCGTGGTGTTGTTGGTGTTCCTTGTGCTTGCAGCACAATATGAAAGCTTGCGTCTGCCATTGGCTATCATTTTGATTGTACCAATGACATTGCTGAGCGCGTTAATAGGTGTGCAAGTTTACGGTGGTGATAACAACATCTTTACCCAAATTGGTTTGATTGTGCTGGTGGGGTTAGCAACGAAAAACGCCATTCTTATTGTGGAGTTTGCTAAAGAGTTGCAAGACAGCGGCATGGATGCGCTCGCGGCCATAAAAGAAGCAAGTCGATTGCGTCTTCGCCCCATTCTGATGACATCAATCGCCTTTATTATGGGGGTATTGCCTATGGTGTTGTCCACAGGGGCGGGTGCCGAAATGCGTCAGGCCATGGGCGTGGCGGTATTTTCCGGCATGATAGGCGTCACCTTTTTTGGGCTTATTCTTACTCCCATATTTTATTACCTATTGAAACGTAATGAAAAGGCCAGCACTCACTAGCATTTCTGGCTATCGTTTCTATCTATTCAGACTCTCCCGTCTACCCAAGCGTTGCTCTCTCAAGGAGCACTTTTAGGCCACTCAATTGAGTGGCCTTTTTTCAGCTAACGGTTTTTCGCATCTTCAAATTTTGTCTTCGCCTCCACGTATTGAGTATAGCGCTTGGCAAGTTCAGGGTGTGAGTTGATAAGCTCAGCCATTTTAGTGGCCATTTCTTTTTTCTTTTTTGCGTAAGTTAAACGCAAGGCTGCTTTGTCTGGTGTTGCGTTTAAAATCGAGCTGGCGGAAAGCCTGCCACTTCTTAAAGCGGCATCTTCTAGCTCTTTAGCATTCTCAATTCCAACATAACGGGGAATGCAGGCGCGGTATTTTACCTTTGACTGAAGGTGCCTTAAACGCATTTCACAATCCATGCGAAATTGATTTTCATCCACAAGTTCGTTGTAAAGGTCAAAAAAATTATCTTCATGGCGATAGAAAGCTTTTCGCAGAAGGTTGGGTGGCTGCTTTCCTATTACATCAATTTTCTCTATTTCTTTAGCAGCCGTTATTTCTTTTTCTGCTTGCCGGCCCTCTTTTTGATAAGCCCCTGTCTGAAAAATAGAATCTGCCTGCACATGACAGGTCACCAATAAAAGCATCAAAGCAGTGCATTGGCCTTTTACGATAAACGTCTTATTCTTACTCATCATTTCGTCCTTTTTATGATTTCATTAAAAACATAGACGATTAAAGGTAGAAATCAAAAAAAGGGGGGCACGCCCGAGTATTTACTATAATCTAAATTGTGCAAATGAATGAGCACTAGTGATTAATGCGCAATAACAGTAATCTAACTCATATATACTGAATACAAAAAATCGGGGAGATCAATCACATGAAAGTAGGTGCGGCCATTGTTATTGCACTAGGTATGATCCTGGCTGTCGTGTTTCTCGGCACAACCATATCTTCTTCGTTAAGTGATATGCAAACATGGAATCGCGTGGTAACGGTTAAAGGGCTATCAGAGAGAGAATATGTTGCAGACCAGGTGATTTGGCCTATTCAGTTTGTCGACGCCGGAAATGATTTACCTGAGCTGTATAAGCGTATCGAAGAAAATAGCAAGAAGGTGAAATCCTTTTTAGAACAAGTCGGTATTGCTACAGACAGCATCACCATAGGTAAACCACAAATAACTGACAAGTTGGCGCAACAATACGGCGGTGGACAGCAAGCACCGTTAAGGTACAGCAGCATACAAACCATCACCGTATTTTCGACACAAGTTGAGACGGTGCGAGGCGCAATGCAGAAGGTAGGCAATTTGATAAAGCAGGGCATCGTGCTTTCTGAAAACCGCTACGACGTGCAGCCCGACTATGTATTTACTCGTTTAAACGACGTAAAACCCGCTATGATTGAAGAGGCAACGCTCAACGCACGGGAAGTGGCTGAGAAATTCGCCAAAGATTCTAATAGTACGTTAGGTAAAATCAAACGGGCAAATCAGGGTAGGTTTAGCATAAGTAGTCGCGACAGTTACCATCCGCACATAAAAAAGGTGCGCGTGGTATCCACCATAGACTATACGTTAATCGACTAACGTGTTGACTGTTTAAGCACTGAGAAAAGCTAGCTCGCCGTATTCTTATCGTGTTCTTGTCGTGCCCTTATTGTGTTCTTGTCAAATTAGGGCAACCTAAAAAGTAGGGCTTATAACTGATAGGAGAATTGATGCTAATGTCTAGTAGCGATTCAAAGCGAGTTGGGGTTTAATTACGCTGTGCTCACTTAGATGTAAAATTAAATGAATCATTAGCTAAATCATTAGCTGAAATAAAAGTAATAGGCCGTGCGTACCTGATTGTAAATAAAGCAAAATAGGGCTAAATATTGCCCTTGCAGTTTTCAATCAACAGCCAAAGTTCACTATAATGAACACCACTATGCTAAATTTCACTATGACTAATTTTACTACAGGCCGAATAGCGATATATTTTGAGCAGTGATGTCAGATCAAAAAGCACAATCTGAACAGTTAGAGTTCTTTGAGATCCCCAGCCCATGCATAGGTGTGTGTGAATCTGGGCCTCGTGGTTTTTGTAAAGGATGCTTACGCAGTAGAGACGAGCGTCTTTACTGGCTTCAAGTTAATGATACGACCAAACGTCAAATATTGGCAGCCTGTGCACGTCGCAAGCGCGCGATAATTGCTAGAGCACGAAAACAACAACAGGCAGAGAAAACACTCGATGCAAATAGCCAAATTGGTTTATTTGAAAGCGAAACCAGCAATAAAAAATAGTCCCTGTTTACAAAATGTCTATCACTACGATCAATTGAGAATGTGTTAATGTCGATACAGAAGTACGTAAAATTTGCCACTAAATCCTTTGCACTTCCAAATGTGTGCGTTAGGTTACGTGAATTACTCGACAACCCACGATCGACAGCTGAGGATATTGGCAACCTAATAAGTATAGATACTTCTTTAACGGCGAAGGTATTACGCTTAGCGAATAGCTCGCTGTTTCGATTTCCCTCGCAAATAGAATCTGTGCCTAAGGCAATTAATGTTATAGGCGGAGAAGCTCTCTATAACCTTGTAGTATCGGAAACGGCAAGCACAGCATTTACTTGCTTTGACTCAGAATTAATCGATTTGAAAAAGCATTGGCATGGCTCTGTTTACTCGGGCATGTTAGCTAAGCACATCGCCCTAAGTGCAGGCGTTAAAGTGGCTGAGCGTTTCTTTGTTATGGGTATTTTACAAAACTTGAGCGAACTGGTGGTGGCAAAGCGCTCACCAGAGTTGTATCAAGAGTATATGAATAGCGATAAATCACAGTTGCCTTTCGAGCATCAAAAACAGCTTTTCGGTTTTACGTTTGCTCATTGTAGCGGTATCATACTTGAAAATTGGAACCTTCCTATTGGCTTGTTCTATCCCATTACCAACGTTAACGATGTATCAAGACAAGCATCAGACCGTGAAGTGGGTTTATTGGCACTGGCTAATCGCATTGCGGTTAGTCAACTTGAGCAAGAAAACTACGCAAATATTGAACTTTTTACGCCAGAAATAGCCAATACGGTAACGGTTGATATGGAAATGGTGGGTAACGCCACTGACTACGCTGAACGAGAAACAGTGAAAGTTGCCGCGCTAATCAAATGAGCCGCTGCGTTTTACGCGGTATTTTAAGGCTCGGTTAAAGAATGGATGCTAGCAAGCGCCACGATAGGGCGTGAATAATAAATATAAAAGCCCAACGTAAACCGAATTATGCCTACAAATTTCAACAAGCTCGGCAACGTGCTATGCGCTCTATTTTTGAGTATCTTTTCAAGCGCAGCCACCTTCGCACAAGCTAACGATCTCATCCAAACTCTCTATCACGCTGAGCCTGTAGCTGATGCAGACGATGACATTCCTCATTTTAATCTTGATGGTGAATTGGGGATCTTAGTCAACACCGGCAATACCTCTGCCGCGAGTGTTAAAGCGGCTATTAACGCAGATCATGAAACGCAAGAGTGGAGCAGTGTGTATTTTGCTGAACTGCTTTATAAAGAGAGTGCGCCTATTGGCGCCAAACGAGACATAAGTGCCCAGCGTTTTTTCAGCAGCGCGCAGTTTGACTACAAGCTAGTGGCTAATGGCCGTCGTGTTTTTATGTACGGGGATTACGAAGACGATAGGTTTACGGGCTACGAGCACCGAGCGTCTATTGCAGCAGGTTATTCAGAACGTCTTTGGCGCAACGAAGACAGTGAATTTCGCTATAGTATTGGTCCAGGGTACACGTTTATCGAGGCAGCTGAAGATAACAATACCATGATAAATGATGGGGTCATTGTGAGAGCGTCAGCAGAGTATAAGTACCGCTGGAGTTCAGGCGCAAAGCTCCGTCAATTTGTGAGTACTGAAGCCGGTGAGGAAAACACCAAATCTCGCAGCGAAACCTCACTTTCGGCCAATGTTTTTGGCTCTCTTGCTATGAAATTATCATTTATTCTCAACCACGAAACTGACACGGCAGAAAATATTGCACCGCTCAGTACCGAAACTTCCGTGGCCTTGGTTTATCAATTTTTTTAAACCTAAGACGTAAAGACCAACACACTTCAATCTTTTGTCTTAGTCTTTTGTCGATATTTTGACCTTCACCCGTTGACTGTCAATATTTTAACGGTAAACTGCGCGGCATTATATAACCCGCGCTGGTTTACATCCTTCGCAAATCCTCTTTATCTAGATGGGCTGCTTCTTCAAGCCGTGACCGCAGCACAATAAATGGAAAAAACATCAAATAGGAATATTCAATGAATAAGCAAGTTCTGGTATCGATAATTGCACTCTCTTTTGCTCCAAGCGCTTTTGCGCAAGATAAGCCTAAGCCTTTCACTATGGAAGGAGAGTTAGGATTTATTTCAACTACCGGTAACACTGAAACCACCTCAATTAATGCTGGCATTACGGCTCACCAAGAGCTTGAAATGTGGAGTAATGATTACCTTATTGAAGGCCTTTATAAAGAAGAAACCGTAGAAGGTGAAGATGGTGAAGACGTTGAGTTTACTTCTGCGCAGAAGTTTTTCGCTTCAGCTCAGGGTAACTATAAGTTAGACAACCCTGATAATCGTTTATTCGGCTTTGCTTCCTACGAAGATGACCGCTTGAGCAGCTTTAACTACCAGGCCACATTAGCACTAGGTTGGAACCAAAAAGTACTGCAAAACGAAAAGCATACGTTAGAGTATTCAATTGGTCCTGGTTACTCGTTTGTAGAAACACAAGCAGGTGAAGAGCAAGACAGTGTGATTGTTCGTGCTTCAACAGCATACACGTGGTTAATTTCAGATACATCTAAGTTTACCCAAACGCTAAGTACGGAAGTAGGTTCTGAAAACACCAAATCTCGTGCCGAATCTGCGCTTACTGCCGTTATTACGGGTAACCTTTCAATGCGTTTGTCTTTCAAGATGGATCATAACTCAGACGTAGCAGCAAACCGAGATAACCTAGATACAGAAACTGCGGTAAGCTTGGTGTACAACTTCTTCTAAACACTTTCAGTTTCTAAAGACGTAAAAAAAACGCTGCCAAGACGATAATCATCAAGGCAGCGTTTTTGTTTAAAGTGCTTGTAAGCTTTTGTTTTAGTGCAAAATACGAGTTTTAATAGTCCCGTCAATTTGCTGTAGTTCGGCCAGTGCTTCGTAGCCCCTGTCTTCTTTCACATCAACCACTACATACCCAATATCCGCATTGGTTTGAAGGTATTGTGCTTCAATGTTAATGCCTTTTTCAGCGAACGCCCGGTTAATTTGAGTAAGTACACCTGGCTGATTTTTATGAATATGAAGCAAGCGAGAACGTTCTGTATGCTCGGGCAGCGACACCTCTGGGAAGTTAACCGCAGATAGCGTAGAGCCGTTATCGCTGTATTTTGCTAACTTTCCAGCCACTTCAATACCAATGTTTTCTTGAGCTTCTTGCGTACTTCCTCCAACGTGTGGGGTAAGAATAACGTTATCAAACTCTCGCAAAGGAGACTGAAACTCTTCGGTATTAGATTTTGGCTCAACGGGGAATACGTCGATAGCAGCCCCATTTAGATGACCGCTTTTAAGCGCGCCGGCAAGGGCATCAATGTCTACTACCGTGCCTCGTGAGGCGTTGATAAGAATACTGCCCGGCTTCATTTGAGAGAGTTCCTTTTCGCCTATCATATTCTGAGTTTGCGGAGTCTCTGGTACATGAAGGGTAACGACGTCAGCGGTGTTCAAAAGCTTTTCTAGCGACTTCACTTGCGCCGAGTTACCCAATACAAGCTTATCTTCAATATCAAAAAATTGAACGCGCATACCCAAGTGCTCAGCAAGTATACTTAGCTGTGTACCAATGTGGCCATAACCAATGATACCTAAGGTTTTGCCTCTCGCTTCATAAGAGCCTGCTGCTGTTTTTTCCCATTCACCGCGGTGTGCTTTTGCATTCTTGCTAGGCACTTGACGAAGTAACAGAATAATTTGGCCAAGTACTAGCTCTGCTACTGAGCGAGTATTTGAAAAAGGAGCGTTAAAAACGGGAATTCCGCGGCGTTGAGTAGCGCTCAAATCGACTTGATTGGTTCCAATACAAAAACAGCCTATAGCCACGAGCTTTTTGGCGGCATCTACCACTTTCTCAGTAATTTGAGTACGAGAACGAAGTCCAACGAAGTGAGCATCTTTTATTTTTTCAATCAGTTCATCTTCAGGAAGCGATGTCTTCAGATACTCAATGTTTGTATAACCGTTGCTTTTTAACGTTTCTAGCGCGCTCTGGTGAACACCCTCTAACAATAAAATCCGGATTTTGTCCTTCTCAAGTGAAACTTTACTCATGAACTCGCTATCTCTCGCTGTTGTGTTTCGGTTCGAAAATACAATAAAGACCCATAGATCAGTAAAGTGACTGGTTAAAACATATTAGCGGCCTGTTGAGTCGCTATATGTTTGTTTAAGTCGATTACCGCTGTAACTTGCTGCTGCTTTTACTTTCGAAAAGCCGCTTAAAGCGGCTATTGCTATATTTAAAAGCCATCTAGACGTCTAAATGGAAGTTAACAGAAAATGCGTTCAGTTAAAAGTAGTATTTTACTTAAAGGTTTTGACGCCATCTTCTGTTGCTGACAACACGATATCCGCACCACGCAGAGCAAAAATACCGTTAGTTACAACACCAGGAATATTATTGATTTTTTGCTCTAATTCTCTTGGGTTTAGAATTTCTAGGTTGTGAACATCTAAAATAACGTTGCCGTTGTCGGTAACAACACCTTGACGGTACTCAGGATCTCCACCAAGTTTTACTAGCTCCCTTGCTACAAACGAGCGAGCCATAGGAATCACTTCAACTGGCAGAGGAAAGTTTCCTAAAACAGGAACGCGCTTACTGTCGTCCACAATACATACGAAGGTTTTCGCTACGCCTGCGACAATTTTCTCGCGAGTAAGAGCTGCACCGCCGCCTTTAATCATGTGCTTGTGTTCAGTAACTTCATCCGCACCGTCTATGTAAACGGATAAATTACTTACATCGTTGAGTTCAAAAACTTCAATACCCAATGCCTCAAGCTTGGCAGTAGAGGCCTCTGAGCTTGATACAGCTCCCTCTATATCGTTTTTAATTTTACCTAATTCTTCAATAAAGAAATTAACGGTTGAGCCAGTTCCTACACCAACAATACTGTCTCGCTCAACATACTCAATGGCGGCTTTTGCTACTGCCTGTTTTTTTGCGTTTTGATCCATAATTAGTCTCCTTTTCGGTTGAGTAAAGTGTAACCGATATATCGTTTATTACCCACTAATACAGTCTCTAAAAAGACAAGCGTCGGTTTATGAACAAAGATAAGAAGCAGAAGCATGTAAATTTAAGCTTCTCATGCTATGAGAAAACCTAAAACACGCCCTAGGCTATAAGAGAAGAAAAAGTCAGTATTCTGGTAGGCGTAACGATAGCGTCAACCGGTATATCCCAAGAGGCGAAGGGCAGAGTGTCTACCTCTTGCTCATCGTGCGCAATGCCAATAAGCAGTGGTTTTTGATCGCTGGAGCGGGTAAAGGCTAGCGTTCGATCATAATAGCCTCCTCCCATACCTAGTCGGTTGCCTTTGTTATCAAAACCCACTAAAGGCATTAATATAATATCTAACGCGTGGGTTGGAATAACGTTCTGGCAAGCTAATTCGGGCTCGTCTATCCGGTACTTATTTTTTACCAAGGGTGTACTTTTAGCATACTGCAGAAATAGCAGGTGGCCTTTACAAACGGGGTGTAAAACAGGTATTGAAAATGTGGGAGATGGTTTTGATTCCCACTTCTGTTGTATAAACTTACTTAAGTCTAGTTCGCCATCGTTTACCAAGTATGCGGCGATAGATGATGCATTTGATATACAAGCTAATGAATTAAGTTGTTTTTTCACTAGAAAGGCAGATTCAGCGTGCTGCTCAAAAGAGATAGAGTTTCTTACAGTGCGCAATTGATGGCGCAAATTTTTACGTAAATCATTGCGCAAATTGATTGGGTTCTCTAGTTGCTGATGACTCGATGTAACGGGGCTAGGCATAGCTTATTAGTCGCCTAGATAATGGTTTAATATTTTTACCAACGCCGCCGCATTAATTGGTTTAGTAAGCACATCGTCTAAACCTCTTTCTTTAAGCTCTTTTGCCCCGGTAATGACATCAGCTGTTAATGCGATAATGGGAAGGTTGGGGTGGTCTTTCTTAATTAATGCAGAGGCTTGGTCGCCCTGGATACCGGGTAAGTTTAAGTCCATTAAAATAAGATCTACCTTATTGGACGAGATAAATTCTATACCTTCCTCCGCAGTAGCCACAACGCTAAAGCCAAGCTCCAACTTTTCGAACAAAGCCACAATAACCGCTTGGTTAATTTGGTGGTCTTCCACAATAAGAACGTTTACGGGTTTACTTACCGTCAGCTGCGCCGCTGCGCTTTGGGGAGAGGCTTTAACCGATGACGTTGACTCTGTTTGAGAGCATGGAATAGATATGCTAACTCGAGTGCCTTCGTGCAATTTACTGGTAAGTTTTAATGTACCGTTCATCAGCTCGACAAGTTGTTTGGATATGCTAAGCCCTAACCCCGAACCGGGAATGGTCTGCGCGTTGTCCATGCGCTCAAAGCGAGTGAAAAGACGCCCTTGATCTTCGTCGCTTATTCCAATGCCTTCATCGGTCACGATAAAAATTAACGCCCCTTTTTTGTACTTTACCGAGCAAGTCACAGCGTTATTTTTTTGAGTAAACTTAATCGCATTCGACAAGATATTAAGCGCAATTTGCCCGAACTTTGTGTCATCTAGTTGAATTGAAGCTGGCACAGTAGAGTCTATTGTAGCGCTAAAGCTGATATCACTTTGCTCTGCGCGCACCCGCGAAACCGAAAACAAATGAGTAAAAAAGTCTTTGGTATTCACCGCCCTTGGCATAACGCGCATTTTACCCGCTTCTATCTGTTTGATATCTAGCACAGAGTTTACTATTTCAAGTAAACGCTCTCCGCTTTTGCTTATGTGCGAAAGTGATGAAGTGAACTGAGTAGGTAATTCGAGTTTGCGAGCCTCACTTTCAAGCAAATTACTAAAAGTGTTAATTGCGTTTAACGGCGTGCGAATTTCATGGCTGATATAAGAAAGAAAGTCCGATTTAAACTGACTTGTACGCTCTAACTCTCTGTTTTTACGCTTTAGTTCTAAGTGCGCTACCACAGACTGCCCTAAAGTTTTCAGTGCGGTTCTTTGCTCATCGGTCAGCTTGTTCGGTTTTTTATCAATGGCGCATAATGTACCAATAGCATAGCCTGCAGGCGTGGTGAGCGGGGTTCCGGCATAAAAACGAATATCTGGAGAGCCTGTTACTAACGGGTTATCGCGAAAGCGCTCGTCTTTTGTGGCATCAGGAACCTCAAAAATTTCTTTTTGTAAAATTGCGTGAGAACAAAACGCTATATCGCGTGATGTTTCTTTTGCGTCTAGTCCAACCCGAGATTTAAACCATTGACGGTCTGGGTCTACCAAACTGATTAAAGCGATTGGTGTCCCGCAGATTTGGGATGCAAGAGCGGTTAATTCATCAAAAAGCTGCTCTGCTTCGGAGTCTAATACATCGTAGCTGAGCAGTTCAGCTAACCGTTCTTTTTCGTTTTCTGGAATAGGGGCACGTTTCATAGAACTTATGTATTAACCTCAGAATGACACACTAATAGGGGAGCGTAGTGCTCCCCAATACTATCTTACTTTAAAGCGTTGCTACTAGTGAGCATAGCGTTTAAAGAGCGTAGGTGTCTATGAACAATTTCTCAAGCTTGCCGTGGTCAACTTTAGTTGCAACTTTTATAGTATTTGCCTCATTCCAAAGCGGGCTTGGTGTTGTACCCTTTGGAGCCACCACTGTTTGGCCTCTGTCGAGCGGTCCTGTTCCAACTCTTGCGTGCCCTTCTGTTAATTCAAATAGCTCAGGGTGACGCAAGTGCGCAATGGGAAACGCATCGTGGAAGAAACATACTCTGTCTTCGCGGTTTTGTGAGTAGAAGTCCATGTAGAATTGTGCGCTTTCTTGCACAAAGCCGCCCAAAGTTGGGTTTTTCTCTGCTAATACGTCGACAAACGTTGGTGCGAACGGCACGTCGTTAGTGACATCCAGGCCAAACATCGTCAACTCCCAGTCTGCGGCGAAAACAATTTCTGCAGCATGAGCGTCGTTCCAAATGTTGGCTTCAGCAACCGGAGTTACATTACCTGGTACAAACGCTGCGCCGCCCATAATGCTCACACCTTTCACCAATTTAGGTAATTCTGGTTCTAAACGAAGTGCTAGCGCTAAATTACCCAACGGACCAATTGCTACTAGTGTAATTTCGCCTGGATATTTGCGAGCCATATCTACAATAAATTGAGCCGAGCTACGTGGGTCCAGTTCACCTTTTGGAGGCTCTGGTTTCATATGGCCAAAACCGTGTTCACCGTGAACAAAATGAGCATAGGTAGATTCAGGTCCAACCCATGGCATACCTACGCCTTTTGTTACCGGAACGTCTTTTCCAGCTACTTCACACAATGTAAGCGCATTTTGCGCTGCCATTGTTACGGGAACGTTTCCGTAAACCGTGGTTAAACCTAGCAGCTCGATGTCGGGTGACTGAAATGCAAAAAAGATGGCCATTGCATCGTCGATGCCCGGATCCGTGTCTAAAATTATTTTATGTGCCATGAAATACTCTCTGAATTTTTAGTTGGCGTGTTTAGCCAAGAATCGGTCGACTTCTTTCTGCGTAGGGATGCTTTGCGCTGCGCCTTCACGTGTAACGGCAATAGCAGACGCAGCACACCCTCGCTTAAGCGCTTGCTTAGCGTCGGTATGATTGCTGTAGGCTGATAAGAAGTAACCAATAAAGGTGTCACCCGCGGCGGTAGTATCCACGGCGTCTACGCTGAATGCGCTGACATTAATAACATCATCACCGCGCAGCATCATTACGCCGGCTTTTCCAAGCGTAATAATGACTTCACAATGAGACCAATGCTGTTTGAATTCAGCAACGATGTCGTCAAGCTCATCTTTACCCGTTAACGCCGCAGCTTCGGTTTCATTCACAATAAGCAAGTCAATACAATCGTGAGGGAGAGCCTTCACAGACTCACTCATCGGGGCGGGATTAAAGGCAACCTTAAGGTTATTCTCTTTTGCCTGACGTAAGACTTCGTCAATACTGCTGGTTTCGTTTTGCGTAAGTACCCAATCTGACGGTTTGGTATCGTCTAGCGCGGCCATTACTGTTTTGGCTGTAATGGTTTGATTAGCGCCGCCAAAAAGTACGATGGCATTCTCACCGCTTGGGGTTACTTGTATAATGGCGTGGCCTGAAGGAGTTTCAGAGCATTTAACACCGCGACAATCGACGCCTTTCTTAATTAGCGCTTGTTTGAACGATGCGTCATTCTCGTGAATACTGCCAACGTGTCTGACATCTGCTCCTGCTTGTGCAAGGGCGATAGACTGGTTCGCTCCTTTACCACCTAACAAGGTTTGATAGTGAGTGGAGGCTATGGTTTCACCAGGCTGAACAAAGTGGTCTACCTGATAAACGTGATCGATATTTATGGAGCCAAAATTTATTATTGCCATTTCTTCTTCCGTCGAAAGAGGGCGTCTCCCAGAATGCCGCGTGTCCATTTTCGCCCGTGAACCGAAAAGTTCAGGGCGGAAGAATCACTGTGACCGTAGGCGTCTCGATACGAGCCGAGCTTGCACAATAGTCACGGTTTCAACTTCCTAGGTTTAAAGCATCGGCCAGGGACATGAATGAACTTGCAAACATCCCAGGAAACATTGTTATTGTATTAACGCAACAGGGTATACCAAACGCGTATCCCAGTGAAGAGGATCACTCTAATGCGATGTAAAACGTTGCATTGTTGAATATAGCTGCCTCTAGAATATTTATTCTTGACCAAATGGTCAGCATCTATTGGTTGCTAAGTATACACGCATAAGTTTTAAGCTCAAGAAACAGAACTCAATCAATAGAAGTAGTGCGCTATCAACAAGAACGGATCTACAGTAAAAGTGATATCACTTTAAAGCATTCTGTCTTTTAAAATGCTTGATTGCTTTTACCCGTTGCTAGGGGAAGTCCTTGTCCACAACAAGATGGTAGTAGAAATGTGCTGTCGTTACCAGTGAAGTTCAACGTTTCCTTGCTTTTTAACTTCTGTTTGCGCAGTGAGTAATCAATATGGCAAAAGTGGGTTTTATAATGCTATTTTGCTACTATGCTCTCTTGAATATGACATCACGAAGGTCACTATGATTGAAGAAGCGCCAACCGATACTTGCACTCTTAGCGAGTGCGTTGTTTATGTAAGGTAAAGACATCATTTCTCTTAAACTTACTTGTCGGTGCCTTCTCCGGTTATTAGTCCGGTACTGAGTGCAACACCTCAAAAATACAATCAAACACGAAATAAAAGAGAGTTATCAGTGGAAAAGCAGCTCGATTACGACAGCGTTACCAATAAATTATCACAGCACGGCGTAATAGTGGATGGCGCCGAAATACACGGAATTCTATGTGGAATGTTGTGCGGTGGTATGTCACTTACCGACCAGAAATGGCTTGAAGCGTTAAGCGAAACTGTTAATCAGGGCGATGACTTTTCCGAATCGGTCGTATTTACATTAACTACATTGTTTAATCAAACATGCCAGCAATTGCTCGAACCTGAATTTGCTTTGTCTTTATTGCTGCCAGAGGACCAGGCGCCTATTAACGATCGCGGCGCAGCACTAATTAATTGGGTGCAGGGTTTTATGTTGGGTTTTGGGCTACATCAACAAGATTTGGTGCAGTGTTCAGACGATGTTAAGGAAGCGCTTGAAGACTTTTCAGATATCTCTCGAATGGAAGAACCTATGGAAGCTGATGAAGAGTCGGAAAAGGCGCTTTTTGAAGTAGAAGAATATGTGAAAATATCAGCAATTCTGTGCTTTAGCGAGCTAGGCCAATCGTTACTAGACGACCAAAAAGACAAGCCTTCACTTCACTAAAAAAATAATAATTATCACAGGGGCCGCGAATTTATGATTAGTGCGCAAGAGTTCATTTCTCGCCAAGACAGACTATTAGCACAATGCCAACCAAACAGCGTGTGTATTATTCCTGCGGCCTCGTTGGTAACACGAAGTCGAGACACCGAGTACCTTTTTAGACAAGACAGCGACTTTTGGTATTTGACCGGCTTTGAAGAGCCTAATGCGTGGCTAATTATGTCGAACAACCCTAGGTATGGTGAGCGTTACCGTGCCATGGTTGTACAAGCAAAAGACAAGCAGGCCGAAATATGGCAAGGAAAGCGGCTTGGTGGCGAGGCGGCGTTATCTCGATTCAGTCTAGACGAAGCGTTCGAAGAGCAAGAGTTAGAAGAAGCGTTGCTTGAGGCTATGCAGGGACAGGAGCATTTATACGCGCCAATAGGTGCAAATGAACAACATGATAAAATATTGTTCACTGCACTAAAAACCTTGAAAGGGGCGCCAAAATCATCACTTGCACCTAGCGCCGTTCACGACGTGCAGCCCACACTTCATGAAATGCGCGTGTATAAATCGGCCAGCGAAGTAGCGGTAATGAAAGCGGCTGCTGAAATAACTGCCAGAGCGCACAAGCGTGCCATGCAGTTTGCTCATCCAAATTGTTATGAATACCAACTTGAAGCAGAACTTCATCATGAGTTTGCCATGGCAGGTGCCCGTAGTCCTGCTTACGGCACGATTGTTGGGAGTGGTCACAATGCCTGCATATTGCACTACACAGAAAACAGTGCGCAAATTAACGATGGCGACTTAATTCTTATCGATGCAGGCGCCGAGTACCAAGGTTATGCTGCAGATATTACGCGCACATTTCCTGTTAACGGCGTTTTTAGCGATGAACAAAAAGCCATTTACAATGTGGTCTTAAAAGCGCAAAAAAGCGTTTTAGATATGCTGGCACCAGGTGTAACTTTGCCCGAAGCAATGAGGCATAGCGTTGAAATTATTACCGAAGGCTTGGTAGAACTGGGTATTTTAAAAGGTAGCGTAGCCGAGCATTTAGAAAACGAGAGCTGGCGACAGTACTATATGCACGGGCTAGGGCACTTTTTAGGGTTAGATGTTCACGATGTGGGCGATTACAAACAAAACGATCAAGACCGTCCGCTAGCGCCTGGGATGGTTATCACCGTAGAGCCTGGTATCTATATTGGCGAAGACACCGACGCGCCAGCGCGTTTTAAAGGTATTGGCGTAAGAATAGAAGACGATGTTGCTATTACTGCCACCGGTGTTGATGTGCTTACCGCCGATGTGCCCAAAGAAATTGATGAAATAGAAGAGTTGATGGCAAAAGCGTAGAAAGAGCTACACAACAGCTTTGAATCTATGCAGAAGCGCAGCGTTATGTAAAAGAAAAGCGCAGTGTAAAAGATCAGTGCTATGTAAATGCAGAGCGCGATGCAAACGTGAAAGATAAGGGAAAGCGTAATAGTGAAGAGTGTCGATGTTGCAGTAGTAGGGGGAGGCATTGTTGGCAGTGTATTGGCCAAAGGTTTGGCCGAACGCGCAGGGTTAAGTGTGGCACTCATTGATGCGGCACCCGTTAGCCAAAGCATCGCCGAAGTCTCAAAGGCCAACGCCCTCGATTTTAACCCTTTCACCGACACTCGGGTTATTGCGCTAGCTCGTCGTACCGTTGATGAGCTAAAAGCGCTCAATGTTCCACTGGAAAAACTTGCAGACATTTATCACGGTGAAACCCCACCTTCCATAGACTCCATTGAAGTAAGTGATCGCGGCCACTTAGGTTTAGTTAACCTAGCGGCCGAAGACTACTGCATTCCCTCTTTTGGGCAGGTTGTATCGCTAAGTGCTTTAACACGCCTTGTTGCTTCATCAAGTAATGACTATGAACATATTGCACCGGCGACGGTGCAGAGTGTGACTCAGCATCAAAATTACACTGAGGTGGCACTTGACAATGGTGAAACTCGTCGCGCAAAGCTTGTTGTACTGGCCGATGGTGGACGCTCTGCTCTTGCACAGCAAGTAGGGCTTACGCGCACAGCAAACGATTATGAGCAAACGGCGATAGTGTTTAATGTACACACTCAGCAGCCTCACAATAATAAAGCATATGAGCGCTTTACAGAGTCTGGGCCACTGGCATTTTTACCCTTCGACAGTGATATAGATAATCAAAAGTCGACAGGCTGTGGCTTTTCCGTTGTGTGGACAGTGAAAGCTGACAAAGCGGAAGCACTTCTTTCTATGACTAATAAAGCGTTCGTCGACGCGCTACAAGACGCTTTCGGGTTTCGCCAAGGTAAGATTATACGTGTAAGTGATAAGGCAAGTTATCCGCTTTCTTTAAAGTTAGTTGATGAGGTAACAGCTCATAGAACAGTGGTAGTGGGAAATGCAGCTCAAAGCCTTCACCCTATTGCTGGACAAGGTTTTAACTTAGGGCTTCGAGATATTTATACGCTTATTTCCACCTTGCAAAGCGAGCGGTTAAATAAAAGCTCTGTAGATAAAGACGGTGAGTTCGATCCGGGACAGTTTAACGTGCTCAATACTTATGCAAAGAAACGTAAAAAAGACAGAGCGGCCACCATTACCTTAACCGATACCTTGGTTCACACGTTCTCAAACCAGCACTTTCCCCTAGTAGTTGGCAGAAACGTATCATTAATGGCGCTGAGTATGGTGCCTTTTGCTAAAAAGCAGTTTGTAAAACAAACTACAGGCTATGGCTTAGGTGCACGGTAATAAGCAGAGCAGGGACATAATAAAACCATGACGTTAAATTTTATCACGCTAACAGAAAGAGAGATTTATGCAGCACGTTGATATTGGTATTGTTGGCGGAGGTATTGTTGGTTTAACTCTCGCAGCCGCGCTCAAAGATAGCTCGCTTTCCGTTGGAGTTATTGATAAGCATCCGTTGTCTACTGCATTAGGTGATAAAGCCACATCCCGTGTAAGCGCCATCAATCAGGCAAATATTACGGCATTGCAAAACTTAAATGTCTGGCCTAATGTGCAGCCTAACCGCGCCAACCCCTATGTGGCTATGCACGTATGGGACAAAGACAGCTTCGGTGATATTCACTTTCATTGCCACGAAATGGGCAGTGACACGCTAGGGGTTATTGTTGAGAATCAAGCTTTAGTAAATGCACTTGCTCACACCGTTGAAAAACAAGATAACGTTCAAGTATTTGAGACAAGCATAGAGCGCGTATTGTCTGGCCCTAATCAAAATATGGTGATGTTTGATAATAGCGATGTTTTAAGCTGCCGGCTTCTTATTGGTGCTGATGGCGCTAACTCATTTGTTCGTCAGCAAGCCGGGTTTCCCATTACATTTAAAGATTATGAGCACACGGCAATTGTAGCCAATATAAAAACTGAAATGTCCCATGAAAGTGTGGCGAGGCAAGCTTTCACTCCTACAGGTCCTCTTGCATTATTGCCCATGTCTGAACCCAACATATGCTCTATTGTGTGGTCGCAAAGCCCTGATAAAGCCAACGAGCTTATGGCAATGGATGACACAGCGTTTTGCCACGCACTTGCAGCGGCAAGCAACAGCATTCTTGGCACCGTAGAGCTTGAAACCAAGCGTTCTGCATTTCCATTAACTATGAGATACGCCAGAGAATGGGCGAAAGACGGCATTGCCCTAGTGGGAGATGCTGCCCATACCATTCATCCTCTAGCGGGGCAGGGGGCAAACTTGGGAATGCAAGATGCATTAGAACTTGCTGAGTTATTGCAAACATTGTCTAGCGAAGGAAGCGATATAGGGCTTCATAAAAACTTGCGCCCGTACGAACGTAGTCGCAAAACCGAGGCTATGAAAATGATTGCAGCTATGGACGGGTTTAAGCTGTTGTTTGATGGCAATGACCCTATCAAAAAACTGATTCGAGGTATTGGCTTAGCGGCCACAGATAGGGTTAGTGTTATAAAGCAAGCCTTTGTTAGTCATGCTATGGGGCTTTAGCCGTAACAAATAACCCAAAATATATAATAAATAAAACAATAATTAATAAAATAAACGACAGGTGAACGTTATGGATAAACGCCATTTTTTGAAATTTGCAGGTGCGGGGTTAGCACTCTCGCCGGCACTTTCTCTGGCTGCAAGTTCAGACAGTATTCTTCAATCTGATAGACAAGATGCAGAATCGCTATCATCGCTCAAGCCTCTTACAAAAGGTGTTGCGCCAATTACAAACTCAGAGAGAAAAGCGCGCATTGAAAAAGCGCAATCTTTGATGAAAGAACAAGGTGTATCGGCCATTCTCATTGAGCCTGGCGCGGCAATGGATTACTTCTCTGGTATTCAGTGGTGGCGTAGCGAACGCCTAACGGCGCTTATTATTCCTCAAAAAGGGGATGTTGCCGTTGTTACGCCATTTTTTGAAAAGCCAAGCGTATTAGAGTCTCTCAAAGTGGGCGATGACGTTCGCGTATGGCAAGAGCATGAAAGCCCCTTTGATGTCGTTGCTGATATCCTAAAATCAAGAGGCATTACCAGCGGCAAGCTGGGTGTTGAAAGCAGTGTTCGCTACTTTGTAGTGAACGGTGTGGGTAGCGCTATGCCCAACATAGATATTGTGCCTGCCGAGCCTATAACTCGTGGCTGCCGAATGTATAAAACCGCAGCTGAATTAACCTTGATGCACAAAGCAAACGAAATAACGTTAGCGGCTTATAATGTGGTTTTTAGCCATTTAAAAGAAGGCATGACACAAGCAGATGTAAAAGCACTTATGCACCAAGCTCAGCAGAATTTAGGTGGCAGCAATACATGGTGCTTGGCTCTGTTTAATGACGCTAGCGCTTATCCTCACGGAACCAATGCAAAACAAGTTATTCAACAAGGCTCAGTGGTATTACTTGATAGCGGCTGTAGTGTGCATGGCTATCAAAGCGATATCAGTCGTACGCTTGTATTCGGTAAGCCATCACAAAAAGTGACAGACGTATGGAATACGGTGCGAGAAGGGCAAAATGTAGCGTTCAACGCAGCCAAAGTGGGCACACCTGCCGGTAAGGTTGATGATGCCGTGCGAGCTTACTACGTTACTCAAGGTTACGACAAAGACTACGCATTACCTGGGCTAAGTCACCGCACTGGGCATGGCATTGGCATGGAAGGTCACGAAAGCGTGAACTTTGTGCGCGGCGAAACAGCACCGCTTAAAAAGGGTATGTGTTTTTCTAACGAGCCTGGCTTATACATACCCGGTGAGTTTGGTGTGCGTTTGGAAGATTGTTTGTATATGACAGACAAAGGCCCACGATACTTTACTGAGCCACCTGTATCGATAGAAGAACCGCTAGGTCGCTTAGTGCCTATGGTATAGCACTTTCACCCGTTAGTTATTTTTAAGCCGAGTAGTGAAAAATTCCGCCAAGGTTTTACTAATAACAGGATGCTGGGTGTCTTGGTTAAACAAGCAAATTTTCACTTTCCCCAGCTTAGGTAGGTGAGGGTGATTAAGAAGCATTAGGTTTGCAGGTAAGCTCGATTTTGCCAATGCGGTAACGCCTAGCCCTTGTTGAATAGCTGCGGTTATACCGCCTAAATCAGCATTGGTATAGGTAATTTTCCATGCAAATGTTTGCTGTTTAAGTTGCTCTATTACTCGGCTTCTATACATACAGCCATCTGGGGCCAGTACAAGGGGAATAGTGCTACCTACAAGCGGATGGGAACTATCTCCCACCCACACCACATCATCTTCTAACACCACTTCGCCTTCGGTGTCTTCATCGGGGTTCACCAAGGCCAAAATAAGATCGAAGTGATCGCGCTGGCTAGGATGCAGTAAGTCGCGGCTGAGTGAGGACGTGACTTCTAAAGACACATCTGGGTAGCGCTTTGAAAATTCACCAATTAACCCTGGCAAAAGGGTAGAGGCAAACTCATTGGGAATGCCCAGCCGAAGGCGGCCGCTCAGTGGCGCAGGGGTTAAACTTCGAAATATACTGTCGTTCAGTTCAAGCAATTCTTTTGCTTTGGCATACAACCAGTTTCCATCTGCACTGGGTACATGCCGCTGGCCTAGTTTAATAAACAGTTTTCTGTCGAGTTGAGACTCCAGCTTTTTAATTTGCAAGCTGATAGCCGGTTGAGAGCGACCAAGAAAGTCGCCGGCTTTAGCATAGCCGCCAAGCTCTATAACACTCACAAATGTACGCAAGTTATCCAACGAAAGCTGTTTCATTATATAAGTATTTCTAATTGCCTAACCAAACTACATTATATTTGTAAATGTTAATATTGAAAACCGCTATTACAAGTGGTCGCTTTTAAGACTGAGCTGTGTCTGAGGTTGTATCTGTCGTTGAACCTCTTTTTCTGCTCTTCTTTAATAGGGCTCATGCTGGTTTTTATATATCGTTCATGCTGGAATTGTTTTAGGCTTAACTTAATTTCATCATTAAGCTACATAGGGTAAGTAACCTATTATGAAAAAAACGATGTACGTTGATTCCATCTTAGTGAAAGGCGAGTGGAAGACGAAGCAAGTAATGACTATTGAAAGCGGCAGTATTTTAGACATTGTCGATAGTAGTGATGAAGAAAGCAAAAAATTAGAGAGCAAAGACTTACAGGGCATCCACGAGCATATTAAAGGAACGGTTATCCCAGGCTATGTAGATACCCAAGTGAATGGTGGTGGTGGCGTTATGTTTAATCATGCCCCCACGTTAGAAAGTGTAAATACTATTGCCAAAGCACATGCACAGTTTGGTACTACGAGTTTGTTTCCTACCCTTATTACCGATGATTTTGCCACCATTTGCAGTGCCGCCGATGCTATATCGCAGGCTATAGACCTTAATCATCCCTCTATTCAGGGCGTTCATTTTGAGGGGCCGCATTTGTCGGTGGCGAAAAAAGGGGTGCATAAGGCTGCTCATATCAGGTCCATCTCAGATGAAGAGCTAGCGGTGTATACGCGCAAAGATATTGGCCAAGTTATTGTAACTGTAGCGCCAGAAAATGTGTCGCCAGAGATAATACGCACCCTTGTTTCAGATAATGTGATTGTTGCGCTTGGCCATTCAAATGCGCCATATGAGGTGGTGCAGCAAGCCCTTGATGCTGGCGCAACTGGGTTTACCCATTTGTTCAATGCTATGTCGCCACTAACATCAAGAGAGCCAGGGATGGTAGGCGCCGCATTTTTATCTCTGTCTCTTATACACATCTCCGAGCCCACGAGACAGGCAGAAATCTC
>OJFL01000414.1_pt1 | contig 22648 bp, 23 predicted proteins | sample 1594131 | NCBI WGS metagenome assembly OJFL01 (sample SAMN05416782, study PRJEB24817) | seawater metagenome | isolation source: Sea water | place: Canada:Atlantic | collected 2013-07 | reverse complement strand
ATTCAGGTTTCTTTCAACCTGACGGGTTTGCCAGCTTCGCTGGGCAAACAAAAAAAGCGGGTGCCTCGCGACACCCGCTTAATCGTATCTATAGTTTGTTACCTAGCACCGTGGCTATAAATGTATCTTATCGCTCGCGAACCGCACGGGGTAACACTTAAACGAATAGCAGAACATTCTCCCTTCTGTTTCCTACTCGCTTACGATAAACAGTTTTTCATTGTCTGCATCTATTCTCACTGTCGACTCTGGCAGTAAAGCACCGCTTAACAACTGTTGCGCCAGCGGATTTTCAATTTGCATTTGAATAGCTCGCTTGAGCGGTCTTGCACCAAAGACAGGATCAAAACCTGCTTCTGCAAGTTTATCCATTGCCCTGCCAGATAGCGTGAGCTTATAACCTTTATCTGCAAGCCTAGCACGTAGCGATGCGAGCTGTATCTTAGCAATTGCCTTAATTTGCTCTTTACCCAGCGGGTGAAATACTACAATGTCATCCACACGGTTTATGAACTCTGGGCGGAAGTGCTGACCAACCACATTCAATACTAGTGATTTCATTTCGTCGTACTGACTTTCATCGTGCTTGTCTTGAATAACATCAGAACCAAGGTTTGACGTCATTATCACTACGGTATTTTTGAAGTCTACAGTACGTCCCTGCCCGTCAGTCAAACGCCCATCATCAAGAACTTGCAGCAGAATATTAAATACATCTGGGTGTGCTTTTTCCACCTCATCAAGCAAAATGACTGAGTACGGCTTGCGACGAACAGCCTCAGTTAGGTATCCGCCTTCCTCGTAGCCTACATAACCTGGAGGCGCACCAACGAGTCGTGAAACTGAATGCTTTTCCATAAATTCAGACATATCGATACGGATCATCGCGTCTTCGGTATCGAACATAAAGCCAGCCAACGTTTTGCAAAGTTCGGTTTTACCAACCCCTGTTGGGCCTAAGAAAAGGAAAGACCCGATAGGCCGGTTAGGATCAGCGAGCCCGGCACGTGTACGGCGAATAGCATTTGATACCGCATTCACTGCCTCTTGCTGCCCCACTACACGTTTGTGCAACACATCTTCCATACGAAGTAATTTGTCACGCTCTCCCTCCAGCATTTTAGACACAGGGATACCTGTCCAACGAGAGAGTACATCGGCAATTTCAGCATCGGTGACTTTATTTTTCACCAGCTTAGTTTCGCGAGTTTCATTCTCTGCAGCCTGCTCTAATTTAGACTCCAACTCAGGGATACGTCCATACTGAAGTTCAGACATTCTATTGAGATCTGAAGCTCGGCGAGCAATTTCTAAGTCTAACTTCGCTTGCTCTAACTCAGACTTTATGGTCTGAGTGCCCTGCATAGCGTCTTTTTCGTCTAGCCAGACCTTTTCAAAATCAGCATATTTAGTTTCTGCCTGCTCACGCTCTAGCTCAATCATTTCAAGACGCTTGTGACTGGCGTCGTCGGTCTCTTTCGCTAACGCTTGCTCCTCTAGCTTTAACTGAATAATTCGGCGTTCCAACCTATCCATATCTTCTGGTTTTGAGTCAATTTGAAGGCGAATACTCGATGCCGCCTCATCAATTAAATCAATGGCTTTGTCAGGTAGTTGGCGATCACTGATGTATCTGTGAGACAGACTTGCTGCTGCTACAATGGCTGGGTCGGTAATGTCTACTGAATGGTGAAGCTCGTAGCGCTCTTTAAGCCCCCGCAAAATAGCGATGGTATCCTCTACACTTGGCTCTTCAACAAGTACTTTCTGGAACCGGCGTTCAAGAGCTGCATCTTTTTCTATGTACTGACGATACTCATTTAATGTTGTAGCGCCAACACAATGAAGCTCGCCTCGAGCAAGTGCGGGTTTGAGCATATTCCCTGCATCCATAGCACCATCACCCTTGCCTGCCCCAACCATAGTATGAAGTTCGTCTATGAAAAGGATGACGCGACCTTCTTCCTTCGACAATTCATTAAGTACAGCTTTTAAACGCTCTTCAAATTCACCACGATATTTGGCCCCAGCAATGAGAGCTCCCATATCTAGAGACAATACTCGTTTATTTTTTAAGCCCTCTGGCACTTCGCCATTTATAATACGCTGAGCCAAGCCTTCGACAATAGCGGTTTTACCTACGCCAGGCTCACCAATGAGTACCGGGTTATTCTTTGTCCGTCGTTGTAGCACTTGTACTGTTCGGCGGATTTCGTCGTCTCTGCCTATCACTGGATCTAATTTACCCTGCTCTGCTCTTTCTGTTAGGTCAGTTGTAAACTTCTCTAGTGCTTGGCGTACGTCTTCTGCATTGGGGTCGGTTACCGTTTGCCCCCCACGCATATCATCAATAGCGGCTTCAACGATATCCTTAGTTACATTTAGGCTTCTAAGTATTTCACCGAGTCGCCCCTTATCGTCTATCGCTGCAACGACAAATATCTCAGACGTGATGTAGTCATCTTTACGTTGTTGCGCAATTTTGTCGCACAAGTTGAGTAAGACAATACTGTCCTTACCCAACTGCACTTCACCACCAATACCCTCAATTCGCGGTAGGCGCTCTATGGCCTGGCTCAATGCAGAGCGCAATGCGTTAACATTAATTTTTGCCTGATCAAGTAAAGGACGTACAGAGCCACCTTGCTGATTCAGCATGGCAGTCATTAAGTGTACTGGTTCAATGTATTGATGGTCTCGACCCAATGCGAGTGATTGAGCATCGGATATAGCGAGCTGAAACTTGCTGGTAAATCTATCTAATCTCATAACCTCAACCTTTAAATGAAAATTTGTTTATATTCTATTAATGGGAGCTTATGAATGACGATTCAAGTAACTATTGCTAAAGATGATAAAAAACTTGATTCAGCGCAATGTTATCGAAAACCAATAGCGCTCACAATTCGACCTGTGCCTTTGGCATTATCATGCGTAGCTTTGCGGTGGGAGTAAAACATATGGCTTTCACAATAAGTGCACAGGCAGCTTTGTGTTACTTGGTTCACACCAAGACTATTAAGCTGTAATTGTGCGATTAGCGGTAAATTTAAATAGTACTTATCGGAGTTTTTACTGGGTGTTACAACACCGTCATATTGCGAAAATCGAAATGCCACGCCACTGTCTACTTCGTAGCACTTGTTACAAATAGCTGGACCAATCCACGCCATAATACTGCTTGGAGAATTCGAAAAGCAGCGCAATGTCTCAGCAATGATTTTTATATCTAATCCTTTCCAACCAGCGTGCACGGCCGCCACCTCACTACCTGCTGTATCGCAAAGCAGGATGGGCACACAATCTGCGGTCATAACCGCACAAAATTGTTCAGGTTTATCTGTATATGCGGCATCAGCCGTTATCGCTGTAGTTGGAAGAGTAGCAACGGTGCATCCGTGCACTTGTTCAAGCCAGGTTATTTTTGAGCTGTGTGGCAGCTTTGAGCGGTTTTGTTTTACCACCGCTAAATCGTCACCAACATGAGCCCCAACATTGAGGCCCTCATATATACCGCGGCTTATGCCCCCATTTCGCGTAGAGGTATAAGCTACAACATTATCAGGGCATGACCACGCTGGTGTAATAAGGTCAGTTTTTGAAAGCATGCATTTAAATCATATCTTCAGGATTTTCTTTTGTATCTTGCCTTACCGCTTCCAATAAATCTTGCATATCTCTGGGCAGTGGCGCTTTCCATGTCATCCACTCTTCACTTTCTGGGTGAAACAAAGATAACTGAGCAGCATGAAGTGCCTGACGCTGAAACCCTCTAAGGGTATCTATAAAGGCGTTAGAAGCCCCTTTGGGTAATCTGGGTCTTCCACCATATGTTTGATCGCCTAACAGTGGATGCTTGAGATGCGCCATATGGACACGTATTTGGTGAGTACGCCCAGTCTCCAGCTTCAAACGCAAATGCGTGTATGCTCGAAATTTCTCAATGACGCGAAAGTGCGTTATTGCTGGCTTGCCATCTTCTCTAACCGCCATATGCGTGCGTTTCGTTGCATGACGTCCTATTGGCTCATCAACCACTCCACCAGCAACCATTGTTCCCATAGCAATGGCCTCGTACTCTCTGCTCATTTCTCTGCGCTGAAGCTGATCCACTAAATGAGTTTGAGCGGGTACAGTTTTGGCTACTACCATTAAGCCGGTGGTATCTTTATCTAGCCGATGTACAATTCCGGCTCTTGGCACGCGGTCTATATCAGGAACGTGATTAAGCAAGGCGTTGAGCACTGTACCGCTAGGATTGCCTGCTCCAGGGTGAACTACTAAGTCGGCCGGCTTATTGATTACTAGAATATGCTCATCTTCAAAAACAATATCCAGAGCGATATCTTGAGCTACGCTGTTTACCTGAACTTCCATTTCTGCTTGAACAGTAATGACTTCATCTATTTGCATTTTATGGCGTGGCACTGTAATTACTTCGCCATTCACGGAAACGTTACCGTCTTGGATCCAAGTTTTTAACTTAGAACGTGAATATTCAGGGAACAAATCGGCTAATGTCTGATCTAACCGTAGACCAAAGTGTGCGGCTTCTGTAGAAGCCTCTAATTGAATTGTGTTTGGCACTTGCGTCATAACACCTAACATTACGTGTAAAAAGGGTATTATAACAAGGAATCACCCTGTACACTGCGTTGTTTGCGAATTTGTATAGTTTTTCTCTTCGTTAGTACGTTAGAATAAGAAAATCGTGTTGTTATTTAGCACATGAGCTCAGACAGCGAAGTTGTAGAAACTGTTTAGCAGGATTATAGAATCATTATGAAATCATTTCGTCTTTTAGCACCTGTACTTCTTGGTACTGCGGTAACGCTAGCGGGTTGTAGCTCTTCAGAATCTGAAGAAGAAAAAATTGTGCTTGCTAATATGGGGGCTCAGCAGCTCTATGAGAGAGCATCAGAAAGCATGGAAGTGGGTAACTTCAGTGCTGCGGCGCAAACACTCAGTGCACTAGATTCTCGTTACCCGTTTGGACCGTTATCTCACCAGGTTCAACTCGACCTTATTTATAGCTATTACAAGTCAGGAAAGATTGACGAAACGCTTGCGACTATCGACCGTTTCATTCGCTTGAACCCTAATCACTCTGACGTGGATTATGCATACTATATGCGCGGTCTAACCAACATGGAATCAGATAGTAACCTCTTCCAAGAGCTGCTGACCATAGACCGTTCAGATAGAGACCCTTCGAAATCTCGCCAAGCGTTTGAAGACTTTAGGCGTTTAATAGAGCAGTATCCGAACAGCAAATATGCTGCTGACGCCAAAAAGCGCATGCTACATATTAAAGACCGGCTAGCTAGGTATGAGATTGCGATTGCGCGCTTCTACATGAGAAGACAAGCTTATGTAGCTGCGGCTAATCGCGGTCGCTATGTCATAGAGCATTTCCCAGATACTACACAAGTAAAGGACGCTCTTGAAATTATGGTGTCTAGTTACGAACAGCTTGGCTTGGACGACCTAAGATTAAATGCGATGAAAACGCTTAAACTCAATTTCCCAGACAGTGACTTTATCAGCTAAGACGCGGGGCTTGCTTATCCTACGTTCTGAAAGCTAGGTTCGCAAAGCTACGTTAGTAAAGCCACGTTCGCAAAGGCAGCCTGCCAAAAAGACAATAAAAAACGCACCAAAAGGTGCGTTTTTTGTTTATCTTCCGAATAACTCAGAAACTAAGAGTTACCTAAAAAATAAGTGACTGAATGGATTTAGCAGCCTTGCCAAACCAGAAGTAAAATGTAGCGGTTGGTCAACAATACTGAATACTAAACATCCCTCTTTAGTATCAGACCTTGGTGTGTGTGTTTTATTTCCGTCCATGAAAATAAAATCTCCAGTATCATAGTCACTCAAACCATCACTGAATTCACCATCGATGACTAACGTATATTCCGTGCCTCTGTGGGTATGCTCGGGAACGCTTCCTCCACTACCCATAAATATAAAATTAGCGACACCTTGATTGCCTAAGTCCACAGGAGCTTGCCACAATTTACCCACTAGACTTGACCAGTTCCCTGTTTTATCGACATAACGATGCAAAGTTCTTGGCAATTTAAATGAGCGACCGTCCAATTCTATCGATACCGTTCGCTCGCCAAGATTACTGGCGTAGCTTGATGAACTACCGTCAACCTCAATTGACGACGGTGATTGGGTAATCTGCGAAAGCATATCACCAAACTGCGCAGACTCATCAAAACTCTCTTCAATTTCAGACACCAACTCTGCTGCTAGTTCTTCAGTTTCGCTCTCAACGCGAAGCTGACATTGCTCACACATGTCACAATGAGCCGACACTAACAGAGAGACCGCGGGCGTTAAACTGCCCTCAACGAATTCTTTGAGTTGTTGAGAGCTAGGATGAAACTTAATCATTGTCGTTCAGCATACCTTTTAGACGTTGAAGCGCCAGGCGAGTCCTAGACTTCACAGTTCCCAATGGAATAGACAGTTCATTCGCAACCTCTTGCTGAGATTTACCGTCTATGTAAATTGCTTCAATAACCGCTTTTTGCTTAACCGGTAACTCTTCGAATAAATAACCGATTTGCTCCAGTGTAACCTGTTCATCAAGAGGGGCTTCATTCAAATCTGCAGTCTGTTCGCACAGAACAGGCCACAAATCATCAGAGCAAACATCCTCTTTGCGGTTCTGTAGCTTTCGTAACATGTCAAATCTAATGTTTCGTGCGATAGTAAAAATCCACGTTGATGGCGACCCTTTCTCTGCATTAAAAAGGTGTGCTTTTTGCCATACATTCGACATTGTGTCTTGCACCAACTCCATAGCTAGTGCCTCGTTACCCATTTGCTTTAGGGCATAAGAGCGTAGACGTGGAGCAAAATAATTAAAAACTCGGGAAAATGATCGTTTACAGCGAGCGTCAGCAACCGCTACAAGGTGTTCAGACATTTCGGTAGCACAATCTTTAGGTTTGATTGTGCTGTTGCTTTGTTCCAATGGAATTCCAACTAACATAGTATTCGTCCGCCTTTCCGTTTTGGTGCTTTCATTCTACGGGTTTCTGACTTAAAACGTTCGGTGAAATCGCATATTTTAGGTTACGATTTTGTAATAAAGGTAGCATGGTTACGCTATCAATGTAGACAGATACTTGAGCAAATTTGTGCATTCTCGTTGTTGTAGAAAATGCTGTTTTTGCGCTCCATCTACGGGAAGCAACTCCAACCATCTATTCAATACCCAATTGGGACAATCAAATTTTGGTTCATCATACAATGATGCTAGCTCTTCGTAATTTCCGAATATTTCTTTAAGTCGCTCGTCCATAGGCGCTAATTGCTGGGATGAAAGGTCACAATTCCAAGATTCAATTGGATTACATATACCCGTTCTTAATTCGTCGTGTTCAACGTGTATATCTTCCACCTCAACTAGGTGAGAACCAGCAACCTTTATGCCAAGCAAGCCATCGTCAAGCATATCAAAGTCTACCACCGTGGCATATGTACCTATTCGATGTATGTGTTCGTTAGCCGATTTATCGCCATTTGCATTTAACATACACATAACAAAGCCTTTGTTTTCGGCACACGCCTCTTTCACCATGCGAACATACCGCGGTTCAAAAATGCGCAAGGCCATGCGACCTTCCGGTAACAGATGGGCTGATAAAGGGAACAAGGGAAAACGTTTATTACTCATACACCACACTTCCAAGAATACATAAGGAGTTACGCGAGTGGGAATGAATTGGATCCATGTCGGAAAATTTTTCACACTGTGGTTTTAGTGGGTGATCTTATTGGCACGCTGTCTTGTAAAGTTGAGCTTTCTTTTATTTTCTGCAGTAAAAGAATGAAATGAATTCAAGCGGTTGTGGTTAGAACAAAAAAGCATCATTGTTACACGACGATGATTCACATTTGCAGATTCGATTAAATTGCTGAGCAGAATTTCTAAAAGACAACGCAAGAAATCTATATAAGTTGTACTTTATAAGCGCAAAATAGGCTTTAAAGTCACCGTGTTAATTACCTAAAGCGCATATACGTAGAGGCGTGTGAGGAAGATAGAATGGAAGTTATTCAACGTTTTTGTAAGATTTACACAGATATTTGTAAAATATCTACCGATGATCTTGCCAGTATCTATGCAACCGATGTTTTGTTCATAGACCCGATAACAACACACCAAGGCCTCACTGAAGTTAAGTCCTATTTTAATAACCTCCTGGAACAAGCTGAAAGCTGCAAGTTTGATATTGCTGACATTTTTCTATGCGCTCGTGATGACCAGTCTAATTCACGTGTGACCCACATAGCAAATTGGACAATGACGCTTGTACTAAAAGGTAGCGAAAAGGTAATCACGCTTGATGGCACTACTCAGCTTGGGGTGAGCAACAACATGATTGTTTACCACAAGGATTATTACGATTTGGGCGAAATGGTGTATGAGCACGTACCCGTATTAGGTTTTATAATTAAGAAAATCAAAGGGAGGCTCGCCAGATGAAAACATTGCTAATCACCGGAGCAACATCAGGTATTGGAAAATCACTTGCAGAGCATGCAGCCGATAGAGGGTACAAGGTAATCGCATGTGGCAGAAATGAAGAAGCATTAACTAGTCTTGCAAGACACGAAAACATTTCACCATGTCAATTCGACGTGTCTAACCTCGAAGATACAAAAAAAGCGCTAAGTGACGTGGAGTTCGATATTGCAGTTTTAAATGCAGGTACATGTGAATACGTCGATATTGAGGAGTTTGAAGCTGATATGTTTCGTCGTGTCTTCGAACCCAATTTTTTCGGCGTGGTTAACTGTGTAGATGCCTTCGTCAATAAATTAAAAAAAGGTGATAAATTAGTTATTGTTGACAGTATGGCTAGACTCCTTCCCTTCACTCGCTCACAAGCCTACGGCGCCAGCAAAGCGGCATTACACTATTTTACCAAGAGCTTAGAAGTAGACTTACACGATAGAGGTGTAAAGGTGCAAGCTGTATCGCCGGGCTTCGTTGAAACGCCACTGACTGATAAAAATGACTTCGATATGCCAATGAAGATCACCGCAGAAGAGGCGGCTAGAAGTATGCTCGAAGGAATAGAAGGAAATAAACGTACTATCTTTTTCCCAAAAATGTTTGGCTATATATTAAGATTCATGAATCTATTACCATCAGGCCTACAAACACGTTTGTCCCTGTCGATGCGCAACGAAAAATAAGTAGTTTAAGAGAACGTTAATAATGACAAAAAAAGTAGCAATTGTGGGTACAGGTATTTCAGGTCTCACCTGTGCTCATCTTCTCAATAAGAAAAATGATATTACCGTATATGAAGCAAACGACTATATCGGTGGACACACGGCAACAAAAACCATTACTGATGAAGGTGAAACCCACGACATCGACACAGGGTTTATCGTTTTTAACGATTGGACTTACCCTAATTTCATCAAACTAATGAATTCTTTAGGCGTTGATTATCAACCAACTGAGATGAGCTTTTCGGTGACCAGCAAAAAAGCGAATCTAGAATACAATGGCAACACCATCAATAGTTTGTTTGCCCAACGCAGAAATATTTTACGCCCCAAATTTTGGCGAATAGTTCGAGATATTCTTAAATTTAATAAAGCCTGTAAGGCGATGGTTGCAGATAAGAGAGACACCTCCGCGCTGACATTACAAGATATTATCGATGAATTAGAGCTTAGCGAGGACTTTGCGCGGTATTACATTCTTCCTATGTGTGCTGCCATATGGTCGAGCAGCTTAGAGCAAACTCGGGGGTTCCCTCTCACCTTTTTCCTGCAGTTTTTCAATAATCATGGACTGCTCAATATTACAGACCGCCCCCAGTGGTACACCATCAAGAGAGGCTCTCGCCAGTATATTGCGCCTTTAATTGAAGCGTTTAAGTCGCAGATAAAATTGTCTTGCGGTGTTAAGAATGTCAGTCGTATTGGCGATAAGTGGTCTGTTACAGATGTAACCGGGAATACAGAGAAATTCGACGACGTGGTTTTTGCGTGTCACAGCGACCAAGCACTAGCTATGCTCGAGAACCCAACCGACCTTCACCGTGATATACTTGGCAACATCCCATATGGCGATAACGACGTTGTAATGCACAAAGACGTGGGCCAGCTTCCAAAACGCAAACTTGCTTGGGCCAGCTGGAATTATCGACTTAAAGAAGATGCGACCGAAGAAATGCGTCCAGCTTCGGTTACTTACAACATGAATATTCTGCAGCGTCTTTCCGCCAAGAACACTTACTCAGTCACGCTCAACAACACAAGCGAAATAGATAAAACGCAGATTTTAGGCGAATATCAATACGCTCACCCGCAATACAGTGCCACGATGGTTAAAGCACAGCACCGCAGAAGCGAAATTTGTGGTGTAGACAATTTGCATTTTTGCGGGGCGTATTGGTACAACGGGTTTCATGAAGACGGTGTTGTAAGTGCGCTTGACGTTTGCAAACGGTTTGGTGAGACATTGTGACAGCTGTAGATACTGAAAGTGCAATTTATCGCGGTACCGTTTACCACGAGCGTTTCAAACCAACGCAGCACAAGTTTTTATACGACATTTATCTGTTTTGGCTAAAACTTGATGAAAAAGAGCTTACTGCCCTGTCTGAAAACATGAAGCACTTTTCTATTAGCAGTTGGGCCAGAGCAAGGTTTAAACGGCAAGACTATCTAGATGATGACAGCAAGCCGCTAAAAGACGCAGTGCTAGACAAAATGACGTCGTTAAACGGTAATAAAGCACTTAACGGTGAAGTTTTTATGCTGGGGCAGCTAAGGATGTGGGGGCTGTATTTCAGCCCAGTTAATTTTTATTACCTAAGGCAAAATGACGGAAGCTTCTCTCACATGCTTGCTGAAGTGAGCAATACCCCCTGGAATGAGAGGCACTATTATTTAGTTGACTTAGCGACACAGGATGACACAAAAAAAGCCTTTCACGTCTCTCCTTTTAACCCAATGGATATGACCTATAAATGGCGAATTACGCAGCCTTCAGATAGACTGTCATTGGTAATGGATTGTGTACGACAGGACAAAGAATTCTGTGCTGGAATAAATTTGAGCAAAATTACTTTAGATAATGCGAATCTAACTAAAGTGATGAAGCGTATACCTAGTATGACAATGAAAACTGTATTGGGAATTTATTGGCAAGCGCTTAAATTATTTTTAAAAAAGACGCCGCTATATACACACCCAGAAAAGAGTCAGGAAAAATAAAAAATGTCTTTTGGTGAATCTGTATTACTCTCTACGTCAGAGGTCTCGGTTGTTGACAAGACCTGTAGAACGCTCTTCCTTAAATGTTTAAAACACCTACCCCTAGGTAGTTTAACCATTCAAGAAAACGGCGACACTATTGCAACATTTGGCAATGAGCATGACGAGCTGTCAGCTATCGTTAATATAAAAGATGTAAAAGCATATCGAAGCCTATTGCTTGGCGGCAGCGTAGGTGCTGGTGAGGCCTACATGGATGGGCACTGGGACAGCAATGATGTCACCGCAGTAGTGCAAATTTTTGCGCGTAACTTACCCACACTTGACGAGTGGGAAAATAAGTTTAAATGGTTAACTATGCCGGTGATGAAACTGCAACATTTCACCCGCAGAAACACCACAAGCCAAGCAAAGAAGAACATCGAGGCGCATTACGACTTGGGTAATAAACTTTATACTCGCTTCCTTGATGGCACTATGATGTACTCTTCTGCTATTTATCCAGACCCAAATGCATCTCTTAACGAAGCGCAAAACCACAAGCTTAAAACCATATGTGACAAGCTAAAACTGGATGAGAATGATCACCTGTTAGAAATTGGCACTGGCTGGGGCGGCCTAGCGGTATATGCCGCAAAACACTACGGATGCAAAGTAACCACCACGACTATCTCTGAAGAGCAATACGCTTGGGCTCAGGAGTGGATAGAAAAAGAGCAAGTTGAAGACAAGGTAACCCTATTAAAAAAGGATTATCGATTACTTGAAGGTAAATACGACAAACTTGTTTCTATTGAAATGATTGAAGCGGTAGGCCGTTCGTTCTTGGGTAACTTTTTTGAAAGATGCTCTTCATTGTTAAAAGACAATGGCTTAATGCTTTTACAGTCGATTACCATTGACGACAGACGCTATGACAGTTACTCCAAAAGCGTAGATTTTATTCAGAAATACATATTCCCTGGCGGATTTTTACCATCACAATATCAGCTGAACGCTCACCTTAAAAAGCATTCAGATATGATGATAAGAGACCTGCACGACATTGGCATCGACTATGCGAAAACGCTTAATCACTGGTATGAGGCATTCATAGCTGCAAAGGATGAACTGTTGCAGGATGGATACGATGAGCGCTTTGTACGTATGTGGACTTATTATCTGAAATATTGCGAAGGTGGTTTTTTGGAAAGAACGATAAGTACGGTGCAATTGGTTATATCTAAGCCTCAATACCGAGATTTATTGGCGCGCTAGCACTAGCGTTTCTTACTAATAAAAAACGACGCAGCAGCGTCGTTTTTTATATGATAGCGTTTTTAAAAGACTTAGGCTAACGCCCGCTCAGCTACGCCAAGTTTAAATAACAAGTTTAAATAATAATTCGTCGCCTCTATTTACAAGTATCTAGAGCTAATCATTAACTACGGAAATGGGTTTTGAGATCATAGGCTCACCCTGGTTAATATTAATTTCCACTCTTCGATTCTTCGCTCTGTCTTGGGGAGACGTTGCGTTTTCTACAATAGGCTTTGTGTCTGCCAACCCAACCACCGACATTCTACTCTCATCGAAACCTTGAGCCGTTCGCATTGCCTCGGCAACAGCGACAGCACGCTGGGCGGACAGGTCCCAATTTGAACGGTATAGCTCGTTAGCAATATGCTGACCATCACTATGGCCGGATATTGCTATCTCGCCAGGTACATCTGCAAGTAAAAATCCGATTTTTTGTATGATCGGCTTGAATTGAGGTTGCAGGAAAGCAGAGCCTGCCGAGAATGAACCGTTCTCTCGAATTCGAATAGTAAGCTGTTGCCCTAAAGACTCCATTTCTATTGAACCGTCTAATATTTGCTTTTGCAGTTGCTGCGCCACTTTTTTCATTAGCTCAGCCGTTTGCGATTGTTCAGAGCTTTGTGAGGCTGATGAAGAGGAATCCGTAGCAGTCTGTTGAGCCTGTCCACCGCGCTGTTCACCACGCTGTTTCTGCCTCCCCCCAGCAGAGTCTTCATCGCCCGCTTGAAACTCAAGCATTTGCTGAGTCATTTCGATGGTTTGCTGTTGAATAGTTTCTATGGGGGTGGGATCAGGCTTACCTGGCCTGAATTCCATAGCAATAACGCTTGTTCCCTTGGGAATGTCCTTTACCTCTATCTTATTTTGAACCCCGAAAGCAAATTTCATTGAACCCGCTATTTGCTTAAATTTTAAAACGTCCATTTCTGAAAATGAGAGCAAGAGTACAAAGAAGCACATTAATAACGACATCAAATCGGCAAATGTACCCATCCACGCAGGAAGGCCTTCGGGTGGGCACTTGGGACATTCTTCTTCAGCCATTACTCTTCCTCACCTGAGCCGCGCTTACTCGCTGCTAAGTAATTCTTTAATATTCCGTCGATAACGCGAGGGTTTTGGCCATCAGCAATGCCCACAATGCCATCTAGTATCAGGCTTTGATTGAGCTGCTCTTCTGCCGCTCTGTTAGACAGCTTCACAGCAATAGGCAAACAAACGATATTGGCAAAAAAGGCACCATACAAAGTTGTTAACAAGGCTACCGCCATTGCCGGACCGATAGATTTAGGATCATCCATGTTAGACAACATAGCTACCAAACCAACTAACGTGCCAATCATGCCCATGGCTGGAGCCACATCGCCCATACCTTTAAATATAGTTGCACCGAATTCGTGACGGTCCGATGTCATCTTGATATCTTTAGACAGGGTTTCTCGAACTACCTCAATATCGTGACCATCCACCAGCATGTCCACACCCTTTTGCATAAACTCATTGCTTATTTCGGCCTCTTCCAAGGCTAGAAAGCCTCCTTTGCGGGCAGCGTCAGCCATTTCAACGATCTTCTCAATCAACTCTTCAGGTGGCTCAATTTTAAACATGAAGGCTTTTCCGGCGATTTTACCGGCACCAAAGAATTGGCCTAATGTGAACTGAGATAGCACGACAAATAAGCTTCCACCGAACACGATGAGAAGCGAGGGTACGTTGATAAACATACTCATACTACCGCCCATCAACATTGCCATTACAACAAAGCCGATGGCTCCCAACATACCTATGACCGTTGCTAAATCCACTTACTCTTCCCCATTTATGCGCAGCCAATGCTATTGATATACTTTGATTCTATCGGCAAAGTATAGAAAATCTAAAACAACATAGTTGAAAAATATCACAATTATGTGAGTTCGTTTATGCAAAAATAGATTTTTAATCCGTTTATTTCTCGGTGACAATTATCAAATTGTTTTAGGTTAATTGTTCTTGATTAGTTGTAGCTCTACTTTGAACAACAATCCACCGTTAGGTTAACCATAGGCAGTAAAGTTTTAGCTGACCAGAGAGATATACTTAATATGAGGACAAACCATTTGACCCTTGTGCAACCGTCCGTTAAGGTTCGCGTTATGTTATTGACGCCTACAGCTGAGCTCTCTTATGACAACAAAAAAGGACACTGCATCGTTTGAAGAAACGCTTGCCGAATTGGAATCTATTGTCGATGAAATGGAAAATGGCGACCTTCCGCTTAACAAAGCGCTGGAAAAGTTTGAACGCGGTATAGCGCTCTCTCGTCAAGGTCAAAAATCTCTCGAAAATGCAGAACAAAAAGTTCAAATTCTTCTAAATGAACAAGGCGAAGACGTATTAAAATCGCTGCCAGAAAGTGAACAACCCTAATCTGCTCACTTGTTAGCCACAGGTATCCTAATGAATTTCTCTGCTCTGCATCAGCAAGTAAAGCAGCAAACTGATGCGTCCTTGCTACAACTAATTGAAGAGTTACCCGATTACGCTCCGTCACTCAAAGCGGCCATGCGGCACGCTCTACTAGCTGGTGGAAAGCGAATGCGTCCCCTACTCGTTCATGTGGTAGGCAACACGCTAGATGTGCCCAAAAAAGATCAAATAGCCATCAGTATGGCTATTGAGTGTGTTCATGCCTACTCGCTTGTGCATGACGACCTTCCTGCTATGGATGATGACGATTTACGTCGAGGTATGCCCACTTGCCACATTGCTTTTGATGAGGCAACTGCAATTTTAGCAGGTGATGCGCTTCAAACACTTGGTTTTAGTATATTAGCCGATTCGCCAATGAGCGAATACGGCGACGCCCATAGAGCAAAGCTTCTCAGTATTTTGGCGAAAAGTGCAGGATACCTTGGTATGTGTGGAGGCCAGGCAATAGACTTGGCAAGTACAGGGAAAACCATAGACATAGAGGCATTAAAAACCCTTCATACGCTCAAAACAGGTGCGCTGCTTCGCGCTTGCGTAGAAATGATTGCTACTGTGTGCAGCACATTGGACAAAGAGGCGGAGACAGATCTCATGCTCTTTGCCAATAATATCGGGCTCGCATTTCAAGTCCAAGACGATATTTTAGACGTAGAAGGTAGTAATGAAAGTTTAGGTAAGCCTGCAGGTTCCGATGAAGCACTCGGCAAAAACACTTTTCCTGCAAAACTGGGGTTAAGTGGAGCTAAAGATGAGTTAGCAACACTTCACGAGAATGCACTACAAGCATTAGCCCGTTTACCTTACAATACAGATAGTTTAATCGCGTTTAGCGAGCTTTTGGTAAAACGTGACCATTAGCCACGCGCCATGTTGAAAAGATAATAAAAAAATGAGTTTAGATCTCCAACATTATCCAACGCTTGCCCTTGCGCAAACGCCGGACAAACTAAGGAAGTTACCACAAGATAAGCTCCGCGATCTCGCTGATGAACTTCGCGAATACCTGCTGACTTGTGTGAGCCAAAGTAGCGGGCATTTTGCTTCTGGCCTAGGCACTGTGGAATTAACAGTTGCACTTCACTACATATACAATACTCCTTTCGACCGTCTTCTTTGGGATGTGGGACATCAGGCATATCCGCATAAAATCCTAACCGGTCGCGCGGAGAAAATGTCTACAATAAGACAAAAAGACGGCCTGCACCCGTTTCCATGGCCGCTTGAAAGTGATTATGACACCTTTGCAGTGGGCCATTCATCCACGTCAATAAGTGCCGCGTTAGGCATGGCTGTTGCCGCTGAAAAAGAAGCTAAAGGCAGAAAAATTGTATCAGTCATCGGCGATGGTGCAATGACTGCGGGCATGGCCTTTGAAGCCATGAATCACGCGGGTGATATCAAGAAAGACATGGTCGTTATTCTCAACGACAACGAAATGTCTATTTCGGAAAATGTTGGTGCACTAAACAGCCATTTAGCACGCCTGCTTACGGGAAATCTTTTTAATTCAATCCGGGACGGTGGTAAGAAGCTTCTAAGTAACGTGCCGCCAATAAAAGAGTTTGCTAGCCGTGCCGAGGAACACTTGAAAGGCATGGTGGTGCCAGGCACCATTTTCGAAGAACTAGGGTTTAACTACATAGGTCCTATTGACGGACACGACGTGAATGCGGTTGTTGACACTCTTCGCAACATGCGTAAGTTTGAAGGCCCTCAACTACTGCATGTGGTGACCAAAAAAGGTAAAGGCTACGCGGTTGCAGAAGAAGATCCTATCAAGTTTCACGCTGTTCCCAAGTTTAACCCTGCTGACAATGCGCTTCCAAAATCTAAAGCCACAGCTCCTACCTATTCTGCTATTTTCGGGCAGTGGTTGTGCGACATGGCCGCTAAAGACTCAAAGTTAATGGCTGTAACTCCGGCCATGCGCGAAGGCTCCGGTATGGTGGCGTTTTCACAGCAATATCCAGAACAGTACTTTGATGTGGCTATAGCAGAGCAACATGCGGTCACCTTCGGAGCTGGTTTAGCAAAAGAAGGTCTCAACGCTGTCGTTGCGATTTACTCTACATTTTTACAACGGGCTTACGATCAGCTTATACACGATGTAGCGATTCAAAACTTACCGGTTCTTTTTGCTATCGATAGGGCTGGCATTGTTGGCGCAGACGGACCAACACACCAAGGTGCTTTCGACATTGCATTTTTACGCTGTATTCCCAACTTAATTGTTATGGCCCCTTCGGATGAAAATGAGTGCAGGCAAATGCTTTACACTGGCCATATAGCACAGCAACCTGCTGCGGTGAGATACCCCCGTGGTGCAGGAATGGGCGTAACACCAGATCAGACCATGAAAGCGCTGGAAATAGGCAAGGCTCGAGTACTGAAAGAAAGCACCGCAGAAGCTTCCAAGCGCGTTGCGATCCTTAACTTTGGCTGCCTACTACCACATGCTCTTGAGGCCGCAGAAAAGCTCAACGCCTCGGTGATAGACATGCGTTTTGTCAAGCCCATAGATGGCGACGCCATTGCACAAGCAGCCAGTAATCACGATGTATTGCTAACGCTTGAAGATGGTTGCGTTATGGGTGGCGCCGGTAGTGCTGTTTTAGAGTACCTTCAACAACGAGGTATAATGAAAACCGTAAAGATACTGGGGCTACCTGATAGCTTCATATTACAAGGTACACAGCAAGAAATGTATAAAGAGCATGGGCTTGACGCAGAAGGAATAATACGAACCGCTGAGCAACTACTATTTTAACTCTTTTGAGTTTTGATAAATTGGCAAATTTTTTAAAGCATGCTATTAAAAGCATAATATTTAAAGCATGAAAAAAGCCCTCGCCGAAGAAGTTACTCTTCAGCGAGGGCTTTTTACTGTAAGTAGAATACTGAAAATTAAATTATCGTTTCTAAAAAAGGGTAAGCACCGCAGGCCAAAGATTAATCGCTATGTGCAAACATCCGCAAGCCATAGCGCCGGCAAGCAGATCGTCCAACATAATCCCTGTTCCGCCGTGTAATCTTTTATCAATAATGCCTATAGGCCACGGTTTTAGTATGTCGAAGACTCGAAATAACAAAAAACCAATGACAAGGGTAGATGCCGTGACTGGCAAAAATAAGAAGGTTACAAACATGCCTGCTATCTCGTCCCACACGATAGAGCCATGGTCGTGCACTTGCATATCATCAGCAGTTTTACCACATAGATAAATGCCAATCACCGACGCCATTAGCGTTACCGCAATGAAAGAGAGAGTGGATACTTGAGCGCATAGTAAAAGTAAAGGTATCGCGGCTAACGAACCAAATGTACCCGGCATAACCGGAACAAGACCGCTGCCAAACCCTAAAGCCAAAAAGTGCACCGGGTTTTTCATACTCACTCTTGCACGAAACTCAGCCTGCATAAAAAGCGCTCATTCTAAAACGTATGTTCGTAGCCGCTAGATTGCTTCGGCTCGTATTTTTCATCATTTTTATACAACATTAACTTGTCTGAATGACCGGTTAGTTGCCCAATACAGGTGACTTTTACGTTAGAGCTGGCGATAGAAGTTTCAAGACTGCCCCGCTGCTCTTCAGACACAGTGAAAAGCAACTCATAATCATCGCCTGCAGAGAGCGCGTATTCTATCGCTTCTTCTTGTGTTACCGCGCTCGTTAATGCGCGAGATAACGGAAGGCGATCGACATGAATGTTAGCACCACAGCCAGAAGCGCTAAGAATATGCTTCAGGTCCGAAATAACACCGTCCGATACATCGATACAAGAAGATGCAATACGGCGCATAGCGGTACCTACAGCAACTCTCGGAGTCGGAAAATAATGTCGATTGATGAGAACATCTCTGGCCTCTCCGGACACATCAAGCTTACCTTGAAGAATATCCAAGCCTGCACCTGCATCTCCCAAAGTTCCGCTGACGTAAACCCAGTCTCCCGGTTTAGCACCGCTGCGGGTAAGTTCAGAGCCCGGAGGAATAAAACCTTGTGCGGTAATAGTCATCGCCATGGGGCCTTTTACAGTATCACCACCAATGAGCTGAACCGAGTAGTATTGTGTAAGCTCGTACAGACCTGAAACGAAATCACTTAACCATGTTTCTTCTACTTCAGGAAGTGACAGCGATAGGCTTATCCATGCAGGCTCAGCCCCCATCGCAGCGAGGTCGCTAAGATTAGCTGCTACGGCTTTGTAAGCTACTGACTTTGCGGGCGCGTCTCTTAAAAAATGTACATCTGCTACAAGCGTATCGGTAGTTACTGCCAACTGCTGATTTTCAGGTACCATTGTCACGGCACAATCATCACCAATACCAATAACTACGTCTCGTCTTTTGTGGCCGCCAGCAGAAAAGTAGCGGCCGATAAGGTCGAATTCTTTCACGGTATTTATTAAAACCTTAAGTAACGTCCAGTGTCACTGAAATAGGTTAATCGCGCTCGTCTTTTCGCAGTGTTTTCACTGCTTTGTCGAGTGCACCATTTATGAATTTATGACTATCTTCAGCACCAAATGATTTAGCAAGCTCAATGGCTTCATTAATAATCACGCGGTATGGCACATCGATGCGTTCAGTGAGCTCCAGTGTTGCAATGCGAAGAATCGCTTTTTCAATGGCATCCAACTCTTCTGGTAATCGGCCAAGATAAGGCTTTATCGTCGCATCCAACTTACTTGCGTTATGGGCTACTCCGCGCAGTAGCGCTTGGAAATATGCCATATCGACCTTCTGCATGTCGTTACTGGTTGCTAACGCCAGTTCAACTTGCTGAATATCGTTATGACTCATTTGCCATGAATAAATGCCTTGCAAGGCTAACTCACGGGCTTTACGACGAGCTGAAACTTTCACTAAATAATTACCTTAAAGCTTTTCAACGGCATCGATAACGTTAACCATTTCAAGCGCGCCTAGTGCAGCTTCTGCACCTTTGTTGCCCGCTTTAGTGCCTGAACGCTCGATAGCTTGTTCTATTGAATCTGTTGTGATGACACCAAATGACAAAGGCACGCAGTATTCTAATGATACTTGCGCTAACCCCTTATTACATTCACCAGCTACAAAGTCGAAGTGTGGTGTTCCGCCGCGGATAACCGCGCCTAGTGCAATGATGCCGTCAAATGATTTTTTCTCGGCAAGTTTCTTAGCAACAATAGGTAGTTCGTAAGCACCCGGTACTCTTACAACCGTAATGTCATCACTGTTCACTTCGCCGTGACGCTCTAGGGTATCAAGTGCACCTTCTAATAAGCTTTCAACAACAAAACTGTTAAAGCGTGATACAACAATGGCGAATTTTTTACCCGTCGCACGGATGTTACCTTCAATAACTTGCATGTTTTCATTCCTCGAGAAAAAGCGGCGCGAAGTATACCATAACTGCGCCTAAACTAAATCGATTGTTTCTTTACCCAACAATTTTATTGTGCAGACCGCGCAATCGTTGAAAAGAAGGTTGATATTAATTAAAAGCAAATTTGTTCGCCGCCGAAGTAATTATGACGGCGATGCCTTTTAGAAATAAGGACTATTCAATGCGCTTCAGGGCTAATCGTGAACGTATTCCACAACCTCTAAGCCGTAACCTGATAGTGCATGATACTTTATGGGTTTACTTAACAGCCGCATTTTGTGAACACCCATCGATGCCAAAATTTGACTGCCCACACCTATTGTGCGAGAAGAACCTTGCCAGTCTGCACCAGCGGGGCGCTCTCCCCTATCTTCTGCAGCAAAGCGACGCACTTGATTTTCAATTTGTTCGTCTTTGCCAAGTAACACAAGAACTCCACCCTCATCGGCTATCTTTTGCATACCCTGAGACAATGTCATCGAGCGGTTAATACCACGGGTAGACCCGAGCAGATCACTAAATGTATTGTGCAAGTGAACGCGAACAAGCGTAGGCGTATTTTCTGAAACCTCACCCTTTTTCAACGCAAAGTGTAGCTGATTATCGATGCTGTCTTTGAATGTGTGCAGTTCGAAGTCACCGTACTCTGTAGGCATACTACACTGAGCAACTTTCTCTATCGTTGTCTCATTGAGATTTCTATATTCAATAAGGTCGGCTATTGTTCCAATCTTCAAATCATGCTTTTTGGCAAACGTTTCAAGCTCTGGCCTGCGAGCCATAGTGCCGTCTTCATTTAAAATTTCAACAATCACACCAGCGGGTTCAAGACCTGCTAAACGCGGTAAGTCTACGCCGGCTTCAGTATGACCCGCTCGATTTAATACACCTCCCTCTTTTGCAATAAGAGGAAAAATGTGGCCGGGCTGCACAATATCGGTGGCTTTAGCGTCTTTGGCTACAGCGGCCTTTATTGTTGTGGCGCGGTCGGCAGCGGATATACCCGTTGTAACCCCGGTAGCCGCTTCAATAGAAACGGTAAAGTTGGTGGAGAACTGAGCTTCGTTTTTATCAACCATCAAGGGCAGATTGAGCCTACGGCAACGTTCTTGTGTCATTGGAAGGCACACTAAACCTCTAGCATGGGTTACCATAAAGTTAATGGCTTCTGGCGTAACGTGTTCTGCCGCCATTATAAGATCGCCCTCGTTTTCACGATCTTCATCATCCATCAAGATAACCATCTTGCCTTGACGGATATCTTCAATTATTTCTTCTGATGTATTAAATGCCATATTCTTTCTTCTTGTAGGGTTATTTTTTTAAAAATCCATTCTCTGCTAGAAAGGCCATATCAATGCCTTTCGCGGCTGGCTCAGCCGCCTTGTCACCTAACATTAGGCGCTCCAAATACCGAGCAATGACGTCAACTTCCAAATTCACAGCAGTACCTACCTTATAAGTACCTAGTACTGTCTCTTTTAACGTGTGTGGAATAATCCATAACATAAATTCGGCACCATTAACTTCATTAACAGTTAAACTCACGCCGTCTACGGTTATGCTTCCTTTATGTGCGATATACTTTGCAATGGCCTCTGGAGCCTTTACCCAAATTTCAACATAGTCAGTGTGTTTAATAATTTGGCTGACTTCTCCAACACCATCTACGTGGCCAGATACAATATGACCGCCGAAACGGTCTGTAGGCCGCATCGCTTTTTCTAAGTTAACAGTAGACCCAACGCTGTAATTCTTAAAGCCAGTCAACTTGATAGTCTCAGTAGAAACGTCAGCGCAATAATAATCATCACCCGCATCGGTTACCGTCAAGCAGACGCCATTAGTTGCAATGCTGTCGCCAAGGGCTACATCAGTCATATCTAAATGCTGAGAAGATACAGTTAGCCGAATATCTTTGCCTCGGTTATCTAACTTTTGAATTGTACCCAGAGCTTGAATAATACCAGTAAACATAGCTTTCCTCTTTGCCGCGTTTAATCTCGCGAGCTATCTGTGTCCGGTCGATATACAAGCTTAATGTCGTTACCAACCTGACGATTTTCAATAAGCGTGAGTGAAATAGATTGCTCAATAGAAGTATAGGATGGCAGATTCACCATACTCATGCCTTTATTTCCCAATAACATAGGCGCTTGATAACAAATAAATTCATCAACTAATCCAGCGTCTAATAGCTGTCTCTTATACACATCTGACGCTGCCGACGATATGCAGTGTG
>OJFL01000411.1_pt1 | contig 22679 bp, 24 predicted proteins | sample 1594131 | NCBI WGS metagenome assembly OJFL01 (sample SAMN05416782, study PRJEB24817) | seawater metagenome | isolation source: Sea water | place: Canada:Atlantic | collected 2013-07 | reverse complement strand
GATTTCTGCCTGTCTCGTGGGCTCGGAGATGTGTATAAGAGACAGGTAATAAGCAAAGCCAGAGCGGAGCGTGCCAGGTTTTTTGTAGGTTCTTAAGTATTCGAGTTGATCGTCATGAGAGATTGCGTTTGATTGATACGCATAGTTTTTATAGAACCACCCAAAATAAATCTCTTCTCTACCAGCTACTAACAATTCAGGTAGGTCGGCTGTTTGATGAAATGCATGATGCCAGCGTTTTCCATTTTGGGAAAAAGTCCCGCTGCCATCTCCTGGAACAGCTGTATCCAGCATGACTAATTTTTTAACGTGTTTCGGGTTTTCTGAAGCAAGCACAAATGCAACGGGTCCTCCCCAATCGTGAGCCATTAAAAAGTATTCATTGATGTTGAGGTGTTCATGTACCAGTCGTCGAATATCCTCAGCGATATTTGCTTTGTCATATCCCGTTAATGGTCGAGAGGAGTCACCGAGACCTCTAAGATCTGGGGCGATAATTGAATATTTTTGTGACAATGTAGGTATCAGTTTGTGCCAACTGTACCAACTTTGAGGCCAGCCATGAAGTAATACTAAGGGGAAGCCCGATCCTGCTTTGACATAGTGCAGGCGAACGTCTCTCGTCTTAAAATAGTGGTGTTTGATTTTCATCATTTTTTTGTAATGGTTTGTCGCTGTTAGAAAAAATCATTTAATGCCTTTGCTGTTTGTTCGGGTTCTTCTTCAGCAAGGTAATGTCCACAATCGATCTCAAAGCCTTGAACCGTCGTCGCCCATGATCGCCAAATATCGAGAGTGTCATACCACTGTTCTAGTTTTCCTTGCTTCCCCCAAAGAACTAACACGGGACAACTTATTTTATTGCCGCTGTTTTGATCGACGAGATCATGTTCACAATCAATGGATACTCCAGCTCGGTAGTCTTCACAAATGGCGCGAACAGTTTCAGGATCTTTAAAGCACTTAAGATAATCATCAACCGCGGTTGCCGCAAAAAATTTTCTTTTTGAACGACTGGTATGCCAGCGCCAAAACCAGTCAGGATTTTGGTTGATCAGGGTTTCAGGTAGTGGGCTGGGTTGAGCTAAGAAAAACCAGTGGTAATACCCTAAGCCAAACTCTGAATTTGTGCGTTGGAACGAATCCAGTGTGGGAATGATGTCGAGAACAGCCAATTTTGTAATGCTGTCTGGATAATCTAGGGCCATTCGGTAGGCGACTCGACCACCACGGTCATGCCCAGCAACGCTGAATTGCTTAAAGCCAAGTGCTCGCATTATCGCAACCTGATCACTAGCCATGGATCTTTTACTGTATGCCCCATGGTCTGCAGACGATGCAGGTTTAGAGCTTTCGCCATATCCGGTTAAATCGGTGGCGATAACGGTAAAACGTTTAATGAGTTCGGGAGCGACTAAGTGCCACATGACATGCGTTTGTGGATTGCCATGCAAGAGGAGGAGGGGTGGGCCGCTCCCTCCTATTCTTAGTCGTATCGAAACATCGTTAACTTTGATCGTTTTTAAATGAAATCCTTTGAACACAATGTGAGGTACCTTTGAATTTAAGAAGGATCAATGACACCTTTTCCAGTGTTTTGTAGATCAAATAGCTCGTAGGCCTCCTTGGCTTGATCTAACTTCCACTCGTGCGTGAAGAGGGCATCTAAAGAAATTTCTTTATCAGCTACGTACTCAGCACATTTCGCTTGACCAACTTTTGAGAATGTCCAGGAGCCAATGATCGTGACTTGACGTCTTAGCATGTCGTTGCTCACATTCAGTGTCACGATATCTCCTTCACCGACAAAGCAAGCTTTACCCCACGTGCGTACGCACTGTACCGCTTGCGTCCGTGCGGCGGGAGCAGATGAACAGTCCAGAGAGGAGTGTGCACCACGACCGTGTGTTGCGTCTCGGATCGCTTGAACTACATTTTCTGTTCTGGCAGGGTTAATCAGTACGTCAGCCCCAAACTCCTTTGCTCGTTGGAGCCGCTCCTCACTCGTATCAAGGGCGATTACGCGCGAGCCCATTTGTGAGGCGAGGAGGGTGGCAGATAATCCCACGGGACCTTGGCCAAAAACTGCGATTGTCTGATCGCCCATCAGCTCTAATCTTTGCAGTGCTCCCCACGCTGTTCCCGTGCCGCAGGAGATCGCAGCTCCTGATTTAAATGAGAGTTCGTCAGGGAGCGCTACCAGTGTCCTTGCGGGACATTTCATATATTTAGCGTGTGCCCCATGCCCGGTTGCCCCGAATACCTCCTTTACTCCATCAACGCACAGTTGTTCCCATCCCGTTGAGCAATGATCACATGAACCACAACCTCGGTAGTGGTGCTGCATAACTCTCATACCTTCTTTGGCGATATTTTCTGGTACTCCTTCTCCAACAGCTGCGACAATACCGCATGGTTCGTGACCAGCGATAATGGGGCCTTCAAGATCGCCCAGACCCAGTGAGGAAGCCCCACCATCTGCTCTATAGAACTTCAGGTCGCTACCGCACATGCCAGAAGCTTTAATTTCTAAAATAACCTCTCCAGGCCCTGGGGTTGGATCTGGAAAATTTAAGATCTCCAGTTTCTTGCTGCCGGGGAAAACGATGCCTTTCATGATAAAGCTCCCTTAAGAAAATAAATTTTTATTTGAGAACGAATGGGTTCCCAGTCTTGGCGCCTGTATTAATCCAAACGCTCTTTGTTTGTAGGTACTGATATATCGCTTCGATACCACTTTCCCGACCTACACCAGAATCTTTGTAGCCTCCAAATGGAGACATGTAGCTGACCGCACGATACGTGTTCACCCAAACTGTTCCAGCTTGAATTTTTTCTGACATCCTGATAGCTCTACCAATATCGCTGGTCCACACTCCTGAGCCCAAACCGAATCTAATATCGTTTGCAATGTTGATTGCTTCCTCTTCGTCTTTGAACTTAATCACGGAAAGCACTGGCCCGAATACTTCTTCTTGAGCGATTCTCATATCATTTGTGACACCTGTGAATACTGTCGGCTCGATGAACCATCCATCACCGCATTCTGCTCGGGTGGCTGGTGTGCCACCGAGGACTAAGTTGGCGCCTTCATTTTTAGCTATATCGATGTAGCTAAGAACTTTATCGTATTGTGGTTTTGTGGTTATAGGTCCTACCTGGGTTTCAGCACTCATGGGATCACCCATGCGAGCAGTTTTTGCAAGCGCAATGAGTTTCTCCATGAATTCATCATGAATACTTTCTTGCAAAAGCAACCTCGACCCAGCAATACAGGTTTGTCCTGTTGCTGCAAAGATACCCGATACTGCGCCGTTAACCGCATCCTCTAAGTTAGCGTCGTCGAAAACAATATTAGGTGATTTTCCACCTAGTTCGAGTGTCACTCGTTTAAATGATTTTGCAGCTACTTGATTGATTGCTCTCCCAGTGGCGTCTGAGCCCGTGAACGCAATTTTTCGAACGAGCGGATGAGACGTAAGTGGTTCCCCCACATCTTTACCATACCCCGTAACTACGTTGACAACGCCGTCTGGAAAGCCCGCCTCTTTAATGAGTTTGACAAACTCCAACGTTGATGCCGAAGTAAACTCTGAGGGCTTGATGACGACCGTACATCCTGCCGCTAGCGCTGGTGCCAGTTTCCATGCTAATAATAAAAGCGGTGAATTCCAGGCCGTAATCGCAGCAACAACACCGAGAGGTTCATGGCGTGTGAAGTTGAAGTAACCTTTTTTATCTAGTGGAATCACTGAGCCTTCAATCTTATCGGCCAGCCCGCCAAAGTAGTAATACCACTGGGGGACATAATTAACTTGACCTAGCATTTCTGCGATCAGTTTCCCGTTGTCTTGCACTTCCATTTCCGCGAGTATTTGGGCGTCTCTAGCAATTAGATCGCCGAGCTTATGAACCAGCATGCCACGTTGACTCGCAGTTAATTCTGACCAAGGGCCAGTGGTGAATGCTCGATGTGCTGCCTGCACCGCACGATCTACATCTGCTGGCCCACCTGCCGCCACCTGTGACCAAACTTTCCCAGTGAAGGGGTCAAAGCTGTCAAACCATTCGCCGGAAGCCGCTTCGACAAAATCACCATCAATGTACATCTTGAATTGCTCCATCCTCGTCTCCTGTTTAAATTATCTCGAATGACTTTTAACGGACACCCATTTGTTTTTCTTTATTTCTTATTAAAGCGCTGATCGCTGAGTTAAATGGGGTGTCAACGCTTAGTTCTAGACCGACATTTGGGATCGCACCGTTAATGGCGTCAATTTCAGACATGCGACCAGCTAAGTGATCGAGCAGCATCGACGGCTTAGCGTTTGGTATTTTTGAGCCGAAATTTTTGACGTAATCGATGGGGTCATCAATGCGGACATTAATGTTTTTAGCCACCGCTACGTTGAAAGCCTCCTGTGCACAATTCGACGCGCAAATCCATGCATCCGTATCCTCCATAACCTCTCCAATAGTGAGGCCTGTTATCGCACAAGTTCCCGAGAAACATACGTTGCAGATTAGTTTTTCCCAGATCAGTTGGTCAATGTCATTAAAGCACTCTACGCGGAATCCGCCGGATTCCCACGTTGCTGCAATCGTTCGGAGTCTATCGGTTACTGGTCCTGAAAACTCACCCAGCCGAACGAGTTCCCAGCCGTTGTGATGGGCATAGCCTGGTTCTATAATAGACGCGCCGAAGCCGCCAACGACACCGACCGATACGTTGTCAAAGCCGAGTATTTTCGCTGCGACTTCCGGGCCTCCCAAGCCATTTTGAATCGACAGGGCCGCCGTGTTGGCACCCATCAACGATACGGCTGACTGTGCGGCTGCGCCTACATGCATTGCCTTGGTTGCGATGATGACTAGGTCACACTCTCCAACCTCACTTGTATCTGTTGTCGCATTTAGCTTGACGATTCTGGACCCAGATGCGCCTTCTAACCGCAATCCATTTTTTCTGATTGCTGCCACATGATCTTGCCAAGAATCAACTGCCCATACCTCATGACCCGCGTCAGCCAATAGGGCAGCGTAAACACTGCCCATCGCGCCGCAACCTAGTACTGCAATCTTCATGCTTTTCCCTTTTCTTTATTGGAGGGTAAACGTTAGAATTTTGGTACTAGTCTAAATCAAGCGGTTTCATTCTCTGCGTAGATTTCAACACAATTACCTTCAGGGTCGAGCACTTGAAACGATGTGAATTCAGGGCCAACTTTGAGTGCCTTGTCGAAACGGTCTCTCCACTCATGCAGTTTTGCCATATTGCGGACTCTAAATCCGATGTGGAGTACTTCAGGTTGGTGGATGGGCGTACCTTGTTGAAACGCAATTAAAACTCCATCGCCTCTGACTACATGTCTATCTGCTGATAATTCAAAAGTTTCTGCGTACCACTTGGCCTGTTCGTGAGGATTTTGAGATGGGATATTGGCATGTTCTAATCGGAAGTCAGACACGATAGTTTCCTATATTTTTGTTATAACTGACTCACAAAGATTGCTAAGTCACTTTTTAAGACGAGCTACTTTGAAGCGGCGAGGTCAATTTTTAATAGAAATTCTATCCTACAATGATAAGTATCTATGTGTCTAAAAAAATAAGAATTAAATTTTTTTGGCTTGATTCTCTGATTACTCCGCAGCGCGGGCTCACTGAAATTTTGGGTTCCTTTTTTCTAGAAAAGCATTTACGGCCTCATGGTGATCGGCAGTTTTGTGCGCAATAGATTGAAGATTTGCTGAAAGCTCGAGCAAGCTTGCTAAGTCTTGACGTTGCCCCTCTCTTAGGAGCTTCTTCGTCATTCTGAGGACTAGACTAGGATTTGCCGATATGCGCTCAGCTAGTGAGTTGGCCTCTGTAAGAAGTTTTTCCGGAGTTGTTAACTGCGAAATCAGACCAATTCTCAGGGCTTCTTCAGCATTAACCTTATCGCCTGTAAAGCTCATCTCCGCTGCTTTCGACATACCCACGACTCGAGGCAGAAACCACGCTCCGCCATCTCCGGGAATGATGCCGACCTTTACAAAGCTCTCAGCAAAACTTGCATTGTGCGATGCAATGCGGATGTCGCACATGCATGCTAAATCACAGCCCGCACCAATGGCTGGGCCGTTGACTGCGGCAATTGTCGGAACCTCAAGATTATAAAGCGCCAATGGGATGCGCTGAATACCTTGACGATAACTTTCTCGAATGGCTTCGCTCGATAAGTCATCATCGAGCATTTTTTTCATATCTTTCAGGTTGCCACCTGCAGAAAATACGCTTCCACTTCCAGTGAGGATGATGGCTTTAATTTTTTTGTTTGAATCAATTTCCTTGCAGATGCTAACAAACTCATCAGCCGCGTTGTTGCCTGTTAGGGCATTACGAGTTTCTGGCTCATTCATTGTTAAGGTTACGATGGGTCCATCTTGTTCAATATTTAGGAAATTCGGCATTCGATACGCTCTAAATGGATTCAATTATTTAAGGTTTACGCAAATGAGTTGGCAATCGCTTTTCCGACATCAGAGGTTGCAGCTGAACCCCCGAGATCAGGTGTAACAGGACCGGAAACCAAACAAGCCTCAATGCTATCGGTGATCGCTTTAGCGGCGAGGTGCTCGCCAAGATGATCTAACATCATTGCTCCTGACCATATTTGAGCGATTGGATTTGAGATGTTTTTGCCATAGATATCAGGTGCTGAACCGTGCACCGGCTCAAAGAGAGACGGAAATTTACGCTCAGGATTGATGTTTGCTGATGGTGCTATGCCAATGGTCCCTGCAGTCGCAGGCCCAATGTCTGAGATGATGTCGCCAAATAGGTTGGAAGCAACGATAACATCGAATCGCTGTGGATTTAAAATAAGCTGTATCGTGAGGCCATCAATGTGATATTGGTCTGACGCGATGTTCGGGTGTTCATCCGAGATAATTTTAAAGCGTTCATCCCAGTAGGGCATGGTGATCGCAATGCCGTTTGATTTGGTGGCTGACGTTACATGTTTTTTTTCTCGTTTTTGTGCTAATTCGAATGCATATCGCATTATTCGATCTACACCTTTTCGTGTAAAAACTGACGTTTGCGTGACGATCTCTCGATCGGTGCCTTCGAACATTCTTCCGCCGACAGAAGAATACTCACCTTCGGTGTTTTCACGAACAACAAGATAATCGATGTCACCTGGTTTGCGATCGGCTAAGGGAGACTTCACACCTGGTAGAAGTTTTACTGGGCGTAAGTTTACGTATTGGTCAAATTCCCTACGATATTTAATTAAAGAGTCCCACAAGGCAACGTGGTCCGGCACCGCGGCGGGCCAACCGTTTGCGCCAAAAAAGACACAGTCGTGTCCCCCAATGTCCTCTCGCCAAGAAGGGGGCATCCACCAACCGTGTTTTTCATAGTTATCGCAGTTCCAGTCGAATTTATCAAACTTCAGTTCGAAGTTATATTTTCGAGCGACAATATCTAATACCCTCAATCCTTCGGGCATGACCTCTTTTCCGATTCCGTCCCCAGCAATGACTGCAATTTTGTACGATTTCATGGTGTATGTCCTTTTGCGATCTTCATTAGCCCACTAGTTATCTTCAAGTTATTTATGATAACGTTTCTACAGCTTAAATCGAGTATGAATTAAAAAGTAGTATTAAATAAACTGCCTAAAAATTGCAATGACATAATTTTTTTAATTAACGAAGGTGTAAGGGGAATCGAGATGCCAGAATTTATGCGTGCGGTAGAAGCTGTCAATTTTTCAATTGATGATTTGCGCCTTAGTGAGAGATCATTACCTGCCGTGAGAGATGGAGAAGTTTTGATCAAGATAGAGGCTGCTAGTCTTAATTATCGTGATCTAGCAATTTTGGACCAAAAATTCATGCCACATTTAAACCTACCATACGTTCCGTGCTCGGATTGTTCTGGCCAGGTGGTGAGGGTTGGGGATGGGGTTACTCGCTTCAAGGAGGGAGACCGAGTAATTCCCGTCTATACGCAAGGATGGTATAGCGGGAAGCCGACCCAGCAGCAGCGCACGACAAAGACCCTTGGTGCACCGCTCTCAGGTGTCTTGCAAGAGTATATCGTTGTGCCAGAACAAGAGGCTGTTATGGCTGCTACTACTCTTACTGCCAAGGAGTGTGCAACTCTTCCTATCGCGGCCCTTACGGCATGGAACGCTCTTGAGCAGGGTGGAATTAAGTCTGGAGATACGGTGCTCGTTCAAGGAACGGGTGGCGTGGCTTTATTTGCATTGCAGTTTGCAAAAATGGCCGGAGCTAAAGTGATACTGACGTCATCTAGTGATGAAAAAATTCGCCAAGCGAAGCGGTTGGGCGCTGATGTTGGCATCAATTACAAAACGCACAGTAATTGGGGGGCACTGGCAAAAGAGGCAACAGGAGGTAGAGGTGTAGATATTGTTATTGAAACAACGGGTTATACGTTGTCCGAATCTCTGTCGGCAGTATGCTTTGGTGGATTCGTCGGCGTGATTGGTTTTGTGGGCGGGCATGAGGCGACAATTTCCGTGAAGTCTCTATTGGGTCCTTTCATACGGGTTCAGGGAATCGCGGTTGGGTCACGATTGCAATTTGAAGCCATGGTGCGGGCTATCGACTACCATGAGATTAAACCTGTTATTGATTCGAGTTTTCTTTTGGAAAATGTGGCCGACGCATTTAAACATCTTAAATCCGGCAAGCATGTCGGAAAGATAGTGGTAGAGATTTAACCTATATTTTTTTTCTTGACTATGAGCCTTGAAAACCACTGGAGTAATACGGTATTCGATTTGATCTGCAAACAGGACATTTCTATAGTGAGTTTTGTCCCGGACGCAGGTCTGTCTCAGTTGATTGAGTTATGTGTGGCGCATGAAGGTATTCAAACCGTTCGACTTGCCTCGGAGGAGGAAGGTGTGGCCCTGGCAATGGGTACATGGCTCGGTGGAAAAAAAAGTTTACTATTGATGCAGTCCAGTGGTGTTGGTAATTGCATCAACATGTTTTCCATGTTGACCTCTTGTCAGGTGCCTCTTCCTATGTTGGTAACCATGCGGGGTGATTGGGGCGAATTTAACCCTTGGCAGGTTCCGATGGGTCAGGGTTCAGAGCATGTGATGAAAGAGATGGGCGTCACAACATTTCGAGCAAAAAAAAATGACGAAGTCGCAGAATGCACTGAGGGAGCGATACGGTTAGCGTTCAATACTTACAGACCGACAGCCGTATTGATCGATCAACGGGTTTTAGGTGCAAAAACTTTTGGTCGTTGATCAAGCCCTTGGGTGGACACTTAAATTGCCTGGAAGGTGTGGATGACATTATTAGATCGTAGACAGGTGGTTAAGCGTTTACTGGAGCCCAGAAGTGCTCTTCTTGTGGTAGCCGGTTTAGGTGCACCCGCTTGGGATATAACGGCGGCCGGAGACCACCCCTTGAACTTTCCAATGTGGGGTGGAATGGGCGGAGCATTAGCTACGGGACTTGGACTTGCCTTGGCTCAACCAACCAGGCGTGTTTTGGTAGTCACGGGTGATGGCGAATTGTTGATGGGCCTAAATTCGCTTGCCACTATCGGTGTGGTTCAACCTGCGAATCTTGCGATTACTGTTTTAGATAATGAGGTTTATGGCGAGACAGGAAAGCAAAAAACGCATACTGGATTTGGCGTTGATTTGTCAGCGGTTGCAAGTGCGTGTGGATTTAAAAATTCTTCTATAATTACGCATGAAAGTGAACTTACTTCTCTTAAAAAAGAAGTAGATGGTTCTGGCTTAATATTTGCTCAAGTTAAAGTTGACCTTAAATCAGATGAATTGGTGCTTCCGCCTCGAGATGGGCCACTATTAAAAAACCGATTTAGAGAAGCATTGCTTGGCGATCGATGTCATTTTTCTAATTGAGGCGCTCATCTTCCGAACGTTAGAGTTTGTCTTTAAATCTGAAATCATCAGGAAAAAAATAATATGCGCCCACTAGAGGGAATAACAGTTGTCGCGCTTGAGCATGTCATAGCGGGACCATTTTGCACTCGGCAGCTAGCAGATTTGGGAGCCCGTGTCATCAAGATAGAAAGACCCGGAGGTGGCGATCCCACAAGGGCTTATGACGATCGTGTTAATGGTTTAGCGTCCCACTTCGTGTGGACAAATCGCTCCAAAGAAAGCATCACTCTTGATTTAAAGCAACCAAAAGGTCTTGAGGTCGTATATAAATTATTGCAAGGTGCGGACGTGCTGTTACAGAATCTCGCGCCAGGTGCTTCGGAGCGGATGGGTTTTTCTTATGAGCAATTAAAAGACCGCTATCCTGAACTAATAGTTTGTGATATTTCTGGGTATGGCTCAGATGGTCCCTATCGAGACAAGAAAGCTTATGATCTTTTGATTCAAGCCGAGTCGGGACTCTTGTCCGTCTCAGGTTCGGAGGATGCGCCTGCTAAAGCAGGGTGCTCTATCGTGGATATTTCCGCGGGAATGTATGCCTTCAGCAATATTCTTGCGGCCATTATTCGCCGCCAGAAAACAGGCACTGGATGCCGTATTGATATTTCAATGCTTGAAACCATGGCCGAATGGATGAGTTTTCCTATGTACTACGCTTACGATGGTGCTGAGCCTCCTGCTAGAGCAGGAGCGTCGCACGCGACAATTTATCCTTATGGGCCATTCCCAATTGGTGATGGTGAAACGGTGATGTTAGGCCTTCAAAATGAGCGTGAATGGGCTGTTTTTTGCGATAGAGTCTTACAGCAAACTGAACTTAAATCAGACTCACGTTTTTCATCTAATACGAAGCGGTCTGAATTTCGTCATGAGTTACGTGCAATCATCACTGAAGTATTTTCACAAATGACTTTGGCCTCTGTTACCGAGCGTTTGGATGGTGCAAAAATTGGAAACGCCTCCATGAATTCAATGCAACAAGTTTGGGATCATGCGCAACTTGCAGCGCGTGACAGATGGAGATCGGTCGAGTCATCGAATGGGCCAGTAAAGGCGATGCTCCCTCCGGGTGTCCCTAAAGAGTTTTCACCTCGGATGGATCGTATCCCAGACGCCGGCGAGCATTCCGAAAAGATCCTATCTGAATTTGGATACAGCGATAGTGATATTGACGAGCTTAAATTTGGTGGTGTAATTTAGTACTGTGCAAATTAAACTGGATTCAATCAGTTTGTTTTTAAATAATGAGGGATTGGAGAAGTAATGCCAGCAGTGGAAATTAAATCGTATTTAAATTTGATTAACGGCAAGCATGTGCCGGCTCAAACTGGTAAATCATTAAATATGATTGACCCGTGTACTGGGCAAAAATTTGCGACTATACCCGATAGCGGTGAGGTGGATATTAATGCTGCGGTCAGTGCTGCTGAGAATGCCCTAGATGGTGATTGGGGTCGGATGGCTCCAGTTGAGCGCAGTCGAATCCTGCACCGATGGTCTCAACTTATCTTGGAAAATTTTGAAGAATTGGCAAGTCTTGAATCTCGAGACACAGGGAAGCCAATCACGGCCGGCCGTGCTGACATTACCGCAACGGCCCGATATTTCGAGTTTTATGCTGGCGCAGCGGATAAATTGCATGGTCAGGTGATTCCTTACTTAGATGGTTATAGTGTCAATGTGCACCGGGTGCCATATGGCGTAACTGCCCACATCATTCCTTGGAATTACCCCGCCCAACAGTTTGGTCGGAGTGTGGGGCCGGCGTTAGCCGTGGGTAATGCTGCTGTGGTTAAGCCTTCTGAAGATGCGTGTTTGACTACGTTGGTGATGTCGCAACTTGCACTAGAGGCGGGTCTTCCAGCTGGTGCGCTTAATATCGTTGCTGGGTTGGGTGATAAAGCCGGAGCTGCTTTGGCCAATCATCCACACATTAATTTTATGAGTTTTACGGGCTCTCCACGGGTTGGTACCTTGGTTCAGCAGGCGACCGCAACACATTTCGTTGGTTGTACATTGGAGTTGGGTGGTAAGTCGCCGCAGGTTATTTTCGCAGATGCGGATTTAGATAAAGCACTTCCGACTGTTGTGAAGGCCATCATTCAACATGCGGGACAAACATGCTCTGCCGGAAGTCGTCTACTGGTTCAAAAAGAAATCTACAACGAATTCATGGCTCAAGTGGCAGCACAGTTCGCGAAAGTAAGAGTGGGCACGCCAGAGATGGACCTTGATTGCGGCCCGGTAATGAACGGACGCCAACAAAGCCTTGTTGACGGATTTAGAACGCATGCAATTAGGACCGGAATTGAACTGCTTGCTGAGGGTGTTTATGCAGACGGGTTGGATCAGAATGGTTTTTGGGTCAAGCCGGCGCTGTTTGGAAATGTGCCTCGTGATCACCAGTTAGCGTGTGATGAGGTTTTTGGTCCAGTGCTTTCAGCTATTCCTTTTGATGATGAGCTCGATGCCATACGACTGGCTAATGCGACGGACTACGGTTTAGTCGGTTCGGTTTGGACAAAAGATGGAAATCGACAGCAGCGAGTCGCAAAGGGTATGAATTGTGGCCAAGTGTTTATCAATAATTATGGTGCTGGGGGTGGCGTGGAATTACCTTTCGGGGGCATGAAGAAAAGTGGTCATGGTAGAGAAAAAGGTTTTATAGCTCTTGAGCACTTTACTACTACAAAGACGATAGTTCACTATCACGAGTAGATGATTTGCACACTATTATAAAATCTAGATATGGGGCTGATGGGCCATAAAAATTCCTATACCGATTGGATTGGGCGCTCTGAGACGGCCTGGGATATCGTGGACGAGTCTCGCGTTGAAAGGATGTATGCGACGCTCAACATGATGTCTCCTCACCAACTTTTAGGCCAGGCGATACCTAGCTTATGGCATTGGATGTTTTTTGCGTCGGTGGTGCCTTTCTCGGAGCTCGGGGCTGACGGACACCCCGAACGAGGTGGATTTTTGCCTCCTGTGGATTTAGCGCGACGTATGTGGGCGGGTGGACGCTTAGAGTTTACTAGGCCACTCGTTGTTGGTCAGGTGATCCGCCGAGAATCTACGATTAAAAATGTCACTTTCAAAAGTGGGCGCAGCGGAGAAATGGTTTTTGTAACAGTTGCCCATCAGATTCTAGATGATCAGGGAATATTAATCGATGAAGAGCATGATATTGTGTATCGTGGTCTAGCGTCGCGAAATGCGCCCTCTCCTAAATTTAAGGTAATGGACGAGTTACCTGATTTTTCAATGGAGGTTTGTCCTGATCCTGTGACATTATTCCGTTACTCTGCTTTAACGTTTAACGGTCATCGAATTCACTATGACCGTAAATATTGCTTGGAAGAGGAGGGGTATCCAGGTTTGGTATTTCATGGACCACTAACTGCAACCCACTTAGCGAAACTGTTACTGTCTCAATATAAAGACGTATTGCTTATTCGTTTTCAATTTCGCGCAGTCAAACCAATATTCGATACACATGCGTTTATGACTCATGGCAAGGGGCAAGGGGCGGGCGCGTACAATTTATGGGCCACCGATTATTTAGGTCATGTGGCAATGGAAGCTCGAGCAACTTGTAAGGTATAACCCGACAGTAACAAATAAGAATGGAATCAAACATGCCTATTACTGAAGATCAGTACCAAGAAATTAGAGATGGTGTCCGAGCGGTTTGTGGGCAGTTTTCCGATGAATATCATCGATTGATTGATTCACAAAGGACTTACCCTGAGGAATTTGTTAACGCACTAACTGCAGCTGGATGGTTGTCCGCGATGATTCCAGAGGAGTTTGGCGGCTCCGGTCTTGGTTTGGCTGAGGCTTCGGTGATTATGGAAGAGATCAATCGTTCAGGCGGGAACGCCGGTGCCTGCCATGGTCAAATGTACAATATGGGCACATTATTGCGGCATGGCTCTGATGAGCAGAAAAGGCAATATTTGCCTGCAATCGCACGAGGTGATTTGAGACTTCAATCTATGGGAGTTACTGAGCCAACAACTGGAACTGACACAACTAAAATTAAAACGGTCGCAGTTAAGAAAGGTGATCGTTATGTTGTTAATGGCCAAAAAGTTTGGATCTCAAGGGTGCAGCATTCAGATCTGATGATTTTGTTGGCGAGAACTACTCCGCTACAAGACGTAGCTAAAAAGTCTGAAGGCATGTCAATTTTTATTGTTGACCTAAAACATGCAATGACCAACGGCCTTACAGTTCGCCCGATTGAAAACATGGTCAATCACGAGACTAATGAGTTATTTTTTGATGAATTAGAAATTCCAGTTGAAAATCTGATTGGAGAAGAGGGTAAGGGATTTCGATATATCTTGGATGGTCTTAACGCTGAGCGAACATTGATTGCTGCAGAATGTATTGGAGACGGTTACTGGTTTGTTGATCGTGCTACAAAGTATGCGAAAGAGAGAGTTGTTTTTGATCGTCCTATTGGAAAAAATCAAGGAATTCAATTTCCAATCGCTGAATCGTTCATTGAGGTCGAAGCGGCAAACCTCATGCGTTGGAAGGCCTGTGAATTATTTGATGCGAAACTTCCCTGTGGCTCTGAGTCGAATATGGCCAAATATTTAGCGGCAAAAGCGTCATGGGAAGCAGCTAATGCATGTATGCAAACGCACGGTGGTTTTGGATTCGCATCTGAATATGATATTGAGAGAAAGTTTCGAGAAACCCGGCTCTACCAAGTAGCACCGATATCCACTAATTTGATTTTATCTTACACGGCGGAGCATGTTCTCGGATTGCCCCGATCGTTTTAGTACGTTTTTTTTATTCGAAGAAGTCTAGGGGGGGCGATGCATTTAGATCTAAATGGAAAGCGCGCGCTGGTCACTGGTGCATCTAAGGGTATAGGATTAGCAGTAGCGAAAGGCCTTTTGTCGGAGGGGTGTGATGTCCACCTCGTCGCCCGTTCAGAGGGTGCGCTGAAAGACGCAAGCGCTCAGCTTAATGAGGTTGCCCAAGGGCGAATTTCATATAGTGCTCTTGATTTGTCTAAATCTGAAAACATTCCGTTTTTGTTAACTGCAGCTGGGCCTATAGATATTTTAGTTAATAACGCGGGTGCTATTCCTGGAGGAGATCTGCAGACTATTGATGAGGTCCAGTGGCGCAGCGCCTGGGACTTAAAAGTTTTTGGCTATATCAATTTGAGTCGTGCTGTCTATCAACACATGGCTGAAAATAATTCTGGTGTAATTATTAACGTGACCGGACTAGCCGCAGATCGCTTAGATACTAACTACATTGCTGGATCATCGGCGAACGCGTCGTTGAATGCATTTTCTCGAGCTCTAGGTAGTAATAGTTTTAAGGATGGAATTCGTTGTGTAGCCGTCAGTCCAGGTGCGGTTGAAACAGATCGTTTAGTAACCCTAATGAAGACTAAGGCTGCTCTGGAGCTAGGCAGTGAAGCTCGGTGGCGAGATCTGTTGAAGACTCTCCCCTACGGTCGCGCTGCAACCACTGCTGAAGTCGCTGATGTGGTTTTGTTTCTTGCGTCAAAACGCGCTTCCTACATCAGTGGGATTGTGGTGAACGTTGATGGGGGTCACAGCTCTAGAGGAGGAGCGTTTTAGATTGGCCGTTAACAGTAAACATATATATTGATTTATCTGTTTGTACATGCTCCCCTTAATTGTTTTTTCTACATTACAGTATTCTAGTTCCAAATTTAGTGACGGCTTCTTCAGATAAACGAAGCCCAAGACCAGGGTCTTCATTGAGTGTTAGCACTCCTTCCTTGATTATTGGAGGGTTTTCATATAACTCTGCTTGAAGTGGATCCCGTTCAGGGTCAGTGAACGCTTCGACAATGCAACCGGCAGGGCTGCCGGCCACAATATGCGCATGAATGAAGCAGTCATGATGAGGGGCTACTTGTACATGATTGAGTTCGCATAGAGCTGATAACTTTCGTCCTTCGGTGAAACCTCCTGTCATCGTGCAATCGAATTGCAAAATATCAATGGACTGCTCGTCAATTAGCGATCGACATCCCCAGCTTGTTAACTCACTTTCACCTGCTGATAGTGGTATCGATGTTTTTTGAGCGAGTAGCTTAAGCTCTCGACGGTCGTCGGCCCACCGGACGGGTTCTTCCAGCCAGCGAGGATGCAGAGGTTCTAGCAGTTTCGCGCCCTCTATCGCAGTCCTTAGATCCCAGCCTCGATTGACATCAATCATCAGGTCGCAGTCATCACCGATAACTTCACGAATGAGCGACATACGCTCAATATCTTCGCTGAGAGAAGCGCCGCCAACCTTGCCTTTAAACCCTCTATGTCCTTGTGCTTTTAGCATTTGGATTTCATCTCTTAGTTCAAGCAAATCTTTACCGTCGCGGTAGTAAGCACAGGTTACATAACACGGTATCGCGTCGCGAAAGCCCCCGAAGAGTTTGTAGAGTGGAAGATTTGCATATTTCCCAAGAATATCCCAGCAGGCAATATCTACGGCAGCAGCAATCCGCATTAATGGTTCCTTACCCCAACCCCTCTCATGCGCTAATCGAGAATAAGTCAAGTTAAATAAAGTCTGGAATAATTTTTCTGTAGCAAGAGGGTCCGCCCCCACGATTTGATCACTGATTCCAGTTTTAAAGCAATGCACCGCTGCTTCGATCGGCGTGTAGCTTGTGGCCACTCCAAAACCTTCAATCCCAGAGTCAGTGCGTAATTTGATTAGAATTTCATTCGCTCTCGGAACAATAAAGTGACTGACCCAATGTGGTCTGCCGGTGTCTGGCGCTTGAAGAATATGAACTTCTACATTGGTAATTTTCATGGTTTTCGATCATTTTATGTGAAGGATTGTGTTGCTAGGATATTAATACGTTCATACATTTTATTTTTTACGAAATATTCTGAATAACCATATCGAGGGTAGCAGAGTGAAACCATATCCAATCCAAAGTAGTAGATAGCTGGGAGATGTTACGTTCTTCTTGATCGATAACTGGAGTGGCGGCGCATTAGGAGTGTTAGCAGCTGACTCGATTAAGAACATAAATTTTTCTGGGTAAGGAATCGATATCGGACCCATGCTTAATGGGGAGAATGGCCACAGTGAACTCACCTTAATGTTTTCGTTAAATACGAAAGTGGTGCCAGTGGACAGCGACAGTGTGGTCCCGTGGAGCTGTTCGCATCGCGCTGAGATACAGGAAAATTTAACAAATAAATCATTGTCAGTTGGAGATAGTGGAATTTCTAGTGGTTGGTAGCTTATCCCTCTGCTTATACGAAATATCGACCCATCATTTAGTATCCAGCGGTCGCTCTTTTGATCAAGCATCATGGTGCTAAGGACCTCTCCGGAAAAAGCAAAGCAATAGAGGTGGTACGCTGGCCCTAATAAGATGCCGACGACGAACAGCGTAATAATTTTTATTTGAACTTGAGTCATGAGTAGTGCTGAGCTATGCAGTTACGAGTCATTGATGCCGAACCTCAGGTGCGGTGAGGATGGCGGTAAATTGAAATAATCTGATGTTGTGCATTCGACAGATCAAATGCAGCCTTAACCCAGGGGAATAACGGTGGAAGTATGAGGTGAAAGAAGTGTGCTGCCCCATGACCAATGCTGATCAATCGAATAATTAACACATTACATTTAACCGGATCTTGAGCCATATTTATTGAGTGTTGACCATCTATAAGAGCGTTAGGCTTTATACGTCGGCATTGTGACACGATTTAGTTTGAAGGTGCTTAGGTAAGTTAGGTATGTGCGTATGTTGTTCTAATACCTAGGTTTCAGCTGTAAATCAGATAAACTAATGGCACAATTAATATACTGTCAAATAGACCCAGTGGGAGGGAAATGTGGACTTAAAATTAACGAGTGCAAGGGTGATCGTAACGGCAGGGGCGAACGGTATCGGGCTCAAGATTACTGAGAGGCTGTTGGCCGAAGGCGCATCAGTTTACATTTGTGATGTCGACGTTGCGGCCTTAGATGAGGCTAAAGAAAAACATCCGTCCCTTATGACTGGCGTTTGTGACGTGTCTAAACGAGATTCGGTCGCCACTATGGTTGAGCAAGCGGTAGACGGATTGGGTGGTTTGGATTGCTTGATTAATAATGCGGGCATTGCGGGGCCGACTGGCGCCTTTCATGAGATAGATCCAATTGACTGGGACCGTTGCATTGAGGTGTGCCTCACGGGTCAATTTAATTGTGCACGTCTTGTTGTCGAACACCTCAAAAAATCAAATAATGCGTCCATTGTTAATTTGTCTTCAGCCGCTGGACGATTTGGTTTTCCAAATCGAGCGCCATACTCCGCAGCAAAATGGGGTGTTGTCGGTTTCACCAAGTCTTTATCAATGGAATTAGGGGCTTTTGGCATTCGTTGTAACGCGTTATTGCCTGGTCCGGTTGATGGGGCGCGAATACAGGCGGTTATTCAAGAGAAAGCGAATATTGCAGGGCAAACCGCGGAAGAATTCACAAAAACATGGTTATCGATGGCATCTATAAAAGAATTGATTGATCCGCAGCAGCTCGCAGATCTTATTGCATTTATTGTGTCTCCATTGGGTCGAACAATCTCCGGACAAACGTTGAATGTCGATGGTGATTTGCAGTGTTTAATGTGAAAAGGTTCTTGGCTTTATGAAAAAAAAATATGAGATTGTAGGGTTTTCGCCTCAATATGTTGAGGCTTTTAAAGAGTTAAACCTTGAGTGGATAGAAAATTTCTTTGAGCCCGAAGAGATAGATCTGAAGATGCTCTCAAACCCACAGCAATCTTTCATTGATTCAGGTGGTGCGATTATATTAGTTATAGTCGATGATCTCGCAGTTGGATGTTGTGGTCTGCTAAAACACAGTGACGCAATTTACGAAATTTCGAAGATGGCCGTTACCCCAAGCTACCAAGACCTTGGTTTGGGGCGGGTAATGCTGCATCATATTCTGAAAACAGCAAAGGATCTGGGCGCGACGCAAATAGAAATCATGTCAAACACAATTTTAGAGCCCGCAATCGGGCTTTATAAATCGGTAGGTTTTTTTGAAATACCTCTGACAAGTGATGCATATGCGCGTGGAAATATTTCACTACGTTTAGATCTGTTGAAATTTGATTAAGCTTCAACTGTGGTTAACTGCTAATGGGTTTTAAAAACCTTTTCCATCCGGGGCTGTCACATTATTTGTCACGGCGCTGAGGTTTGTGATTCAATCATGGATTAAGTCGTCAATTTTTTGTTACCACTTAGGGTGTTTTACATGTTTTGTAGATTCCAAGTTTATTAATGTTGAAGATTAATACTTCAAAAAGACAATTTATGCGTGACGCAGGGTTTTTGGGTGCCCTACTCGGTTTATCTGAGGTAGGATTTCTCAAGCTTGCGTACGGGAACAATGTGACCTGGAATAACCAGGCGTTCAATGCGGAAACTCTCCCTGCTGCCATCAGTGCATTGACCTCTCAGCCGGTCATTCAGGACGCAAGCGGGTCTATTCAATTTATCGCGCCACCAATCGCTGAGAATGGCGCTGTAGTTCCTGTGGGCATCAAAGTCGATGAGAGCTTGCAAGTTCGTGCAATTGCGTTACTTTGCGAGAAAAATCCCCGGCCGTTGGCGGCTTATTATGAGTTATCACCGGAGGCGATTCCGTTTATTCGCACACGCATTAAAATGAGTGAAACTGCGTCCGTGTTCGCTTTGGTAAAAACTGACGAAGGTTTCATTATTGCTGATAAGTTGATAAAGGTAACTCGTGGTGGTTGCGGTGGTTAATCCTAAGTGTATTCGTAGAGGGTAGGTATGGCACGTCCGATGAGAATTGTTGCGGTATGTGATGACAGCGGTCTGACCACCGTTCGAGTTTTGATTCGTCACGACATGGAGACTGGATTTCGTAAGAGGAAGGATGGCACATTAGTGCCTGCACATTTTATTAAACATGTGACGGTGCGTCATGTTCAGAAAACTGTGTTGTCTGCTGAATGGGGCGGAGGGGTTTCTAAAAACCCATCTTTATTCTGTTACTTCAGAGGTGGAGTACCTGGTGATTCTGTCGAGGTTAGTTGGGTCGACACTCAGGGTGAGACGAATAAAAAGGCTACGATTATCACTAGAGGTAAATCTGACTGACGTCACGCAAACGAATCTGGGCCGATTTTTCCTGATCTAACTAATTTGCAAAAACTGTCGTAGGTGTGTTCAATTCCTTGAACTAGATTCACTGAGCCATAGTCACCCAAATAGGCCCGAAGTGGCTCGTCTGAGAGGTTTGTTGGGAATGGCAGTGGAGCGCCCTCGATGGTGATTTGTGCATTCGGTTCTATTTTCTGAATGACTTTGATTGACTCTTCAACTGTGGCGATAACTCCGTTGATATCGAAAACACGAGCTTCGTTTCTTGGTTGTGATACGGATTTAATAAATGCGCTGGCCACTTCGCCTGCGTGTAGCCAAGACACCGGCCCTAAAAATGGAACGGTGTATGCCTGCTTCATTGCCGCTGCAAGAATTGCTACAGTTGTTTTTGAGCTCATACCTTGGTCTCGACCTACTCCGTAGACGATGCCGGGCCTAAGGCATGTGCTTGGAACTCCCCAGTCCTGCATGTAAACCTTGGCCGTCGCCTCGTTGCAATACTTATAGGCGCCGTAAAGTGTTGACAGCGTGTCTGGGTCAAACACCCCATGGGCGGCGATTGAGCTCGCATAAGCAAGACGTTTGATGCCAAATTGTCGAGCTGCTTCTAAAACATTGATTGTGCCTACGACGTTAACCTGCGCCCCCAATATCGGATCAGCCTTGCAAAAAGGTATCTGAAGTGCCGCTAAGTGAATAATGGCGCTTGCCTTGTGTTGTTCCACAGCGTGCGTAATTATTTTTGGGTCTGAGATATCACCCTCGAGCCAAGCGATTGAGGCTAACTCCTCTTCCGTCATCAGCAAGCTTGGCCTACGTGTGTCTTTACGTAAATCAAGAGCGATGACGCTAACGCCTGCACGCTGCAAAAGATGCAGAACCCAACTTCCAATGCAGCCCCCAGCACCCGTGACAACTACTGGTTCAGGGAAGTCCCCTTTGTTGACCGGAAATAAATCAATCATCTTGTGGTCCTTATTTGCAATTTAAGCATATGTTTAAACATCCATCGGTAATGTTTCGTCCGACGCCCATTCCGTTAGTGACGCATCGTAGACCTTAACATTTTTATGTCCCAGCATATCGAGCACTAAAGCCACACTTGTTGCCGCAATACCGCCCCCGCAGTATGTAATGACCTCCTCGTTGAGCAGTGTGTCTGCGAAGATTTTTTTCAGTTCTTCGATTGATTTGAATGTGTTGTCCTCGTTAACGTGCTCAAGCGCTGGGAGATTAATACTTCGAGGTATCCTTCCTTTGCGTCCGTAATGAACCCCACTGATTCCGTCATGCTGTTCTCGCTTGAGCGCATTAATCAGACACGTAGATTGTCCTTGTAGGTGATGCAATACCGATTCTTTATTCGCGATTAATGATGTATTGGGTTCGCGTAATGAGTAACGAGCCGTGGGGGCGGATTTAGCGTCGCCCGTTTCTATCGGTTTGTTTTCCGTCTGCCATTTTTGAAATCCACCATCCAGTACTGCGACGTTAACGTGACCGAAAACTTTAAGTGTCCACCAAAGTCGCGTAGCCCACCAGTGGCTTGTTGTCGCATAAGTCACAACCATGGTGTCGTCACTTATGCCGCAGCGTTCCATTGTCTGCGCAAATATCTCAGCAGTTGGCAACATAAAATGAAAGTGCCTGTGGGGGGTGGATAGCTCGTGTTCGATGTCTATAAATTGAGCTCCTGGAATATGTCCTGCCTTATAATCGTCGAGAGCTGGAACTACGTCATAGAGAGAAAAATCAGGTTTTGGCGGCAGCAGTGTAGAACTGTCTATGATTTTTACTTTTGGGTTGTCGAGGTTATTTGAAAGCCAGTTTGTGGATACTAGTGGCTTGGGCCAATATTGACTCGTCATGTTGTTTTGCCTTTGATTTTATGAGGTTTTTCATGATTTCCTCGTTCTTTATTGAGAACCGTTAGTAGCTAGTGTAATCTAAAGATCCAAACTACCAGAACACTGATTTAATGTTGGTGTTTGCTTCATGCTCGAGACAGTTAGCCTTAATTATTTGAAATATCGAACGGGATGTTAAATGATGCTTGATCATATAGCCTACCTTGAATCTCTCTATAACAATCGTGCAGCAGTGCCAAATTTCCAAGACTACGTCGACCGTTGGACATTGAATTCTGCTGGAATTTGTCTCTCATTGAAAGATCAGTGTGAGCGAGATGTGCCTTACGGCGATGACTTGTTAGAGACGATGGATGTCTATATGCCGCTTGGCTCACCAAGTGCGATGCTTATGTTCGTTCATGGTGGCTATTGGCGTTCACTTGACAAGAGTCAACACGCATTTATCGCTAGACCATTCGTCGACCGTGGTGTGGCTGTTGCCGTTATTAATTACTCTTTATGTCCTAATATTTCGATGCAGAAACTCGTGCTTCAGGTAATGGCAGCGGGAGCTTATTTATATAGAAATGCGAATGACTTTAGAGTGCCTAAAAAGCGATTATTTGTGGCCGGTCACTCTGCTGGCGGACATTTAGCTGCGATGGCTTTAAGTCTGTCTCTTATACACATCTGACGCTGCCGACGATATGCAGTGTGTAG
>OJFL01000410.1_pt1 | contig 22697 bp, 19 predicted proteins | sample 1594131 | NCBI WGS metagenome assembly OJFL01 (sample SAMN05416782, study PRJEB24817) | seawater metagenome | isolation source: Sea water | place: Canada:Atlantic | collected 2013-07 | reverse complement strand
TCTACACACTGCATATCGTCGGCAGCGTCAGATGTGTATAAGAGACAGGGTCACATATTGGTCGCGTTGTTGAGGGATTCATATCTATTTAATATTTTTTCTCAACGAATTGAGGAGTTGACGAAAATTGAAATTAATCAACTATCCACGCAATTTGGGGATATCACGAGAGGTTCTATCGAGGGAGTAGCAGTTAACGGGAAAAGTGCTAAGGAGGCGATTATTCCCTCTAATGACAGCGAAGTGCCGGACATGGGGCCGCTAGAGAGTCTTCAAACATATGCCACTGACATGACAGGCCTTGTCTCAAAAGGATTAGTGGACCCCGTCATCGGGCGCGATCAAGAGGTGAGGCAGTTAATTGACGTGTTGGCTCGCCGACGACAAAACAATCCCATTCTGATTGGTGACGCGGGTGTTGGTAAGACAGCGGTAGTCGAGGGATTAGCCTTAAAAATTGGAGCTGGAGATGTGCCAGCAGATCTTAAGTTGGCAAAATTATTTAGTCTCGACCTTGGCTTATTACAAGCGGGCGCTAGCGTTAAGGGCGAATTCGAGAGTCGTCTAAAAGCCATTGTCGACGAAATTGAAAAAAGTGTGGTCCCAGTCGTTCTGTTTATTGATGAGGTGCATACGCTGGTAGGTGCTGGTGGCCAGGCGGGTCAAAATGACGCCGCAAACTTACTAAAACCCGCATTAGCTCGCGGTGCTCTGAGGACTATTGGGGCAACCACTTGGTCGGAGTATAAAAAGTATATAGAAAAGGACAGCGCTTTATCAAGACGATTTCAGGTTATAAAAGTCTCGGAACCTTCTGAAAGTCAGGCGATTGTTATGCTCAGAGGAATCGCTAAAACAATGGAGTCTCACCACGGGGTTCGAATATTGGACGAGGCTATTTTGTCAGCTGTAAAGCTGTCTAGTCGCTATATTACTGGGAGACTTCTACCGGACAAGGCCATTTCTGTTCTAGACACCGCCGCCGCTAGATCCTCAATCAGCATGGATACTTTGCCAGGCGCCATCGAAGACCTGCGAGCTCAGCAAGTGTTTTATGAAACAGAACTGACACAACTTATGACGGAGCAACATTTTGACGATGTTCATGAAGCTCGCATTGTTGCGATAACAGCTGAATTGGAGGATTTAATCGCGACTCTTACTGACTATGAGGAGCAATGGGAAAAAGAAAGAGAAATAATCGGTCGTTTAGAGGCGCTTGAACAATTGTTAAAATCAGACAAGCCACTACCTTCGGAAGAACCGGTGATTACTAATCAAAGTCATGGTGATAGAAAGAAATATCAGACGGTCATGAAGGAGCTTATTACGGTGCAGGGAGAATTACCCATGATTTCACCGTTGGTCAATTCTCGTTTAATTAGCGAGGTGGTTTCAGACTGGACCGGAATTCCAACGGGTAAAATGATGTCGAGTCAGGTCCACGCATTGCAAAACCTTGAAGACTTACTCGGAGCTCGTGTCATTGGTCAGGATCACGCATTGAGAACAATATCTGAGCGGATCAAAACTTCCCGCTCTGGAATGGAGGATCCTGGTAAACCGGTTGGGGTATTTCTATTAGTGGGTTCAAGTGGAGTCGGTAAAACCGAGACGGCAATTGCTCTAGCCGATACTTTTTTTGGTGGTGACCGAAGTCTGATAACAATCAACATGTCTGAGTACCAGGAGCCGCATAGCGTCTCGCTCTTAAGAGGCAGTCCGCCTGGATACGTAGGGTATGGGACCGGGGGGGTCTTAACGGAAGCCGTAAAACGGCAACCTTACAGTGTGTTGTTACTCGATGAAGTTGAAAAATCGCATCCGGATGTTCTAGAGGTGTTTTATCAGATTTTTGATAAGGGGGTCATGGATGATGGAGAGGGTCAAGAAGTCGATTTTAAAAATACCATAATTCTGTTGACCTCTAACGCTTGCTCAGAGATGGTGTCGGAATTGTTTGATGGTAACAAAGATGTCGATATCAAGAGCGTTGTTCAAAAGATCAGACCACATTTACAAAAAGTTTTCCAACCGGCTCTTCTAGGGCGATTATCAATAATCCCCTATAAACCTATCAGTAAGAAGTCCCTAGGGGAGATAGCCAGAGCAAAATTATTAATTTATGAAAAAAGATTATTGAGTTCGCACTCGATCCGTTTAAAGTACGAGGATGGAATAATCGAAAATCTTGTTAAAAGGTCTACGTCAATTGATATCGGAGCGCGTGCGCTTGATGAAACGCTAAATACTTTGGTTGCGCCAGTAATTTCTGAGCTTATATTGGATAATATGACAAATAACTTAATAATCGAAGAGATTTTCATCAAAACAAGCGATGATTCTGAATCTAAATTAGCGTTTCAGGTTAACCATAAAGTCGCCGATGCTGAGCAGGGTGGTCTTTAAATATGGCCTCATCTGATTTTTCTGATAAGGGCCGTTTTTTAAACTTAGACACTCCTCTAGGGGTAGATAAGTTATTGGTGCTGAGTTACAAAGCGAAGGAGACGATGTCGTGCTTATTCGAATATTCGATCAATCTTGCTTGTGCTCGAAATGAGTTACCCAGTCTTCCATCAATTATTGGACAAAACGCAACGCTCACCATTAACGCGCAGGATGAAAGTGGCAGTCAATATGGCGCGAAAAGATTCGCCAATGGAATCATTACTAATATCTCCGAGTTAGGTCGATTGATTATTACGGAAGACAAAACAGAGTTTGATTTCGTAAAGCTTCAAATAACTATTAAGCCCTCTATTTGTTCTCTGGCATTAGGGAATTCTTTTAAGATTTTCCAAGATAAGACCGTTCCAGATATTATTGAAGCCGTTCTAAAGCAAAGAGGGATTACTCTTTTTAAAATGAACCTCCGAGGAACATATAGTAAGTTGAATTACTCGGTGCAATTCGGAGAGTCGGATTTTTCGTATTTATCTCGTTTGATGGAAAAAGAAGGTATTTATTTCTATTTCGAGCATTCTGAGGATAAGCATACGCTTGTTCTATGTGACGAAAAAAATAGCCATACGTTTCTTAATTTCAATCACAACTTACCCCTGATTCGTGATGCCCAAAAAGCCGCTAGAGCCATGGGGATCAATGTCTGGCGGGATAAATATAGCCTAACCGCCAATCGCTATTCAAGTGCGAGTTATAACTTTGAGGCGCCAAATACCCAGCTGTCCGGTTCTCTCGATACAACTATCTCAACGGGCAGTGCGCTTACGGCCGAGGTTTATGACTATTTTGACGGTATGTCTGTGCGCAGTGACATTGACGCCATTAATAAAGTTCGTATGGAATCCATTGAGGCTGGATCTCGTCGGGTTGTTTTTGAATCAGAATGCGCGCATTTGCAAGTAGGGGCTTTATTTACACTGTCTGACCATTACCGGAAAGATCAAAACGGGGACTATTTACTCGTTGGGGTGACACACGAGGGTCGAAACGGCGGCTATGGAGTCTTTGGAAATGACGATAGCGTTGGCTTTGATTCTGTCGCAACGTGTATCTCAACGAAGGTCCAATTTCGTGAGAACACGAAGACCGCGAAACCTAAAGTTTATGGGGTCCAGACAGCGACTGTCGTGGGACCTCAAAACGAGGAAATTTATACCGATAAATATGGACGAATTAAAGTTCAATTCCATTGGGATAGAGATGGCCAGAAAAATGAAAATAGTTCCTGTTGGATGAGGGTTTCTCAGTCAGTCGCTTCCAACCTTTACGGAGCACAATTTTTGCCGAGGACGGGACAAGAGGTTTTAGTAGATTTCTTGAATGGCGATCCGGATTACCCTATCGTTAGCGGCGCCATCTACAACGCGCAAAAAATGCCACCTTATTCTTTACCTGAGAATAAAACGAGAAGTGGAATCAAGACTCGATCGAGTAAAGATGGGGGTGTTGATAACGCGAACGAACTGTATTTCGAGGATAAAAAGGGCGATGAGGCCGTTTATTTTCAGGCGGAGAAAGATTTCTCGCGAGTCGTCAAACATGACGATAGTCTAACAGTTGGTAACGACCAGACTATCGAGATCAAGAAAAATCGTACGGAAAAAATTACAGAGGGTGATGAGAAACTGACGATCGAAAAAGGGGTACGAACAGTAAGTATTGAGAGTGGTAACGATTCTTTGAAGCTTGGCAAGGGGGATCGGATAATGGAAATTGAAAGTGGAGATCAGATTGATAAGGTTGATAAAGGAAATAGGACAACGACCATTGGTGCTGGGAATGATACGCTTAAAATAAATAAAGGGGGTCAGACAACGACTATCGAGAAAGACTTCAAGATAGAGGTGAAAGAAGGCTCTCATTTATTGAATGTAGATAAGGGGGGCAGGACCGTTAGTACTTTTGGTAATGACACTTTGAAAGTTACCAAAGGAAATCGTGTCGTTAGTCTGGAAGCTGGAAACTACGAAGTAAAACTCATCAAAGGAAATCACTCGACGATTGTTGATCTTGGTAAGCTCACCACTAAAGCAACGGGTGGCATTGAGCTTTCAGTGGGCGCAAACAGTATTAAAATTGACGAATCAGGGATCACATTAAAAGGTGTTAATTTGACACTAGATGGATCCGCTGCTATCACTTTAAAATCGGCTGGATCAGTTAATATTCAGGGGTCTTTAGTCCAGGTGAGTGGCGAGGCCACAACGGAGATTAAGGCTGCTGGCGTTGTAACAGTGCAGGGCGCATTGGTAAACATTGGGTAATCAAAAGATTGTATTTCAAAACAGGGTGATGAATGCTCGCGATTGACATCACGACTAAGTTTAAATTGACTGACGACGCGTCAAGTTTATTTAAAGACACTTACTCGGTGACTGAATTTATCAGTATTTTGCGAGAAAATAAGGTACTAATTGATGCTGTCAAAATGTATGCGCATAGTCTTCCAGTTCGTTATACCGTGTATTGGGCATACTTATGCTTGCTCACAGAGTTAGGGGTAGAGAAAGATCCTGAGCGGTTAAAATTATTAGATAAAACATACTCATGGGTTATCGATCCTAATGAAAAAAAGAGACAAGAATTCAAGGTTATTTTTGACAATCTTGGGCTACAAGATCCGATTGGATGTTTGGCGATATCAATTTTTTGGAGTGGTGGTAGTATTTCTGGGCCTGATAACCCTGCAGTGGCCGCACCACCGAACGCTGCGAGTGAAACTGCAGCAAATGCTATTATTAGTCGATGTATTCCGTTTGGCGGTGAAATGTTAGCCAAGCTATCCATCGCGTTAGACGTTGGTGCTGATGTCGTCTCGAAAAAACGTCATTGGCCGTAATAAAAAACCTAGAGATTAAGCACAATGCCTCAGCCCGCAGCAAGACTCACAGACATGCATGTTTGCCCCATGGTCACACCAGCAGCACCTCCAGTACCGCATGTGGGAGGACCCATAACAGGTCCTGGTGCCCCAACCGTGCTGATAGGAGGATTGCCCGCCGCTGTGTTGGGGGATATGGCAGTTTGTGTGGGCCCTCCAGATAGCATCCTATTGGGAAGCCCAACAGTGTTAATCACAAATAAACCAGCTGCTCGTATGGGAGACACTACGGCTCACGGTGGATCAATTACTCTTGGCTGTCCGACTGTCTTAATCGCGTGAATGAAAAAATATCTATGCTATTAAATATTGAAGCTTTGCTTGCTCCCATTTCAGACGACAATCCCTGCGGGGAGGATTTAACGTTTCAGCCGCTTTTTGACGATATTAAAGAGGCGAGACGCCAAGACGATCCGTCATTAGATCAAGGTGAATGGAAAACAGAAATAAAAGCCGCTGACTGGAATAAAGTTAAAGACCTAGCTACTGATGCGTTTCAAAATAAAACGAAGGACTTGCAAATTGGGGCTTGGTTAACTGAGTCGGTATTACAGCTTCAAGGGTTTTCGGGGTTGTCGGAAGGAATAAATCTCATCACCGAATTGCTAGAAAACCAATGGGATAATTTATATCCCTTAGTGGAAGACGGAGACTTAGACCTAAGGGCTTCCAGGCTGAACTGGATGGAAACCAATTTGCCTATCCAAATACGTGAAATACCACTCACGACCAGCGGGGCATATGGCTGGCTTAAATGGCAGGAATCCAAAGATGTTGATAACTTATCTCGAAAAAATGAGGAGGCGGCCAGTGCTGCACTGAGTGATGGCAAGATCAATGGTGAAAAATGGAATAATGCCGTTTTGGCTACTGATGCTGATTTTTATCACACATTAATGCAAGACATCTCCACTAGTGTTCTGGCTATTGATTCGCTCACTAGTATGGTGGACGATAAATTCGGGGCTAATTCACCAAGCTTAATGGAGTTAAAAGGGGCAATTGTCGATTGTCAGAAACTCGTAATAAGTTGTGCGGCTCAAAAGGGGTTGATTAGCGACGATGGTGGGGATAATGGTGCCCCAAATGAAGCTCAACAATCCTCGGATAACTCGTTGTCCAGTGCTGCAACGATCAATAAGAGTGCGATAGTCGGAGTGAGTACGAAAGCTGAAGCGTTAAATGCACTTGCACTTGTGGCTGAATTTTTCCGAAAGTCCGAGCCGCATAGTCCTGTGTCTTACATCGTTCAAAGAGCGATTAGTTGGGGTGGGATGGATCTGAATGAGTGGCTTAATGAGATGATTAAAGATGAGACTACCTTGTCGCAATTAAGAGAAACGCTTGGAATCACCGAGAATAGTGATTCTGATGATGACTAAGACAACCCCTCTGTGTGTCTCTTCGTCGGGTAAATAATGGATGCTGCCCCTCTAACGACGGACGCTTAACCATAAGGTTTTATTGAGTATTTGAGGTGGGGAATTGAATTGTGAAACTTCACGTTTGATGGTGGAGACTCTTAAAGTGAGAGTTACCCGTTAATGCAAGAAAAATTATTAGAGGGTAAGTAGCTATGCAATACTTCGATATCAATAATTTTGAAGGCTGTGAAAATGTGGAAAGAGCACCCGGTGGTGTGCTTGATTGGGGCTCACTGCCAACGTACACAGTCTGGGCAAAATCAAAGTTTACAAATGAGGACGTGATTGCAGCTTTCGCCGGAGGGTTGGCGGATGTTATTTCGATTAAGTTGTTAAAGGGTTTTGAACTTTGCAAAGTGGTCAGCAATACTGAGACGCTCTCTATAGGCGGAAATATGTCTCCATGGTGGATTCCTTTTAATCGATTGCATGTTGGCGGGAAACACATCGACGATCCTGGTTGGCATATGAAAGTGAACTTGGCAAATCGCAATGGTGTGCACGCAAGGGAATGGGCGCGCAATGCGTTAGCAATCAAAGAAAATTGGGGAAGTTTGAAGTTCTTATGTCGTGTGACATTAAAAACTCCCGTCAAGGCGTTCTTCGGTCGTGTCGCAGGTCAAAACAGAATGGACCCTGTTCGTTTAGACGATGACACCGGAAAAAAAATAAATCCTTTACAGCGAGAATCAGACGTTGAGAAAAGTTCAGGCAGGAACCTCCCGGGAAATGCGAGACAGCTTTATATTCCGTTTACAAAGAATAGTGACTACCAATATAAAAGTGACAGTAGCCTCACGGGGGGGCACCTTGAATTATAGAAGTCCTAGGTGTGAAGCTTGATCGAAGTATGCGACCGCTTTGTCCCGCTATCACAACGGGTGCTGACTATGGGATTGAAGAAGTCATTACGAATGACAGAGTGATAACTCCACCTGTTTGGCGATTATTTAATCGTTACGCATTTGAAATGATTTGTGCGAGCTCAAATGGAGTCAAGGGATATTAATCGCCTTGACTCACCAGATTTACTTCGTGTTTTTAGCAATGTCCCACGAGATAGGACCGACCTTAGTGCCGGTGCCGTCATCTTTTTGAATGTAATAGGTATAGGCAAATTTACTAAAATTCAAGCCTATCGTTTCCATTATTAGTTCATCTGATTGCGTACCAGCAATACTTACAGAACTAATAATGATTTCAGTCATATCAATTTCAATGTAAGTGAGTGGTTTGTCGCCACCTGCCTTCCTGACATAAATAGAACCTGAATCTATGTGCTTACCGCTACACGAGTTGGCGGTCATTTGAAGTGACGATTTATCGATGTATTTTGTGATCGTGAGATCTGCTACCGACACCTTGCCTGCACCGCCACCGGAACCTGAGTGTGTGGTTCCAGCCTGTGACATACCCCATGACCAAGAGAGGATGTCGATGCAACCCTTGTATTGTTTATCTATGGACTCGCCGGGAACGTCCTTCAATTTTAAAAACATATCCACTGCCATTTTTTACTCCTTAAAAAATTTTTTTATAAACAACTTGGCTTGATATAAGTTCTAGCCATTCGCTGCAGGCGGAAGGTCTGCAACCATTCGTAAACTGGCTGTAAGGCCTTCCAATTGAAAATGAGGCTTTAAAAACGCGACAGCCCTGTATGCCCCAGGCTTGCCAGGAATCTCAGTGACGTCAATCCGAGCTTCTCTCAGCGGATACTGTGCCTTGAGCTCCTGGCTCCCTTCATCATTGGCGAGAATATAATTATTTATCCATCCATTGAGGAAGGTGTTTACGTCGGCGCGACTTGCAAAGCTGCCGATCTTGTCTCGCATCATGGACTTTAAGTAATGAGCGAATCGTGAGCTAGCCATAATATATTGAATTTGTGCGGACAACCTTGAGTTCGCGTTTGCCTCGTCTGTATCGTATTCCTTAGGCGATTGCGTTGATTGCACTGAGAAAAATGCTGCGTAGTCAGTACCTTTGCAGTGAACTAAAGGAATGAATCCTAAATCTGCCAGCTCTTTCTCTCGTCTGTCAGTGATCGCGATCTGCGTTGGACACTGAAGGGCAACGTCTCCATCATCAGTGGAAAAGGTGTAAACAGGAAGTCCTTCTACCATGCCGCCGCCTTCTACACCGCGAATGGCAGTACACCAACCGTACTTGGCATAGGCATCTGTCATTCTTGTGCCGAGTGAGTAGGCCGCGTTGACCCATAGGAATTTACTGTTGTCTTGGCCGCTGACGTCTTCTTTATAGTCAAACGTTTCAACTGGCAGTGTGTCTGGACCGTATGGCAATCTACCAAGAACGTGTGGAAGGGCTAAGGCAACATAGCGTGAATCTTCACTATCTCTGAAGGAATGCCATTTCGCGTACTCCACCGTATCAAACACTTTTGCTAAATCTCGTGGCTTTGATAAATCTGAATAAGATTCTAATCCCATTATCTGGGGACTTGCTGCTGATATAAATGGTGCATGAGCAGCCGCCGCGACGTGAGAGATTTCCTCAAGAAGAAATAAATCTTCTGGGTGTTTCCCAAACTCATAATCACCCAATATAACGGCGTAAGGAGATCCGCCAAATGTTCCGTACTCTTCCTCGTAGACTTGTTTAAACATCGTCGATTGATCGAATTCAGAAGCGGATTTAAAGTCTTTAATTAACTCGGCTTTTGTTGCATTGAACATCTTGATCTTGAGCCCAGTACCCGTTTCTGATTTTGAAACCAAGTAATGAAGTCCTCTCCAGCTGGCTTCAAGTTTCTTGAAGGAATCATCGTGCAGCACGGCAGTTAATTGTTCAGACACGGTCTCGTCAATGGCAGCTATCCGGCTCTCAATGTTAGCAATTATATTGTCTGATACAGTGATTTTTCCATCCATCACCTCTTGGACGAGTTGGTTAATTAACTCTTTAGCTCGTGTTTTTTCAGTATCTGAATGCGCCACCTTTGAGTCTGTAATAATTTGCTCAAGAAGTGAGGAGTCTGCGCCCGCTGAAGCGCCATCTGTTTTCATGTTTTCGGCCATGACTTATTCCCCTTCCTTATTCGCGCTGCCGGCTTCTTTGCCGAGAGCGGTTAGCTTGTCGGCATCTTGAAGAGTTTCCGCAAGAATTTCGCCCAGTTTGTCGTTTCCGTACATTTTATTTTTTAAGTCTGAAAGTTTGTCCCGGATGGCTAGCAGCTCAGCCAAAGGTTCAATTTGTGTTGCTACTTGAGCTGGATCAAAGCTTTCAAGCGATTTAAAGCGCAAGTCCGCACCAATTTTGGTGCCGTCTTTTTGTAACGTGTTTTCCACTTGGACGGTGACGCGTGGGCCACAGCCTGCTAAAACGCTATTAAAATTGTCGCGATCGATGTTAACTAACTTTCTCTCTTTGACTTTGACTAATGCTTGCTCTGGGTTCCCAGAAAAATCTCCGCAAACCGCCATGACGAAGGGGAGTTCTTTTTTTTGAGTGGCGTCTCCTATTTCGACGTCGTAAGTGATTTGAACTCGTGGTGATCTGACTCGATCAAGTTTATGTTGAGTGCTTTCAGCCATAGCGTCTTAAACTCCAAATTTGAAATTAAACATATAAAACATGGAAATACCCAGTTTACCGAATGATACCCATCTTTTTATAAAAAAAGATACCCACCAATAACGAAAAATTGAATAAATCTAATGTATCAGTAGATTACTTGATGGGCATTTACTACACTATAATGTGACCCTTGATAAATTTAAGTACTACTTATTTGTTTGGCTTGGGTTCCGGTATCGCGCGAAGGTAACTAATTTAGCAACTATTTAAGAGAAATATGGGAACGGCACACATATATTTGGCGTTATTAACAATTGTCGCGTCGCTTGGAATAACCGGGTGTGGCACCTTGAACTCAATGGCTGGTGGTAATTCAGTCACAGAGGCGCAATCCAAAATTGTTTGGGATTACGAAAAAGATTCGATTGTCGTGCTAGCCCAGAGCGATAAGACACTAAATCAGGTCTCTGGAAGCAGTCACAGTTTATCTATTTTGGTTGTTCAAAGTGACGATATGAATCAGTTAGTGAAGTTGAATGAGGGTGAGGGCGCCATTGTCGATATGTTAGCGGGGAACGAGAACTCTTCTGTATTGGCGGTCAACCGCTTCTTTATAGAGCCCAACTGTAAGAGCACTTATGTCGTGGATCGTGCTGAGAAGGCGAAGTATGTCGGCGTATTCGGTGGGTATTTTGAGAAACCTAAGGCAGGATTTGGAAAGTTTTATGAAATTGGTACGCAAGTAATAAAAAGCGGTAAAGTCGTAAAAACGTATAAGGCTCAACCTGAGAAACTGATAGTAAAAATTGGATTCGGAGCAGATTCGATCACGAGTAGTGAAACCCTCTCTGCGGATGTTAAGTTTGAAAAAAAAGCTGTCTGTGTCAATTGAAATATTATAAAGGTTGAGTCAATTTAATTTCGAGTTAACCCAGCAGATATTGGGATAGCGGAATAGTAGGGGAGTTCGTGAATAATAAAAAACCAGTGTTCTGGCACCAAGGTTTATTCCTTCAGCCACAGCACCTGCAATTACAAGATCTTCACAACGACACAAAAAGATCGACAATTGCGAATGTTGGACTGCCTTATTTTTGGGGTGTTATGAAGTCCGAAATGTCAAGCGGATCGTTAGACGTTAACTTGATCGAAATGTCGGATGGCGAGTTTTTGTTTAAAGATGGAGCGCACGTTTCGTTGGGTGAAAATGCGAGACTTGTCCCTAGAGCGTTTGATGACTCGATGGTGCGTGTCGACAAAGCGTTGAACGTTTATATCGGCATCAAGAAACTGAGTGCTCACGAACCCAATGTCACGGTGTTAGAGACCGAATCTGATATTAAGACGGTGACTACCCGATTCGTCACCACCACCAGTTGGGAAGAGGTGCGTGATATTTATGGTAGCGCCCCAGATGCCCAATATCGTGGTTTGACGTTTGTCGTTCGCCTGTTTTGGGACGATGAATTGGAAAAACTTGGAGACTACGAGCTTATACATGTTGATCGCCTCGTTCGGGATGGTGAAAAAATACACTCGGCATCAAATTTTGTACCGCCCACAGTCGCACTGACTGGTTCGAGTAATCTCACGCGTATGTTGAGGGATGTTCGAGATGAAATTGTGGGGCGCAGTAAGCAGTTAGAGGAGTATAAAAGCCCAAGGGAGATGCAAAAGTCCGAGTTTGATGCGAGTTACATGACCTTTCTACTCGCCCTCAGGTCGCTCAATAGATACGGGCCTAGACTTTTCCATTTAATTGATAACCAGCTGACCCACCCTTGGCACGTCTATGGGGTTTTGAGAGAGATTGTAGGAGAGTTGAGTTCTTTCTCTGATCGGCACAGCATGACCGGTGAGACAAGTATGGGTGGAGATGGATTGCCATCCTATGATCATGGGAATATCGGAAGATGTGTTCATGCGTCGTTAATTTTGATCCGCCAATTATTGAATGAAATAACCATTGGGCCAGAGTTAATTGTTCAATTGTTACTAGATGGCGATTTTCTTACTGCCGAATTGCCTAGGCGTTTCGTTGATGCGAAAAACGAATGCTATTTTGTGCTTCGCACGGAGGAAGATCCAGAGTCTGTCGTGCGTTCTTTTCAATCAGAGGCTAAAGTAGCGAGTCGCCAGGAACTTCCAAACTTAATTAATAGATCCTTGCCAGGTGTGGAGGTGACGCATTTGCCGTTGGCGCCACAAGGTCTTCCAAGACGGTCTTTCTCTTTGTACTTTGGGTTGAGTAAATCAAACGACCAGTGGTCTGATGTCGAACGGTCAGCTAATATCGCTTTATATTGGGCGAATGCGCCAGCCGATCTGAAAATTGAATTGGTCGTGCTGAGAAACTAACTATGCGAATTGTTGACTGCTATTCTGATCTTCTGGCTTTTGTTTATCGTTCTTCAAGATCGATGCCGGAGAGTTACGCATCCTTCAGGGATCAAATAGAAGCTATGCTCAAGAGTGGAGCAGACGTTGCCATTGATAAGTTCGACGCGGATGAGTGCGAACAAGCTTTGTTCGCTGTATGCGCGTGGATTGACGAATCAGTGATGTGTTCCAATAGTGAACAAGCGGAAATTTGGAGAAGTGAACAGCTGCAAAAAGTGAAATTTGAGACCACTAACGGCGGTGTCGAGTTTTTTACAAGACTTAATCAGCTACCCAACACCTATCGTCATGCCAGGGAGACATTTTATGTTTGTCTGCAACTAGGGTTTAAGGGGCAATATGTCAGCCCCACCCAAACAGGTGCTTTAAATGCAATTAAGCATCACTTGCTGCAAACGTTAATTCGTGACGGAAAAGAATTGGATATTCTCCATGGTGATGCTCTGTTTCCTAGCACGGACAGCATTCCGCCTGCAGAAAAACAGCGTACTTTTTTTAATCGATTAAACGTCACCACTCTGATTGTCGCGTTATTCCCGTTAGCAGTATTACTTGCCTTACATACAACGTTCAGTTACATCCTAGGCACGCTAATGGATGGATACAGTCATTTTCTTCGGTAGCCATTGTGATTAAACAACTTTTATCTTTTGTTTACATCTCGCTATTCCTAACCGGCTTTGGTGGTATCTCTTGGTTTGCCACCACGTATTACGAAAAGTCGAGCCAATGGGGATACATACTATTTATTTTTTGTGTGGTGTTTCTGCTCACTTTCAAGTTTCTGAGGAGAATTTTTACACTTGCGAGAGTTAAGATTACCCTGGCGCTGAATCCAGACGTTCCCATTGACGGTGAAGAAGAGCCCACGCTTAATTTAAGGCGACAGTGGAACAGTGCCTTGCAGGATCTAAAGAAGTCGAAATTAGCAAAAAAAGGAGATCCAACATACGTTCTTCCTTGGTATTTGGTGATTGGTGCTCAAGGGTCTGGAAAGACGACCGCGCTAACGAGAGCTAGGTTAAGTTCTCCTGTAAAGGACGTGGATCAAAACGCGGCGATTGAACCAACAAAAACGTGGAATTGGTGGTTTTATGACACGTCTATAATGGTCGATATTGCTGGTCGTTATTGCACACCTTCCAGCGAAGACAAAGTCAGTAAAGAATGGCGAGAGATCCTGTCCTTACTCGAAAAGTCACGACGAAAAGAGTCGTTGAATGGCATTATTGTTTCTGTATCCGCTAGTAGTTTAGCGTCTAACTCAAGAGACGAAATGATTGAGGAGGGGCGTCATTTGAGGCGACGTATTGATGAATTGATGCGTCTTTTTGATTCTCGAATTCCCGTTTACGTTTTGATTACAAAATGTGATCAAATCTATGGCTTCTGCGACTGGGCTAAGGCCCTTCCCCCGGATGCGTTTCGTCAGGCCGTCGGTTACACGAACGCATCCTCACAAATTGGCAAATCTGCCGATTTGCTTGATAAGGCATTTGATAATATTGTTGACCGCACTGAAGATTTAAGACTCGTCATCAGTCGTCAGCTCGGTCTAAACGAGGCGATATTAACGTTCCCAAATGAGTTAGCCAAATTAAAACCGGCGCTAGAGCACTTCTTTGAGGGGGCGTTTCAAGACACGCCTTATTTAGATAGTCCTCTGGTCAGAGGAATTTACCTCTCAAGTGCAGAGCAAGATGACGCTGAATTCCCCAATTTCTTCAATAATGAAACAAAGGCTGAAAAGACTAGGGGCTCTTCGCAAGGGTTATTTCTAAAAGATTTATTGGGTCGCCTCATTCCGCAGGATCGCTATTTGGTCTCCCCATTAGGGATGTTACGCCGTTGGTATTTGGCTACACGTAATCTTGGAATCGCGTCTTGGATTGTATTTCTCATTGGCAGTGGCATGTTCTTTACGCTTAATTTCGCTCGACAAATTGATGCGGTGGCCATGATGAAAGAGCATCGACCTACCAACGCCGTTCTGGAGGGTGATTTTTCAGAGGATTTGATAACGTTGTTGCAGTACCGCGGCATGATTGACTGGATGCAAAAAAATGCACCAGAGCCTGTATTCAAAAGAATTCCAATGAATGCTCATATTTATGAGTTTCGACGTAACTTGAAAAATAAATTTTTCAACCGTTTCCATGAATACGCGATGGTTCCATTGGATCGAAATATTGCTCAAAATGCCAGAGCTCTGGTCTCTACTAATCAAGCTCAGCATAGGGCAGGGTACATCCAGTTTCTAGTTCGTCGGATTAACCTTTTGGATGCATTTCGGTCTGGAAAATCTGTAGACGAATTAAAAAAGATGCCTCTCTTAACCCAAAGTGAAACACTGCTCGCCGCGCTAAGTGGGGATAAGTCTGTGGCTGAGGCTCCTCCGGGAACAGCGGCAGCTTTTAGTCAAGCTTACGTTGATTATTTAAATTGGTCGGATGTCGAGCAGCGTCAATTACTTCTCGAGACCGCAGTGACTCAAGCCGCGTTACTCACACAAATGGCAGTGTATAGCGAGGATTTAGATTGGCTTACCGATTGGGCAAGAACCCAACCAAACGTTAAATCAATCACGTTATCTGATTTTTGGAATGGGTCGATACCTCCTGATAGCTCATTCCCGGTGATTGAGCCAGGACTCACGGGTGAGGGAAGCGACGCAATTGTGGGATTTATCGACGAACTTAAATCGAGCACGCCGGCGACACCAGAAATGCTAGCCAAGTATGAGAACTTTTTCACGTGGTATCGAAATTCGAGATTTAAAGCCTGGGCTACTTTCTTGTCAGAATTCCAACGTGGTCGCGAGCTTTTAGATGGACGCAGTGATTGGGATCAGACGTTGGCGAATCTTGGCACGCAAAATGGTCCGTTTGCCAGGGTCATGGACCGCATTGTGACTGACTTTGCACACGTAAAAGATAAAAAACTATCGGAAACCCCGCCTGGTTGGATTAAGTTCGCGAGAGATTACCCAACCATGCGTGATATCGCCAAAGAGTCAGATGGATTTTTAGGGTCTACTTTAAAGACCGTCAAAGTGCTCAAGGAATCAAGCAAAGAAATCGTAAACGAAGTTACTGTCACGAAATCAATCGCAGCAGGTGGCAAGGTGGTTCAAAGTCACTTGGATACTGCTAAAGCGTATGGCAAATACGTGCAGCTTACTCAAAAAGTAATCGAGGAGGAAAATGATGGGCGAGCGCAAGCATCAGAGGTGGCCCACAATTACTTTGCTTTTGGGACAGACCCGGATGTTGAAAAGTCGCTTATTGCTGATGCAGTCGACTCTTATGCTGACTTTCTAAAAACGTTGAAGTATCCAAAAGATGTGGAAGTGTTGTTTCCTGTTATCAAAGGTCCTCTAGATTTTTCGGTCATGTACGCTAATGCTCAAGCTGCTTGTGACATACAGGACTCCTGGCAGGATAAAGTAATTACACCTATCCGAGACGCTGATGAAAATGAGCAATTAGCCAAACTTATCTACGCGGATAATGGGTTGTTATGGACATTTGCCGAGACCGATGCAGCCGCCTACATCGATCGCGATAAAGATTCGAAGTATATTATTGTTGAAAAAAACGGATATGAAGCGCCGATCAATTTAATCCTTCCAATCGTGTTAAATAATGGTCTGCAGTTTTTTAAGAAACGGGATAAAGTCAAGGATGCAGCCTTATTAGAATTGAAGAAGCAAACTACTACGTTAACAAGTCAAGTCGCCGCATTGAATAAAAAAATTGAAGAAACAAAAACGAATATCAAGGGCTTGACAGAAAACATTAGCAACTTATCGAGTAAATCATACGTATTTGATATTGCTGCGCAGCCGATTAGTGTCAATAGCGGTGCAGCCCATCTTCCGTTTAAATTGACGACACAATTTCAATGCACGGATTCGACACAAATTCTGGAGAACTACAACTTTCCTAATAAAGAAACGATTAAGTGGTCGCGTAAGTCTTGTGGTGACGTGAGCTTGAAAATACACTTCCCAGATTATGTTGTTGAAAAAATATATCAAGGTAGTTCTGGAGTGGCTGACTTCCTTCATGATTTTAAAGATGGTGAAAAAACATTTACTGCTGAAGAATTTCCCACACAAAATGGCTTGTTGACGAAGGATAAGATCACGAGCATCTCCATCGCTTATTTGTTAACTGGTTTGACGTCTTACGAGAAAGATGCAGAGCAAAAACTTCTGAGCACACAAAAAAAGAAAGCTTCTATCGCCGAACTTGCTACATCTACGGCAAAGTTAGTCAAGGCTGTTAATGAGCGGGAAAAGTTAAAAAATTGGGTTTCTGAACTAATCAAGGGCAAAATTAGTGTCCATGAAAATCCCATGCCTGAGACAATCAAGAAACAGATTCAGCTGCCTTCAACTATTGCGGCATGCTGGCCGGATCGATCTGATGGCGCCGGCCCTAAGGTGAAAACCACGACGGACGCGGCCCAAAATTCAAGTGCAGGCGCTAATAGCACCCAATAAGCTAATCTCTAATTCTCAGCAGGTGCTTCATGACGGCGGCTGACGCTTCTAACTTAATTTGCGCTTAGTTTGAATCAGCCTTCTAGAGCTTGTAACGATCATTGCTGCAGACTTTAGAGCCGACATAAGACCAAAAATAAAAATACCATGGCCGGTATGAAATCCTAATGTATAGTCAAAAAGCTCTTTACCGTAGGTGAATAGGCTACTCGAACATAAGATTAATGCGACGATGCAATCGGTGTATTTAGATTCAAGTATTTGAATTACAGAAATATTTTTATTAGCCATGGTGGAAGCCTTTTTTAAATGTGGAAATAAGATCTCAATCTGTGGGTCAAGATGGTTTTAGGCTGGATTCGTGTCGAAACTCTTGAAGTCAGCGCCAAGACTTGAGAATTCCTGCGGTGCCTTCTAGGGCTTGCATGACACCGTAAAATATTATCCCATGTTGAAAGTGTATCTTAAGAAAAACAAATTCTGACTGTAGTGAAACGATGTTTTTACGCATAGACTAAATGAAGTCATAAATTCTGTGTATTTTGATTCGACGAAACTTATCGTTAAATTGAGTTTAGTCGAAACGAATTTCATAAACATGAGTTTGCACCTGTTAGGTTTATTTTAGCAAGCTAAAAAGTCTGGTAAACCTTTGGTTCGCATGTGGCGCTAACCACAGCTTAATTTATTCCTCAAACTAAGCACGATCGCAACGTAAGGAGGGCTGTGGTGAACATAATATGGAAAAGATATGTATTATCTAGTCCTTCTTATTTTTTCAAATTAATATGCGTTTGATTGTGGCAAAAATGTTCACAGGAAACGCCGTTAATCAATCAAAAAGGAACTAAATTTTGAGATCGATGAAGCTGTCTTTGACCGCGTTTATACTTTTAACTTTTTCTTCAATTGCATTGGCTCAACCAGACTCGAGGTTGTGCGGGTACCTTGCTAAAGACGCGCCCTATCCTGGTACTCCTCAAGTGGCGCTAGCGTCGGTATATGAAGCTCGTAAGAACGATTCAGACTATTCGGACCAGTGTAAAAAAGCACAGGAAAACATAAAAAAAGGCTTAAAAGGTTCAGGTCTTTGGGAGGCGTACGATTGGAAATCGATCTATAAAGATACATGCGAGGATGTTGGGAAACACGTTACCGGACCGAATACCAGCAATGATATTTGCGACAAAATGACAGCGCACTGTGCGTACAGTATCCAATATCTTGGTGACGACAACACGGTTTATTCAAAGCAAGGTTGCAAGTAATAGGGAGGTTCGTCGCCTATTCTTATTTGGTCCATCGAGGGAGTCCAAGGTCGTAGCTCGCTAATATGAAACTTATCGGAAATATTCATCAGCTGGTAGGGCGATTGTCAGCCATATTGCTCATTGGGGTGCTTTCATTGCTTGTCGGTTGTGCCTCCATGTCGCTTGATGATCACCGAGAGGCTGTTAAACCCAAAACCATTACTACCGATGAGTTCAAGTCGTTGAAAAGGGCACCCCGATCCTTTCAAAAACATTTCAAGGTGGGGCTCAGCTATTTCACGAAAGACAATCGGACCGAACTTGATCTTCAGACTGCAAGTGTTGCGTTTGATACGTCATGGCGACTCTCTAGAGATTACTGGTTGGCCGCTGTTTATCTTGGTTTGAGCTATGAAGAACTCGGATTATATTCCCAAGCAATGGAGGCTTACATCCAAGCGGGTCGGACCTACGATCACGCTGCCATTTGGCGCTCTGCAAGCGTAGTGGCTCTTAAGGCCGGCTACGAGAATCTCGCTTACAGTCTGTATATGCGAGCGGCTGACTCTAATAAACAATCGGAGGATCCCCTAGGGAGTTATCTTGAGGCCGCTTATTCTCCTCGATCGAGAGGTGATGGACTTCCCCAGCGCAATATTAGGTCGCTGATTAACGACGAGTGGATTGAGGAGACCATTGTGTGTGTCGCAGACGACGATGACGACGACGATGACGATGACGACGACGATGACGATGACGACGACGACGATGACGACGACGATGACGACGATGACGACGATTACAACAGCGACGATGACAACAGCGACGATGACAACAGCGACGATGACGATGATTACGTGACAGACTCGGGTGATTTTAGTTTTTCATTTGATTTTGATTTTGATCTTGATCTGGATGAGGGTGGCAGCGAAGTAGCAGCGTCACTCACAAATAGCGACCAACCCGTCATTGACCCTTGTCAAAACGTTAACTTGGTTGTGGATACCTATGTTATTCGACGAAGCGTCCAGCAAGCCTCGTCGATTGGTATCGATTTATTATCGGCATTAAAATTGACTTTTGGCGCCACACTCTATGACTTCGATAAAACCACGACACAAAATGACAACGTCAGTGCTACACAGTGGACGACGACAAGCGCGGCGGACTTAACGATTCCAAGCATCACTTATGCGCTGAGTATTGCGAATGACTCATCCGTGTATACCAGCCTTGAGGCCTCGCCATCGGTTTTATTAAATCTTAATGAAAAATCGAAAATTTTTGAGGGTGCTGAGGTATTTATTGTCTCCACCAGTTCTCAGACCTCTGGGCAGTTCGAAAAAGAAATTGGCGTTAGCTTGGAAGCCACGGCAAACAGTTTCACTGAAAATGAAGCGAATCTGACACTGGACGTCAATTTATCGACGGTGAACACGACGGCAAGTACATCCAATTTTGAGACATTAAATACGGACAAACTGGAATCTGAAGTCACAGGTATCTTCCCTTACGATAAAGCCGTAGTGGTCAGCGCGTTCTCATCACTTAACCTCCGCACCAACGACACGGGACAGACAGGTTTGAAAGATGTGCCTGGCGCGGGGAGGTTGTTTGGCGTGGATTCGGCTTCAGCAACCGCAAGGGATGTCTTGGTGGTGAGTATCGTACGTCTTGTTTCAGGTGTTCAGAGAGCACCTCAGTCAATTGAGAAAAATCTCGCTGATTCGCTAGGAATCGAGGTGCCCGAGGAAGATTTCTCACGCGTTGGATTTGTTTACGAATTGCCGTCTACGCGCATTTTGATGAATATTTTTAATGACCAGGTTGTTGAGTTATTAAGAAAACATGAGATGCCAGAACACCGTAAGTAATCCATATTTTCAATAAACAGGACTGATCTATGTCAAAAATTAAATGTTTATCGATTTTTCTTGCATTGTTTTTGAGCGCTAGCACTGGCATGTCCTTTGCCAAACAATATAAGTGTGGATGCATTGACAGTGGAGCATTGAAGTCAGACGATTCCAAAATAAACGGTAAGACGTTTAAAGAGGTATTTGAGAACGATCCCACAGTTGAAAAAAAGTTCGGTAAGGTTGAGTGTGTTAAAAGTGAGCTGTTTAAAAAGCCTGGACAGTCAAGTGTTTCCATTCAAGAGAAAAATGTAAAGATTTATCTCGAGGGTAAATTTCAATATCGTACGGATAAGCAAAAGCGGAGCAATAATATGGAGATCCGTTTTCGCCCACGTAATGGGAACTGTATCCAAGCGATTGGGGACGTATATAGAGGTAAATTGTGGGCGGGTGCTTGGTGTGACCGAGATAGTTATAAAACACAGAGCGGGTTTACATTAAAAGATAACCCAGGCTCTAAATCACGTACCAATGCGCACACTGCGTTTGCCATGGATGTGACTGGTCCGAATCGTTATAACGCAGCCATTCATTGGCAGTGGAGCAAGGATAACGAGATGTGGCTAATGACTGCAGTCTGCTTGGAGAGCAAATAGAAAATGTCTGTCAGGATACGCAGACGGATACTGCTGTTGTGACCACCACAGACTTTGCAAATGGTCGAAATGGTCGAAATGGCAAAGGTTCATCTTTGGCGCAAGAGATGGGCGCACCCACGATTACTGATTAGTGACGTTTAGATTGACTCAAAGGTCAGCTTAACCTCAGTTCCCGCCTCCTGTGAGCGCGCGAAAACAATGTAATAGGTCCAAATAACCCAATCGGGCAATTTAAGGTCAATGCATGGTGTACTCAATTACCTATGATTCACTGTAAATATCCGACCCTTGTGTAATTAGTAGGGCGAGGCGGGCGTGTTAGGCTAGACTCATCAAGGCAATAGTGGATAAAGTATTAACTTGACATAATATACATTATACGCAATGTGGATTATATGTGGATTAATACAATTGACCCTATATATTGGCTAAACTCCATCAAGTAAGCCTAGGACTGCGCGCTCTGGGGATTTCTCAGCCTCGGTTTATACATAGATAACGCTTTAAATCATAGGTTTATCATGAATTAATAATCTACTTTATTATCATTGCGACTTGAATAATATCTTCAAAGTATTAGCAACCCTAGTAACCACGTTCAAATTTCGAGTGTTAATGCTGCTGACACTACTTGCAAGCGCACGATAAATGGTGGGACTGGTATGGATGGCACCTGTACCTACAATTCCGAGACTGGTGAGTGTTCAGATGGGTTTCTTAATACAGCTTGTCGCTCGGGTACGTCAGAGTGCTATCCAGACTTTAGAGGTTATTCGTGGTGGCGTGTTTGGACGCCTTACGGCAACGGATGGTGCTTGGGAGTTTTGTTGGAATAACGGAAGCTATACTCAAAACAATGAGTGCTTTGAGGGTTTGAGGGTTTGAGGGTTTGAGGGTTTGAGGGTTTGAGGGTTTGAAGCAAGAATATAACTGCTGGATAAGACCGCACAAAGTTGTATTTTGCATAGGCGAATAAGCCTATCAGCTGTCGGAAAATGGGGTTCATTGATCTCTAATGATTTACTGAAGCGCCTCCCAGACTCTTAGACGTAGAAAACGCAGACGCATCAGCTCTACTAATTGCACGTCTTAAGATTTTTCCATTTTTGGTTCGCGGAAAATCGCTCGTAATATAGACAACTTTCGGTGCTTTATAAGATGCAAGGTTTGCCCTACCATATAAAAACAAATCGTCGGGATTTATATTGGGGTCTGAAGAGAGCACGTAGGCAACAACAAGAACCTTATCTCCTGATACCTCGCCTATGACCGCACAATCATTAACTTGCGGATGTGCTTTGAATACACGCTCAATTTCATAGGGAGACACTCGATAACCAAAACTTTTAATAATGTCGTCTTTTCTTCCTAAAAACCAAAGGTAGCCGTCTTCGTCATATCTTGCGTAGTCGCCGGTAAAGAACCAACCACTGTGTTTGTATTTAACCGTCTCATCTGGCAAGTTCCAATACTCTATAAATAGCCCGGGATCGTCATAAGGCACGCATATCATCCCCTCCACCCCTTGGATCGCCTCCTCTAGAGTTTCAGGATTCATCAGTTTTATCTTGTGACCCGGTTGGGGAAATCCGGCTGAACCTGGTCTGATCGGATTATGGATGGACTGGGAGATGTAATATGAAAACTCTGACATGCCCACCGCCTCATAGATGCTGTCTCTTATACACATCTGACGCTGCCGACGATATGC
>OJFL01000399.1_pt1 | contig 22992 bp, 20 predicted proteins | sample 1594131 | NCBI WGS metagenome assembly OJFL01 (sample SAMN05416782, study PRJEB24817) | seawater metagenome | isolation source: Sea water | place: Canada:Atlantic | collected 2013-07 | reverse complement strand
AAGTCTGGAACTTATATGCTGCAACCTGGGCAATCGTTGGCGGATGCTTTTGCTACATTTACCAATGGCGACGAATATCTTTTTTCCGTCAGTCTTGTTGAAGGGCTAACCCTTGCTCAGTGGCAAGATACCTTAAAAGGTAATGGCGAAATACAATTTGATTTGACAGAGAGAACGCTGGCGCAAACCGTTTCGCATTCAATGCTTCTCGCTGGCAATACCAGTGTTACTGCCACAACTACGAGTGGTTCAGAAAATAGCGAAGGCTGTTGTGATAGTATCAAAAACCCGGAAGGACTTTATCTGGCAGACACCTATTTTTTCACCAAAGGAACCAAAGCCAGTGAGATTTTGACGCGCGCTAATAAGGCCTTGTTTGAATTTCTAATGATAGAATGGAAAAATCGAGATATTGACTTGCCGCTTTCTACACCTTATGAGGCTTTGATTTTAGCGAGCATTATCGAAAAAGAGACCGCCGTACCCGAAGAGCGTGATTTAATTGCGGGAGTATTTGTAAACAGGCTGAATAAAAAAATGCGTCTGCAAACAGACCCTACAGTGATATACGGTATCGGTCCTACGTTTGATGGGAACATTACCCGCAAGCATTTGCGCACAGCAACGCCATACAATACCTATGTTATTAAAGGGTTGCCACCAACGCCCATAGCGATGGCCGGTAAAGCAGCAATAAAAGCTGCACTATCACCAAAAACAACCGATGCGCTATATTTCGTTGCTAAAGGTGACGGAAGTCATCAATTCTCAAATACCCTCGAGGAGCACAATGCCGCCGTACGACAATTTCAATTAAAACGTTAGAAACATAGCGTGGCGTATTGCAGCTTCAAGCAATCATCAAAACAGAGATCTTAATAAAATAATGAATGGAAAATTTATAGTCGTTGAAGGACTTGAGGGCGCGGGAAAAAGCTCGGTGATAAGTCGTATAGTTGATGAACTTAAAAGTGCCGGTAAAACTGTTGAGCAAACCCGCGAGCCTGGCGGTACCCCTATGGCAGAAGCTATTCGAGATTGCGTTAAACACGATTGGGATGAGCAGGTTGCCGAAGAAACAGAGTTATTATTAATGTACGCGGCAAGAGTGCAGCTTTTGACCAACCGTATTCATCCCGCATTAGAAAAGGGGGATTGGGTTGTAGGCGATAGACACGATCTTTCATCGCAAGCCTATCAGGGCGGTGGAAGAGGGGTTTTAGAATCGACCATGCGCTCTGTGAGCGAGATCGCACTAAAAGGCTTTAAGCCACACCTTACTGTATATTTAGACGTAGATCCCGCTGTTGGATTAGAGCGTGCTCGCGGTCGTGGTGAGCTTGATAGAATAGAGCAATCTGGACTGGCTTTTTTTGAGCGTACTCGTGAGAAGTACTTAGCGCTGGCAAAGTCTGACGACAGTATTGTGACCATAGATGCAATGCAGCCAATGGAGAAAGTTCACAGTGCTGTTTCTGCATTAATCAAGCAATATGTTATGGGTAAATAATTCATGTTTCCGTGGTTTTCTGACATTTTTCGTTCATTTAGCTCCCGTTATCTAGCGAATAAGCTTCACCACGCAGTATTGCTTAGTGGTGCCAGTGGTATTGGAAAATATCAATTGGCCCAAGAGCTTGGTAATACCTTGCTTTGTAAAGCGCCCTCGTTAGAAGGAGCCTGTAATCAATGTCAGAGCTGTTATTTGCGAATTGCGGGTAATCATCCAGATTTGTATGTATTGGAAAGCGAAAAGCAGCTAGGTGTTGATAAAATTCGTGAAGGGATTGCAAAGTTAAGTGGCACCGCTCAAATGAGTGGTAATAAGGTGTTACTTATCCCTAATGCAGATACCATGACAGAAGCGGCTGCCAATGCATTGCTCAAGACACTTGAAGAACCAACTGCAAACACCTACTTACTTCTCATAACTAATAGTGTGACTAAATTAATGCCCACTATTTTAAGCCGCTGCGAAAAACATGCTTTAGGTTTACCCAGCGTAGAATTAAGTTTGAACTACCTCAAAGATAACGGCGTAGAAGATGCTAGCGAGGCGCTGCTTGCCGCTTATGGTCATGCTCCTCTGCGAGTAGAAGCTGCTTTAAAAGGCGAAGAGGAGTTTAGCTATAGAACGTTTAATGATGACTTTCAGGCTTTGTTGGCAGGGGATGCAAACAGCCAAGCCCATAGACTGGCAAAGAAATGGCAGGATAACGCGGTTTTAGCCGCTCAGTGGTGTATGCAAAAAGCCCGTGGAGATTATATGAATAGTCAAAACTCTTCAGATTACACTCGCTATGTTAAATGTGTTGAGGTAACGAAAACATTGCAACATCCGGGAGTGAACAAATCCATGGTATTATTTGGGTTACTTAAGCAGTTTCAGCGATAGACATATGTTGTAACTAAGTGTGCCAAGAGTGCGAGGCGCGCTTTCAATTCATTATTTTTATTCACGAGCTAGGGAATACATGCTGGCTCTAAATCATGATTAACAGTATTAAAGGTTTATTTTGTTTGTAGATTCTCACTGTCATTTGGACAGATTAAAACAAGGTCCTGAAGAATTAAAAGAAACACTCAACTTTGCCCGCACTCGAGGGGTAGAGCATTTCTTATGTGTGTGTGTCTCGGTGAGTGACTATGACAGCATGCGTGATGCAGTAAGTGAATTTGATGACGTGTCTGTGTCTTGTGGTGTGCACCCTTTACATCAAGATGAGGCGTGTAGCTACGATGAGTTATTAGAAAAGGCACAACACGGCGATGTCGTTGCTATTGGAGAGACGGGGCTCGACTATTTTTATAGCCCAGAGAGTAAAGATGTTCAATTAACGTCATTTGTAGACCACATCAAGGTTGCCAATGAAACCAAAAAGCCGCTTATTATTCACACTCGTGATGCCCGAGAAGACACCATTAATTTGCTAAAAGAGCATAAAGCACCAGATACTATTGGTGTGCTGCATTGCTTTACAGAATCGTTAGAGATGGCCGAGGCGGCAATAGATATGGGCTTCTACATATCCATTTCGGGCATTGTAACGTTTAATTCGGCAGATGAATTACGAGAAGTGGTGAAGTCTATTCCTATTGAGCGGTTGCTAATTGAAACTGACTCTCCTTGGTTGGCACCCGTTCCTCATCGAGGGAAACAAAACCAACCCGGTTACGTTGTTGAGGTAGCAGAGTTTATTGCCGAGCTAAAAGGTATTTCAGTAAAAGAACTCGCACGGATTACAACGGAAAACTTTTACACGCTTTTTGCCTTAGCGAAAGATAAGGCTGCTTAGGGAGTTGTTATGCCATTATGGCGTCAGAATTTAGTTAAAAGCTTACATAAAACGCGAAGTGTCCCTGAAAGCCGGTATTTTCAGCTGGCAACGGCAAACCAAGAAGGTATTCCGTTTTGTAGAACTGTTGTGCATCGTGGGTTAACTGACGATAACAGCTTAATCGTGATATCTGATACCCGTACCGAAAAGTATCAACAGTTGGTTCAAAACAATCGATGCCATGTTGCCTGGTATTTTGCCAAAACTCGTGAGCAGTATCGCTTTCATTGTTTGGCGGATATATTCACCAAGGAAGAGTCTCCTGACCTGGTTGAAGCGCAATGGGATAAGCTGTCAGACGCAGGGAAAAAGCAATTTCTGTGGGGAACACCTGGCACGCCGAGAAACGGCGAGTCTGCGCTGCATGTTGAGGGCGATTACAACACTATTCCAGCGCACTTTTGTGTTTTAACCTTAAATATCGAAACCGTAGATTATCTGAATTTGCGTGGTAACCCTCAAAATCGCGAATGGCATGAAAAGAACGAACGTGGCGATTGGGTCAGTCAGTCATTAATTCCTTAAATCACTGTGAAAATACAATTATAAAATAACCCACGTTGCCGCTTAACGAGCTGACGTGGAGGTCGAAACGCGGGTTATTTTTAATCTGAAGAAAATACGTTTTATTTTATATAGCGTATTTACTCAAATATTTGAGATATCGGCTCTTCACCCTTAAACAGATAAGTGATCATGTTGTCTTCATTTGTGCGGCCAACACTTTCAACAATTGCAGTTGCCACATCTTCACGTGGGATCACTGCATCACTTTTGTTATTGGGCATATCGGTGCGCACCAGATGTGTACCTGGCTCATTTAACAAGGTACCGGGGCGTAAAATGATATGTTGAATACCACTGTTAATTAAGTAGTCATCAGCAACGTGTTTTGCTACCAAGTAAGGTTTTATTGTGCCGTCTACTGAATCTGGATCGCCAGCGCCTATAGAGCTGACCATTACAAACTTGGGCGTTTGGGCTTCTTTGGCATAGTTTACCGCTTTTATCGCAGCCCACAGGTCAATCATAATAGTTTTATCAGCACCGGTGTTTCCACCAGAACCTGCTGTGAAAACGACAACATCAACATTTTTAAAATGCGATGAAAAGTCTTTTTCAAGATCTTGCTCAATCACCTGTAAGTTGTCATTTTCAATGTCCGATAGTTTGTCAGGGCTTCGGACAGGGGCGAGAACATGATGGCCCCGTTTGAGAAGTTTGCCGGTTGCTTGTTTTCCAATTTGGCCCGACGCGCCAAGTACGAGTACTTTCGCCATTATTTTACCTCCATGAATTAAATGTCATTATTAATAGCCTTCACACAGATAACAGATCAGTTATTGAGACAAACAACATTTATGTAGATTAAATAAAATGCCCTAGTTTACGACAGTGTTTCTTCCAAGGGCTTTGCCCTCGTAAAGCTTTTTATCAACGGCTTGTATGCAAGCTTCAACACTTTCATAATGTTTTATTTCTGCTACACCGCAGGTAATACTGACTGGAACTTGCTTTCCTTGAACTTTGATGGGGTGTTCGGCCACTTTTTTTCTGAGCTTATCGGCTACCCAATAGGCTTCCAGCACATTAAGTGCCGGCAAGAGGATCAAAAACTCTTCGCCGCCCCATCGCGCAACAATGTCATTAACTCTCACGTTTTCTGTCAATATTTTCGCAACATCAATAAGCACCGTGTCTCCAACGCCGTGACCATGCGTATCATTGATGGTTTTGAAAAGGTCTATATCTATAAGAATCAATGAAAAAGTATGCTTATAACGAAAAAACTGATTCCACGCTTCAGTGGCACGCTGTGAAAAATAGCGCCTATTCTTAAGGCCTGTTAACGCATCTTCGGTTGATAGCAGCGTGAGTTTTTCAACGGCGCGATTAAGATCTTCGGTCCGCTTATCTACTAACACAGACAACTCTTGCGAGCGCAATTGTAGCGTTCTGAAGCGCAACCAAAGCATTGTAGAAATAAGAGCTACTATAGTGAGTAGTATGAGCGCACGCCAAATAGGCATATCCCACCAAGGCGGAATAATGACAATTTCAATTTGAGCCTCATTGCTGCTCCATTTATTCTCTTTGTTGATTGCTTTTACGGTAAATCGATACCTGCCTGGATCTAAATTAGTATAGGTGGCAAGCTTTGATTTACTGTCTGTATAGCGCCAACCCGATTCAAAATCTGACAGTCGGTATGCATATCGGAGAGTGTCTGCATTGATAAAATCTAAAGCAGAGAAGGCGAGAGTAAAGGATATATCCTCAGGGTATAGTTCTATGCGATCGCCAACTTGATTAATTGACCGCATTTCACTGCCATTCGTCTGGTTGTTGCTAATGACTTCCATGCGAGTAATGTGTATGAGTGGCGACCAGGGTTTATCTTGAACGTCACTGGGGTTAAATCGTGTTATACCTTTTGCTCCGCCAAGAATAATGGTGTTGTCACGAGTTTGTGTGGCTGCTCCAATATAATATCCGGTATCAATGGCACCGCTTTCTGAGCCATAAAAGGAGAGCGTTTGTAAATCAGAAGCAAGGTGGGCAATCCCTTTGTCCGTGGTGATCCAAAGACCATTTTGCTCATCTTCAACAATTGCACCAATAGATAAACCTGTTATTACGCTGTCTGGCTTAATACGAGTAAGCTGTAATGTGGAAAAGTCCTGCTCAGAGATTGTCATAAAGTAAAAGCCATTGGCTTGAGTTGCCAACCAATAGCCGCCGCGACTAGATTTAGAAATCCATGTAACAACAGACACGTCTTTCAATAGAGGTGAAAAATCTCTTACGTTGATGAGTTCTCCGCTGAATTTGTTCGCGAAATACAAACCACCTACTGTGGTCAACCAAGCATTTCCATCCTGTTCATGCAAAACTCTGGTGGTTAAGGGGAGGGGCCATTGTCTTACTACCTTATCGTCTGAAGGACGATAAACAAAAACACCATCGCTGTATCCTCCATACCAAACGTCTCCGTCAGAATCTACATTCAGGCTATATCCCGACTTACCTTCAAGCGCAACGGCATTAAGGTTTTTAGTGTCGGGATTAAACTTAGACAGTCCAGAGCGTGTAGCTACCCACACATCATTTCTCACCGAGTCATAATGGACAGCCAACATTTTCTCATTAGCATTACTCGTCGTTGCATCCGTCGAATTGACTAAATAGGGGCCTTTGGAAAGGTCGTTGTTGTAATCGTAATTCCACAACCCTTTTTCGTTAACTAGCCAAACGCTATCATTGTTGGAGGAGACAGAGGTGACAATTCTTCCGCCGCCCACTTCTGTTGAGTAAAAATTAGCTAGTATTGGGTCGCTCACGGCAAAACCATCGTCCTTCATGGCAGCGATAACTAAACCTTCTGAGGTTTCAAAAAGTGCTGAAAAGCGCTCGTCTTTGGTCGACCTAGCCGTTACCGGAGTAGTAATAACAGAAATGGGGCTATGGCTTGGAAGTAGGTTTAAGCCACGCTCTGTCGCTACCCATACATCTCCATTATTTTGTACTAATATGTCGGTAACGTAATCGTCTGACAGACCTTGTTCTGTGGTGATGCAGTGCTCACTGAGGTCATACTCGCGATTAAGAGGATTAAAGATGCAAGCACCGTGATTAGTTGTTGCTATCCAAATTCTTTCGTCTTCTGTAGCGACAATTCGTGTCAGATTTTGCTTTTCTAACGCCACCAGCTGCAGTTTTTTATTCAGTGAATCTAATTTATATAAGCCCGAGGTGGAGGTAACGTAGAGCACATCGTCTACCAGCTCCACATCTGTAAGTGTGCTTGTAGGGTTAGGCAGATAAGCCATAAGCAGAACTTCGCCTAAATCGTCAGAATACTTATACAAATTTCTATCTGATATTATCCAAGTGGTATTATCTGCAGTGTTTTTTATCCGGTTAATAATAGCGTTATTGATTGCTTCTGATGCGGGTAACGTAAAGTGGGTAAACTTCTCAGTATCCACATTGAGCCGACTTAAGCCGCCAAATGTCCCAACCCAGATAAATTTTCCATCAGGACTTGCCTCAACCTGAAGAGCGGTGATCGATTGAAGGCCAGAATTACTCTCGCCCTCTATCAGGCCAAAATTTCTAAAAGAATACCCATCAAATCTATCAATGCCGGCTTGTGTCGCCAACCATAAAAAGCCATCCTTATCTTGAGTTGCATCGGCTAGAGAGATATGGGCGAGACCGTCGTTGACGGTGTACTGCGAAAAGATTGGCGCTATGGGTTTAGACCAAGATAGCTGTGCGCAAGAGGCCGCAAACCAAATAAGTGAAGTTAACGCGAAAAAACGCCTCATTGAAATAACCACAAAATTCCATCTACATAATCATACATTTAACTTACGCTAAATTCATAAACAAGCAACAATACGTTAGTAGCAAAATACTGATTGACAGGAAAAAGCCGGAAAAAGTTTTGTTATTTCTGAGGTCTGCGTATTTTTATCGCCTATGTTTCACGTTTTTTCGCGCTCACTAAAAATTTGCTAAAACTCGCTAAATTTACAACAAATGTTGAATAACAAAACGGTGATGACTGCTTTATTATTAAAACTTCTTAACAATAAAGGGATGGATATGTTCAGAAAGTTGTTTTCATCAATAATGCTGTGTTCAATTTCTCTTCTATTTGCTGGCTATGTATGTGCCGCTGAATCTATAAAACTCTTAACAGCTAATACACCACTATTCAGTGAGTTTGACGATGAAGGCAATGTTCAAGGGTACTCAATTGACTTCGCATCCTCTTTGCTGGATTTGGCAGGCATTAAAGCAGACATAACACCTCTGCCTTTCGCACGATTAGTGAGAGAGTTGCAACGTGGGCAATTAATGATGGCGACAGGCATTGGGCGAATAAAACAAAGAGAAGATCATTACTTTTGGATAGCGCCACTAACCGCAACCGATATAAACCTCTACGGGAAAACCTTAAAAATACCCAACTCACAACAACGCTCAGGTACTTCAAAGACTTCAGTAGCTGTAATGAGAGGAGACTACAGAGCAGAATTGGTAAAAGAAAATCCGCAGTTTGTTTTGCATGAATACAACTCTTGGGCGCAGGCTATTAATGCAGTAATAAAAGAACGAGTTGATGCGGTTTTCTTTTCAGACGCAGGTATACGAATATACTGTCAAAGAAATAAGCTGGACTGCTCTCAAATTCGTAAATTGGTTCACGCTGACACAGTCTATAGTTATCTAGTAATGCCGAAAACAGAAGACAATCAAGAGCTTGCTATGACATTAAAGGAATCGTTGAGTACCTTTTTGCAAAGCTCTAGGTATTTGGCTATTAAACAGAGATGGCAGCCAATGTTAGAAAATCATTTATCGGGAGTATGGCTAAGCAATGGTGTAATTAAATTTGGTGAAATATCAAATGAGCATTATCATTTAGCAGGCTCTTCTCAGTAGAGCCTACTCAATTATAATTACAAGAGGGAATACATATGACAACGGAAGAAAACATGTATTGGGGACTTACAGTAAGAACCTACTGTACGCTAATTCACGTGAGTCAGCTCACCAGCATAATTGTTCCAGGCTTGGGGCTTATATTACCTATTATTATGTGGATAGCTCATAAAGATCAGAATGAAGATATTGATAAACATGGAAGAGTCACTGCGAATTGGTTAATTAGCCTAGTAATATACACGGTTATATGCGGTATTTTGCTTTTGATTATAATAGGCGGCTTCGGGTTATTAATATTGGGGATTCTAAATTTGATCTTCGCGATCGTTGCGGCACTCAAGGCTAACAATGGCGAACTCTGGCATTACCCACTAAGTATCAAATTTTTTAAAGTTTAAAAACGTTTAGGCTTTCCGCTTGAGCTGACTTCTCAAGTTATGCATCTGCGGCAGGGGAGTTACCTAAACGCCTGGTAAGCGCCTGCCGCCCTTTATATTATTACCGATAACCGCCTTACCGATAACCGCCTTACCGATAACCGCCTTACCGATAACCGCCTTATCGATAACCACCTTATCGACAACCACGTATTTTTCGCTAACCTGTCCGCCTATCTCACTTTTGTTGCACAACACTGCTTGAATTTTTTATTGTTTCCGCAAAGACACGGCAAGTTTCTACCATATTTTATTTTACCGCAGTCATCATGAAGGGTACCGTCGTGATAACGCCACAGTCCGCCCTCGACGATAAAGCGCGATGTCTCGTGTAACTGAAAGAGGTGCTTATTTTCAAAGTAGTAGGCAGTAAACTCGACGGTATCTGAACTAGATTTACTGTGTGTTGAAGTATGGACTTTAAGAGCGAACCAATGAGCACCGCTAGCGCTACCTTCAAGGTTTTCTGATGTTATCCCTTGACGCTTTTCCTCTGAATACGTGTCGCGAACATAGTCGTATTGCTTGATTGCATATGCAGTAAAACGGGAGCGCATCAATTGTTCTGCCGTTTGAGGGCTATCTGTACCGCTGATGAAGGGAGCACAGCAATACTCATATGAGCTTGACGAGCAGCAAAAGCAACGCATAAAACTAGTTGGTATCCAAGATTAATTCAATCGTTCATATTACACCGCCCATAGTACAATACACGAGTGTACTAGCCAAAAATTTTGCTGTTATTGACTCAACTTTCTCGCTTTATATTTCTGTTTTTACCAAGGCCCTACAGCAACATTTCTGTTTTGGGTATTACTGTCCACTCTTACGTTCACTAAACTCACCGAGTAAAGCTCACAAAGCTTACGGATCATATCACTGTCAGTAGGCTGTAAATCTAAATCTATATTTTCTACATACAGTGTTTTGCACTGGCCGCCTGTAATTAGCTTACTTATCCATTCAGGCACTTTCTCCTTTTCAGGCTTTTGAATACGAATAGCGTTCATCACGTCTTTAGAAAATGAAACTGAGCTAGAGAGTAAATAATTCCACCCTTTGTCGTTATTTACTCTGTTACCTTCTCTGTTACTTTCTCTTCCTTCGCCAGGAAAACCTTCAATAGGCAACGGGAGTTGCACAACATTTTGGGCTCCAGAACCGAGAAGGGAAGTACGAAGTGCATTAAGTCGACAAACTGGTGAATTACTCATAGGACATACCTTATTTTTATAAAACCACGTTAACTGTGTAAGTATACAGCGTGTATGTGTATACAGTAGTTTTATCCAGTGTGATTTGCAAGTTATACATTGTGCTTTTTTCGAACAAAATCGAACAAATATGGTAAGTGCTTTTAAAATAAAGCATTTTTTATTAGTCAAATAATGGCTATCTGATATCGTTAGTAGAATTAAAAGCACTGTGTATGCTTTGGTCTATCACGAGAAAAATGGGATTATGAGCGTATTAGTCGATTGGGGTTATATAGGCATGTTTGTCTGTGCTTTTTTGGCAGCAACTATTTTGCCTTTTAGCTCTGAGGTTGTACTCACTGCTTTATATAGCAGTGGCTTTTCTGCGGGGCTTCTCTTGGTAGCTGCATCAAGTGGCAACGTGCTAGGGGCTCTTGTTAACTATTTTCTTGGCCTTAAATACGGAAAAGTGATATCGACCAAGGTATTGAGAGTGAGCGACAGCTCATTTACTCGCGCTAGTATTCTTTTTACTCGATGGGGCAAGTGGAGTTTATTACTTTGCTGGGTGCCCATAATCGGAGATCCTATTACGTTAGTTGCAGGAGTGCTGCGTAGTAACCTTTTATTTTTCATATGTATTGTAACTGTGGCAAAAACGGCGCGTTACGCCGCATTACTCAGTTTTTTCTCTTGCAGTTTTTTCTGACGTAATTTCTTTCGCCGAAAAGTGGATAGCCCATGCTTGACTCGGGGAATTAAAATGATAATTCCGACTAGCCAATACCAAATAGGCTCTTGCCAAAAGGTTTTTTGCGACCAACTAAAATGCAATAAAGCCAGAGGCAAAATAGCGTAAATAGTATTGTGAAGCTGCTGCCAGCGCTTGCCCATTTTCCTTCTTAGAAGGTTAAAAGAGGTTGCAGTTAGTGCCATTAGCAGCAAAATCGCTAGCATTCCCACAATAATATACGGCCGACTTATAATCTCACTCAGTACCAGCGTCATATCGAGCTGCAGCTCAAAAAGAATGTAGGTACTGAAATGGGCCAATGCATATACAAATACATAAATGCCTAACATGCGCCTGAACTGAATAGGCGCTGGACTTTTCAACCACTTTGCAAGGGGGCTAAGCAATAACGTAATAAAAAGCAGGTGAATAGCCCAAATACCGGTTTCATTCAAAAGTGTATTTACCGGGTCTGCACCTAATGAATCTGTAATGCCTGCATAAAATAGCCACACAATATACCCTAAGGCCACACAGTGAATAATCGATTTTATACAACGTCTGGCAAACGGCGAGAGTCGTAGAAGTTTTTTATTGGCAATCATGGATACCATTAATAATATCTAGTTAAATCCATACCGGAGTAAAGTGGCGCAACTTCGTCATAGCCATTGAACATTTTTGTTTCTATTCTATTGCGAGAAAGCAGGCCGCCTGTCGTGATTCTGCGTTCACTAGCTTGGCTCCAGCGTGGATGAGATACCTTTGGATTAACATTCGCATAGAAGCCATATTCGTTTGATGCGAGGCGATTCCACGTTGTGGGTGGCTGCTTATCGGTCAGGCGAATGCGTACGATGGATTTAATGCTTTTGAATCCATATTTCCAAGGTACAACTAAGCGAATAGGCGCCCCGTTTTGCGGGGGCAGAGTTTTTCCATATAAGCCAACCGACAATAACGTTAATGGGTGCATCGCTTCATCAAGGCGCAAACCTTCCACATAAGGGTATTCGATACCGCCACCTAAAAATCGATTGCTTTGCCCTGGCATCTGCCCTGGATCATAGAGCGTCTCAAACGCCACGTATTTTGCTGACATTAGCGGGTCAGCTTGCTTGATAAGAGCCGCTAGTTCAAAGCCTATCCACGGTACTACCATAGACCAGGCTTCTACACAGCGAAGGCGATAAATGCGTTCTTCAAGGGGAAACCGCTTTGTTAGCGAGTCGTGATCGAGCACCAGTGGATTTTTCACTAATCCATCAATTTTCAACGTCCATGGGTCGGTATTGAACTCAGTGGCGTTTTCCGCTGGCGCGTCTTTTGATGTACCAAACTCATAGAAGTTGTTATAAGACGTTATTTTCTTTTCTGGAGTTCGAGTTTCATTGATTTGAAATTTACTCGGTTGTGAAAAGTCCAGTGGTTTGCCTTGAAAAGGTGTATCTTCCTTCTCATCTTCCCAGAACCAATCAGCAGCGCTAGCAGACTTTGCGAGCAAGGTAGAGGCCCCTACAAATCCAAGTGACTTTAAAAGCGATCTCCGGTTCATGTAAACATGTTCATCAGTCACATCACTATCATTTAATTTAACTGACGGCTTGTAAGGTTTAGACATTATTCTACCTTCTTAACACAATATTTTTCACTCAGGTTGAAAGAGCCAAGTTTGCTCTTTCATATTCTGTCATTCGTTATTCACATCGACTCTTGCTAGCTCATTAACGCTTAACGTAAGCCCTAACTAAAACCTAATTTAAGCGGTTTCAGGATTCTGCATGTATTTGTTTACACAGAATTTGTCATAAGCTTACGTTGTGAATACGTTGAAGCAGCAAGATAGTTTCATAAATCGTCTTTACTCATTAAAGCTTATACTGCACACCTAACTACCGCACACTTAACTATTTCGCAATAGAGGTATGCTGTTACCGCAATTGACGTAAAGCGCTTGCCACAAATATTCATGACTCGACAGATATACATGACCAGACAGGCCGTGAGATAATTTCAAAAAGTCACCTAAAGAACTTTGCTAAGTAGATGGCTGACAAATAGTAACGAAGGAAATCACTAAGATACTTGCACAGGTTGTTGAATAGATAGCTAGCTAGAACGCTATGTAAATAGCTAAATAAATAGCTAAATAAATAGCTAAATAAATAGCTAAATAAATAGCTGAGTAAACAGCCAGATAATCAAGTAGCCAAACGGATAAGGCGAACCCGCAAACGGCTGACATCTGAGAGATATCTAACACACAAGCAGCGCTATCCTGTGCCGCATATTAATCAACTACATATGAAAGCTGTCTTGAATACCACCTTGTTTGGGAGAAAAAATACTGCTGTAGAGACGAGAGGCAAATTCGTCAGTCATTCCCGATATGTAGTCAGCGAGAACCCGCATACCGTTTCCGTTGTCTTGTGCTTTACGCCAGCGCTCTTGGGTATTTTCGGGCAATAGTCTGGTAGGGTCTGATGCAAAAGCTTCAAAAAGCTCCATTACAACGAGCTGTCCTTTGTATTCCAAAAGCTGAACATCGGGGCGACGTATTACCTTTCTAAAGACAAAACGCTTAAACAGCCCTAGCGCTTCGCCGAAATTATTGGGCATAGTAGCGTTATAAGCGAGAAGAGGATGAGAAAAACCTTGGATTTTGTGTATTTCAATTGCAGTAATAAAGCTGTTTACCAATGCGCCAATAGCGTTTTTGCGTTCATGGTGGGCCTGGCTAAAGAGCTTTGTAGTTAGTGTCTCGATGTTTTCAGAAAGCCACGGAATAGAGAGGCCTTTCAATGGACTGGTGACTTCTTCTACAAAATGCTGCTTATTTACCATATCCATTACAATGGCATCTTCTAAATCGTGAATGCCATACGCAATGTCATCGGCTAACTCCATTATTGAACAATCAAATGATTTGTAGTCTGTTTTACCGTGTCCATTAGCATTTTCAGAAAACTGCATAAAACGCTGTTTATCTTCACTGCAAAGGGGCGCAAGCAACCAGTCAAATAATGCTTTATCACATGCAAAAAGCCCTTTAGGAGGGTGCCATTCGTCTGCTTTTACCTGTCTTAATGAAAGCGGACGCGTCGCGGTATGTGCTTTAGAGTGAAGCGTATTAATGAAATTAGGATATTTGACTAACCCTAAAATACTGCGTCTGCATAAATTCATACCATGCTCGGCAGTGTAAGGTTCGAGCTGAGTGACAATGCGAAACGTTTGACCATTGCCTTCAAACCCACCGTGCTCATGCATCATATAATTGAGGGCTATCTCTCCGCCGTGGCCAAAAGGAGGGTGTCCAATATCATGTGCTAAACAGATTGTTTCAATGAGCGTAGGATCAAGCACTAGTTCCTGCGCTATTTCGGGAAACTTATTCCACAGTTGCGCTGTAATTCCTGTTCCTATTTGTGCCGCCTCTAAAGAATGGGTAAGGCGAGTGCGATAAAAATCACTTAATCCAACGCCTAATACTTGCGTTTTCGCCTGCAGCCTGCGAAACGCCGCGCTGTGAAGCACTCGCGCTTTATCTCTTTGATATGGGTTTCTGTGGTCTCCGTCCCTCGACTCGGTGCGTGGAAGACGACGTGCATGTAGGTCAAGTTCCCATTGAGATATTGTCACAGTAGAGTCCTTATCGGTTTTACATTTCGTCTTGGGTTATTTCATCAAGGCTCAAGGAAAAGCTAGGAACGTATTGTGTAAGAAAGTAGTCCACTTCTTCGGAGTGGTATTCTTTTAAAATTTTATCAAGCCGCTTTTTCGCTAACGTAAACTCTCTATTACCGGCTGCCAACTCTTCCAATGTCTTTAGGTACGCGCACAGCACATCAGCGGCTTTCACTATAAAGGCATCTTCGGGGTCGTGGTATTGTGAATCAATAAGCGCAGCGTAGTCGTCTCGAAATGACTCTGGCGCCATTTCAATGAGCTTGTTTTCAGCAATCTTTTCAATCTTTTTATATTCTTCTTTAATAGCGGGATTAAAGTATTTAACTGGGGTAGGTAAGTCGCCAGTGAGCACTTCAGACACATCGTGGAACATTGCCATCGTTGCAATGCGCTCAGGGTTAACATTACCTCCAAAGAACTTATTTTTAATTAACGCAAGTGCATGGGCAACCATGGCTACTTGTAAACTGTGCTCTTGCACGTTTTCTGTACGCACATTGTGCATAAGAGGCCAGCGATTGATGAGTTTCAATCGAGATAAATGTGCAAAAAAATGACTTCTGTCTGACACACTAAGCCCCTTGCTTATAAGTTCTGAAAAAGTTTCCTATTCTGTGAAGTGCTGGTACAAGAACATCACTGTGAGGTAAAAATACTAACCTGAAATAAATACCGTCATTTAAGTTAAATGCTCTGCCATGCACCAGCAGAATTTTTTCAGAGCTTAAAAGATCAAGGATCATTTGTTCATCATTGTGGATATTGAATTTTTTCTCATCGACTCGCGCGAAGCAATACATAGCACCTTTAGGTTTTACACAATGCAAGCCGTCAATACCGTTGAGCATATCTGTGGTGACATCTCTTTGAATGCGGAGCCTGCCGTTTTCTTTTACCAAATCATCTATGCTTTGATAGCCCCCAAGCGCGGTTTGAATAGCGCTTTGACATGGGACGTTCGCGCACATTCGCATAGACGAGAGGATATTAAGCCCTTCTATATAATCAGATGCTAATCGTTTATTGCCGCTAACAAGTAGCCACCCAGAGCGAAAGCCCGCTACGCGATAGTTTTTACTTAGCCCGCTAAACGTAACAAAGAAAACATCGTCAGCTAGTGAGGCAATACTGGTGTGTTTTGCATCGTCATAGAGAATTTTGTCATAAATTTCATCGCTAAATACCACCAACCCATGCTGTCTGGCTATTTCGACAACTTCTTGTAGTAATGCTTCATCGTACACCGCACCTGTGGGGTTGTTGGGGTTGATAAGCACAATAGCGCGAGTTTTACTGGTGATTTTACTCTTAATATCATCCAGGTCTGGAAACCAGCCTGCTTGTTCGTCACATCGATAGTGGACAGGGGAACCAGAAGAAAGACTGACCGCTGCGGTCCACAATGGATAATCGGGGCTGGGAATGAGTACTTCGTCTCCCTGATTCAGCAAAGCTTGCATTGCCATCATTATCAATTCGCTAACCCCATTACCGATGTATACATCGTCAACGCGAATATCTTTAATGTTTCGCTGCTGATAGTACTGCATCACTGCTACTCTCGCCGCATAAATTCCCGTGGAGTCTGAATATCCTTGAGCCGTGGGAAGGTTATGAATAACGTCTTTTACAATATCGTCCGGGGCTTCAAAACCAAATGGCGCGGGGTTACCGATATTAAGTTTTAATATGCGGTGACCTTCATCTTCCATTTTTCTTGCTTGTGCTGCTATTGGGCCTCGAATGTCATAACAAACGTTATCTAATTTATGTGAGCGAGATACAGTTTTCATGGTCTATCTGGTTGATTTACATACCCTGAGATTATCGCAAACCACAGTGATATGCGACGGCAAAATAGGAGATTAAGGCACAATATGACTATTTTTATGCGCACTTGTCCAAATTACGAACAAAAAAGATGACAACTATCCTTAAAAGTATAAGTTTATAAAAAATATGTTAATAACTTGTGAACTTTTCAATATAAGCCTATCGTAGTAATGAGGTGTTCGTAAAAACGCCAATAAAAGACAAGTTTACCATCAGAGGTGATTTCAATATGTCGCACCATTTTAAAGAAACCCCAGAAAATGCGATTACACAAAGTGGCATTGCGCGTGTCATTCCCTGTAAAGAATTAGATGTTGGCGATCCGATAAAATGGCTTTCGCTAGGAATAAGAGACGCTATGCGGGCCCCAGGTCTTACCCCGTTTTATGGCGTACTATTTGCCGTTATACCTTGGGTAATTATGTATTTGGTGGCGATGACAGGTTGGCACCTAGTAATTCTACCCGCAATTGTCTGCTTTATGCTGGTCGGCCCGTTTTTGGCAGCAGGACTTTACGATGTGAGCTGGGAAATGGAGAAGGGGCATAAACCTACACTTCGACATTCCCTCAGAGCCATGCGTAGAAATGCAACTAATGAATGGGGTTTTGCAGTTTTACTCATGTTCATGATGATATTTTGGTTGCGGGTAGCCTCTATTATTCACGCGCTTTACCCTCCTTATATAGAAAATACATTAGAGAGTTTATTGCCATTCCTAGTGTTAGGTAGCTTAGTGGGTGCGGTATTTACGGTGGCGATGTTGTTTTTAACGGCATTCACACAACCAATCCTAATGGAGCGTAAAGTCGACTTGGCAACCGCAGTACTAACAAGCGTTAATGCTGTATGGGTGAACAAATTACCTATGCTGATATGGGGAGCGATAATTTTCTCTGCCGTCGCAATTGGCTTTGTAACCGGTTTTGTTGGGTTTATTGTTCTAATGCCTCTTGTTGCCTATGGCTCTTGGCATGCTTACATTGATGCTATCGAGACAAAGCGAGCAAGAAAATACGAGTAAAATGTAGTTTTATTACAACAAAAAATGGCATTTCAGTATGATTATTAATCTGTGATGTCATTTTTTTTGTTAAAACTTCACTTTAAATGAAAAAAATGGCTTTGATTAAGACTTTAGTATTAGAGTTTTTGGCGATGTTTTACTGCTTACCTATATTATTTCGGAATAAAGAAATTTATAAATCTCAACATTTTCAGTGGCTTAACTATTTAAATAAACGTTAACATACTGATTTACCGCAAATTTACCTGCCTTACACAATAAAACAACAGAAAAAAATATTTTCTTGGTGCATAACTAATGGGCACTCAGCGATAACTGGGTTGCAACTTACATCATTAAATATGTCCAAAGGAAACTATTATGAAACTGTTTAAAACGCTTATCGCAACAGCAGCTCTGTCTTTTGCAGTTAATGCAAACGCAGCAGAGACACAAAAAGAAGTACGTTTTATTGGAGAAACTGAGTTCGCAGGCTTTTGTAAAGCCATCGTCAACGATGATATCAGAACACTCCGCTCAAGCCTTTCACGCAGTGTAGGTCGCATTGGCGATAGTCAGCGTCAAGTGCTACGTGTTATTACTTCTGACACAGGTTTAACCTGCAATGGAAGCAATTTAATCGACTTTTCCGTTGAGCGCGGCGCTGATTCGGTTCACGAATTCCTTATCTCGCGTAGTTAATTATGACTAGTGTAAAGAGGCGGGTGGTGAAGTTCCTGCAAAGAACACCACACACCCAACCAGGAACTCATAACTGGTTAATGATGCTCGGCTCAAACCCTTACCCAACGAGACACTCTGTGTCGACCGTTGATAAAGAGTCGCTGAGTGTGGAATCTCAACTTGAGGAGTAGAACATATGCTAATGGCACAAGGAACAAGCTTGTTAGCGTAGAAAATATCAAACCTCCAATAATGGCGATGGCCATTGGGGAATAGGGTGGACCATCGCCGCCTATCCGTGTAGTGCCAATTGCAAGCGGAATTAGCCCCAAGACAGTGGTAGCAACTGTCATCAAGATAGGTCGAATACGGGTTACACACCCTTCAACAACGGCTTCGTATAAAGAAAGTCCTTCATTGACCAGTTGATTTATTCTGTCTACTAAGACAATGCCATTATTCACAACAATGCCCATTAAAATAAGCATACCGATCATACCCATTACAGACATTGAGGTGCCAGTTATCATAAAGGCCCAAAATACGCCGGTAAATGAAAACAACAGCGAGGTGATAACCGAGGTAGGCAGAATTAATGATTCAAACAGAGCAGCCATAACCACATAAATCATGCATAGCGCCAAAAGCATATTCATTTGCATCACAGCATTTGCCTCGCTTTGACGAGAAAAGCTTCCATCTAACGTCCATTTGTATCCCGTGGGCAAAGCAATATTCTCAAGAGCTTTTTCTATCTTCATTCGAGCTTCTTCAACGGTAGTCTCACCCTCAAGGTTAGCGCCAATGGCCAGTGAGGTTTGACGATAGCTGCGGTTAATTTGAGACAGCTGTGGCTTAATTTCAAAATCGGCAATCATATTAAGGGTGACAGATTGGTTTTGTGAAAAGCCGATGTGGATATTTTTAAGCTCGCTCAACGAGGACTGAATATCATTTCCGTACTTTAGCTGCACATTAACTTCACCCGTATCCCCGTATCTAAAAGTTCTTAGATTGTTGCCGCGCAATGCGGTAGCCACTACGTTTGCAACGTCATTAATGCCAATGCCAAAACGGTTTGCTTTTTCCCTATTAATACGAATTTGTACTTCGTCTCGGGTAGACCCCGTATCTGCTTTTACGTCTTTTAATCCCTCAATTTTTGCGATTATCGGCACAAGCTCTTTTGAAATAGTCATAAGCTGCTCTGACGATTCACCTAAAAGCGTAACCTGAATACCCCCCCCGCTGCCGCTGTCCCACTGAAATGTAGGTCTGGCTCTTACAAATGACGGCATAGATTCTCTTATGTCCTGTTTTATTGCGCTTACAGGCACAGGAAGTTCGTCATTCAATGTTAAGCCGCTTATTGCGTAGCCCGGTGTGAAATAGGTATACACCTGCTTAATATGAAAGCGCTCTTGGTTGTCATATAAATAGGCTTCCATTTTTTCTACTGTGCTCTCAACTTCAGATAGCGTGTAGTTTTGTGTCATGTGGTAGTTGAGCCAAATGCGCTCTTGGTTGTTATTACCGTCGTCGTCTGAGGTAACGGCCTGCATGGGAATAACTGTTGAGGCGAGGATCGCGATGGCAATAAGCGATGTTTTTCCCTGATTGTTCAACACCCACGATAATACTTTACCGTAGCGCCTAATATACCCTGCGGGCGCCGAATGCCTTACAACTGGAATTTTTACCTTGGTCGTTAAGAGAGGAATAAGCGTTTTTGCGATAAACAAAGAAGCGAATAGTGATATACAGATCGCAACAGCCACGTGCTCTAAAAATATAGTGACATCAATTTTAACGCCAATTATATTCGGCAAAAAGACAATGGCCGTTGTCGCGGTACCTGCAATAACGGCTAAACTCACTTTGTTTACGCCTGTTTGGGTGGCATAGGAAACATCACTGCTTTGCTGACGTTCTTGAAAGATACTCTCGGTAATCACTACCGCATTGTCAACTAACATGCCTACGGCTAACATCAGGCCCATCAGAGAAAGAATGTTAAGTGTGTAACCTAATAGATACATCACACCTAGCGCTATGCAGATAGAAAAAGGCACAGACATCACCACTATGATAGTGGTGACAAACTGCCGTAAAAACATAAACAGAACAATTACCGAGAGCAGGGCACCTAATAATCCCGCACTTAGCAAGTCACTCAAAGATGACGTCACGCTTTTAGCCGTATCATCCATAACAAAAAGGTTGATTCCCGCAAACTCTGGGTCACTTTTTGCCAGTTCTATCACCTTCATTACAGCATTAGATACTTCAACGAGGTTACTACCTGATTCTCTAAAAACGTTGAAACCTACGGCAAAGCTTCTATCTAAATGACGACCTTCGTTTCGCAGGGGCAATTCGTAGCGCACCTCTGCAACATCCGATAAGCGAATATTGGGTTGGATCCACATTTGTTCAAAGTCGCTGATGTCATCAAATTCACCCTTCGGGTTAACCAATATCTTTTCGCCCTCATTATTCATATAGCCAGCCGTGAGGGAAAAGTTTGCGCTTTGCAGCTTTTGCACTAATTCAGTATTGTTAATGCGATATGCGGCCAACTTTTTTGGGTCAAGCCTTATACTAATTTGGCGCTTCATAGTGCCATAAAGCTCAACCCTAGAAACCCCAGCCACTCGCTCCAAAGGTCGCTTTAGATTGCGTTCTAATAGGTCGTAGGCGTTTGACAGATCTCGATCGCTGGAGACGCGAAGCTGAAAAATGGGCATATCATTAGTATTGAATTTGTAAACCATGATGCGTTCGATATCAGCGGGAAGCTCATCTCTAATTGCATCCACTTTTTCTCTCGCTTCAATACTTTTCGCTTTGAGATTTTCATCCCAATCAAACTCAACCACGATTTCTGCTTTATTATCATAAGAGCGTGCCCGCAAACGTTTAATGCCAGACATGGTCGCTATGGCAGCTTCAACGGGGCGGGTGATCATGGTTTCTACCTCGATGGGCGTTGCATCGGGGTAGGGGATCTCAATCACCATCTCAGGAATATCAATGCCTGGGAACTTCTCAAGGGGTAAAAGCCTTGATGATACCAACCCAAAGAGAAGCATTGAGAAAAATAGCATACCTATAGTAACTGGCTTGTTAAGCGCAAATCGCGCCAGTGCGGCACCTAAACCCTGTACTTTATCTTGTTGGGCAGGATGTTGTTTGGAGTGCTTCATAGCGAACCTCCATCCAAGACTTCCTGAGTGTTTTGCGGTTCAGTTTTTACGCTAGAAAGTGTCTCTTTGTTATCGAACAAGCTGTAAAGCACGGGTAATAGAATTAAGGTCAGTAAACTGGCGAATAGTAAGCCAAAAATAACGGTAATTGCCATGGGTGTTCTTATTTCAGCACCCTCACCATAGCCTAAGGCCATAGGGAGCAAACCCAAAACGGTGGTGAGTGTGGTCATAACAATTGGACGTAATCGGGTTTTCGCTGCCTCAATAATTGCTGCGTGTTTGTCTATACCGTTGCGTCGAAGCTGATTAATACGGTCGACCAATACAATGGCGTTATTAACCACAATGCCACAAAGCATAATTAGCCCGATAAAGACCACCACACTCAAGGGCGTGTCGGTTAACCACAATCCGTAAACTGAACCTGCTCCTGCAAGGGGAACTGCAAACAAAATAAGCAGCGGGTGTAGCAAAGATTCAAACTGTGACGCCATAACCAAATACACCATGAAAACAGCGAGTGCGAGGGCAAATTGAAGCGAGCGGAAGCTGTTCTGCATATCCTCACTTTGACCAGCGATAGTAGCACTTAGCGATAAGGGCAATTGAGTATCGTTAAGCACAGATTCGGCTACTAACACTGCCTCATCCAATTTACCTTCGGCGACATTCGCTGTTACTAATGCCACTCGCTGTTGACCTACGCGAGTAATTTCGCTTGGTCCTACACTCATAAATACATCGGCAACCGCGCTGAGAGGTATCGGCTGAGTAGAGCGGGGATTAATCACTATGGCTCGTATTCCGGCGATATTATTGCGCTGGCTCTCTTTTGTTCTAACCAGAACATCTACTTTTCTGTCTTCAATACTGTATTGGGTAGCCACGCTGCCACCCACTTTCGCTGCAATTAATTGAGATACAGAAGCGGCATCTAAGTTGAGGCGGGCAAGTTTAGCGTGATCAAACTCTATTTTAAGCTCAGGATTACCATCGCGAATGCTAGTGGTGACATCTGCAAAATTGCTGAAGCTCGCCAGCTTAATAGCAATCGCATCGCCATACTCTTTAAGTTGATTTAAATCATAACCGGTTATTTCAATTTGAACGGGAGATGAAAAACTAAACAGTTCAGGCTCTGAAAATACAGACTCTATGTTAGGACGGGTAGTCAAGTAGCTACGCAGAGACTCTTGAACGTTTTGCATATCTGCACTTGTCGCATCGGCTCGCATGACGACATTTAATCGGCCCCAGTGGTCTCCACCCTGATTAGGCGCTGCACTTACCAAGCTGCCGGTGCCAGACATAGCATAGGTGCGAAGCACCTTGGTATTATTTTCGTTATCGTCAGCAGTACCGCTGTCTCTTATACACATCTCCGAGCCCACGAGACAGGCAGAAATCTC
>OJFL01000397.1_pt1 | contig 23052 bp, 14 predicted proteins | sample 1594131 | NCBI WGS metagenome assembly OJFL01 (sample SAMN05416782, study PRJEB24817) | seawater metagenome | isolation source: Sea water | place: Canada:Atlantic | collected 2013-07 | reverse complement strand
TATAGAAATAAGGAATGGTTTCAATTCCTTTTAAATAATTAAAAATACCAAAATGCTCATTTGGAGAATGGATGGCGTCACTGTCTAGACCAAAGCCCATTAGAATTGTTTTGCTTTTTAGTTCGTCTTCAAAAAGAGAAACTATAGGAATACTTCCACCACTTCTTTGTGGTATGGGAGTTTTTCCAAAAGTTGCTTCATAAGCTTTACTTGCAGCTTTATAGCCAATGGTATTTATAGGAGTTACATAACCTTGTCCACCATGATGCGGTGTTACTTTAACAGTAACAGCTTCTGGAGCAATACGTTCAAAATGTTTGGTGAATAACTCAGTAATTTCATGCCATTCTTGGTTTGGTACCAAACGCATAGATATTTTTGCATAAGCTTTAGAAGCAATCACTGTTTTTGCTCCCTCTCCGGTATATCCACCCCAAATTCCATTAACATCTAGTGTAGGGCGTATTGCGTTTCTTTCATTGGTTGTGTATCCTTCTTCTCCATATACAGCAGAAATATCTAATGCTTTTTTGTAATTCTCTAAAGAAAAGGGAGCTTTTGCCATTTCATCTCTTTCTGCTTTTGATAATTCTTCTACTTTATCATAAAAACCAGGAATGGTAATATGGTTATTTTCATCATGCAATGAAGCAATCATCTTTGTTAAAATATTTATTGGATTGGCTACTGCACCACCATACAATCCAGAATGTAAATCTCTGTTGGGTCCAGTAATTTCTACTTCAACATAACTTAAACCTCTTAACCCAGTTGTTATTGAAGGAATCTCATTGGCTATCATTCCTGTATCAGAAATTAAAATGATATCATTGGCTAATTTTTCATGGTTGTTTTTTACAAACCACCCCAAACTCTCAGAACCTACTTCTTCCTCACCTTCAATCATAAATTTTACATTACAAGGGAGATTTCCTGTGGTGGTCATATATTCCATAGCTTTTACATGCATGTACATTTGACCTTTATCATCGCAGGCTCCTCGAGCAAATATAGCACCTTCAGGATGAAGAGCTGTTTTTTTAATCACTGGTTCAAATGCAGGAGAATCCCATAAATCTAGTGGGTCTGCGGGTTGAACATCGTAATGACCATACACTAAAATAGTAGGTAAATTATTATCAATTATTTTTTCTCCATAAACGATAGGGTACCCTGGAGTCTCACATATTTCTACAAAATCACAACCTGCCTTTTGTAGGCGATCTTTAACAGCTTCTGCAGTATTTAATACATCTTGTTGGTACGCTGGATCTGCACTAACAGAAGGGATTTTTAGGAGCTCAATAAGTTCATTGATAAAACGATTTTTATTTGCTTTTATATAGTTTTTGATGTCTGACATGTATATTTTTTTGCGCATTCAAAAATACTAAAATTCCTTCGATTCCGCTTTGCAAATTCAGACGAATGCTTATATTTGCAATCCGATAGCTGAAAAAGTATTTCAGCTTTAGTTGCAGGCGTGGTGGAATTGGTAGACACGCTAGACTTAGGATCTAGTGCCGCAAGGTGTGAGAGTTCGAGTCTCTCCGCCTGTACAGATAAAAACCTCATCCTATTGAATTTTCAATAAGTTGAGGTTTTTTTAGTATGTAGGTCTAGAATCCTTAAATTACCTCTAGTGAAGTGTTTTTCCTATTCCTTTATTTAATTCTTTATAATTCTCTTTGTAGTTAGTTTAACGCCATCAGAAAGCTTCAGTATATAAACTCCTTTTTCTAATTGACTTATGTCTATACTATTTGTGACGGATTCTTTCATTAGTTGTTTGCCAAGAATATCATAAACAACAACGTTTAAATTAGTATAATTACCATCAATGTATACCAAATCTGAGGTAGGATTAGGATAGATTGAGATGTCTAATTGATTTAGGTCATCTACACCAGCTGTTGCACATTCTAATTGGTCTCCAGTAAATCCCCATCCTTTGTCATCTATTAAACTTTGTCTAGCATTCTCTCCAACACAATAGGTTAAGTTAACAGCACCAAATAAAACATTAGGCTTAACATTTTGTTCTGCCCAATCTATTAATAATGCATCATAATTAGTTTTAGATAGGCCAGAGTTGTCAAACATATTTTCCATATCAGTAACACTAATTATATTCCATTCACTAATATCTTGGTTAAAAGAAGTTGCTTCAAAAAACATAGAACTCATATCATTAACACCAATAGTATTCCATCCATTGATATCTCCATTGAAAGCTATTGCATTAGAAAACATAGAACTCATATCTGAAACACTAATTGTGCTCCAATCGCTTATATCTTGATTAAAGCTCGTTGCACCTGAAAACATAGAACTCATATCATTAACACCAATAGTATTCCATCCATTTATTTCTCCATTGAAAGCTATTGCATTAGAAAACATAGAACTCATGTCAGTAACACTAACGGTGTTCCAATCATTTAAACTTTTATTAAAAGATGATGCACCAGAAAACATAAAACTCATATCTGTTACTCCTAATACATTCCAATTATTGATATTTTTGTTAAAAGAAATAGCGTCTTCAAACATGTTTTCCATAGTCTCTACAGAAAACACCTCCCATTCGCTTATATCCTGATTGAAAGACGATGCACCTTTAAACATGAAACTCATATCTGTAACATTAATTGTATTCCAATCACCTATATCTTGGTTAAATGATGATGCGCCAGAAAACATATATTGCATGTATTCAACATTACCGGTATCCCATCCACTTATGTCTCTATTGAAAGAGAGTGCGCCAGAAAACATAGATCGCATGGATTTAACATTACCGGTATCCCAACCGCTTATGTCTCCATTGAAAGATATTGCTCCTTCAAACATTTTAAATGTACTTCTAACTTCGGATGTATTCCAATTACTAACATCCTTATTAAAGGAAGATGCATTATCAAACATTCCATACATAGAAGTTACATTACTCACATTCCAATCTCCAATTTCTTGGTTGAAAGAAACCGCGCCTGAAAACAGTCCAACTGTAGAGGTAACATTACTTGTATCCCAATCACCAATCTCTTGATTAAAGGAGATTGCACCATCAAACATATAACTCATATCATTTACATTACTGGTATCCCAACCACTTATGTCTCCATTAAAAGATATTGCTTCACTAAACATTCGGTCCATTTCAGTAACATTACTTGTATTCCAATCCGTGAGGGATTGGTTAAAACTATCTGCCCCAAAAAACATATACTCCATAGAAGTAACATTGCTTGTATTCCATTCACTTATGTCTTGATTGAAAGATGTAGCTTCAACGAACATCCAACTCATATCAGTTACATTACTAACATCCCAACTATTTAAAGGTTTGTTAAATGATTTTGCATTATAAAACATAAAATTCATATTCGATACTTTACTAACATCCCAAGAACTTAAATCTTGATTAAATGATGCTGCATCTCTAAACATATCTTTCATATTTGTAACGTTACTAGTATTCCAATCGCCAATATCTTGATTAAAATCTTTCGTTCCACTAAACATGTTTTCCATATCAATTACCCTACTAACATCCCAATTACCAATATTTTGATTAAAAACCATATCAGCAGGAACATGGCTAGATTTCCCAAACATCTCCCTCATGATGATAACATCACCTGTGTCCCAGTCATCTAATGGTTGATTAAAATCATCTGCATTATAAAACATTTTACTCATAAGTCTAACATTGGAAACATCCCAATTACTTATATCTGCATTAAAAGTACTTCTATTTTTGAAAGTGCCTGACATATCATCTATATTACTGACATCCCAATCTGGCATTATTCCATGAGGACTATTGGTACACAGACCATCAATTGGGTTTGTAGCTAAACATTGGATTACAGCAGCAGACCAATTATCATCTGAAAGTTGAGAATACGATGCGGTAGAAAGTGTAATTGCTAAAATAAGTAGTGTTTTTTTCATAGGAGTATATTAATATTATATTAATAAGGTGAATAAATTTTAAAAAGGTTGCGTGGAAATTAAAATATAAATAATAGCTGGTTAAAGCTTAACTAATCTTCTTTTAGATTTGCAAAGATTAGATTATTTAAAATAGTAAATTCATAGCAATGTAAAATTAAAAAACTAATTATGTTCATGAAAAAAAAGATTCACAAAAAAATCTTAAAAACTAGTTTTAATTTTTTTAATGTATGAATATTGATGAGATTAAAACACCAGGCTAGATTATATTTTATATACGAGTGAATACTATTAATTCTTACAGATGAAATTAATTTTACTCTCTTTACTATTTAATTTGAATTTAGCTCCTCAGAAATGAGGAGTTTTTTTTATTGAAGATTATTAATTTTTTACATCTAATGCATCCCTTAGGGCATTTCCTATGAGCATAAAAGCCATAACCAAACTCATAATTGCTAGTCCAGGAATAACCGCTAAGTAAGGTTTTCCTAGAATAATATAATTGTAGTGATTTTTTATAATTGCTCCCCAAGATGGAGTAGGAGGTTGAGCTCCTATTCCTAAGAAACTTAACCCGCTTTCTATTAATATCGCTGCAGCGAAATTTGCTGCAGAAATTACAATGATGGGTGCAATAATATTAGGTAAAATATGTCTAAAAATAATTCTAATACTAGAAAACCCTAAAACATAAGCAGCCTCTACATATTGTTGTTGTTTGGTGGTTAATACTTGTCCTCGAACTACTCTAGCGACCTCAACCCACATGGTTAGCCCAACAGCTATAAACACTTGCCAATACCCCTTACCTAAAGCTAAAGTTATTGCGATTACCAATAGCAAAGTAGGAATAGACCATGTAATATTAATCAACCACATAATAAATGCATCTATTTTACCACCATAATATCCAGCAACTGCTCCAATCCCAATACCAATAAATAAAGATATAAATACAGCAATAAATCCTATAAAAAAAGAGATTCTAGTACCTATTAATAATCTGCTCAAAAGATCTCGACCATATTTGTCTGTTCCAAAATAGAAAGTTTTCTTCTTTATGTATTTTTTTGGTGAGTTATCTAGTAATGTTAATTTTATTGTTTTTGGTAACCGATCGTCATAACCAATATATTCTAACTCTTCTTGATGTATTTGATATGATTTAATAGCAATCTCTGTGTTTGTTTGTGTATTTCCCAAGAAAATTCTCTTAATAAGTGATTGTGAGTTTTTTTCTTTTGATGGAATAGATAACATATCTACAGAGAAACCAGGCTCTTTAGAATGAATTTCTATATGCATTTGGTTTGCATTCTGACTATTGTCTGGAGCAATTAAGTAACCAAACACAGCAATAAACCCACAAAAAACAACAAACCAAAAACTAAATAAGCCGATTTTGTTTTGCTTAAATTTTTGAAGAGCAACTTTGGAAAGTGATTTTGATTGGTTCATCATTGATTCAAAAATAAAAACCTGATAGTTTTTATAAACATATCAGGTCCTTAAAGTTTTAATTTATTTCAGGCTAATTTTTAACAATCTTTTGATTGTTCACTAACTTTAATTGACTTAAGACATTTAATGCCTCTGAAATATACAGATCTTTTGATAGATTTTTGTGCCAAGTATCTCTTTTTTCTTTTAAATCTTTATTTTCTTTTAAGAGAGGTACTTCATAACTAGGAGAATTGAAAGCTAATCCTGATTTATACTTGAATACTGATTTAAATTTTTCGGCAAAGTTTTCTTTTTCTTTTGATTCTTTTTGATTTTGTTTGTAGTTTAAAGCGTAAGAATAATCATCTTGCTCTTTTTTTAACCACTTTGCATATTCGTCAATCAGCTGAAATTTAGGATCTTTATTAATTCTTTCTATACTTGACGTAACAACATCAGAAAAGTTACTATAAGAGTTCACTTGAGTATAGGATGCTTGAGGTACTTTATCCCAAGGTAATGCTCCTTCAAGATCGCGCTCTCCATATTTCATATAACTAAAACGGGTTGGCATTGCAATATCTGAATAAACTCCCTCAACCTGAGTAGAACCTCCATTAATTCTATAAAATTTTTGAATCGTCATTTTTAAGTATCCCAAATCATCCTTATAATTAGGATAAAATTTATTAACAGGTAAAATATTTTGTACAGTACCTTTACCATAGGTTTGATTACCTCCTAGGATAACAGCTCTATTATAATCTTGCATAGCTGCTGCAAAAATTTCTGATGCTGATGCAGACAATTCATTAACCAATAAAACCAGAGACCCTGTCCATTGAGTTCTAGTATCGATATCTTGTTTAACTACAGCAGTTTCATTTCTATATTTTACTTGAACAATTGGTCCTTTGTCAACAAATAAACCTGCTATTTTTATAGCTGTATCTAAAGATCCTCCTCCGTTATTTCTTAAATCAATTAATAAACCTTCAACATTTTCCTCTTTAAGACGTTCAATTTCTTTTTCCATGTCTTTAGCGGAATCTCTAAAGTTTCTATCATCAAAATTGATATAGAATTTTGGTAAATCTATTATTCCATATTTTTTTCCATCTTTTTCTACTGTAGATGACTTTACAAATGTTTCGTCTAATTGAACTATATCTCTAGTAATTGTAATTACTTGAGTAGAACCGTCAATTTTTTTCTTGACTGTTAATACTACTTTAGTATCCTTTGGTCCTTTAATAAATTTTATGGCATCATCTAAACGCATACCTACAATATCAACAGGATCCTCATTTTCTTGAGCTACTTTTAAAATAATATCTCCATCTTCTAGATCACCTTGTTTCCAAGCTGGCCCTCCAGAAACCAATTCTACGATATGTGTGTAAATACCCTTCTTTTGAAGACGAGCACCAATTCCTTCAACTTTACCAGACATATCTTGATCAAAACTTTCTTTAATATTTGGAGGCATATAAATGGTATGAGGTCCAAAAGCTTCGGTAATACTATTTAAAAAAGTCGAAAACCAATCACGATGCTCCAATTCATCTATCCTAATGTATAAATTTTCCATAGAAATCATAACTTCTGCTCTTGCCTTTTTTTCTAGTGTAGAAAAAGATCTCTTTTTATAAGACTTGTCTTTTTTAAACTTTTCTTTATCTAGCTCTTCTTGTTCTTGAATTTTCCCTATGGTTTGTAATTTGAGCTGTTTTCTCCAATAATTTAGAAGCTCTTTCTCAGAATTAGCATACTCTATTTTTGTATAGTCTAAATCAATAATTTCATCTTTTTTGTAATTAAAAGGCTTTTCTAAAATAGTACTGTAATAATTTTTTGCATTTTTTATTTTATTCAAAAATCTACCGTATACAAGTTTATAAAAAGCGATGTCAGATTCCTTTAGCTGATTGTCTATTTGAAATTTATATTTAGAAAATTCCTTAATATCATTTTTTGTAAAATATCTTTTAGATTGGTCTAAATCAGTGATAAAATTATTGAATACTATTTCAGAAAAATCATCATTCAATTCTTTTTCAATATAATGACCTCGCGTGAGGATGTAGTTCAATACAGAAATTAAAACCTTGTCTTTTTCTGGATCTTGTTGGTTGGTAATTTTAGAATTAGCAAAACTAATACTGCTTACTAATAAAAAAAGAGTTAGAAAAGTGGTGATAAGTTTGTTTCTCATGAAGATTTCTATTGTTGAGTGATTTTTTATAGAGTATTTAATGCTGATAATTATTGAATATAGTTTTAGATTCAAAACCAAATTTAAATTATTAGTTATACAAAAATAATTAAAAACCAAATTAGACCCTCTTTACAAAATGTTAAAAAATATTCTTATTTAATTGGCTTACATTTGTATGAAATCTTGTTAAAAATGACAAATAAAAGACCTCTAATATTAGTAACAAATGATGACGGCATCACTGCACCTGGAATAAGAGCATTAATTCAAATTATGAATACAATAGGCGATGTTATTGTTGTTGCTCCAGATAGACCCCAAAGTGGAATGGGACATGCTATCACAGTAGATAATGTATTACACTGTAATCCTATTACTATAGATGATGGTCCTCAAATTGAATATAGTTGTTCTGGTACACCCGCAGATTGCGTAAAAATGGCTGTTAATGAAATTCTAAATCGTAAGCCAGATTTATGTGTTTCTGGAATAAATCATGGAGCAAATTCATCTATAAATGTTATCTACTCAGGAACAATGAGTGCCGCCGTTGAAGCAGGTATAGAAGGTGTTCCGGCTATTGGATTTTCATTGTTAGATTTTAACTACAAAGCAGATTTCAAACAAGGTAAAGAATTTGTAAAAAGAATTACATTGAATGCTTTAAAAAATGGTATTCCAGAAGCAACTGTTTTAAATGTAAATATTCCAAAATTAAAAAAGGAGCATATAAAAGGGATTAAAATTTGTAGACAAGCGAATGGGTATTGGCGAGAAGACTTCGATAAACGAAAAAGCCCATTTGGAAAAGAATACTATTGGTTGTCTGGAGAATTTGTGAATAAAGACAAAGGAGAAGATACCGACATATGGGCATTAGAAAATGGTTATGTTTCTATTGTACCGGTTCAATTTGATTTAACAGCACATCACATGATTCAAAAACTAAATTCATGGGATTTATAAAAAAAGAAATTTCTATAGGTTTTATAATTTCTATTATAGCAACTTTCTGTGGTGTTTTTTTGTACTTGCAATATTTTTCTAAATATGGATTTGAGGAAACTATTCTTATGATTAAAGAAGGAAATTTATATGCCCAAGTATTATCATTATCAGCTCTACCCAATCTCTTTGTGTTTTTTATTTTTATCAAGAAAAAACAAGATTACAGAGCAAGAGGTGTTTTAATGGCTTCTATTTTAACTGCTTTGGTTACCTTTGTATTAAAATTCATGTAGTTTAAAAGTTAACATGACTTCAAGTAGATTTGGCAATTTATTTTTTAGATTAATTTCACTTGACCTAACAATTTCATTCATATGAAATACTATATCATAGCAGGAGAAGCTTCCGGAGACCTTCACGGTTCAAACTTAATGAAAGCTTTGTATAAACAAGAAGACAAAGCAGATATAAGGTTTTGGGGTGGAGACCTTATGAGTACAGTTGGAGGAACTCTCGTAAAGCACTTTAAAGAGAGAGCATTTATGGGGTTTGTTGAGGTTTTTATGAATCTTAATAAGATACTTAGAATGATTTCTTTTTGTAAAAAAGACATCCTAAATTTTCAGCCAGATGTTCTTATTTTTATTGATAATTCAGGATTTAATTTGCGCGTAGCTAAATGGGCAAAATCACAAGGATTTAGGACTACTTATTATATTTCTCCTCAAGTTTGGGCTTCAAGAGCCAATAGAGTAGAAAAAATTAAAAAATACATCGATGAGATGTATGTAATTCTCCCTTTCGAAAAAGAATTCTATAAGAAATATAATTTCGATGTTACATTCGTTGGTCATCCATTAATTGATGCCATTGCTGATAGAAAGCAAGTTGACGAAATTAAATTTAGAAATGAACATCAGCTAGGAGATAAGCCAATAGTAGCTCTTCTTCCAGGAAGTAGAAAACAAGAAATTACAAAAATGCTATCTGTCATGCTATCATTGGTTGATGATTTTTCCGATTATCAATTTGTAATCGCAGGAGCCCCCAGTCATAACTTTTCTTTTTACAATACAATTATTGGATCTAAAAATATCTGTTTTGTAGATAATCGAACTTATGATTTATTAAGTATTTCTCATGCTGCCCTGGTTACCTCTGGTACAGCTACATTAGAAACCGCTTTATTTAAGGTGCCTCAGGTAGTTTGTTACAAGGCAAGTCTAATCTCCTACCAAATCGCTAAAAGGATTATTACACTTCGCTTTATTTCTTTAGTTAATTTGATTATGGATAAAGAAGTTGTTAAAGAATTAATTCAACATGATTTCACAAAGAAAAACCTCATCAAAGAATTAAATACTATTCTAGACGAGAACCATAGAACATCGCTTTTTGAAACTTATAACAAGCTAGAGGAAATACTTGGAGGAAAGGGCGCTTCTGAAAATACAGTTCTATCTATACTGTCAAATTTTAAATAATTTTTTTTTTAGTAACTTTAACCTGCTATGAAAAAGTTGCTAGGTTATAAACCCTTTCACTTTTTACTATTTCTTGTTTTAGGTATTGGTTTTCAGTTTTACACTGATTGCTGGGATTTTGGAATAGTAACTTCTCTATGTACACTTTTGTTTCTATTACTCTTTTCTTATTTTCTCAGAAAGTCTAGATTTTTTGGTTTATTTATTGGATTTGTATTTTTTTTGATAGGTATATGTATTCTAAACAATAGTGATGAAACAAAAAATTACAATTATTTTGAAAAACACCTAACTAATACCTCAAATGCAATTTTAGCAATAGACAAAGTCCTAAAACCAGGAAATTTTCATTACAAATATGTAGCTGAGGTACTTCAAATAGACCATAAAAAAACTACTGGTAGCGTACTTGTAAATATTGAAAAAGATAGTGTTGCATCGTTCTTTGAAATTGGAGATTATATCCTTATAAAAAATAAATTTATTGCAATTAAAGAATCATTAAATCCTTACCAGTTTAATTATAAAAACTATTTAGTAAAACAAGGAATTCACCAACAAACTTATGTTACAAAAGAAGAATTGTTGTTGTTAGATCAAACATCAACATCCTTTTTGGGATTTATAGCTGCCTTTCGGTTAAAAATTCAGCAATCATTGCAACATTGTGGCTTTTCAGAAGATGAATTGGCTATTATGAATGCTTTATTGTTAGGGCAACGGCAAGACATTTCTAAAGAATTAACAGCCAACTATTCTAAAGCAGGTGCCATTCATATTTTGGCAGTATCTGGCTTACATGTAGGTATTATTTTATGGATGTTTTCCTTTGTGTTAAAACCCTTAGAAAGATATAAAAGAGGAAAAGGCATAAAGCTAGCCTTGGTACTATTATTTCTATGGTTTTTTGCTTTATTAGCAGGAATGTCTGCATCGGTAACAAGAGCTGTAACTATGTTTTCAGCCATAGCCATAGGCCAATTTTTCAACAAAAGAAATGCTATAGAACAATCATTAATTTTCTCGATGTTCCTATTGTTGCTATTGAAACCTCTATTTTTATTTGATGTAGGTTTTCAATTAAGTTATTTAGCTGTGTTTGGAATTATTTGGGTGCAACCGGTATTTTATCAATTATGGAAACCCAAATACTACATTATAGATAAAGGGTGGCAATTGTTTACGGTTTCTTTGGCGGCTCAGATAGGAGTTTTACCACTAAGCCTATTTTATTTCCATCAATTCCCAGGATTATTTTTTGTCTCAAATTTACTGATTATCCCTTTTCTAGGTATTATTTTAAGTACAGGAATTATTGTTTTAGTTCTTTCATACTATTCACCACTCCCTGCTTTTATGGTTACTATTTATGGCGGTATTATTTCTGTTCTTAATAAGACAGTTGTTTTCATAGCCAAGCAAGAAGCTTTTTTATTTTCTGATATTTCCTTTTCTGCCGTAAAAATGTTTTTATTGTATTTACTCATAATAGCTTATTTTCAGTTTATTTTAAAAAAAAATACAAAAAGATTTATGCTTTTTTTATGTCTTATTTTAGTTTTTCAATCGGTTAGTTTTTACGAGAAATATAGAACAGAAATTGCTAATCAATTTATAGTATTTCATAAAAGTAGAAATTCAATTGTAGGAAATAGGATAGGAGCTAGTTTAAAAGTTTACCACAATATGGATACTTTAATTCACAATCAAAACGTATTAAAAAATTATAAAGTAGGAGAGAATATTAAAGATTTAAAATATGAAAAAATCCCAAATTTTTTACAGATAAATAATCAGGTTGTTTTATTTATAGATACCAATGGAAATTATAATATTAAAGGCTTACAAAAACCAATTTTGGTATTACGCCAATCTCCAAAAATTAATCTGGAACGCCTTATTAAAACGCTTAATCCAAGAATGATTATTGCAGACGGATCTAACTATAAAAGTTACGTAAGTCTTTGGAAAGCTTCATGTTTAGAGTTGCACACATCCTTTTGGTCTACTGGTGAAAAAGGAGCATATGTTTTGAATAATTGAAATTCTATAACTTAATTTAAGTTACTTACGAAGCTTTTAACAAAGTCTTGCCAGGTTTCAGTTTTATATTTTTTATCGGCAAAATAGGTGATCACTTGTTCCATAATATCTGGAGAAAGATAACCTGGAACTCTATCCAATATGCCCAGCTCCTCATCCATAAAAACAGTTGTAGGATAACTTAGTTTTCCATTTAGTAATGCAGCAGCAAACTCGTGATATCCACTTCTTCCAGAGGATTTATATGTAAAGGTATAGTCTTTATAAATTAGGTCTTCCCTTTGCTCACCATCTAATTTTACAGGATAAAAATTTTCATTGATATATGATGAGATAAATTTATTATTGTAGGTAATTCTGTCCATTTTTTTACAGTAACCACACCAATCTGTATACACATCTATTAACATAGGTTTTGGGTTCTCTTTTGTTAATTTAACGGCTTCATCAAAAGATATCCAGTTTACTTTTTGGCCATATAGATGACTTGTTAAAAAAAATAAAAACATGATGGCAACTAATTTCTTCATGGGTATCAAAATGTAATTTCAGTTAGCAAATTTAAACAAAAAAAAAGCATCAAAAATGATGCCTTCTTTTATTTTTTTTAATTCTGATTATCGAACTCCATGCATAAGTTTTTTAAGTAATGGATGCAGTGCAAATGACACTAGACCTAAAACTATTGGAACTATTGTGAAAATTAAGAAGAAATAAGAAAGTCCACTTTCCTGAGATATTTTTTCAATATCACCACCAATATAATGTGCTAATTTATTCCCTATGGCGATGGCTAGATAGTATACTCCAAACATGAATGCTACCATTCTTGCAGGAACTAATTTACTCAAGTAAGATAGTCCCATAGGCGATAAACATAATTCGCCTAACGTATGAAATAAATAAGCTAATACTAGCCAAATCATACTTAGTTTAGCAGTTTTGGCTCCTAAAGGAATATCATTTGTAGCAAATGCTAAAAAACCAAAACCTATAGCCATAATAATTAAACCTAATCCATACTTTACTGAAGCTGGAGGATTGTATTTACTGTCCCACCATTTGGTAAACAGTGGAGCAAAGATGATAATAAATAAAGAATTTAAAATGGCAAACCAAGTAATTGGCACTTCTGTTTCAGTAGCTTGAAATTCTATATATAATTTATAAATGATAATTGCCCAAACAATTAAGAAACTAATCCCTAAAATAACATTGGACAGACTAATTTTACTGAATGTTTTATTAAATAATTTCACAAGTACATAGGTTATGACTAGCATTGGAATTACAGTTACTAACAAATCAATAACTTTAAATATACTACCTGCTGTTCCCTCTAAAATTCTATCTGTAAAATCTCTGGTATATATTGGTAAAGAACCTGCCGCTTGCTCAAAAGCAGCCCAAAAGAAAATTGTAAACAAGCAAAAAATTGTAAAGGCAATCATTCTATCGCGTTCTATTCTTGTGTATCTAGGAATTCTTACAAATAATAAAATAATAAATGTAATAGCGGCTACAAGTGCAAAAAATAACGAATCAGACATTCCTGCAATTGTAAAGTTCAAAGTATTAATATTTCCTATTTTACTCAAAGGGTCATTGATAATAAATATTAATGCTGAAACAATAAAAACAACAATCAATGAATAATCAAGCATTGAAAATGGATTCAATTTCTCCTCAGTTTTATCCTTACTAGTTGTGGTAGAAGTATTTGACTCTATTTTTTTTGGTTTATCACCTAGGCTACCAAAAATAGACTGCGCATAATAAAATTGCAACATTCCTAAAAACATAAAGATTCCTGCTAAACCAAAACCATAGCTCCATCCAATTTTTTCTCCAACCCAACCACATAGCATGATCCCTATAAAAGCTCCTGCATTTACACCCATATAAAATATGTTGTATGCACCATCTTTCTTTTCGTCTTTACCTGCATACATCTTCGAAATTATAGAGGTCATATTAGGTTTAAAAAAACCATTACCAACAATTAGTAATGCAATACCTATATATAAAAATGTTGGGGTTTCAATTGCCATGGAAGCATGGCCTAAAGTCATTAATAGAGCACCAATAACAACAGCCATTCTATAACCTATTTTATTATCCGCAAGCCATCCTCCAACAATAGGGGTTAAGTAGACAAATAAAGCATAAGTACCCAATAAAGAGAGGGCAGTGGATGTATCCCATCCCCAGCCTGGATTATTCCCTGAAATAGCTCCTGTTAAAAATATTACTAAAATGGCACGCATTCCATAATAAGAAAAACGCTCCCACATTTCAGTAAAAAATAACACAAAAAGTCCGGCAGGGTGCCCAAGAACTTTGTCTTTAAACATGTTTTCGATATCTGTTGTCATAATTTATCGGTTTTATATATGGCTATAAATTTATTCTAATATTCTTTCATTGTCTTCAACATTATGCGTCAAACGCTTCAAGGGTTTAAGCAATGTAATGACCAGTAGACCGAAGATTACAGTGAAGATTACAATTCCTGAGAAAATAGTATACTCTCCAAAATGTTCTGATTTCTCACCTAATATACCAGCAACTTTACCACCGAGTCCAGTGGCTGCAAAATATAATCCCATCATTAAGGAAGCATATTTAACCGGAGCTAATTTTGTTACAAATGATAAAGATACTGGGGAGGAGCAAAGTTCACCAATTGTGTGGAATAAATACGCTAAAACCAACCATTGCATTCCTGAGCTGCCGTTAGCATCGTATTCTCTTACGGCTAAAATCATAAACACAAACCCTAGGCCCATAATAATTGTTCCTGTAGCCATTTTGAATAACGAAGAAGCTTCTTTATTTTTAAGCTTACGTTTGGCCCAAATATTTGCGACCCAAACTGCAAGTAAAATAATAAATCCAGCATTTAATCCTTGAAACATTGGTGTGGGTATTAAGTATCCAAATAACATTCTATCTGTTTTAGTTTCTGTATAGACACTCATCAGACCACCTGCTTGCTCAAAAGCTCCCCAAAAAACAATAACTAATAAAAATGAAAGCAATAAAACTAAGAAACGATCTTTTAATATTTGTGTTTCTAAACTTTTAAAAATCATCATTAATAAGCCGACTACAAAAGAAAGAAATATGAATAAAGCACCATACCCCCAGTGATCAACCCCATCAAATGTAAAACCTGAATATATCGATAGCGCTAACAAAACAATTAGAATTGCTAATTGAGTAGGAGAATTAAATATGTTAGAGAATATTTTAACAAGAGAAATATCATTTTTCTTTTCTTCAACAGTTGGTTTGTTGCCAACATGTTTAATATATTTTTGTCCCCAAACATATACTAATAAACCTAACATCATTGCGATTCCAGCTAGGCCAAATCCAGCATGCCAACCCCATTGAGCAACAACAACTCCTATAATAGATGTTGCTAGCAGTGAACCTAAATTAATACCTATATAAAAAATACTAAACCCTTTATCCCTTCTAATATCACCTTCTTTATATAAGCCTCCAACCATAGTTGAAATGTTAGGCTTTAGACATCCTACCCCTAAAATAATCAAACTTAAACCGGTGAAAAAAGACCATTCAGCTTCAATAGCTAAAGTACCATGACCTAGACATAAAATAACAGCACCAAGCATAACGGTTTTTCTTTGTCCTAGTACTTTGTCAGCTAGAATTCCACCTGGGATGGAGATCACATAAACTAACATTACGTACCAACCATAAAGCTGATAAGCCTCAAGTTTTGACCAACCTAGTCCTGGACCATCAATATGAGAAGCCTCAGCGATCATATAAATTACTAATAAAGCTCTCATTCCATAATAGGAAAATCGTTCCCACATTTCTGTGAAAAATAATACATACAATCCTATAGGATGTCCAAAAATTTCTTTTTCGTGTGGTTGTCTCATTGTTGTATTCATTAGTTTACTTGTCTACGTTTTATTGTTGGATTCTAATTTTTTATTAAATGTTGAGCTATGAAGTTAGTCATTTTATGATACAAATGTAGGCGAGTGTTCTCACCTTTTCTAATTCCGTGTGCTCTGTCTGGATACATGGCTATCTCAAAAGGCTTATTAGCCGCTACTAATGCATTAATCATTCTCCTAGAGTTTTGTACATGCACATTGTCATCACCTGTTCCATGAACTAATAAATAATTGCCTTTAAGTTTATTTGCATAATTAATAGGAGAATTATCATCATAACCACTGGCATTTTCTTGAGGTGTTTGCATATAACGTTCTGTATATACCGTATCGTAAAATCGCCATGAAGTTACAGGAGCAACTGCAATGGCAGTGGTAAAAATATCATTTCCTTTTAAAAGACAATTTGTACTCATAAAACCACCATAGCTCCAACCCCATATACCAATTTTTTCTTTATCTATGTAGTTGCGTTCTGCTAATTTTTTGGCAGCAGTAATTTGATCCTCTACTTCATATTTACCTAATTCTTTTTGAGTTATTTTTTTAAAATCTCTCCCTTTTAGACCTGTTCCTCTTCCATCTACACAAACAATAATCATTCCTTGCTGTGCTAATAGTTGATGCCAATAATCATTGGTGCCATTCCATTTATTAGCAACCTGTTGAGAGCCAGGTCCTGAATATTGAAACATTAATAATGGGTATTCTTTTTGTACATCAAAATCAAGAGGCTTTATCATCCACATATTTAGATCATTTCCATTAATATTGATGGTTGAAAATTCTTTTGGACTAATTTTATAATTTAACAATTTATCTTCCAAGCTTGAATTGTCTTTAATCACTTTAATCATATTTCCTTCAGCAGCGTAAAGTGAATAAATTGGAGGTGTTTCTGTAGTTGAATATGTATTGATGAAATAATTTAAATTTCTGCTAAAAGCAGCAGTATTTGTTCCAGCGTTATTACTTAATAATTTTTTATTAGTTCCATCTAAATTAATGCTGTAAACTCCTCTATTGATAGTTCCGTTTTCTACAGATTGATAGTAGATAGCTTTCTTTTCTTTATTGAAACCATAATATTTGGTTACTTCCCAATTTCCGTTGGTTATTTGATTGATGAGTTTTCCATTAAAATCATAATGATAGATATGGTTGTAACCATCTTTTTCACTAGTCCAAATAAAACTATTATCATCTAGAAATGTAAGATCATTTTTAACACTCACATAGGCGTCATCTTTTTCATTTAGCAATAGAGATGTACTACTTTTTAGGGCATTTACTTTGTGAAGTTTTAAATCATTTTGGTGTCGATTTAAAGTAGTAGCAATTAGAATATGGTTGGTATTAGACCATTGTATTCTTGGAATGTATTCATAGCTTCCTAAAGCTATTTTCTTTGATTTTCTAGCTTTTAAATTATAGGTGTGCAGCGAAACTTTTGCATTGTCTTCTCCTGCTTTGGGATATTTAAATACATGTTGAGTAGTGTATAGCTGATTTCCAGTAACCCCCATAGAAAATTCTTTAACCTTAGATTCGTTAAAACGTAAAAAAGCAATAAACTTACTGTCCTTGCTCCATTCAAAAGCTCTAACAAAACCAAATTCTTCTTCATAAACCCAATCTGTAGTTCCATTGATTACATGATTGTATTTTCCATCACTGGTAACTTGCCTAGTGGTATTTGTGGTTAAGTCTAAAATGAATAGATTGTTGTTCTTTGCATAGGCTACTTTTTTACTGTCAGGAGAAAAGGTTGGTTCTTGAATCTGTTCTCCAATTAAGCGAATTTTTTTTGAGTTAACAGTATACACATAGTAGGTTCCTTTTGTAGATCTTCTGTAAACCTTTTGGATATCTTTCCCTAAAATTAATTTTGATTCATTATTGTTAAATGAATACGACTCAAATTTCTGTAAGTTATTGAGGGTTTTTCCATCTACAATAGTTGCTACCTTTTCTAAGTTTAAGTAACTATATTGATCTACTGTGGTAAACCCATTTTCATCTCTATTTAAAAGAGAATAATAGTCTCCGTTCATAGAATTTAGGGCATTCATTCTGTTCGTGGAGAAAGTAGATCCCCAGATATCTTCTAATGTTATTTTTTTTGTTCTTGAAGCCTTTTTTGAATTATTTGAGGTAGGTTGCTCACAACTAAAAAGAAGTGCGATAACAGCTAAAATGAATAATTTCTTCATTCTATAATTACATATTTAGGAATTGATTGCCAAGTTTACGGAAAAATCGTCAAAAAAACTTTAAAAACAGTATAAATATTGAATTCATATTACTGTTTTCATTGTTTCATTTATCTTTGCCTCACACTATAAAATGACATCGATGTCTAAAATGATTTCCGGTTTTTCTAAACTAACCAAAGAAGAAAAAATTAATTGGTTAGCTACTAATTTTTTCACAGATCAAACAGAAATAATTTCTACGATAAAAAAATATTGGAACTCGGATGAATTATTGCAACAGTTACACGATGATTTCATAGAAAATACCATTTCTAATTTTTATTTACCCTATGGTGTAGCGCCTAACTTTCTAATTAACAATACCCCTTATACTATCCCAATGGTTATTGAGGAAAGTTCAGTAGTTGCTGCAGCTTCATTAGTGGCTAAATTTTGGAGTACAAGAGGAGGTTTTAAAGCTGAAGTGCTTTCTACTACTAAAATAGGTCAGGTACATTTTATGTACGATGGTGATAAAAGTGAATTGATACAGTATTTCAATTCAAAAAAAGAGCTTTTTAAGATTGCTACAGCATCCATCACAAAAAATATGGAAAAACGTGGTGGAGGTATTCTAGATATTCAATTGATAGATAAAACTGAGAAACTACCAAACTACTATCAAATTCATGTCACTTTTGAAACCGTAGATTCTATGGGGGCAAATTTTATTAATTCTTGTTTAGAGGCCATAGCTAAAGAATTTAGAAGTGATGCTATAGAAATAGTGATGAGTATTTTATCCAATTACGTTCCAGAATGTTTAGTTAGGGCAGAAGTAACTTGTAACATTGAAGAATTAGGCGGAGAGGACCCTCAACAATTTGCAAAGAAATTTCATCAAGCTGTTCAGATTGCTGGTGTAGAACCCCACAGAGCTGTCACACACAATAAAGGGATTATGAATGGTATTGATGCAGTTGTTTTAGCTACCGGTAACGATTTTAGAGCCATTGAAGCGGGAGTACATGCCTATGCTTCAAGATCAGGACAGTATACGAGCTTAACACATTGTGAAATTACCAATGGTGTTTTTCGTTTTTGGATAGAAGTTCCATTGGCTGTTGGAACCGTAGGAGGCCTAACTTCTTTACATCCTTTAGCAAAATTATCTTTAGGAATGTTGCAACAACCCTCTGCAAAAGAATTAATGATGATTATGGCAACTGCAGGCTTGGCTCAAAATTTTGCAGCTTTACGAGCTTTAACCACTAAAGGAATACAGCATGGTCATATGAAAATGCATCTGATGAATATTTTAAACCAATTGGGTGCAAATGATCAGGAGAAAACAGTGATAGCTAATTATTTTGAGGGCAAAACAGTGACTCATAGTGCTGTGGTTGATAAGTTTGAAGAAATAAGAAATACCAAATAATTTTGAATACATTCTACTCTAACGGAAAATTATTGCTCACTGGAGAATATCTTGTGTTAGAAGGAGCCGCTGCTTTGGCAGTGCCTACTAAATTTGGGCAAGATTTATCAGTAGAGAAAATTAAGGAACCGCAATTAATTTGGGGAAGTTTCACCAATACAGGAGATTGTTGGTTTGAGGCTGTTTTTGAGTTGCCAAAACTTAGATTAGTTAATGCTACGTTTAATTCTGATTCAGACGGGAGTGCAGACTTTATTGCCGAAACACTTCAAGATATTTTAGTAGAAACTAGAAAATTGAATCCAGAATTTTTACAATCTGAACAAGGGTTTTTGGTAAAAACCAACCTTACGTTTCCTAGAGATTGGGGTTTAGGAACTTCTTCTACATTAATTAATAATATCGCGCAATGGGCAAAAGTTGATGCTTTTCAGTTGTTATGGAATTCATTTTCAGGAAGTGGATACGATATTGCCAATGCAAAACACAAGACCCCAATTTTATATCAGGTTAATAACCAACAACCAGTTGTAAAAAAAGTAGATTTTACGCCTAGTTTTAGTGATCAGCTATTTTTTGTTCATTTGAATAAAAAACAAGATAGTAAAGCTGGAATAGCTAGGTTTAAAGAAAAGCGAGAGAAAATAAATAACGAAATACAACTTGTTTCAGAAATTTCTAAACAACTCATTCATGAACAAAAGCTTTCAGAATTTGAAAAACTGATACATGAACACGAAAAAATTATTTCCTCGATTATTGAGTTGCCTACAGTGAAAGAACGCTTATTTCCTGACTATTTTGGAACTCTGAAAAGCCTTGGTGCATGGGGTGGAGATTTTATTTTAGCCACTGGAGATAAAAATACTCCTCACTATTTTAAAACTAAAGGATACACCACAATTCTAAACTATTCAGATATGGTGTTATGAAAAAAGTAATGATTATAGGTGGAGGTGCTGCAGGATTTTTCACAGCAATTAATGCAAAGGAAATGAATCCTGAATTAGACATTACCATCCTAGAAAAAGGCAAAGAAGTACTGCAAAAAGTAAAAATTTCTGGGGGTGGACGTTGCAATGTTACCCATGCTTGTTTTGAGCCTAAAGAATTGGTGCAATTTTATCCAAGAGGTGAAAAAGAGTTGTTAGGTCCGTTCCATCAATTTATGACAGGTGATACTTTTGAATGGTTTGAGAATAATGGTATTCCTCTAAAAATAGAAAAAGACAATCGTGTTTTTCCTGAATCAAATTCATCACAAACTATTATAGATTGTTTTCTAAATAAAACAAAGCGTTTAGGAATTCCTGTGCTGAAAAATCATGGAGTGACCACCATACAAAAACAAGCCAATTCTTGGCTAGTAATTACCAAAGAAAAGCAATTTGTTTGTGATGCTGTGGTCATGGCAGCAGGAAGTAGTAAAAAGGTTTGGGAGTTGTCAAAATCACTAGATCATTCCATTATTTCTCCTGTGCCTTCATTGTTTACTTTTAATATTAAAGATACCAGAATTAAAGATTTGTTGGGAATATCGGTTCCCAATGCTACTGTTCAATTAGTAGACACTAATTTGGAAGCTTCAGGACCATTATTAATTACACATTGGGGTATGAGTGGTCCTGCCATTTTAAAACTATCTGCATTTGGAGCTCGAGTGTTGGCAAAAAAAAATTACGAGTATAAAGTGCAAGTAGATTGGCTTTCTAGACCTACTAATAAAATTGTAAATGTGTTGTTAAATTTAAAAAAGAAACACTCCAAAAAACAAGTAATTGTTAAATCTCCTTTTGAAGAGATTCCAAAAAGATTATGGGAGCGCTTTGTATTAGCTTCAAAGATTAAAACTACGTTTAATTGGGCAGATGTAAGTCATGATCAGATAGATGCCCTGGCTAATCAATTGACTAAAAGTGTTTTTACTGCTAAGGGAAAAAGTACGTTTAAAGAAGAGTTTGTAACAGCAGGTGGAGTAGATTTAAAAGAGATTAACTTTAAAAACTTTGAAAGCAAATTACATAAAAACTTATTTTTTGTTGGTGAAGTTTTAAATATAGACGCAGTTACTGGTGGCTTTAATTTTCAGAATGCTTGGACTGGGGGATGGTTGTGTGCGAAGGCACTTGCTAGCAGATAAATTTTGATTGGTAATTAAAATGCTATTATTTTTTAGTTGTTAAGTTATTTAATAAACCATCTAAATGTTCCCTGTTAAAATATTTTCCTTGTTTTATAACTGCATTAATTTGTTTGGTATTGTTAATGTCATCTAAAGGATTTGCATCAAGTATTACTAAATCCGCCCAATTATTTATTGCAATTTTCCCTAACTCGTTATCTAAATTAAAGTATGCTGCAGGGTTTGTGGTGGCACTTTTTAACGCCTCTAATGGAGATAAGCCAGCTTCTACTAAAACAGCTAATTCTTCATGTAAGCTAAGCCCTGGTGTTAAGAAGAAAATTGGGGTATCTGTTCCCGCCATTATTTTAATTTTCTTTTTATGAACTCTTTTGGTCATATCAAACATCCATTTAGCATATTTTTTATCAAATGGTTTTACCTCAGTTTTTACAAGATTATTGATATAGTTTAACCATTGTTCTTTGATATTTTTAGGTAAATAGGAAAAACTTTTTTGCCAATCTTTTGCAGCAAAGGGTCTTCTTGCAAAAGCGGTATTTAATGTGAGTGTTGGAATTTGCCAAGTATCATTTTTTTTCAATACTTCTAATACTTCATTTGCTTTATTTACATCAAAATTTTTAAGAGCGATCTCTCTTTGTTTTTTGTGTATTCTTGAACGCAAAATACCTCCTTTATCGTCTTTTCCAGAGGCTAACAATTGTTGTCTTTGTAGTAATAATTCGTCTGAATTAGAGGCACAAGATAATTCTAAGTTTCTAAAATGCTCCATGCTGTTTAATCCTGCATTAGAAGCACCAATTACATCCATACTTAATGGTACATGGCCAGTTACCTTAAGTCCTTTTTCTTTAGCAAGTTTTGTAACCTCTTTAAATTGTTCTGGAGTTAACATTTCATAAGCTTTAAGAAAATCTACTTTTAAGCTATCTAATTCGTTAATCTTATTCTTTACATCATCAACAGTTTTCAACCCAACTGAAAGTGGAGGATGACTATGATCACTACCATCATATACATTTGGATTACCATCAAGAAGTGGACCTGCTACCATTACTCTTGGAGCATTTGTAGGGTTGGCTAGAGATATTTCTTTCCAAGTATTTACAAAATTAATATCTCCCCCTGTATCTCTCACACTAGTAATACCATAAGCTAAAAATAAATCCAACATATTAGGAGCCATTTCTTTGATAAAAGAAAAGTGAATATGAGCATCCCATAACCCAG
>OJFL01000394.1_pt1 | contig 23121 bp, 22 predicted proteins | sample 1594131 | NCBI WGS metagenome assembly OJFL01 (sample SAMN05416782, study PRJEB24817) | seawater metagenome | isolation source: Sea water | place: Canada:Atlantic | collected 2013-07 | reverse complement strand
GAGATTTCTGCCTGTCTCGTGGGCTCGGAGATGTGTATAAGAGACAGGCTTTAACGCTTGGCATTCGGCGCAAGGCATACGCACGATACTGAATCGTGTCAAATCAGCGCCCCTCGAACCCGGAATGCCTGCTCCAAGTTTACTAATAGTCACCCCACCACTAATAAAGACCCCCAAAGGGCCAATTGCACCAAAATTCAAGGGTGGTGAAGTTAAAATACTGGGCTTAGCGGAAGAGTATAAAAAAATCTCTGACGAGCTACAATGTTATTACTTTGATTGTTCATCCGTCACGACCTCCAGTAAAGTCGATGGAGTGCATCTTGACAAAGACCAACATCATCTTGTTGGGGCTGCAATATCACGTTTAGTGGCTACAATACTGGGCTAGTTAATTCTAAAACTGGTTGTTACAAGGGAGATAATAAAACGGAGACCATTGCGACAATGCACTCCTCCCGACCAACCATACCTAAACGTTCCGACGTCTTTGCTTTGACGTTTACCCGATTAGTACTTACATTAAGTAAACTAGACAACATCTCGCACATATCAGGAATATATGGTGCCAATTTAGGACGTTCTGCAATCACTGTGGAATCGACGTTAACCACTTTATAGCCAGCCTCATGCACCATTTTATAGACGGTGGCGAGCATAACTTTACTATCGACACCCTGCCACTGAGAATCCGTATCGGGAAAGTATTGACCAATATCTCCCATAGCACATGCACCAAGAAGCGCGTCAATCAACGCATGGATTAAAACATCGGCATCGGAATGGCCCTCCAAACCCTTCTCATTCGGGATCAGAACCCCACCAAGAATTAAAGGTCGGCCTAAAACCAAAGCGTGCACATCAAACCCTTGGCCAATTCTCATTTTTTATCTGCCTTTCTAAAGGAACGTTGTTGAAGGACTAATTGCGCACGGTCAAGATCACATTCGTATGTGATTTTAAAGTTATCCGCTTCAGATTCAATAAGTCTCGGTTTCATACCCATACGCTCGACCGCTGATGACTCATCAGTAATTTCGTCAAGATGCTTCGTTTTCTCTAAGGCGTCTTCAAGCGCAACTCGTCTAAACATTTGTGGTGTCTGAGCTGACCAAAGTTTTTTTCGATCAGCAGTAGAGACGACCTGATCACGATCATCAGATTGCTTAATAGTGTCAACTAAACGACATGCGAGTAACCCACCGTCAGAATAATTTGCGACCCCCTCAATAAGACGATCAATCAACTCGGCGGTAATCAGTGGACGCGCGGCATCATGCACCAGAATCCAATCGGTATCACAGACCTCGCCATCCAACGACTTGATACCATTTAAAACGGTCTCTGCTCTGGTCTCGCCACCCGACGAAACAATTGTCAACTTGCTCCGATCGATATCCTCTGTCAGTCTTTTTGCACCTGTATCGCCGCCAGAGAGCACCACAACAACGCCGTGAATTTTCTTGTGCTCCAGAAATGGTTCTATTGACCTTTGCAGAACTGACTTCCCGCCCAAATCCACGTGTTGCTTAGCAACCTTACCTTGGGCTCCGAATCGCGTGCCTTTACCCGCTGCAGGTATTACAACAAAATAAGATGGGGAAATTTTAACTGCCAACGTTCGCTATTTGAATCATTTAAATCATTTAATTAATTTATAATTTATTGTTTTCTAGTTACAAACATACTGTACCGCTAGTGCATTATAATCTATGCTTTTTAAGGCATGATTCCTTCCCTCAAGATCACCCAAAATGGGCAACGACAAACCCTCAAGCTGAATTCACGAAGTGGCCTCAGCTTGCTTATTGCAAATACTGCGGCTAGTCGGAAGTCTCCTCTTGCTGTAATTACCCAAAAAGCCTCAGAAGCAAATAGATTAGTTGAGGAAATTAGATTTTTCAACAAAGATCTGCGCGTTCACCTTTTTCCAGACTGGGAAACTTTACCCTTTGATACGTTCTCTCCCCATCAAGATCTAATATCCCAAAGATTGGAAACCCTGTATCAAATTGATACTAAAAGTATTGATGTACTGATCGTCCCAGTGATAACCGCTCTTTATTATCTACCTCCCAGAGACTTTTTAAATAGTTACGTATTCTTTCTAAAAACCAAAGATACGTTAAACCTGAATGATTTTAGAGACAAGCTTCAAAGAGCAAGTTATTCTGCGGTGTCTCAAGTGCTTGCACCCGGAGAATATGCAATAAAAGGCGGCATTATTGATGTCTTTCCTATGGGCAGTGTCCTACCATACCGTATAGATCTATTCGATACTGAAATTGACAGCATACGAACATTTGATGTTGATACGCAAAGAAGCATCTATAAAGTTAATGAAATACGTCTATTGCCTGCAAAAGAGTTTCCTACAGATGATGCTGCAAGGGCAAAATTTCGCACTAAATATCGAGAAATTATAGAAGGCGACCCCTCTAAAAGTCTAATCTACCGAGAAGTTTCCAAAGGATCAAACCCACCTGGTATTGAATATTACCTTCCTTTGTTTTTTGACCAAATTTCTCCACTATTGCATTACCTAGACAATGACTGGGCCCTTATTTTAGAAGGGAATCTCGAGGCTGAAATTCGCGAATTCTGGAACGATGCAAATTCGAGATATCGGCTATTACGAGGTGAAGTTGAGCGGCCGCTACTTGACCCATCGACATTATTTCTACGTGAAGAAGATTTTTTCACTGAACTCAAAAAATTTAGCCGTCTCTCCATTAGTGCGTCAGAAGAATCAGATAATTACTTTGAGCCGCTACCTGATTTAGCCGTAAACAGAAAGCTTCACGATCCACTTGAAAACTTGAAGCGTTTTTTGTCAAAGCACAACCACGATGTCGTATTAATTGCTGACAGCACAGGAAGAAGAGAAACTCTCAAAAATCTATGTCACGACCATTCCATATCCACACAAGATATCGAAGCGTGGGATATCGCTTCACCTAGAAATGAGCATTTACTCATAACAGTTGGGCACTTAGATCATGGATTTATTCTCAAAGATAGCTCTCTAGCCATCATAACTGAATCCGAACTATATCCGCAGCAAACCCGTGTCAGAAGCAAGCGGGATCGAAAAACCTCCAGTGAAAATCTAGTCAGAGATTTATCCGAAATTAGAAAAGACGACCCAATCGTGCATTTACAACACGGCATTGGTCGATATAAAGAATTAATCATATTGGATCTAGGTGAGGGAGATACGGAATTCCTAAAAATCGAGTATGCAGAAGGCGATATTCTCTACGTCCCTGTGTCTCAACTAGAAATGATCAGTCGCTACTCTGGAGGACCACAAGAAACTGCTCCAATACATCGATTAGGGAGTGACAAGTGGGATAAAGCTAAAAAGAAAGCAGCAAAACAAATTAGAGATACTGCTGCAGAGCTATTGAATATTTATGCTCAGCGCGCATCCAAACAAGGCCTAGCGAGAAAACTAGAAAAGACAGGATACGCTGCCTTCTGTGAAGATTTTCCTTTCACGGTAACTATTGACCAAAACCAGGCTATTGAGGACACGATTGCTGATCTTCAGTCCGAAAAACCCATGGATCGACTTATTTGTGGTGACGTAGGTTTTGGGAAAACCGAGGTTGCACTTCGCGCAGCTTACGTCGCGGTCGCAGACAATGCTCAAGTAGGCATTTTAGTACCAACGACATTGCTAGCTGAGCAACATTTTCAAACATTTTCTGATCGGTTTGCTAATCTTCCAATAGAAGTCCGTGAGCTCTCACGCTTTCGAAGCAGAAAAGAAGTAATAGAAACAATTGATGGATTAAAAAGCGGAAAAGTAGATATTGTCATTGGTACACATAAATTGTTATCTAAAGAAATTCAATTTAATAATCTCGGTCTAATCATAGTGGACGAAGAACATCGGTTCGGTGTCAGACACAAAGAAGCCTTAAAATCCCTGAGAGCAGAGACCGATATCCTGACGCTTACAGCCACGCCAATACCCAGAACTCTTGCGATGAGCATGGAAGGGTTGCGTGACTTCTCGGTCATCGCCACACCTCCGAAAAAAAGACTATCAATCAAAACATTTGTAATGTCTTTCAGTCAAGGAATGATTAGAGAAGCCGTACTAAGAGAACTCAAGCGCGGCGGACAAATATACTATCTACACAATGAGGTAGATACGATTGAAAGAGAACTCGAAAAACTAAATGAATTCCTGCCAGAAGCCTCTATAAGAATCGCTCATGGGCAGATGCATGAGCGCGATCTAGAGTTCGTCATGCGCGATTTTTACCAAGGAAGATTCAATATCTTGCTATGCACCACAATCATTGAAACAGGAATCGACATTCCAACTGCGAATACCATCATCATCAATCGTGCTGAAAAATTTGGCCTGGCGCAACTACATCAATTGAGAGGACGGGTCGGAAGATCGCATCATCAGGCCTATGCCTATCTCATGACAACTGACGGAATTAAGTTAAAAGGTCCGGCGAAAAAAAGACTCGAAGCAATACAGCTCATGGAAGATCTCGGGTCCGGATTTTTCCTTGCCATGCACGACCTTGAAATACGAGGTGCGGGTGAAGTGCTTGGCGATTCACAAAGTGGCGAACTACAAGAGATAGGCTTTCAACTTTATGTCGATATGCTTGATCGAGCAGTACAATCACTGAAATTGGGTAAGGAACCGAATATAGATATACAAATTCCACAGGGAACAGAAATCATATTACATACACCAACATTGCTGACGAATAACTATTGCCCAGATATTCATGAGCGCCTCATTATTTACAAAAGACTGGCAAATGCGTCAACTCAGATCGGATTAGAGAAAATTGAAGAAGAGTTGATCGACCGATTTGGATTGCTTCCCTCAGAAACAAAAGCATTATTGGCGTCACATAAACTTCGTATTATTGGCAAAGGTTTAGGCATTTCTAAAATAGACTCAGCCCCCAACAAAACCAGTATTGCATTCCACACTGATCCGCTCGTAGATCCAATAGAGATCATAGAATTGGTACAAAGAAGGAATGATATTCGGTTTTCCGGTCCTAACAAGCTTATTTGCGAACATGAAAATGTTGACTTAGCAGAAGAGCGAACGAAGTATCTACAAGGAATTTTGTCTGAACTGACCTTACCTTCAGCCTAAACGCATCGTAAAAAGACTAATCCCACCGACTATCTCGTATCAAGATGTGGTTATCCTCTATTTTTAGCGGAAACGTAGCTGTAGCCTCCCATGCTGGCGCACTCAGAGCTTCGCCTGTTTTCACCGAGAACCTCGCGCCATGACGGGGGCAAACTACTTCATCGCCATCCAATGGACAACCACTTAAGATCGCCCCATCATGCGTACACACGTCCTCAATCGCGAAGAACTGACCATCTAGGTTATAAACTGCAACAATAGTTCCGTCGAGATCTGTTTGGCACCACTTACCCAATTGAATGTCGTTAACTGAACACACTTTTTGCCAATCACTCATAACCATCAACAGTCGCTTCTATAAACCATCAATCAAGTAGCAGCTTACACTGCAATAACGTCGATATTAGGGTCAATTTCTCTCACCAAACTGGTAATACCAGCGAGTGTTCCAGATAAGGAGCTGGGGCAGCTACCACATGCCCCCTGATAATGAACGCTGAGAACATTATCCTCTAAACCTACAACATAAAGATCACCACCATCACTTTGAAGGTAGGGTCTCACGCGATCATCTAGCAATTCATTTATTTGCACAAGCTGAGCTCGTTCCGTTTCGGAAAGGCTGGATTCGTCAGTTTGAAGCCACGTGGCAGTTTTCGATGCCTCCTCCGACAACTGAGTTGCAACAGGAGCCAAACGGATTGGCTCGGCTAAAGAGCGCATCAAATCTTTCCAATCTGCGCTACCGTCTTGCGTCACGGTAATCCAATTATCAACGTAAAAAACGGACACCACGCTCTCGATTTGAAACAAACTAGATGCTAGCTCATCCCCAACCGCTTCGCCCGCCGATTCATATGACTTGGCCACGCCATAGGTTATGGGTTCTTTGAGTACAAATTTTCTGGCATTTGGATTCGGTGTAACTTCTAAGTCAGCAATTTTTGGCATAGTTTTTTTATTAAGTTTTTTGCGTTCCTGAACCAGGAACTGGATCTTGATCACCCTCTGTGGAAGCTTCTTCCTTCGAGTTGATGGCGGCCGTCAATGTGTGCCAGGGTAACATCGCGCATTTAACTCTAGAAGGTAGGTCACGAATACCAGAGAAAACGGTCAGACTGCCAAGTTCTTTAGCTCCATCGGCTTCACTTGGCCCTGTAGTCAACGATCGGAACTGCTCTGTCAACGCCATTACGTCTGTGAAGGCTTTGCCCTTAACCTTCATAGTCATCATCGAACCTGAAGCCATACAAATAGCACAGCTTTCACCCTCATACTGTATGTCCTCTATTGTTTCGTCAACTACAGTCATGCTCACCCAAAGATGATCACCGCACAGCGGATTAATACCCTCTGCTTTATGTGTAGGCTTGGAAACCATTCCCCAGTTACGCGGTTTTTTGCAATGGTCGAGTATTACTTCTTGGTATATTTGTTTGGAACTCATGCTGATAATGTCCTAGCTGAATATTTTTTGCGCTTTACGAATTGCAACGACGAGCTTATCAACATCGTCAACGGTATTATACAAATAGAATGAAGCGCGCGTCGTCGCTGGAACTTTATATCGTTGCATAATTGGTTGTGCGCAATGATGTCCTGTTCGGACTGCCACACCATCATCATTTAGTAAAGTACCAATGTCATGAGCATGCACGCCTTTAATATTGAATGAGATTACTCCCGCTTTATTAGGAGCAGTACCATAAAAAGTTATATCTTCGATGTCTGTCAATGCATCCATCGCATACTTAGTCAACACTTTCTCATGTAGCTCAATGCTATCAAGACCAATCGACTCTAAATAATCTATTGCCTTGCCGAGACCAAGCGCAGAAACAATCGGAGGAGTTCCTGCTTCAAATTTTGCAGGGATATCTGCATAAGTTGTTTTTTCGAAAGTAACCGAAAGAATCATATCTCCTCCACCTTCAAACGGGTCCATTCGCTCTAACCAATCACGCTTACCGTAAAGCACACCGATCCCCGTTGGGCCGCACACTTTATGACCAGAAAAAATGTAGAAATCACAATCAAGATCTTGAACATCCACTTTCATATGAGGTGCCCCTTGGGCACCATCAACTAAAACTGGAATATCCTTTGCATGCGCAAGAGCAACCATATCCCTAATCGGATTAATTGTCCCTAACACATTAGAAACATGAGTTACCGCAACCATTTTTGTTTTTTCAGACAGCAGACCCTCATATACCTCCAAATCCAGCTCTCCAACATCGCTTATTGGAATAACTTTTAATGTTGCCCCAACCTCTTCACACAATTGCTGCCAAGGCACTATGTTCGAATGGTGCTCCATATGCGAGACAATAATTTCATCTCCAGCACGAACAAACTTGCGTCCATACGCATGTGCCACCAAATTAATAGCATGTGTTGTACCTTTAGTAAAAATAATTTCTGCGCTATCAGGTACATTTAAAAACCTTGCAACCGTTGTCCTTACCTCCTCATAAGCGGTTGTTGCTTGCTCAGAGAGCTGATAAACACCACGATGAATGTTGGCATGTTCGTACTGATGATAGTGATTGATGCGATCAATAACTGACTGAGGCATTTGCGAGCTCGCGCCGCTATCCAAATATACTAAAGGATTGTCATTGACGGACGTAGATAAGACAGGAAAGTCTCTTCTAATCCGTTCTACATCGTATTTAACCACTGTATCGTTTCTCATCGCTTTTCCCATCTGGTTATACTCTTAAGTTCTCATGTTTTTGTTTGATCCCGAATATAGCTTTCTATAACCGCACCTAAAGACTTAATCGGCAAATCTTCAATCACCTCTCTAGCGAAGGCATAATTGAGTAGGTTGCGTGCCAAATCGTCATTGAGACCACGTGACTTTAGGTAGAATAATTCATCTTCGCTTACTTGCCCTACAGTTGCGCCATGCGCACACTTAACATCATCGGCAAATATTTCTAATTCAGGCTTGGCGTCAACTGACGCTCGAGCACTAAGTAATAGATTACGATTTTGTTGACTAGAATTTGTTTGCTGCGCGCCTCTTTGAACCTTTACCTTACCGTTAAAAACAACTTTAGATCGATCTCCTGCAATAGTTTTATGGACTTGCACGGACTGTCCATGGGGTTTCGTATGTTCGATGCATGAATGTGTATCTACTATTCGCTTATCGTGTCCAAGCGCCAACCCTTTAATTGCAATATGACCACCCTCTTCACGCTGTCTCGTGACCAAATTATGTCTCGATACTGCCGCTCCTACACTGACCGACCAGTTTTGATAAGAAGCGCTTTGATCTACACCCACATGCGTATGAGCAATGTGGAATGCACTGTCGTCATCACGCTGGAGTTTCACATGTATCACCTGTGACTCGGCAGCCAGTGAAAATTCCGACACAGCATTGGTCATGTAGCCAAAACCGCCAATACCAATATAATCCTCTAGGACACATACTTTCGCTTGCTCTTCGGCGATGACGAGCAAGCGAGGATGATTGAAGGTATGTTTACCTGTACTGATATTTAAAACATGGATAGTTTCAAAAGAGCTGCTATTAGAATTCGCATGAATTACTACGGCGTCTTTAAATAGCGCCGTATTCATTTCGCAAAACCCACTGACCCCATCTCCTTCGAGGCTATTAAATCTTCGCTTTAAGGACGCATTTAATTGAGCATCGTTCATTGCTGAAGCCATATTACAAACTCGAATTTTAGTTTGATCTGAACTCACAGTACTCAATGAGGAAGAGTAAACACCGTTCAACAGCACAACAGAGCTAATAGCTTCTGGAATCAAAAATGATTTGGCTACCGATGCATCAATGGGTTCATCAAGCGCTGGAGGAGTGAGATTGCTTTTATACAACGCTGTCAAATCGGTGAAACGCCACTCCTCTTCCGCAGTTGTAGGTAGTGAGCACTTTTCAAGATGCGCACGAGCTTCTAGCTGATATTTTTTTAACCAATCTTCTGTTGAATAAGCAACACTAGTACTATCCGCCGTCAATAAGTCGGCTGTAAACTTAACTGAATGCTGGTTCATGCTGCTCTCGAACGGTTCTCTTCTAACACCCACTCATACCCTCTAGATTCGAGCTCATGCGCTAAAGACTTATCCCCTGTCTTAATCACGCGTCCGCCATCAACAACATGGATAAAATCCGGCTCGATGTAATTAAGCAATCTTTGGTAGTGAGTCACAAGCACTACTGCATCGTTTTCCCCGTGCAACGTGTTGACCCCGTTAGCAACAACCCTCAAAGCATCGATATCTAACCCAGAATCAGTTTCATCTAATATGGCGAGAGTTGGTTCTAAAATCGACATTTGAAGAATTTCATTTCTTTTCTTTTCGCCGCCCGAGAATCCCTCGTTCAGACTACGCTCCAAAAAGCTCGCATCCATCCCCAACAAGGTCAACTTGCTCTGAATAAAATCATCAAACTCAAGTGGATCGAGTTCATCTTTACCCCTTGCGCCCTGCACCGTGTTGTATGCCAACCTCAAAAATGAACCATTTGTGACACCGGGAACCTCGACGGGATACTGAAAACCAAGGAAAATCCCCAATTTCGCCCGCTCATTAGGCTCCAAATCCATCAAGCTTTGCCCCTTGAACTCTAAAGTACCATTATCAACCGTATACGAGGGGTGTCCGGCCAATACCTTAGAGAAGGTACTCTTCCCAGATCCATTAGGCCCCATAATTGCGTGTATTTCACCAGCTTTAACAGTGATATCAAAACCTTTAAGTATTTGAGTGTCATCAATACTAGCGACAAGATTCTGCACGCTTAGTATCGTTTCTGCATTCTTTATAATCATCCAACACTTCCTTCCAGTTTTAGACCGAGTAATTTTGTTGCCTCGACCGCGAACTCCATGGGCAAGTGCATAAATACATCTCTAACGAATCCATTAATAATCATAGAAACTGCTTCTTCAGAATCGATGCCTCGACTCAAAAAATAAAACAATTGTTCTTCACCAATTTTAGACGTGCTTGCCTCATGTTCGACCATCGCACTTTTATTGGCGACCTCAATGTAAGGGAAGGTGTTCGCCCCACAAAGATCACCAATCAACATTGAGTCACATTGAGAATAGTTACGAGCGCCCTCGGCCTTGGGTGATACCTTCACCAAACCACGATAGCTATTATTAGATTTGCCCGCTGAAATACCCTTACTTATTATGCGGCTGCGCGTATTCTTGCCGATATGGAACATTTTTGTTCCTGTATCAGCCTGCTGCATGTGATTAGTAAGTGCTACGGAGTAAAATTCTCCTACCGAATTATCTCCCAGCAGAATACATGAAGGGTATTTCCAAGTCACTGCCGATCCAGTCTCCACTTGAGTCCAAGATATTTTGGAATTTTTACCTTTGCACAATCCGCGCTTAGTCACAAAATTAAATATGCCGCCTACACCATTTTCATCTCCAGCATACCAATTTTGAACAGTGGAATACTTAATATCAGCATCATCGAGAGCAATGAGTTCAACCACAGCTGCATGCAATTGATTTGTGTCAAATTGAGGTGCGGTACAGCCCTCTAGGTAACATACCTGGCTCCCCTCTTCTGCGACAATCAGAGTCCTTTCAAACTGACCCGAGTCCTGAGTATTAATACGGAAGTAAGTCGATAGATCCATCGGACACTTCACACCCTTTGGAATGTAACAAAAGGATCCATCCGTAAAAACAGCTGAATTTAATGCAGAATAAAAATTATCAGTATAAGGAACGACACTACCGAGATAACGTTTGATCAAATCGGGATGATCTCTGACTGCCTCCGAGAACGAGCAAAATATAATCCCGTATTCCGCCAACTTTTCTTTGTAAGTGGTAGTTACGGATACACTATCAAAAACAACATCCACAGCAACGCCTGCCAAAGCCGCCCGCTCATTCATGGGAATGCCAAGCTTTTCAAAAGTTTTCAACAACTCTGGATCGACTTCATCCATTGATTTCTTGGTCACCTTTGACTTCGGCGCAGAGTAATAAATTATGTCCTGAAAATCAATTTTTGGGTATGTCACGTTTGGCCATTTCGGCTCTGTCATGGTAAGCCAATGCTGATAGGCCTTGAGACGAAATTCTAACAACCACTCTGGCTCATTCTTCTTACTCGATATCGTGCGAATGACGTCTTCGCTCAGACCACGAGCTACTGAATCCGTCTCAATTTCGGTGTGGAATCCAGCCGTGTAAGGCTGATTCACAATGTTATCAATTGCTGTACTCATATTGTCAATACACCATCAGTTATTTTCGTCAATCGTAAAACTCTCGCCACAACCACAAGTCGCAGCAGCCTTAGGGTTTTCAACTTTAAATAATTCGTTTAAACCCTTTCTTTCAAAATCAAGGATTGAGCCATCCAAAAACACGAGGTCGGATTTTTTCACAAGCAACTTCACATTTTCCGACTCAAACACCTCTTCATCTTCGGCTATCTCAGAAGCTCGTTCGAAGGTATAACTCAGCCCTGAACATCCAACCGTCTTAACCCCAAACCTCAGACCAACACCTCCTTCTCTTTCTAAAGATCGTTGAATATGAAGCGCTGCCTTTTGTGTAACCTGTATCGCCATAATTAATGTGCCCTATACCGTAAGTGAGACTAATTTTTTTAAACGCGAAACAATTAAAGCTAAAGCTGCGCTAAACTCATCGCACTCTTGTTCTCCGTTATCCATTCCAAGACTAAGACGCACAGCACCGTGTGCTAGTTCCTCTGAAACTTTCATTGCCCTAAGAGTTGCGCTAGAACCGCTCCCGTGACTCGAACATGCAGCACCGCTTGCGACTGAAAAGCCGACCTTGTTCAGTTCCATCACAAGCGTTTCACCCTGTATGCCTGGAATTGAGAAATAGGATGTATTACTCAAACGTGGAGCAGCTAAGCCATGAATGACGGCGCCGATACGAATAAGCTTAGCCTCTATTTCATCTCGCAAAACACTGAGATATGGTCCATAGTTGCTTAGGTTGGATACAGCTAATTCTGCTGCCACACCAAAGCCAACGATGGACGCAACATTTTCAGTTCCTGACCTGAGCCCAAACTCATGCCCACCACCTTTAATAAAAGCATTGAGTGGTAGTTTTTTATCCACAATCAACGCCCCGACACCCTTTGGGCCATTGATCTTATGAGCAGAAAGGCTCATTGCATCAACGCCGCTATCCGCAAAATTACAAGGGATTTTACTCAGTGCTTGAACAGCATCTGTGTGCATCCAGCCCCCTTTGCTTTTCACCAGAGAAGCCAATTCAGCCACAGGTTGAATCACACCCGTTTCATTATTAACCATCATCACAGACACTAAAGAATCCTTACTGATCAAGTCCACCGGCAATTGATCCGTATCTACAATGCCGTTCGCAGACACTGGAATTAAATCTACCGTCCAGCCCAGTCTGCTCAAATGTCTAGCTGGCACCATAACGCAGGGGTGCTCAATCGAGCTAACCATCACTCTGGCTGGCGGCAAGTAGGATGCCATCCCAGCAACAAACATATTATTTGATTCAGTTCCACCAGAAGTGAAAATCACCTGGGAGGGCTGAACACCAACAAGTCCAGCAATCTTCTCTCTCGATTCATTGATCGCCGACCGGGCGCTCGTTCCAAGATCATGTCGACTCGATGCATTTCCATATTGATGTTGGAAATATGGCAACATCGCACCCAGCACCGAATCAGCTACTCTCGTGGTGGAATTATGGTCAAAATACGTTTGCATCAATTTCTTTTTTCAAATTTAACTGGCTGAATACCACTCATCTTGAAGGCCCGCCTTTCGACCAAGTCGGAAAGTTTCACGGTATCCATATAATCAAAAATATGTTCATTTAATCCCGTCCATAATTCATGGGTAATGCACTCTTTATCGTCCTTGCAGTTTTTTAAACCGCCACATTGGGTAGCATCAACTGTTTCATCAACCGCTCTTATTATTTCTCCAACCGTAACCGACGTGATGGGCTGCTTGATCCGATAACCTCCGCCAGGACCGCGCACGCTTGTGACAAGCGACCTTCGCCTAAGTTTCCCAAATAGCTGCTCAAGATAAGATAGAGATATGCGCTGACGCTCACTGATGTCACCTAGCGATACAGGCTTTGCACCCTCTTGCAGGGCAATATCCAACATTGCGGTAACCGCAAAGCGTCCTTTCGTCGTTAACCTCATTGACTCGCCCCTCCCCAGGGCCGGAATTTCTTGGTTATGTTTATGACCAATAATTTTGAGACTATAGACGAATTGTAAAGTTCCCGACTAATTTAATCAACTATTCAGCAGGATTATTTTTATTCAGCAGACCTTGAGATCCCTCTTGCTCAGCCACATCAATACCCATTTTTTTGAGTTCTGCAAGAATAAAATCAAGACGCGCGTCGATATCTTGCGAGTGTTCTAGCACTCCGTGTACAGCCCTGACTAAAGGGTCATTCACATCCCCGCTTAGACCATATGCCAAGAACCCAGGATGTTCTGTATTTTCTTTTCTAGGCCTCTCCCCTGCCTCAGCAATTCTTGCTGGGATACCAATCGCGGTCGCGCCATTTGGCACATCCCGAACAACAACTGCGTTAGAGCCGATCTTAGCATTCGCCCCTATCGTAACTGGCCCCAACACTTTAGCACCGGCCCCAACAACCACACCGTCACCAAGCGTAGGATGACGTTTACCTTTATCCCATGATGTCCCGCCAAGTGTCACGCCATGATACAAGGTGCAATCATCACCAATAATGGAAGTCTCTCCAATTACCACGCCCATCCCATGATCAATAAAAAATCGACGTCCAATAGCCGCCCCGGGATGGATTTCTATTCCTGTCAGCCATCGCCCAATTGCAGATAACCATCGAGCAAACCACCTGAAGCCAAGATGCCATAGAATATGGGCGATACGGTGAAACAACATTGCATGAAAACCTGGATAGCAGGTCACAACCTCCCAAGTGGTTCGCGCAGCTGGATCACGATCAAAAACAATTCGTATTTCTTCACGTATTCGACCAAACATTATTATCCCTAAATTTCGAATTGATCCCGATGTTACAGGGCTTTTTTCTCAACTGCGCTAAGGAAACCTCTTAGAATATTGAGCTCATCCTTTTCTAACTCGCCGCGCGCGATCAATCTTCGCAAGCGCTGCATCACCCGACCAGGACTTTCCATGTTCAGAAACCCAACATCGATCAGTACTTTTTCGAAGTGCACGATTAAACGCTCCGTTTCTTCATGTGTCGCGCGAAGCGCACGTTTCTCTTCGTCACACAAGATTACAGGATCGCCACTAATTACCTTAAGCTCATACGCAAATATTTGAACTGCTTGGGCTAAATTTAATGACGAATAATCAGGGTTGCATGGGATAGTTGACACCACGTTGCACTTTGTCGCATCTTCAATGGTCAAACCCGTTCGTTCTGGGCCAAATACTATAGCTACGTCTCCATCATTTGTTTTACCCATTAGCGAGATAGCCACCTCTCTAGGAGACAAAATCTGGTGACTCAAATCTCGATGCCTTGCTGTAGAGGCAACCGAAAATATTGTTCCGGTCAACGCTTCATCGAGGGTTTCACAAACAGAGGCGCCATGCAAAATATCGGCTGCGCCGACGGCTAAGGCTGTCGCGTCCATATGTGGAAAGGATTTGGGTGTCACTAGGTACAAACGAGTTAATCCCATCGTCTTCATTGCCCTAGCAGTAGACCCAATATTGCCGGGATGACTGGGACACACAAGAATAATTCTGACTCGATCAAGCATGGTGTCAGTGTACTATTTACTGGGAAACTAGTTTTATGCGCACCCTAACCCATACTAACGTTACGAAGTGAGTTGGTTTAATTTAGAATGATGCCTTCGTTCTTTAAACATACTCAAGAGATCACTATGAATCCCATGTTAGGCTTTGCGGTTAAAGCCGCGCGGCGCGCCGGAGATATTATCAATCGAGCGGCCGAGAACATCGACCAATTAAAAATAAAGCATAAAAGTTTAAATGATCTAGTCAGCGAAGTAGATCACGCGGCAGAAGCAGAAATCATTAGCTCCTTAAAAAAAGTTTATCCAAATCACGCATTTTTAGCGGAGGAATCCGGAAGAACCGGGGAATCTGATTATGAATGGATCATTGACCCACTTGATGGCACAACAAATTTCTTGCATGGCTTCCCTGTTTACGGGGTCTCCATAGCACTGTCATATAAGAAGCAGCTGCAAGTTGCAGTTGTTTACGATCCTTGTAGAAATGACCTTTATACCGCGAGCAGGGGCGCTGGCGCCTACCTTAACGAAAAGCGAATCCGCGTATCAAAAAGGGACAAGCTCATTGACTGTTTAATCGGTACTGGATTCCCATTCAAGGCGAATGCAGACATTGAGTCTTACACAGAGATGTTTAAAACAATAGCGTTGAAAACTTCAGGCATTAGAAGACCTGGAGCGGCCGCACTTGACCTAGCTAATGTTGCTGCTGGTCGATTAGATGGTTTCTGGGAAATAGGGTTATCCCCATGGGACATGGCGGCAGGAGCTCTCCTCATTAAAGAAGCTGGTGGGCTTGTTGGAGACCTGGAGGGAGAAGATCAATTTTTAGACAGCGGAAGAATTGTTGCTGGAAACCCCAAAATTTTTGTTCAACTATTGTCTGCACTCAGGCCTCACCTCAAGAAAGGTGAAAGTTAAAAAAACATTTTTTTCAACTCTTTCGCGTTTATGGCAGGATAGATGTTTCAAGCTCAATTCTATTTACACTCACATACGAGCTTGCAACGACCAATGTGTTCTTAATTTTTCATGACTAAGATCCAAAAAACTAACCTCGGCCAGAGTCCATCAAACAAGCCTGAGCAGAAATCTCAGCATACGCCCATGATGCGCCAGTATTTGGGTATCAAATCAGACCATAAAGATAAACTCCTCTTTTATCGTATGGGAGACTTCTACGAACTTTTTTTCCAAGACGCGGAACGTGCTGCAAAACTACTCGGTATCACCTTAACGTCCCGAGGTAGCTCAGATGGAGAACCCATAAAAATGGCGGGCGTACCTCATCACGCTGCAGAACAATATCTCGCCAAACTCGTTAAATCTGGAGAATCAATTGCTATATGTGAGCAGATAGGAGACCCAGCCACATCTAAAGGCCCCGTCGATCGAAAAGTCGTTAGGATAGTTACCCCAGGCACGCTTTCAGACGCGGCTCTACTTTCTGACAAACAGGAGAATTACGTCTTAAGTTTTTATAATAAAAGTAACACTTGGGGCGTAGCTTGGATGTCCATTTCATCTGGGCAATTGAAGATTAAACAAAGTAACAACCTATCTATAATAAATGAAATAGCTCGACTACAACCCTCTGAAATCATTGCGCCAGAGGGCGCCACGTTCCAGGGACTTGGGCAAACTAAAATCAGAATTCAAAGACTGCCCTCATGGCACTTCGACGAGGACGTGGCAAAAAGATCATTATGCGAACACCTTAAGGTTCGTGACTTGCGTGGTTTTGGCTGCGAGGATTCCACGTGCGCAATCTCAGCAGCCGGCGCGCTTTTAACTTACGCCCAAAGCACACAATCAGAACGGCTATCACACATTACTGCGATACAGGTTGAACGCGAAAACGATTTCATCCAACTTGATGTCTCAACCCGTAAAAATCTCGAGATTAATACAACCCTTCAAGGTGAGGTCAGTCCCACCTTGCTGTCAACGTTTGACAAATCTGCTTCTAGCATGGGAGCCCGATGGATACAACATGCACTCAATCATCCATTATTCAATCATAATGACATAAAAGAGCGACTCGCTTCAGTCACATGGCTTAGCGATCAAAAAAACCAGACAGCATTAAAGAAAATGCGACAGATTTTTTCATCTATGTCGGATATCGAACGAATCAATACACGAATCACACTTAAAAGTGCACGACCACGAGATCTATCTGGCTTAAGGCATACGTTAAAAATAATTCCGGAGTTACAAGTACTAATAAATGCCCCAGATTTAGCTCTACTGTCTTCTTTATCAAATGATCTAGCCTGTAACGCGACAATTGTGATGCAACTTGAAAAGGCTATCCTTCCCGAACCCGCTAGCGTACTGACTGATGGGGGCGTTATCAACGACGGGTTCGATGCTGAGCTCGACACACTTAGATCTATTCAGAATGATTGCGGCAATTTTTTAATCGAACTCGAGGTAAGAGAAAAACAGAATAGCGGGATCTCCAACTTGAAAGTCGAGTTTAATCGTGTTCATGGGTTTTATATCGAAGTATCTAAAGCAAACGCTGCAGCCGTACCAGATAACTACAGGCGACGCCAGACACTCAAAAATGCTGAGCGTTTTATTACGCCGGAGCTAAAGGAATTTGAAGACAAAGCGTTATCTGCAAAAGATCGTGCTTTAAAAAGAGAAAAACACCTATATGAAGAAGTTATCGAAACGCTACAACAACATCGAGGTGAAATTCAAAAGGTAGCCAAAGCAATTGCTCAACTTGATGGGCTAGGGAGCTTCGCTCAAATCGCATTGGAACGAAATTACGTTCGTCCAGAACTTGTAGAAGGCAATCAAATCACCATCATCAATGGGCGCCATCCAGTAGTAGAAACACAGATTGGTAACTTCATTGCGAATAATCTTGAGATCAATGTAAACCGAAAAATGCTCATAATTACCGGTCCCAATATGGGGGGGAAATCGACGTATATGCGTCAATGCGCCTTAATCGTCCTACTCGCGCACGTCGGCAGTTTTGTGCCCGCAGAAACGGCCTTAATAGGCAGAGTCGATCGAATCTTCACTCGTATTGGTGCCTCTGACAATCTTTCAGGTGGACAGTCCACATTCATGGTTGAAATGTCAGAAGCAGCAAATATTCTCAATAATGCGACGGAAAACAGCTTGGTACTCATGGATGAGATTGGTCGCGGCACCTCCACGTACGACGGGCTGGCCCTGGCCTTTTCGATCGCAAGATATCTGGCAAAAACCAATAGCAGTCTCACACTGTTTGCCACCCATTATTTTGAGTTAACGGGTTTGTCCGAAGAGATATCCGAAGTAAGCAATATTCATGTTTCCGCGGTCGAACACAAAGACGACATTGTCTTTTTACACAGAGTTGCGGATGGCCCAGCTTCACAAAGCTACGGAATACAGGTGGCCCAGCTTGCAGGTGTGCCCAAGGAAATTGTTAACGCTGCGAAACGGGAACTTAAACTTTTAGAATCCAAAGGCAATACCGCGCAACCGGACCTATTCAATGGAACAGCATCTCAGTCGGAAGATTTAAAAAAGACCGATCCGATGGCGGAGCGTCTTTCCGAGATCAAACCCGATGAATTAACGCCCAAACAAGCACTCGATTTAATCTATGAGCTCTCAGCTTTAAAGAACAGCAGTGATGGCTAAAAAAGGTGCTCGCTTCTCAAACACATGACACCTAAGTGCCACAAAACGTGACATAGGGACTAGCGCCTAGCGCGGCAGGAATTGCGAACTCGTCCATCCCAACATGATCGCGATACGGTTCGGTTAGCAACTTAAGCATAACTCTAAAAGGCTCAAGATCATTACGACTAACTGCCGCATCCAATGCTTCCTCAACTTTATGATTCCTAGGGATATATGCTGGATTCACGTTATTCATATTCATCGCACACTGAGTCGACACGAACCCCTCACGACCCACCCTTTTCAACCACAATGTTAACCAGGCACTTGGTAATGATGGGTCATTAAATTGAGCCTTGAACTTAGAATCATCACCCAAAAGTGCAGCGGACAAGTGACGAAACACGAGGGTGAAGTCGCCCTGCCCCTGTTGCATTAATTGGAGCAATTGCTCAACGAGCTCAAGGTCACCCAATTCAGCACGCGCCAAACCAAGCTTAGTACGCATATTTGAGAGCCAATATTCTTCATACCAAACATTGAACGTGTCGAGCGCATCAACGAATCTTTGTATAACTTGCTCTTCTTCCTCCTCATAGAGTGGTATCAGCGCTTTGCCTAATTGGGCTAAATTCCACTGCCCGATTTTTGACTGATTCTCGTACGCATAGCGCCCGTAATCATCAATAGAGCTAAAAACAATGGCCGGCGTATACCTATCCAAAAAAGCGCACGGACCATAATCAATCGTCTCTCCAGAAATCGTCATATTGTCTGTATTCATAACGCCATGCACGAAACCGACGCTCATCCAATCCGCAATCAGTTTCGCCTGTTTACGAAGCACCGATTTAAAGAATTCCAGATACCTATCATCAGCACTGATGACTTCGGGAAAATGCCTTGTTATCGCGTAGTCAGCTAACCGCTTAATCTGAGACCACTCACCTTTGGCCGCAAAATACTCAAAAGTGCCCACCCGAATATGGCTGGCAGAAACACGAGTAAGCACAGCACGCGGTTTGGGTTCTTCTCTTCGCACCCAATCCTCTGTCCTCACAGCAGCTAGCGCACGAGTAGTTGCAATCCCCAAAGCATGCATCGCCTCACTTACCAAATATTCTCGAAGTACTGGCCCAAGCGCAGCCTTACCGTCACCACCGCGTGAAAATGGCGTTCTTCCTGATCCCTTTAATTGAACATCTCGTCGGCTGCCAATTGCATCTACCACCTCACCGATTAGCAATGCGCGTCCATCTCCAAGTTGAGGGGTAAACATACCAAACTGATGACCTGCATATACCATAGCAATGGGATTAGCATTTTTCGGTAATTCATTTCCAGATAATACCGATACCCCGAATTCACCAATGAAGTCCTCATGATCTAACGCTAGCTCTCTCGCAAGAGAAGAATTAAATTGCAGCAGCTCAGGTGAAGAGCATTTCTCAGGTTCACATGACCGATAAAATCCCTCTAACTGCTCTGCGAAAGTATGGCTGAAATGAAAAGTCAAATTAACTCACTTTGAAAACACATAATCATTGCGCAGATCTAAGGGCTTTTATTTTGTCAGCCAGCTGAACCATCGCCAAAGCATAATTGTTGCTAGGGTTATAACGGGTAATCACGTAAAAATTCTTTAAAGACATCCAATACTCCACCCCAGCTTCGCCTTCGAGCTCAAACAAGCCAACAGATGTGTCGTCCTTGAGATCAAATTGCTCTTTTATTCCCATTTTTTTGAGTTCGCCGTAAGTGCGGTTTGGCTTTGATTTTCCAGTTAGTTCGCTGAGACCATCGGGTTTTTGAGGACTTACCGGGAATACAATCGACTCTCCCCTCTTCCAACCGTGTCTCTTTAAATAATTGCTCGCGCTCCCAATTGCATCGTCCACATTGTTTTCTAGATCAGCCATACCGTCACCATCGAAATCAATCGCATATTCTCGGTAGCTCGAAGGCATAAACTGAGCAATTCCAATCGCCCCTGCAAATGAACCTTTAATCGAATCGGCACTGATGTTATTTTCACGAGATAACAACAAAAACTCTTCAAATTCTTTTAAAAAGTATTTATTACGGCGCTTCCCATAAAAACCTAAAGAATAAAATGCGTCGAGAATTCTAAACTCACCGGTGTAGGTGCCATAGTTGGTCTCGATGCCAATCAAAGCCGTAATGATTTCTTGAGGAATCCCGAATTTTTCCTCAGCTCTCGCAAGAGTTGCCGCGTTTTTTTTCCAGAATTTAACGCCTTCCGTCTCACGATAATTCGTCACATAGAGTTTCTTAAAAAAACTCCATGGTTTAGATGTCGCTGGCTTGCCAAAAGCATTTAAAATACTATCCTTCTTTTTAGCACTCCCAATTAATACCTTGAGCTGTTCCTCTGAGAACTGGTGTTTAGTTACCATATCTTGAATAAATTGCGACACGTTATCTTCAACAGTATCAGCTTGCACATGCGTCGGAATCAAGAAATAAATAGTCAGACCTAACAAACTCATCATCAACATTGACTGAATTCGTGGCAATCGAATGGGACTCACATTGAACCTCGTAACGTCATTAAAAATACAAGTCAGCCTCTAAGGTACCGCACTATCGATTGAGATTTCAATATTGGTCCCTTGACGCACCACCAGAGTTGATGACTCTAGATCTCCACTGGCTCGAATAGCGTTACCAGATTTTGAAATGCGCGCACCTACGATAAACTCAGAAAAGTCAGATAATTGCCGAGAAGGCATGAGGGAGGATGAGTCGTCGAATGCGAAACTAAATGGCAGCTGGTTCGCGGGTATCCGCATCGCGGCAATAGGCATCGGTGGACCTTCAACTGATCTGGCGTAAATAAATACCACGTCCTGAGAACCTACTTGGCTCCGTAAATCGTTAGATATTCGAACAACACCTGAAAAAATAGTGCCTCCTTCTTGTGCAAACGAACCCTCTGAAATAACTTCTTCAACGTTCACCTCTTGACCAGACTGCACCAATCTAATTTTTGATTCCGCAATACCTGACTGTAGCGTTTGAACTAATTGCTCATCCACCAAGTTCGCCTTCATTAGTTGCGTCCATCGGTCAATTGCTAATTGATAAGAACCTGCTGCAAACGCTGCTGTACCACCCAGCGCGAGCCCTTTCCCATGATTTGGGTCAAGTTCTAACGCGCGATTAATCAATTCAGTTGGCTCTCCACTTAAGTTACCTCGAGCCGCTAACCCTCTAGACTCAGCATAATCAACGAGTATCGCCGGATTATTAGGATCCAGCTGATAAGCTCGCTCCCACGCGTTCGCCGCCTCATCAAACTTGTGTAAAGCTTGATACGTTCGAGCCAACATAGACAGCGCTTGGGTATCCTCTGGATTTTCTGCTAGATGCTCGATAACTTTTTCCGCCATTGACTCTAGCTCTGCCTGATCAAACGATTGGTCCTGAGACTCAAGAAACAATGCTACATCCTGCCCCTCAGGACTTCCAATCACGCTATACAAATAAAATGCAGAGAAAGGAATCAGCATAACCACCAACATCGAGACTATCTTCGCGTAGCGGCCAGACATCACGGTCACTTGAGGCTCCTTCGCCACCTCTTCGAGAACACGATTTTCAATCTCTACTTTTGAAAACTCATATTGCTCTGCAGACAGATTGCCAACACGGTGATCCTCAGCAACTTCTTGAAGTTGATCACGCAATAAGCGCAAGTTAGTTTGGGATTGGGTATTCGACGAGGTCGCACGCGTTTTAAGTATCGTCCTTAAAAAGACGAGCAGAACGAACAAACTCAACAACCCGGATAACACATTAAATAATGACATTGGTAACTCTATCCTAATCAGTCTTTTAATAATTCCCGTGCGCGCGCTGCATCTTTTGAATTTTGTGGCGCATCAAGATCTCTCGAGCGCCGACGAACAATTCTGACCGCCATCCAAAAAGCTAAAATCAACATCAGTAAAGGGCCCAGCCACAGTACCATAGTCGTCCCTTTCACTGGCGGATCGTACAAAACAAAGTCGCCATAACGCTCGACCATAAAGTCTTTAATTTCACCTTCGCTCATACCTTGTCGAAGCATGTCTCTTACTTGATTTTTTAGATCAACGGCAAGTCCTGCATTGGAGTCAGAAATGGTTTGGTTTTGGCACACCAAACATCGAAGTCCCAGGCTGATCGCCTTAACACGCTCCTCGAGCTCCGGATCTTTTGCCAGCATTGGTGCTTCTTCGGCAAACGCCAGTGTGCCCGACATAATCATTATCAGCAGTGATAGAGTAATATTTTTCATCAAAGGCTCAACTCCTCTATCAATGGAAGAATATCTTCTGAAAAATCGCTTCGCGTCAAAGGTCCTATTTTTTTGTATCGAATGAAGCCTTCTCCATCAATCAAGAATGTCTCTGGCACCCCATAGACCCCAAAGTCCAGACCCACACGTCCATCTAAGTCAACAATAACTTGCTCATACGGGTCTCCATCTGTCTCTTATACACATCTCCGAGCCCACGAGACAGGCAGAAATCTCG
>OJFL01000393.1_pt1 | contig 23145 bp, 20 predicted proteins | sample 1594131 | NCBI WGS metagenome assembly OJFL01 (sample SAMN05416782, study PRJEB24817) | seawater metagenome | isolation source: Sea water | place: Canada:Atlantic | collected 2013-07 | reverse complement strand
GCTGTTGGTATCCCGTATTCTTTTACAACACTTAAAGTGTCTCTTTTATTAAAAGTAAGCGCCATTTGATAAAATGGTGCAGAAGTATGTTTAATTCCTAACAAATCAAAATAAGCAATCAGTGTTCCATTTTCTCCAGGATCTCCATGAATGGCATTAAATACACAATCAAAACAAATATGCTGGTTATCCATTAAAAAAGAAAAATCATTCTTATTAATTTGATATTCTTTATTATTATTTAAAACAACCCATTTCTCTTTTAAAATATAAACTTTATACAAGGAATATTTACTGGTATCTAAAGAATTATAGACTACCTCTCCACTTTTTAAAGAAATTTCTGCTTCGGAAGAATACCCTCCCATAACAATGGCAATATTTTTTTGCATTTATTAGTTGGTTTACACACAAACTTAGTTAAAATTTCGTTGATAGATAAAAGAATTGCCAATTCGATTAATTCTATTTTTACACTACCTTTGTATCATTAAAAAAATTAAAAAATGAATTTCTTTAGGTTTTTAATTAGTAAGTCTTTTTTTATCCAAATTGGAATCGCTGTCATTAGCCTATCATTATTAATAATAATCATAAAGTGGTGGCTAGGTTTCACCACAAATCACGAACAAAAAATACAGGTTCCTAGTTTAAATAAAATGTCTTTAACGAATGTGGAAACTACTTTAAAGGAATTGAATTTAGATTTCTTAGTCATAGATTCTGCAAGTTATAACCCTAAATACCCAAAACAGTCGGTTATTGAACAAACTCCTGAGTCTGGAAGTTTTGTTAAAGAAAAACGTAAAATCTACCTTACTTTAAATCCTTCTAAATATAGAGACATCACCATACCTGATTTAAATGGACAATCTAAACGTCAAGCCATAACTCAATTACAATCCATAGGTTTCAAAATTGGAAAGTTCTTATACATTCGTGATTATAAGGATGTTATTCGTGGATTAAAATCTAATGGCAAAAAACTAAAATCTGGATCAAAACTTGAAAAAAATGCGGTGATTGATTTAATAATGGGCGATGGTAAGAGGCAATAAATTATGACAAAAAACTTCATTCCAGAATTTGATAATGATGATTTATACGAACATCACAGAGTAATTGCTACTGACGGGCAAGTCCCTCTTCGTGTTGATAAATTTTTGATGAATTTTATTGAAAATGCTACTAGAAATAAATTACAACAGGCAGCTAAAGCTGGAAATATTTTAGTAAATGATATTGCCGTTAAATCTAATCATAAGGTCAAACCCAAAGATGTTGTTAGAATTGTACTTGCTCATCCACCTCAGGAAAATTTATTAATTGCTGAAGATATTCCTTTAGATATAGTCTACGAAGATGAAACGATCATGGTTGTTAATAAACCAGCGGGTTTGGTTGTTCACCCTGGTCACGGAAACCCTTCTGGCACTCTTGTCAATGGACTAATTTACCATATAGAAAATCTACCTACAAATAGTAATGAGAGACCGGGACTAGTTCACAGAATAGATAAAGATACAAGTGGTCTACTAGTGGTTGCTAAAACTGACTTTGCTATGGCACATTTGTCAAAACAATTTTTTGATAGAAAGACAAATCGGAAATACCTTGCTTTAGTTTGGGGGAATATGAAAGATGATGAGGGGACTATCGAAGGAAATATAGGGCGAAGTCTAAAAAACCGATTACAAATGGATGTTTTTCAAGAAGGTGACTTTGGTAAACATGCACTTACACATTTTAAAGTAATAGAGCGCTATACTTATGTAACTTTAGTGGAATGTAAGTTAGAAACAGGAAGAACACATCAAATTCGAGCTCACTTTAAACATATAGGTCATACGTTATTTAATGATGAACGCTATGGAGGAAATGATATTCTTAAGGGGACTACATTCACTAAGTACAAACAATTTGTGGAAAATTGCTTTAAGATATTACCAAGACAAGCTTTACATGCAAAAACATTAGGATTTAGACATCCTATAACTAAAGAAATGATGCAGTTTGATTCTGAAATTCCAAAAGATATAACTGATTGTTTAGAAAAATGGAAAACATACACCTTGAACTCTAAGGAGTAATTTCATATTTTTTTTTAAAAAATTCATATATTAAAAATTTTGACTTCCTAAAATTTGACAAATTCTTTTAGAATCTTTATTTTTACTTTATAATATATTTAATAAATGAAAATTATTATTTCTCCAGCAAAGTCTCTAGATTTTGAAAGTAATTCAAAAACTGATGTTTTTAGCCAACCTTCTTTTCAAAAAGAATCTTCATTTCTCAATAAGAAACTAAAAAACTTATCAAAAAAAAAGCTAGGTGATTTAATGAAAATATCACCTGCCCTTGCCGGTTTAAATTACGAAAGAAATCAAAGCTGGCATCAACCGTTTTCCCCAGAGAATTCAAAACAAGCTATTTATGCATTTACAGGTGAAGTTTTTAAAGGAATTGATATAAAATCTCTGGCAGAAGAAAAAATACCTTTACTACAAAGTCGTCTTCGAATTTTATCTGGGCTTTATGGCCTATTAAAACCCTTAGACTTAATTCAACCTTATCGTTTAGAAATGGGAACTAAACTAACTATTGGCGAATCCAATAATCTTTATAAATTTTGGGATTCAAGCCTAGCCAATTCATTAAACGATGAGATGAATGAAGGTGATTTATTGATAAATTTAGCTAGTGCAGAGTATTTTAAAGCAGTTCCGAGAAAAGTGCTAAAAAACCCAATGATTACTCCAATCTTTAAAGAGTTTAAAAATGGAGACTATAAAATTGTGATGACTTATGCCAAAAGAGCTCGTGGCCTAATGGTCAGATATATTATTGAAAATAATATAAATACACTAGTTGAACTCAAAAGATTTGATACTGAAGGTTATCTTTACACGGAATCTTTATCAACAGAAAGTGAATTAGTATTCACAAGATAACTCCTTATTGCTTCATTCTATTCATCACCCACACATGTGGAGCAGTAACAGCAAATAAAACGATAAATATAATGGAGTTAAATAGACTTTCATCAAGAAAGTAATATGCAATAACTAATCCTAAAATACTGATTAACCAGTAAACAAATGCTGTTTTTAAGTATTCCAAAATTGTTTTAAAAGAATAGTCACCTGACAAAAATTTTGTTTGATCTAATATAGATGGGATACTATGCCATAAGACAAAATAGATTGCAAAGCCTAAAACTAAAGAACTTGTTTTAAAAACTAAAAACAATAGTAATATGTAAAACAACTCTCTTACAATATGAATTTTTGGTTTAATTTTTCTTGTAAACAAGAAGGTAAATAGAACTACTAACAATGATAGAGATGCAATAAACATTATATTAATCCACTCATTTGGGATAATATATCCAGTTAAATTTTGCATGATCACATCTACATCACTCAAATTCTCAATAAAAATCAGAGAAAATATAAGCATTCCGTAAGCCATGTAAAGAATTGATTTAAGTAGCTTAGACCCAAAAACTTTTCCCTCAAGATGTTGCTCCCCAAAATGATAAGAACTCAATAGTATAAAAAATACAAAGGAAGCAAAAGGAATTGCTACATAACTCACAATACACATTATAATAAGAAATAAATAAAATCCAGTAGACTTTAAAAAACTTTTAGTGTTAGTTTGTTGTTTTTTTAGAATTGTAAAATCATTTGAACCATGTATAATTCCAATAGAGAGTACGATGGCATACGCGATAGAATCTTCTATGATTTGACCAAATTGAATACTTACCCAAAATAGTAGAAATGTAAAAAAAATCATAAAATCTTGATAATGTACTCTCAAAAGATGTTTTTTTTTTCAAAGTTAATATTTTTTTTGTATTTTCGTTCAGGTTATATTAATTAACCTAACAAAACTAATTACTAACAAATCATTTTTTTATGAATTATTTAAACTTAATTGCAATGGCTGTCCCAACGGATGGCACAGGATTTACTTTCTGGCTTGGAGCAATGGCTATGATGGCAGCATCTGTCTTTTTCTTCCTTTCAATGAACAGTGTTGATGCTAAATGGAGAACATCTCTTTTAGTTTCAGGATTAATTACTTTTATAGCTGCTGTACACTACATGTACATGAGAGATGCTCATGCTGCTGGAGACTCTACTACAGTATTTAGATATGTAGATTGGATTTTAACAGTTCCATTAATGTGTGTTGAATTTTATTTAATACTCAGAGTAGCTGGTGCTACTAAATCTCACATGTGGAAGTTAATTGGATTTTCAACTATCATGCTAGTTACCGGATTCTTTGGTGAGTCTGGATGGGATGGTGGTCTATTAAACGCATCTATGTGGGGATTACTTTCTGGTCTTGCTTATTTTTATATAGCATACGAAGTTTGGTTAGGTAGTCTTAAGAAGCTAGCTGAAGCAGCTGGTGGAAACGTACTAAAGGCTCACAAAACATTATGCTGGTTCCTTCTTGTTGGTTGGGCAATTTATCCATTAGGATATATGGCTGGAACTGATGGATGGTATAATGGTATCGAAAATGTTCTTCCTTCAATGGAAGTTATCTACAATATTGGAGATGCAATTAACAAAATTGGATTTGGTTTAGTTGTTTACACGTTAGCTGTAAGCAAGGACTAATAATATTCTAGTTATATACAAAACCCAAATAGTTTTACTATTTGGGTTTTTTTATTTGTTTAAAATCGTAGATTCTTGCCCTAACTCTTTTACAAGCAAGTAATAAAAAATTGCTCGATATTTAACCCTATTTGTTTTCCCCATCAAAACAGCTACTTTATTTATAGCATCATCTAAATAAACTCCATCTTCTAAGCCTAATTTATTTATAAGGAAATTATGCTTAACGGTAAAAACTTCTTTTTCATCGGATGTGGATACTGATGCTGCGTCTCTTTTAAAGATCGAAGGTCCTAATCCTCTAGTAATCTTTTCAAATAATTCGTCTTCATAGGCAAGTCCCATGGAAATCATGTTCTTCTTATAAAAAAGAATTTTCTCATCAAATTTACTCATTAAAGATTTTTTAGCAATTCTATCAGGCCAAATATAATTAATTATATGGCTTTCAAGTTGGTAAATTCAACTAAAAAATATTGAAATTATGTCAAAATGTCACCAAAAAGGAAAATAAAGTTTGAAAATATGACAAACTTTAATTAAAAATCTATTGGCATACATATTGAATAAGTAAAGTAAAATAAGTTGAAAAAATAAATTATAAATATAAAATTATGAGTAAAATTATTGGAATCGATTTAGGAACAACGAATTCATGTGTTTCAGTAATGGAAGGTAATGAACCTGTGGTAATTCCTAATTCAGAAGGAAAAAGAACAACACCTTCTATCGTTGCCTTTGTTGAAGGTGGCGAAAGAAAAGTTGGAGATCCAGCAAAACGCCAAGCGGTTACAAACCCTACCAAAACAGTGTATTCTATCAAAAGATTTATGGGAAATAAATTTTCTGAATCTACAAAAGAAGCAACTAGAGTACCTTATAAGGTAGTCAAAGGTGATAATGACACTCCTCGAGTGGATATTGATGGTCGTTTATATACACCACAAGAAATATCTGCAATGGTATTACAAAAAATGAAAAAAACTGCTGAGGACTATTTAGGACATGACGTTTCTGAAGCTGTTGTAACTGTTCCCGCATATTTTAATGATGCACAAAGGCAAGCTACAAAAGAGGCTGGAGAAATTGCAGGTTTAAAAGTTAGTAGAATTATTAATGAACCTACAGCTGCAGCATTAGCATATGGTTTAGATAAGGCAAATGACGATAAAAAAATTGTAGTGTTTGACTTTGGTGGTGGAACACATGATGTTTCTATTCTTGAATTAGGGGATGGAGTTTTTGAAGTATTAGCAACAGATGGAGATACTCACCTAGGGGGTGATGATGTTGATGAAAAAATCATTAACTGGTTAGCGGAAGAGTTCAAAGCAGAGGAAAATATGGATTTAAGGAAAGATCCTATGGCTTTACAAAGATTAAAAGAAGCTGCTGAAAAAGCAAAAATTGAATTATCAAGTTCTGCCACAACAGAGATCAACCTTCCTTATGTAACAGCCACAGCTAGCGGACCAAAACACTTAGTAAGAAGTTTATCAAAAGCAAAATTTGAGCAGTTAATCGATGATTTAGTAAAAAGAACTATTAAACCTTGTCAAACTGCACTTAAAAATGCTGATTTATCGACTTCAGATATTGATGAAATTATTTTAGTAGGTGGTTCTACAAGAATCCCTGCAATTCAAGAGGCTGTTGAAAAATTCTTTGGAAAGTCTCCAAGTAAAGGTGTAAATCCAGATGAGGTAGTTTCTCTTGGAGCTGCAATTCAAGGTGGTGTTTTAACTGGTGATGTAAAAGATGTTTTATTATTAGATGTAACACCTTTATCATTAGGAATTGAAACGATGGGAAATGTTTTTACAAAATTAATTGATGCAAATACAACCATTCCAACTAAAAAATCTCAAGTATTCTCTACTGCTGTAGATAACCAACCTTCAGTTGAAATTCATGTTTTACAGGGTGAAAGAGCAATGGCTGCAGATAATAATACTATTGGACGTTTTCATTTAGACGGTTTACCTCCTTCTCAAAGAGGAATACCTCAAATTGAAGTAACATTTGATATTGATGCAAACGGAATTATTAAGGTTTCAGCCTTAGATAAAGGAACAAATAAATCTCATGAGATTAGAATAGAAGCTTCATCAGGTTTATCAGAGGAAGAAATCGAGAAAATGAAACAAGAAGCTGAGGCAAATGCTGATGCAGATAAAAATGCGAAAGAAACAGCTGAAAAAATTAATGCTGCTGACGGAATGATTTTCCAAACCGAAAAGCAATTAAAGGAGTTTGGAGAGAAATTATCAGATGATAAAAAAGGTCCAATTGAAGCTGCTTTAGTAGAATTAAAAGCTGCACATGAGTCTAAAGATTTAACACTAATTGATGCTGCTATGGAAAAAATCAACGAAGCTTGGAAAGTTGCTTCTGAGGAAATGTACAAAGCAGAACAAGAAGCTGGAGCAACTCCTGGAGCAGAACAAGGCCAACCAGAGGCGTCAGCTGAAAGTGATGATGTTGAAGATGTGGATTTCGAAGAAGTTAAATAATTAAATATTATTTAATAATATTTAAACGCAATCATTAATTTGGTTGCGTTTTTTAATTTAATTTATTTTCCATTTGAAGACATACAATAAAACAAACTTTTTTAAATATACATATTGTGAATTTAAAGAAGACATCAACTTCGAAATACCTGAGAGAAACAATTATAAAAGCAAGTCAAATAGTTTGTATTATTTTACAGAAGATGGAGTTTATCGAGAATCTAATCATTGGGGTAGAGTTGCCAGTTGTAGATGGAGGCTAACTACTAATTCACCATATAAAAATCAACAAAGAATAACAGCATTTGCTAAATGGAACGATTTTTACCATTTAAATGAAAAAGAAAAACTATTTTTTGTTTCAATAAACTTTGAAACTAAAAAAATTAATATTAAGATTCCAAATACCGATAAGACAATTTTCTTATTCACTTTAAGTGATGCACAAAGAAGAGAAAAAGAGATTAAACACTTATTTAAAGAAGTCAAATGGGCTAAATATTTTGATGAATCCATAGAAAAACTTAGATATAAAATAATTATGAAACTTATCAATTCAAATTTATCATTACAACAAATTAAGATAAATATAAAGTTAGGATTATAAATTTTTAAAACTAAAAATAAGAGTTCAACCTTAAAATTTTTATATTTAAATAAAAAAGACACCATATTAATGAAAACGTCATTCTTAACATTTTTAATTTTAATAAATTTAGTCTCAAGTTTACATAGTCAGGAGAAAAATAATATATCTATTAGCTTGGATATTTCTTTTACAAAATTTAATAAAGGTAGTATTCTCATAGCGCTCTATAAATCTGAAGAAAGCTATATGAAAGAAATCTATAAAAGTGCAGAAGTACTTGTGAAAGATAATAAAGCACAATTTACTTTTCATTCACTGAAAAAAGGAGTCTATGCTTTTTCATTTTTTCACGATTTAAATAATAATAAAAAATTGGATACTAATTTTTTAGGAATCCCTAAAGAACCTTATGGTTTTTCAAATGATAAAAAAGGTAAATTTGGCCCACCAAAATTCAATGAAACATCTTTAAAAATAAATAAAAACAGTAATTTTAAAATATCTATAGAATAAAAAAATCAAATGATTATTTAAAACTTAAAAAATATATTAGGTCTAAATAATTACAAAATACATACTTAAAATACTAAATTAAAATTTTATCGATCAACTCTTGTTTTGCTTTTTTATCATTACCAAACAACCATCTTAAGGTATTATCCTCCCAAATCTCATGATACTGTTTAGTATCGATAATTGATCGATCTATGGCTAAATCAAGAAGTTTCCCTGGATAAGAGGATTGTGCATCACTTTCCATTTCTCCCAAAGGGTATGGATCATCTAAACCCATGATAACTTGATTAGAACCCTGTCGTTCTATCATTAATTTTAGAGAGTCTGTATCATGAACTAAAGTGTCAAAATAGATGTTCGGATGTCCTACTGCTTTTCTTGGATGTGTTTTACCCTCAAATAAGTCTGGTCTTCCATCAAAACCTTGTATTCTTCTACCCAAGTTCATCTGAGCTAACTGACCTCCGTGAGCAAAACAAGTTCGTATATTTGGAAAACGTTCTTGCATCCCATTTAAAGTATAAAAATGATAGGCATCTCCACATTGAGCCAACATCCAAATTAAATGAAAACGCCATGAAGTATTTTCTAACTTTATCATTTTATCACCGTCATAAGGATGAATTTCTATCGCTAATTTATACTTATCTGCCAATTCAAAAATTGGATCATTCTCTTTATCAAAAACACACTTCCACTGTCCTATAGAATCCATAAAGTGAGTGGGCAAACACAAAACTTTCAAATCTAATTCCTCTACACAACGCTCTATTTCCCATAAAGCACCTTGAATAAAACCAGGATGAACAACAAAACCACAAGTAAATTTAGATGGATAATCTTGTTGTACTCTAGCATTAAAATCATTTTGAAATCGTAAGGCTTTTTTCATTTCCTCTAACCTTAAACCATTACCGTATAGTTGAGAAAGATTTAAAACAACTGCATGATCTAACCTGTTTCTTTCCATCCATAGTAGTTTTTCATCTAAAAAAAAACTAGAGTCAGTTACCGGACGTTTCCATCCTTTTTGAAGCATGTGCTTCCGTTCATCGTCTACCCAAAAAATTTCCTTTTCTTTCATAAATGAAGGAATCTGCTCCGGATAAGGAAGCAAATGTGAATGTCCGTTAATTCTTAGCTTACGTTTCATTAAGAAATATTATTGATCATAGAATCTTTTGTCAACCTCCATAATTTCACCTGTTTTTGGGCAAGTCCTTAATTTTTCATCGGAATAAAACCTTTTAAAAACAGGAAGGAAATCTTTTTCGATATTAGTTAACTTAAAATATTCTTCATAAAGCAACTCATTTGCACTGTCTGAGAACCATAGTAAACCATCTTTTTGTTCTTTGGTTCTTTTTCTTTCAATAACTAAACCTATTGAGCCCTCAGATCTTATTGGTGAGTGTGGTATTTTTGCTGGTAAAAGAAACATCTCTCCAGCTTTTATTGGAACTTCAACAAGCTTTCCATTTTGCTGTGTTTTCACAAGAATCTCACCCTCTATCTGATAAAATAGCTCTTCTGTTTCATTGTAATGATAATCTTTTCTAGCATTTGGACCAGCAACAATCATTACAATATAATCTTCTGACTCTACATATAAATTTTTATTACCTACAGGGGGCTTTAATAAATGTCTATTGTCATCAATCCATTTTTGTAAGTTAAAAGGTGTTTTTATTTCCATAAGTTTTATGATGATGAATTTGTTTCAATATATGCTATTTTTTATAACTCTTAAAAATTTAGAGTTTATTACACATCTTACTTTACAATGATTTTGTTCTACCGCCATCAACAGGAAGATTAACTCCTGTAATATAACTAGCAGAATTACTAGCTAAAAATGTAACTGCAGCAGCAGTTTCTTCTGGCTTTGCAAATCGTTTTGCTGGCACATAATTTTTCATAATTTTAGACATTTCTTCTATTGAAGTATTGGCAGCAGTTGCTTTTATTTTAATAATCTGATCTAAACGCGCAGTATCTGTAAAACCTGGTAATATATTATTCATAGTAATTCCAAACTCTGCAAGTTCAGCTGACATTGTTTTTGACCAATTTGCTACTGCATTTCTTATTGTATTACTAACACCTAAGCCAGGAATTGGCTCTTTAACAGAGGTTGAAATAATATTGATAATTCTTCCAAAGCATTCTTTTTTCATAAATGGAACAACAGCTTGAGATAAAATTTGATTAACTAATACATGCATTTGAAATGCTGCTGAGAACTCCTCCACACTAGCGTCTATAATCGCACCACTTTTTGGACCACCTGTATTGTTAACCAAAATATGGAAACTATTATTAGTTGAAATTATATTCTTGATTTGATCGAGGTCAGAAAAATTGGCTACTAAATACCTGTGTTTTTGTTTTCCATTCTGGGGTAATTCTTTTAAAACCTCTTGTAAAACTTTTTCATTTCTAGCCATTAGGGTAATATTTACACCTTCTTTTGCTAAAGAAATTGCTGTCGCTTTTCCAATGCCCTGAGAACTCCCACAAACAAGTGCATTTTTATTTTGTAATCCTAATTCCATTTCTTTAAATATTACTATAAATTATTTATTAATTATATTTAATACAGATATTTTTGGGCTCTGTAAAGAAGCGTAACGCCTCAAAACCACCTTCTCTTCCAACTCCAGAACTTTTTACACCTCCAAAAGGTGTTCTTAAGTCACGTAATAACCATGTATTTACCCAAACAATTCCAACTTCTAGTTGTTTAGATACCCTCATCGTTCTTTTTAAATCGTTAGTCCATAAAGTTGCAGACAATCCATAATTAACATCATTTGCCATCGCTAATACTTCATTTTCATCATTAAATGACATGATAGTTACTATAGGACCAAATATTTCATCTTGATTTAAAATACAAGAATTATCATCTACCTCTATAATTGTTGGTTCTAAATAATATCCGTCTTCTGAATCGTGAACAGATACTATATTTCCTCCAAAAATCACATTACCTCCGTATTGTTCGGCTTTGTCTATATATGATTTAACTTTATTTAAATGGGTTTTTGAAACCAAAGCACCTATATCAGTATTGTTATTAAAAGGAGATCCAACTTTTAATTTAGATACAGCTGCTATAAAATCTGTTTTAAATTTTTGATATAATGAAGCCTCAACAAAAATCCTACTACCACACAAACAAATTTGACCCTGGTTGGCAAATGATGATCTAACTGTCGTCTGTAACATCTCGTTATAATCACAATCTGAAAAAATAATAGCTGGATTTTTTCCTCCTAGCTCTAGTGATAATTTCTTGAACATAGGCGCTGCAACTTTAGCAATATGTGCTCCAGTTTTTGTTCCTCCAGTAAATGAAATTGCTTTAATATTTGGGTGTTCTACAATAGCTTGACCAGTTGTTGTTCCAAGGCCATGAATAATATTTAAAACGCCTTTAGGAAGACCCGCTTCTGTAAGTATCTCCCCAAGTAAATAAGCGGTCATTGGAGTAATTTCACTTGGCTTTGCTACTACACAATTGCCAGCAGCAATTGCAGGTGCAATTTTCCAGGTAAATAAGTATAAGGGTAAATTCCATGGGGAAATACACCCCACTACCCCTATAGGCTGTCTGAGTGTAAAATTTATTGCATTTTGGCCAACACTTTCATGAGCCTCTGAAGCAAACTGAGTAATAGCATTAGCAAAGAACTGAAAATTAGCAGATGCTCTGGGGATATCAATTGATTTTGCTACACGAACAGGCTTTCCATTATCTTTTGCTTCAGCCATTGCTAACTCAGGTAATTTTGCAATGATAAGTTTCGCAATTTTAGAAAGTATTTTTGATCTTTCATCTAAAGTTGTCTCGGACCATCCTCGAAAGGCAGCCTCTGCTGCTTTATATGCAATTTCTACATCTTGACTACTAGAGTCAGGAAGTTGCCCATACACTTCTCCTATTGATGGATTATAATTATCAATCCAATTATCTGAAATAGGATTTACATATTCACCATTAATGTAATTTTTAATTTTCATGCTAATTTCTATATCCAACTAAATTAGATATAATATCTTGTTAGTTATGTAGCTAAAAAAAGCTAGTCATTAAAACTGGTATTTAATATTGAAAGACAAATTTTAATTCCTTGTCTAATATTTCCAATTCGTATATTTTCATTTGGGTTGTGTTGATTGTTATCCATATTTACCATAGGAACAATGATAGCAGGTATAGCTAGTTCATTAATGGCCGGTATAATAGGTACTGTACCTCCCATTGTTCTTATACTTACGGGATCTTTCCCAAAAGTATTTGTTAATGATCTTCTGAGTTTTTCTCCAAAGGGATCATTCAATGCTGTTCTAAAAGCATTCACTCCTGAGTTTCCTTTAAAAGTTGCAATTTTAGCATTAGATAATCGCTCCTCATTAGTAGGCTCCCTCTCCAATACTAAATACCCTTCTCCTCTAATATGTTTTTTAATTTTTTCTAGTTGAATCTTACCGTCAGTCTCCTCAACCAAACGAACATCTATATGAGCTGTTGCGTATTCAGGTATAATTGTTTTTAATTCTTTTCCTTTCCAGGAAGTTTCAATTTGTCGAATATTTAATGATGGGTACTGTAAAGACTCTTGGTAATTTTCACCAACACTTTCTTCTTTGAAAATCATCAAACTATTATTTATATCTTCTTTATTGTCGGGTACAGATTTTAAAATATTTGACACCTCCTCTGAAATGGTTATCCCTTTATAATATCCATCTATTAGTACCTTTCCATTTTCTGACTTCATAGAGGTTAACAATCTAGAAAGTCTAAATACTGGATTAGCAACATAATTCCCGTAATGACCACTATGTTGTGGTAATTTTGAACCATAAGTGGTAATGCTAAAACTAGCAATACCTCTACAACCGAAAGTTAATGTGGGTTGATTTGAATTATGAGCAGGACCATCCATAATAATCATATAATCTGCTTTGTAATTCTTCTTATATTCTTGCAGTGTCGATAGAAACCCATTAGATCCATATTCTTCCTCTAAATCAAAAATAATTTTGATGTTAAATTTTGGTGTCTGTTTTCTAGATTCCAACAATTCTAAAGCCGATAGAAACATTAAAATAGGTGCTTTATCATCTGCTGCTGCTCTTCCAAAAATTCGCCAATCATCGTTAATCCCTTTATCTACATTCGCCCATGAAATTTCATTCCATTCTCCTGCTTCATTTTGTTCTTTTAATACAGGAGTGAAAGGATCTTCTTGGTCCCAACTTTTTGGATTTACCCCCTGACCATCTAGATGAAAATAAAATAAAATTGTTTTAAAAGCTGGATTAATAATTCGTTCAGCAAATAAAACTGGTAATGTTGAAGATTCTAGTGTTTTTAGCTTAAAGCCAACTTTACCGTAATGTTGTTTTACCCAACTAACATTCTCATACATTTTTTTAATATCTGAAGGTAGATTAGGAATACTCACAAAAGTTCGATGACTAGAGATTACCGAATTTAATTTACCGTCTATGAGTTGATTCCAATTTTCTTGAGCAAAAATTGTAGTTGTTAGAAAAAAAATAATTAATACATACTGTTTTTTCATAGATCACTATTTACTTTTTTTTTATAAGCTGTAACTTTTATTTCTACAACTAAATCTGGATGTGGTAATTGATGAACTGCTACCGTAGTTCTTGTTGGGCCAGTCTCCTTTTCAAAGAACTCGCCATAGGCTTTATTATATCCTGCAAAATCATTCATAGAGACAAGAAAGGAAGAAACATCAACCACATCTTTTAAGCTAGCACCAACAGTTTGAAGGTTTTTATCAATATTTTTTAAAACTTCTCTTGTTTGTTCCTCTATATTTAATTCTTTAGTTCCCATTTCGTCTATAATTGCAACACCTGCAATACTATTATCTGCTCTTCGAGAGCTAGTTCCTGAAACAAAAATAAAATCTCCCACAACTTTTACATGAGGGTAGGCTCCTCTTGGCGATACTTTAGTATTCATTTTTTAACGCTATCAATTAATGTATGACTTGATCTCTAGTATATTAAAAAAATATACCAGTTAAAGCATAAATATACATAAGTTCATTTACAATTCAGTTAAGTATATATTTGACTTTATTTTAATCTATTCTAAAATATATTTATTTTAAAAGCTTATTAGTTTCTTCTTTAACTTTTTCCAAGATATTATGCATGAGCTCTTCGGAGTCTTGTGAGGAAGAAGTGTACAAAGAATTTTCAATCATTTTAAGTAAGACTTTATCCTGTGCTCTTCCTTTGGTCATGGCTTCATGATATCCAATATTTTCATTGAAGGTAACCAAAGAATATTTAGAAAAATATTGGGTTGGAAAAAACTTTTCTAAATTCATTTCAATCGTTCTTTTCTCCTTAAATGATGGATTAGCTACATGATCACGCATTTCAAAATAATTATCAATGGCTAAATCAGCAATGGCATCTGTATCAATTTTTCTTTGTTTTTGAAACTCTGAAAATACGGTTGACCAATTGCCTTCAAATTGATTTAATACAGCATCCAAAACATAAACATCCTCAAAAGAAGCATTCATGCCTTGTCCATAAAATGGGACTATCGCATGTGAGGAATCTCCTAGTAATAATGTATTTCCTTTGTATGCCCATGGATAGCATTTAATGGTCCCTAATTTACCCGTTGGATTATTTTCAAATTCTTTTAATATGTCTGGAATTAATGATAATGTGTCTGGAAAATCTTTTTTAAAAAATTCTATGATTTTTTTTTCTGAAATAAGATTATCAAAATTATACACCCCATTAGAATAACTTAAAAACAAAGTAACAGTAAAACTTCCATCCATATTTGGAAGTGCAATAAGCATGTAATCTCCTCGGGGCCAAATATGAAGGTGTTCTTTACTTATGATATGATTCCCATTTTTGTCAGCAGGAATTTCGAGTTCTTTATAACCATGTGTTAAAAAATCTTGAGAAACGCTAAATTCTGAGAATTGTTTTTCATAGCTTTTTCGTAATGAAGATCCTGCACCATCTGTCCCAAAAATAACACTAGCTTTCTCTTTAAATTCTTGTTTAGAATTTTGAGATTCAAAAGTTGCTGTTTTAGCTTCTATGTCTATATGTAAACATTTTGTATTAAAAACAATAGTTACATTCGGATGCTTCTCAGCCTCAGTAAGTAATAAACTATTTAAGTTACCTCTCGATATAGAATTGATACACTCTCCTGGTCTTCCCGAATAATTTGACTCAAAAGTATTAGACTTATCGTCATGCATTAAACGACCTTTCATTGGAATACATAATTCTCTAGCCTTTTCTTCAACACCTGCCATTCTAAGTGCTTTAAGACCTCGATCAGATAATGATAAATTAATAGACCTACCTGCTGAAATATCAGATTCTCGCAAATCTGACCTACTTTCGTAAACTAAGACTTGATATCCCCTTTGAGCCATTCTTAATGCCAGTAAAGAACCACATAAACCAGCTCCAACAATAAGTATTTTCTCTTTTTTATTCATTTACAATAGACTTTCAAAAGTTTTCACCATATGATATACATCTTCAAAACTTGTATACATTGGTACTGGTGCACATCTAATAACATTGGGCTCACGCCAATCTGTAATAATATTATTTTCTGTTAATTTTCTATGAAGATTTTTATCTGCATTTTTAACTTGCAAAGACAACTGACAACCTCTTTCATTTGGATGAGCAGGTGTAATTATCTTGATGGTATCTGAAGCTATTTGATGAATTAAAAACTCGAAGAAACCTGTCAGTTTTTTTGATTTTTTGAGTAATACATCCATGCCTACTTTCTCAAAAATATCAAGAGACGCCTTTATAGCTGCCATAGATAAAATTGGAGGGTTACTTAGTTGCCAACCCTCTGCACCTTTCATTACATCAAAAGGTTGACGCATATTAAATCGTGTTTCTTTATTATGATTCCACCAACCTGCAAACCTTGGTAAATCTTTCCTTTGTGCGTGTTTCTCATGCACAAATAAGCCTGATAAACTCCCGGGTCCAGAATTTAAGTACTTGTAGGTACACCAGGCTGCAAAGTCTACACCACTATCATGGAGATTGGGTTGAATATTTCCAGCTCCGTGAGCTAAATCAATACCTACAATACAATCTTTTGCATGCCCTAATTCAGTTATTTTTTTTATATCTAAATATTGACCGGTATAATAATTTACTCCTCCAATTAATAACAGAGCCACCTCATCTCCCTGTGAATCTAATATAGATTTCAAATCTTCTAATTCAAGTAACTCTTTTCCTTCTTTTGGGCTCCATTCTATAAGTGCTTCGTCTGGATCAAATCCATGAAAAGATAATTGCGACTGAACAGCATATCTGTCTGATGGAAATGCATCACTTTCTATGATGATCTTATACTTGGTTTTTGTGGGCTGATAAAAAGACACCATCAACAAATGAAGATTAGTTGTTAATGTATTCATAACCACTACTTCAATGGGTTTAGCTCCAACTATTTTTGCCATGTTATCAGTTAATAGCTCATGATATGACAACCACGGGTTTTTTGCTTCAAAGTGCCCCTCTACACCAAAATTTGCCCAATCATCGAGCTCTTGCCTAATATATTTAGAAGTTATTTTTGGTTGTAACCCTAAAGAATTACCGGTAAAATAAAGCCATTCTTTTCCATGCTTATCTCTAGGAATATGAAATTCATCCCTGAGATAGGATAATGAATCCTCTCGATCTAATTGTTTTGCGTAATCTAGTGAATTTTGGTAGGTCATTAAATAAAAGACGATTGCTCTCAAAGATAGAACAATCATTTTTTAGAAAATAATATTTATAAGTTTTTTGAACTAGTACTTTAGTATAACACTCTAAATTTTATAGTCCCTTTGACATCTTTTAAAGCTTTAATAACTTTTTTATTGTACTCTTTATCAACATCTGTAATTACATAACCAACCTTTGCATCTGTAGATAAAAACTGGCCTGTAATGTTTAGCTCAAACTCTGCTAAAACTCTATTAATATTAGCCATCACTCCCGGCACGTTCTTATGAATATGTAAAAATCGATGTGCTTTTGTTTGTCTCGGTAATCTAATATTTGGAAAATTTACAGCATCTACGGTGTTTCCTGAATTTATGTAAGCCATAATCTTACCTGGAACAAAATCAGCAATATCTCGTTGTGCTTCTTCTGTACTCCCCCCAACATGCGGAGTTAATATCACATTATCTAGGCCTTTTAAGTCTGTATAATAATCTCCATTAGCTCTTGGTTCTTCTGGATAAACATCTACTGCCGCACCGGCTAACTTACCGGATCCTAATGCTGTCTTAAGTGCTTTAATATCTACAACAAACCCTCTTGACAGATTCACTAAATAAGCACCATCTTTCATTTGAGCCAGTTCCTCTTTCCCTATAAAATCTTTATTGGCCGCATTGTCATCTATGTGTAAAGTTACTACATCTGAAAGCTCTAATAAGTCTTTTAAATTCTGAATCCTTGTTGCATTACCTAAAGCCAACTTATCTTCTACATCATAGTAATAAACATCCATCCCCAAAGCTTCTGCTAAAACAGATAGTTGTTTTCCTATATTTCCATAACCAACTATACCTAATTTCTTTCCTCTAACTTCTTTAGAACCTTGAGCTGTTTTATTCCATTGTCCATTATGTAATTCTGTACTCCTTTGAAATACAGAACGCATTAACATAATAATTTCACCAATAGCTAATTCTACTACTGAACGTGTATTGCTGTATGGTGCATTGAAAACCGTAATTCCATTTTCTTTACATGCCTCCAAATCTATTTGTTTAGTACCTATACAAAAAGCACCTATACTCATTAATTTAGTGGCAGACTCTACTAATTTTTTAGTCACTTGAGTTTTAGAACGAATACCCAAAACATGAACTCCATCTAGCTTTTTAATAAGCTCTTCCTCTGACAAACTTGTTGCAACGGTCTCTACAGTAAATCCATCACCTGATAACTTCTTAAAAGCATCTGGATGCACATTTTCCAATAATAGAATTTTTATTCTATTTTTTGGGTAAGAAATATTTCTAGGCAGTTTATTTACATACAAAAATTCATCAAAATTTGGAGTAATATGATCTGCATTTTTAATAGTTTTCTCTCTAGAAACATTTTCTGTGTAAGCAAAGAAAGTGTCAGCCACTCCTGCCTCTTTTGTAACATAATCACTGTAACCATCACCAATGACTTGAATCTCTCCTTCTAAGTTAAGATCTTTTAAACATTGGATTTTCCCATTATGGGTAGACAAAACATTGTTGGCATCAAAACCAACAATCACCTCATTATCGTCATACTCAAATGTATTAGCGTAAACTCTTTCTGACGGGATGTTATAATCTTTTACAATATCATCTATAAACTCCTTGAATCCACAGGATATAACATAAATATCATCAGAAAATTTTTGAAAAAAATCTTTGTTTCTCTCTATGGACACAGAAACCTTTTTACGCAAATGACTAATTAGAATTGGTAAATCTGATTTTTTTGCATTTAATAATTTAATTCTTTGCTCTAATGATTCCGTAAAAGAAATTTTTCCATCTATTCCCAAATTAGTAATATCGATAATATCTTCAATAATTTGATCTTTATCAGGATTATTTACCAAGGTGATTTCAGCTAATACATCTAACGCTTCTACACTAGTGAGTGTGCTGTCAAAATCAAATACAAAATTTCTTTTTGTCTGAATCATGTTTAGGTTTTCAATGGTCTAAATTTACAAAATGAAGCGCTATAATCTAATTTTTGAATTAACTTTTTACTACAACGTTTTCACAAACTAAAATCAATAACAAAACTGAACTTATAAATCAATTTTTAAAGTATTAAGATTAAAATCCACCATAAAATTGGCAGGGATTCTACCCAAAATGAACTGTAAAATTTAGATTGATTTTGAGAGGAACGCATTAAAAACAATAACAATATGAAACTGATGAGCAAATAAATATTTTTATTGGAAAGTGATGTCGTTATTAAAAACTCCATGGTTAGCGAAAAAAGCAATAAAACAAAACCTACTTTTTTTGTTTTTTTAATCCCAATTTTTTGAGGCAATGTTTTTAAATTTTTAAAATCTAATTGCATATCTCTGATTTCAAAAGGAAGAATTAAAACAAGAATAAAAAGCATACGTTGAACAAAAAGTAATACTAAGCTATAATCTTGCTGGTATTGACCAACAATAAGCGGAATAGTGGTAGTAACCCCAGACCAAACAAAAGCAACTAAAAATATTTTTAAATAACTAACTCTTCTTAAATTCTTTTGAAAGCCCCCTAAAAAAGGAACAACATAAACAACGGTTAATAGCCCAAATGGAATAAAGTAGAACAAGGTATTTGTGGATAACTTTAAGCCATAATAGACTAATAAACAAAAACAAAACAATGAATAAACCTGAATCAATCGCATACTTTTGGTTAGGCTTCTATGGTAGAATTTAGCCACACCAGCATACTTTATAAAGTTATAGCCAGTAATGGTTGCGTAAAAGATGAAATAATCTAAGTTTTCATTATAAGGTAATTGAAAATATGACTCAGTAATTCGAACCAAAGAATATACAGCTACAGCAACATGCGTGCTCGAATTCACATAAAAATTAAGGATTAGTTTAATGAGATCCATAATAACAAAATTAAGGATTCTTTTATCAACAATTTTATGTTAATGAATTGATTTTTTTTGCCATTTTATTAAAGAAATAATAGTTCATTTTTTATTATTTTTGTGTAAACTTTTAATGTTAGATTAATGAATACAACTTCATTCCAAAAAAGACACATTGGGCCCAATGAAATAGACAAAAGACTAATGCTCGATTCTATTGGTCTTAACAATTTAGACGAGTTGATCAATGAAACAATTCCAGAAGACATTCGTTTACAAGATTCATTGAATTTAGATGCTCCAATGAGTGAATATGAATATCTAAATCACATTGAAGAACTTTCCAAAAAAAATAAAGTTTTTAAAAGTTATATCGGTTTGGGATATCATGAAGCTATTGTTCCCAGCGTAATAAAAAGGAATGTTCTTGAGAATCCAGGATGGTATACTGCATATACCCCCTATCAAGCAGAAATAGCTCAAGGAAGATTAGAGGCCTTGTTGAATTTTCAAACAATGATATGTGATTTAACAGGAATGGAATTAGCAAATGCATCTTTATTAGATGAATCTACTGCTGCTGCTGAAGCCATGGCATTGTTATACGATGTTCGCGAAAGATCACAAAAAAAAGCAAACATAAATAAGTTTTTTGTTTCGGAAGAAATATTACCTCAAACCTTGTCTGTTTTAAAAACTAGAGCTATCCCTATAGGTGTAGAACTCGTAGTTGGAAATCATGAAGAATTTAATTTTTCTGATGAATATTATGGAGCTATTGTTCAGTATCCAGGCAAACACGGACAAATTTTTGATTACACAAGTTTTACAGGAAAAGCGAATGCTAATAATATAAAAGTTGCTGTAGCCGCTGATATTTTATCACTAGTTAAATTAAAAGCTCCTGCAGAGTTCGGGGCTGATGTTGTTGTTGGAACAACTCAACGTTTTGGAATTCCTTTGGGCTATGGAGGACCTCATGCAGGATATTTTGCAACAAAAGCTGCATACAAAAGAAGTATTCCTGGAAGAATTATTGGAGTTACTAAAGATAGAAATGAAAACCGTGCATTGCGTATGGCTTTGCAGACTAGAGAACAACATATTAAGAGAGAAAAAGCAACGTCTAACATTTGTACTGCTCAAGTTTTACTTGCAGTAATGGCTGGAATGTATGCTACATTTCATGGTAAAGACGGAATTCAATTTATTGCTAACGCTGTTCATAGAAGTACAACAACGTTAGCAAATGCACTAAACAAAATAGGTTTTACACAAACTAATTCTCATTATTTTGATACCATTACAATTAAAGTAGATGCAATTGTTTTAAAAGAGACTGCTGAAGCTCACAAAATTAATTTTAATTACATAGATAATAACACCATATCTATCTCAATAAATGAAACTGTTGGGTTAAAAGAGATTAATGCCATACTGAATACTTTTACTGAGGCTTTTAAAATAGCCGAAATAACAGTAACTGAGTTCTTAGATTTAGATACTATTCCAGGTTTAGCAAAGAGAAATACACCTTTTTTAGAAAATGAAATATTTAACTCATTTCAATCAGAAACTGAAATGATGCGCTATATCAAAAGACTTGAGCGAAAAGACTTGGCATTAAATCATTCTATGATTTCTCTTGGGTCTTGTACCATGAAATTAAATGCAGCGTCAGAAATGCTTCCTCTTAGTCATGCTAATTGGGGAAATATCCACCCTTTTGTTCCACTTAACCAAGCAGAGGGATATCAAATAATATTAAATAAACTAGAGAAACAGCTCAATGAAATTACAGGTTTTGCAGGAACTTCCTTACAGCCAAATTCTGGTGCTCAAGGAGAATTTGCTGGTTTAATGACCATTAGGGCTTATCATAAAAATAATGGAGATCATCATAGAAATATTTGTTTAATTCCAGCCTCTGCGCATGGTACCAATCCAGCTTCTGCAGTAATGGCTGGAATGAAAGTTGTGGTAACTAAGACAGCAGATAACGGGAATATTGATGTTAATGACTTAAGAGAAAAAGCACTCAAACATAAAGATAACTTGGCTGCCTTAATGGTAACCTATCCTTCTACACATGGTGTTTTTGAGAGTGCTATTAAAGAAATTACACAAATTATTCATGACCATGGAGGTCAAGTATATATGGATGGCGCGAATATGAATGCTCAGGTAGGGTTAACTAATCCTGCCACAATTGGAGCAGATGTATGCCATCTAAACCTACACAAAACGTTTGCCATACCCCATGGCGGAGGTGGACCTGGAGTTGGCCCCATCTGTGTAGCTCCTCAATTGGTTCCGTTTTTACCAACCAATCCATTAATTCCGACAGGTGGCGAAAAAGCAATTACTTCAATATCTGGAGCTCCCTGGGGAAGTGCTCTAGCGTGTTTAATCTCTTACGGATACATAACTATGTTGGGTGCAGAAGGAGTAACAGACTCCACAAAAATTGCTATTTTAAATGCAAATTACATCAAAGAAAGATTAGATGGTCATTATCCAACTTTATATACAGGGGAAATGGGGAGAGCAGCTCACGAAATGATTATAGACTGTCGCGATTTTAAGGAAAATGGGATTGAAGTAGTTGATATTGCAAAACGATTAATGGATTACGGCTTCCATGCACCAACAGTATCATTTCCAGTTGCAGGAACTATGATGATTGAACCTACTGAATCTGAAAATATTAATGAATTAGACCGTTTTTGCGAAGCTATGATTTCAATCAGAAAAGAAATAGCATTTGCTGTGAAAGACGAACCAAATAATGTACTAAAAAACGCGCCACACACCATGGCCATGATAACTGCTGATGAATGGGATTTTCCTTATTCTAGACAAGAGGCGGCATTTCCACTGGAGTTTGTTCATGATAATAAATTTTGGCCAACTGTAAGAAGAGTAGATGAAGCTTTTGGAGACAGAAACTTAATTTGTTCTTGTAATCCTATTGAAGATTATATGGAAGCTTAAATAAATTGAGAATTCTAAAATAAAAAAGCCTCGACATTGTCGAGGCTTTTTTTATAATATGTTTTAAAAAATTACTTTTTAAATTTCGCATATTTCGTCTTGAACTTATCAATACGACCTGCAGTATCTACTAATTTAGACTTACCAGTATAAAATGCTGTCTCTTATACACATCTGACGCTGCCGACGATATGCA